>Ga0213828_1001649_pt1 | contig 17775 bp, 18 predicted proteins | sample MC6MC0897MG_FD_180664 | JGI IMG/M metagenome (GOLD analysis project Ga0213828, IMG submission 180664) | Enriched soil aggregate microbial communities from Iowa State University, Ames, United States - MC6-MC0897-MG | ecosystem: Environmental > Terrestrial > Soil > Unclassified | place: USA: Iowa... | reverse complement strand
AGCGTCATCGGCGCTGCCGCCGAGCAGGGACGGTTGATTGGCGGCTAGGAGGATGGTTTTGTTGGAGGAGAACGGCAGGCCGTCGCTGCCGCCGGTCTTGTCGAGGCCGTGGCTGGACGCGACGACCATGAGCCAGTTTTCGTTGGGATGGGCGGCGCGGCGGTCGGCCAGTTGCTTGGTCAGGACACCCAGGGCGGCGTCGGTTTGGCGGATGACGGCTTCGTAGGTGGTGCCGAAGCCGTTTTCGGCGGCGGCGCGTTCGGGCGCGGCGAATTGGGCGACGACGACGTCGTAGCCTTCGGCGATGCGGTCGCGGGCCTGGGAGGCGACGCAGTCGTCTTGGCCGGCGCAGTCGGTCAGCGTCTGGACATAGCCGGCGTCGCGGTCGGTGCTTAAGAGGCCGGCCAGCAGCGGCGAGTTGAAGGCGCCGGCGGCGCGCGCTTCTGGCTGCGCGGTTTTGATGCGCTGGAAGAGGCTGGGGGCTTTCATGCCCTGGCCTTGTGCGTTGGAGCGCACGCCGTGGACGTCGGCCCATTGCCCGGTGAGCAAGGTGGCCCAGCCGGGTGCGGTGAGCGTGGGCTGTTGGGTCACGGTGCCGGTGACGCCGCCGGTCCAGGCGCGGGTGACGGTCAGTTGGCTCAGGTTGGGAAGCGTGTTGTCGGCTGCGCCGCGACGAAGCGCGTCGTAAGTGAGGCCGTCAACGCCGACGAACAGCACTTTGTCGACGCGCGCCTCGCCGGGCGTTGTCACGGGGGGCTGGGTCGGAGGTTCCACTGGGGCCTCGTCGTCATCATCATCGCCGCCGCCACAGCCGGCCAACGCGCTGGTCGCCAGCAACATGGCGCACCATCTTCTCCAATTCAATGTCTGCATTGCTTCTCTTCTCTTTTTCATGAAGGGGGTCTTACGCTGGGCGACATGGTGGCGATCGAACGTGAAAGACCCGTGAAGCAAAGGAGAGAAACGTTGATTGCTGAATCAGGATTCTTTTGCGTATGGGGCAATGCTGGGGGGCTTTTTGGATGGGTCGGTTGCTTGTTGGGCAAGGGAGGGGGGGATTTTTGGCGGCCGGTGGCGCGGTGATGCTGGGCGTCTGACGCCGGTGAGGCGTCTGGGTCGGTGGGGCCTGGGCGTTGAGTTCTTGAGGCGTCCGGCACGGTGGCGGCCCGGGGCGCGCGGGGCCACGATTGCGGTCCGGAGCCTTCGCTCCGGACTGCCCCGTCGTCATCGTCGTTGTCGCCTTCGGCGCCTGCCTTCCGATTCCCTCGGGCTTATCGACGCCCCGCGCACCCCGGGCCGCCACCGCACCGGACTCGAGCAATTGAAGCTTGCCGGGCGGCGGGACGGTCAGCGTGCTTGGCGTTCTGTTGGAGATGTGCCCGGGTTAGAAGCGGCTTGCGGGGCCCGTCCACGTTCGGCCGCGCGGGCGGCCTCCGGGGACTTACGCTGCGTCTTGCGTCGTGGCGATGACGCTTCGCGTGTGGCGGGAGATTCACGGGTGTCTGGCGACGTTGGCGGTGATCACCGCGCCTGGTGTCTGACACCCGCTGAGACGAGGTGTCTGACACCCGCTGACCCGCTGAGACATCGCGGCATACCGACGAAGCTCTCCCCTGGGTGTCTGACACCGTCGTATTGCTACCGTCTGGTTGCTGCTATTGCATTGCTGTCATGAAACACCGCTATAGTCGGCCGCGTCTTGTCGCCCTTGCTTGAATGCCATGCCTTTGTCCTTGCGTCTGCCCCTGCCCTCCGCGCCAGCCGCGCTGCGCGTCCTCGCCGTGCTGGCTTTTGCCGCGGGGCTTGGTGTGTGGGCGTCGATCCTGCTTGCGCCGCAGCCCGGCCCCCTGCCCCCGGCCGTCTCCGCCGCTGCGCCGCGCGCGGCCGACAACACGCCGGTGGCGTTGTGGTTCGGCAAGGATGAGGCTATGCGTACGCAGATCACCGTCCTGGGCGTGATCGCGGCCGGCCCTGACGGCGCGGCGGTGTTGAGCGTGGACGGCGGACCGCCGCTGGCGTGGCGGGCCGGCGCGGAAGTGGCGCCGGGCATCGTGCTGCGCGACATTGCGGCGGATGCCGTGACGGTTGAACAGTCGGGCCGCGCAAGCCGTCTGGCGACGCCGGCGGCCCAGGATGCGCCGGGCGGGATCACGCGGGAGAAGTAGGCGCGGGATGGGGCCGCGACGCATGAGCCAATGGCAGGCGGCAGGCTGGCAACGCTGCGCGTCCTGACGAACGATCTCTGGAATCGGCGGCTCTTGAACCTGCATCTCGTGAACTAGCAGCTCGTGAATGTTCGGCTCGCGACTTAGCACCTTGTGACTTAGCACCTTGTGACTTAGCAGCTTGTGACTTAGCACCTTGTGACTTAGCAGCTTGTGACTCAGCAGCTCGTGAATCAGCATCTAGTAATTCACCAGCTAGCGACAGAGCCGCGCAAGGACGGACCGGGCGATCTCCCGGCGTGCGCATTACTGTCATATTTCATGTCCACAATCCCGGGCTTCAACAGATAGACCGGAGTTGCAAAGTGCGTCAGTTACCGCGCGGGCTTGCCCGCCAGCAGGGCTTCACCCTCATCGAGATCATGGTGGTGATTGTGATCATGGGGATTCTGGCCGCGCTGGTGGTGCCGCGTGTGCTCGATCGCCCCGACCAGGCGCGCCAGGCCGCTGCCCGTCAGGACATCGGCGGCATCATGCAGGCGTTGAAGCTGTACCGCCTGGACAATGGCCGCTATCCCACCACTGCGCAGGGCCTGCGGGCGCTGGCGCAAAAGCCTGATGGCGTGGCCAACTGGCGCGGCTATCTGGACAAGCTGCCCAACGATCCGTGGGGCCACCCCTATCAATACCTGAGCCCCGGCGTCAAAGGCGACGTCGACGTCTTCTCGTTTGGCGCCGACAACAAGCCCGGCGGAGAAAGCGGCGATGCCGACATCGGTTCCTGGGACCTCTGAGCGCGGTTTCACGCTGGTCGAAGTTTTGGTGGTGCTGGTGATCGTGGCCATTGCCGCGAGCATGGTGAGCCTGTCTGTCGGCCGGGGCGACAACCGCTTGCGGGCTGATGCCGAGCGTCTGGCCGATGCATTTACGGTGGCGCAGAGCGAAGCGCGCAGCGATGGACGCAACATACGCTGGCTGGCGAACGGCCAGGGCTGGTCGTTCGAGCGCGCGGGCCGTTCGGCGGGCCCCACGGCGCAGGACGATATTCCCGTGCCTGTCGACCGATTGGAAAGCGATGAGGTGCTGCGGCCGCAGTCGTGGTCGGCCGCGCCGGTGCAATGGCGGTTGGATCCGGACCGCCCGCTGATCTTCAATACCGAATGGGTTGCCGCGCCGATGACGCTGACGCTGAGCGCGGCGGATGCGCACGTGACGCTGCAACGCGACGCTGCGGGGCGCTATGAGATTCGCTGAGATGGCTTCCGAGGTGGCCGCGGATGAAGTCGTCAATGAAGCTGTTGATGATGCTGTCGATGAAACTTTCGGTGTGCCTGTCGATGAAGCCGTCGATGAAGCCGTCGATGAAGCGGTCGTTGAAGCCGTCGATGAAGCCGTCGATGACGCCGTCGACAAAGCCAGCAATGCCGCCACCGGTGACGCCCGCCACGGCAACGCCGGGGACTCTGCCCCAGGCGCCAGCGGCCAGGCTCACCCGAGCGCGGCGGGCGCCGCGTTTCCCCGTCCGCGCAACCGCGAGCGCGGTTTCACGCTGATCGAAGTGCTGGTCGCGCTGGCGATCATCGCCGTGGCGATGGGCGCGGCGCTGCGCGCTACCGGCGTGATGGCGGCAAACAATCGTGCTTTGCAGGACAAGTCGCTGGCGCTGCTGGCCGCGCAGAATGCGCTGACGCAATTGCGGCTGGAACAGGCCCTGCCACGCGCCGGCACGCAGATGGTGCCGTGTCCGCAGGGCGGGCTGGCGTTGCAATGCGAACTGGTGTTCACCAATTCCATGAACCGCAGCTTCCGGCAGGTGGCCGTGAAGGTCCACGACGCCGCGTCTTCGCGAGAAGGCGCGATCCTGCTGCAGCTCGACGGACTGCTGTCCAGCCTGCGATGACGATGCGCCGTTCTCCGCAATCGCAGGCCGGCTTCACGCTGATCGAGGTGCTGGTCGCCCTGGCGCTGATGGCGCTGGTCAGTCTGATGGCCTGGCGCGGACTAGCCAGCGTGTCGGGTGCGCGCGATCTGATTGCCGCGCAGGCCGAGGATACGGATGCCATCGTGCGCACGTTGGGGCAGATGGCGCGGGACGTCGAGTTGTCGTACACCGGGCCCGCCTTTGATTCGCCGGGACTGGACGCGGTGGCGTTCACGACGGGCTTGCGGCTGCTGCCGCGCGCGGCGGGCGGGCAGACACTGGAGATTTTGCGTCCCGATCCGGATGGCAACGGGTTGTGGCAGCGTATTCAATGGCAGGTGCGCCGCGACGGTTTGTGGCGGGTGGGCGGACCGTCCGCGCAGCGCAGCCCGTTGCCTGCGGCGAATGACGGCGTGCTGTTGCTGCCGGGCGTGCGGTCGCTCGCGCTGCGCGCTTGGGTGCCGGGCGTGGGCTGGGCGGACGCCAACGCCTCGTTTGCCGCCGCGCCTAGCGGTCTGGAGATCGCGTTCGAACGCGGGGTGCCGGGCGACCTGCGGCGCTATACGCGCGTCCTGGAGCTGCCATGAGCCGGGTGGTCGTTCACGGAACTGGCAGGGGTGGCGCGCGAGGCGCAAGGGGCGCAATGGGCGCAATTGGCGCATCTGGCGCATCTGGCGCATCTGGCGCATCTGGCGCATCTGGCGCATCTGCTGCATCTGCTGCATCTGCTGCATCTGCCGCATCTGGTACATCTGCTGCCTCTGCTGCATCTGGCGCGCGCAACGCACAAGACACAGCCGCCGCGCGCTATACCCCCACTGCGCTCCGCCAACGCGGCGCGGCGGTCGTCAGCGCGCTCATCGTCGTCGCAATCGTGGCTGCGCTGACGACCAGTCTGTTTCAGCGGCAGACTGCCAGCACCCGCCGCGTGGAAAATGAACTGGCGCGGGTGCAGGCGCGCGCGATGCTGGCGGGCGGGATCGACTGGGCGCGGCTGGTCGTAAGAGACCACGGCCGGCGCGAGCCCACCACCCGCGGCGACCAGATCTGGGCCACGCCGGTGCTGGACACCCGCATCGAACGTCCGGGCGACGATCGCGTGGCGGTGTTTTCGGGCGGTGTGCAGGACGAACAGGGTAAGTACAACCTCTACAACCTGGCGCGCAACGGCGTGCCGCAACCGGAGCAGGAAGAAATCCTGCGGCGTCTGCTGGGCATGCTGGAACTGCCCGATACGCTGGCCGCGCGGATCGTCGACATCGTCGCGTCGGCACAGCCGCCCGCGCTGGCGGCGAATGCCTCGAACACCGGGCCTAACGCCGCCCCTAACGCCGCCCCTAACGCCACCCCTAACACCACCCCAGACACCGCCCCGAGCACCGCCGCGGGGCCCGGCCCGCAGGCGCGCGCGCCGCTGCCGCGCGGGGTCGACGAAGTGGCCGCCCTGCTGGGGCTGGAGCCGCCGATGCGCAATGCGCTGCGAGGCACGATGACGCTGCTGCCTTCGGCCACCACGGTCAACGTCAACACCGCGCCCGCCGAGGTTATCGCGGCGCTGGTGCCGGGGCTGTCGCTGGCGCAGGCGCGCGCGATGGCGGGCGAGCGCGATCGCGGCAACTGGTTCAACAACACGGGCGATTTCGCCAACCGGCTGGCGGGCACGGGCGTGAAGACGCCCGCCCCGTCGGTCTCCACCAACAGCGGCTGGTTCCTGGCCAGCGGCACCGTGGTCTACGAACGGGCGCGCGTCTCCATGCAGGCGCTGATGCGCAGCGCCCCGCCGGCCGCGCCCGAAACTATCTGGACGAGAGAAACACCTTGAAGAACACCCTGCGCATCGCCCTGCCCGCGCTGGAGGAATTTGGCGCCGATTCGCCGCTGCCCTACGCGTGGTTCGACCGGCGCGGCCGCTGCGTGCGGCAAGGCGAGCTGGCGCTGCGCGCGCTCGGGAACGCCTGGCCACAGGCCATGTGCGAAGCCGTGCTGCACCCTGCCGACGTCATCGCCGCGACGGTGCAGATCCCCGCGGTGGCGCGCGCGCATTTTGGCGCGGCCGTGCGCGGTGCGCTGGAACCGCTGGTGCTGAGCGATCTGGATAGTCTGGCGATCGGGTACGGCTCGCGTGCCGCGGACGGCTCCGTGCCGCTGGCGTGGTCTCCACGCGAACCGGTTCGGCGTGCTTGGGGACTGCTCAGCCAGCAAGGGCTGCGCGTGCGCGCGCTGATCGCGCCGCAGGCGCTGGCGCCGGCCATGGATGCGCCGTTGCGCGATCCCGCGGATCCGCGCTGGCACGCGCCCTCGCCCGCATGGTCGCTGGCGATGCCGCACCTTGCCCCTGTCAGCGTGTCGCGCTGGCAGCCGGTGTGGCGCTGGGGCGCGCTGGCCGCCGTGGTGTGGATTGCGGGACTGAATATCTACGCGGCGCAGTTGCGCGGCGAGGCCGACGCCTTGCAGCGCGGCATGCACGATCAGGTGCTGGCGGCCTTTCCCAACGTGCCGGTCGTGCTGGACCCGGCGCGTCAGGCGCAGCAAGGGCTGGACGCGTTGCAGGCCAACCGCGGCGCCGCCAGCGCGGGCGACTTCCTGCCGCTGGCGCGCGCAGCCGCGCAGGCGTTGCCCTTTGCGGCCGACAAGGTCGCGCACCTGACCTACGCCGATCAGGCGCTGACGTTGCAGCTGGCGGACGCCGGTCCGCAGGCGCAACGCGTCGCCGAAACCCCCGCACTGATTCAGCAGGCCGCCGCTTTGGGGCTGAAGCTGGAACGCGGCGACACCGACAACACCTGGCGCATCGTGCGCAGCCAACCATGAAACCGCTTTACCGACTTCAAACCGCGTGGCAGGCCGCGCGCAAACCCGTGGACCCGGCGCTCGCGCGCGCCCGCCAGCGCTATCAGGCGCTGGCCCCGCGCGAACGGCGCCTCGTCACCGGAGCCGCCTTGCTGCTTGGCGCGGCGATCGGCTTCGTCACCCTGATCGAACCCGCCCTGAACACGGTACGTAAGCTGCAGACGGAGCTGCCGGGACTACGCGCCCAGGCCGCCACCGTGGCCGACCTGACAGCGCAAGCCGCCGCCCTGCGCCAGCGCAGCGCCGCGCCCACGGGTGGGATGCCCAGCACGGCGGAATTGTCGGCCAGCCTGGAACGCGCCGGCCTGCCCGCGGGGCAATGGAAGCTGGCGGATGCGGAAGGCGGTGGCGTGGAACTGTCGCTGGACCAGGCGCCGTCGTCCGCGCTGATGCGCTGGCTGGACGGTGCGAGACGCGACTGGGGGCTGGCCATCTCCAAGGTGGACCTGTCACGCGCCGCGAACGCCAATGGACGGCCGCTGCCGGGCCTGGTCAACGGCAAGGTCGTGCTGCTGCCGCCGCAGGCGGCGGGGAGCCGGTGATGGTCGTGAAGATTCTCTTGGACCGCGCGGCAGGCCTGCAGAGGGTTGGCACGGTGTGCGCTGCAATCGGGAGCTACTCATGCCTGTGAAGCTTCCCTCGCGCCGCGTCGCAGGACTGTGGATCGCCGGCGTCCTATGCGCCGCCGCCGCGGGCGCCGCTGTGCTGCCCGCGCGCTGGGTGTTGACGCTGTTGCCGGACGACGCGCCGGTCACATTGGCCGACGCCAGCGGGACGCTGTGGCGCGGCAGCGCCTGGGTCGCACTGGGCGCCCAAGGCGCGCGCCGCGTGCTGCCGCAACCGGTGCAATGGCAATGGCGCTGGGACACGTTGGCGCTCGACATCTCGCATCCCTGGCTGCAAGGCACCCTGCGCGCGCGCCCCGGTTGGAACGGCCTGGCGCTGCCTGCGTCCTCCCTGCGCGTGCCCGCGACGGTCCTGCCCGCGCTCGGTGCGCCTTGGAATACGTTGTCGCCGCAAGGCATGCTGGAGATAAGTTGGCAGCCCCTGCGCCTGGGCGCCCCGCTCCCCCCCGGCCCGGCCGTCGACCTGCGCTGGCGCAACGCGGCGACTGCGCTCTCGCCCATCACGCCGGTGGGCACCTACTTGTTGCGCGCGCAAGGCGGAAAAAGCGGCGCGACGCTGGTCCTGAGCACGGAAAGCGGCCTGCTCGACGTGAAGGGCCAGGGTGGCACCGGCCCCCGCGGCTTGAACTTTCAGGGCGAGGTCACCTTCGCTCGTTCAGCCAGCGAAGCCGACCGCGCCGCGCTGGACGGCCTGATGTCGACACTGGGCCGCCGCTCGGGCGACACGGTGACGTTCAGCGTGGGGAAATCGGCGCGTTAAATGTCGAAGTTCATTTGAGGCGGAAGCTCGACGCCATGGATGTCAACGACTTAATGAAGTGTGGTTCATTTGCTCTGTCTGCAATGGTTCGTTGAACTTGGCATTCTTCCCCAGAAAGTTCATTGAACTGGGTAGCGGATCGAGTCCATCACATCACGATGCTCTCCAATCCCAGCCCCCTCGCGCACCCTAAAACGGCGGTGAGCCAGACCTGGGCGACCAACGACCACGACTGGCCAGGAGCGGTCCTTGATCGCACCGCTTTACATACCGAGTTCCTAAGGTCTGTCCGTTCACTTAGCGATACATCGCTTGGCGGGAGGTGTTCGACACGCACAATCACCGCGCATGCTGCGCCGGTAAGTCTACCGACGTCCGTGCGAATGACTCGGCATATTTTGCCGTCTGCGGGATTTTCCATGCCTGTGCTCCTGGCCGTCGAAAGCACGGATTCGTACCACCACCGCTGAATGTCCAGCAAGCCGCCGGCTCGCGAGCCTAGGCTGCACTTCAAACCAAGTGCCTTCAATTTAATGGTTCGAGGTCCGGCAGTCGGCATTCAATCGCGAGGAGTGCTGTCCCGTCCGGCAACCGGTAATTGTTATCACCGAGCCATGTGACGGGCTCGCCGTCGCGCAAGCAACAGTAGTAATTAGCCCAGGCCCCGTCGTGGTTTGGAGCAGCCCTGTAGCGACGTTGGATGATGTACGTAATCCCGTTGGCGTCCACCGCTACTATCTCAGTGGCGCGTTTGGTATGGTCTAGTGTCATGACGCGGCCTCTATCTGAGGGGTAGTGCTCACCTCGTGCGGTAAGAGCCTCTCCGCCCGTTGTGCTGACGTGGACGATCCCCGGCGCATGCCCGACGCACAAGCGAAGACGTCCAGAGCCGACTGCACTGGGTACACTTCAAGGTACGCACTTAACCGGCGTAGTGATAGTTGTCCGGCGTCCAAGGGTCATCAATCAGGGGGGTTGCTGCCTTGGGCACGACGGATTGAGCGTTGTAGTTTGACTGTAGCGCCGGAAGTGCGGCGCCCTTCGGTGAAAGATGTTTCTCGGCTATCTGATGCAGACTTGTGACGAGCTGATTGATAAAGGGGAAGGGCATTTAGGTTCCATGGTGTCTGCGGCAGACGAAGCCCGGCAGTATTCATAGCGATTCAATCCTGGGCATGTGCCACAGGTTGTTGTGGCCGACGCCACCCCTTCAGAGTACGCTCGCCACCCCTGATAACCTAAGCCTGAATTGAAACAAACCAATCCCCCGTGAATCGCGAGCTTCACTCTTTCTTTGAGCGCGCGCATGCGAAAACGCACTCGAGTAGAGTGCTAAGGTGCGCGGGCTTCGCGAGCCTGTCATCAACGCTATGAGATTCCGCTCCGAGGTCCGAGGTCGCGATCTCGCTGGATCCCGATTGGCTGAAGTGGCGCCGTGCACGCATCGGGGCCCCGGGGGAAGGATTTCAGAGGAAGTCATCGGAATCTGCGCGGAATTGCGCGGTAGTTGGCTTGAAAATCAGGTCGGTGGGGACGGCTCAACCTAACCGGTGGGACGATCCAATTTGTGTGTCATTGTGAAACGCTCATATCTTTGTGACCGCCAATCACCCATAGTGGGTGCAGGGATACTTTTCCCTGGAAAATCTAGGACATACATTGAAGATTGAAACTGGTATTGTGAAGTGGTTCAACAACGACAAGGGCTTCGGCTTTATCATGCCGGAACTCGGCGGTAAGGACCTCTTCGCGCACTACTCTGAGATTCAGGGTAGCGGGCACAAATCTCTCGAAGAGAACCAGCGCGTGACGTTCGTCGCCGGCCAAGGGCAAAAAGGTCCTCAGGCGACAATGATCAAACCGATTTAAGAAACTGGCTGGCTTGTCTGAAGGCAAGCCGTCTGGCACCTAGCAAGTGGGGCCGAATCCTTTGAAACAGGGGATTCGGCCCTTTGGCTTTGGACGACAGCATAGCTACCTGAACTGTCCAGATTAAACAGTCGATGCCTATGGCGACACCCTGCTGTGTTATGTCTCATTGCTAGCCATAAAAACTTCTCCAGACGGCGACTCCTGGACCTTCCTGAGGACGTTGCATTACGTGCAACTGGCCGCGCTTCGCCATACCTCCCGTGCCGAAATGAGACACCTTATCCGGAACGATTTACCGGGTGTTTTCTACTTATATCGTCTTGTTGGCGATTTCGATAAAGTGTCGTTTCCATGACCAGTACTTTTCGTGCGGGCGTCGGAAAGCTCGCTCTGACAGGTGAGGCGCTCAATGACCACAAGACGAGAGTTTCTAGGCTCCAGTGCACTTGTAGCGCTCACTGGCACGACGCTTGGTCCGGGCCGGGTACGGGCACAGGCAAGCGCGGATCGCCCTGGGTTCTTCGGGGCGAAGGACATCGCGGAGGCTGGGTTCATTTACGGCCTGCCTATCGTGATGAACTACGCCGTCATGCATGAGTACGCGGTGGATCGCGGCTCGGGGCAATTCAAGGCGCCTTTCAACCACATCAAGAACGAACCCAACGTATTCACCTACAAAGACACGGCGATTGTCACGCCCAATAGCGACACGCCGTATTCCTTCGTGTGGATGGACTTGCGGGCAGAGCCGGTAGTGCTTTCAGTGCCGGCGATCGACCCGAAGCGCTATTACTCGGTCATGCTCTGCGACGGCAACACCTACAATTACGGCTACATCGGCACTCGCACCACCGGAAACGAGGCTGGCGACTACATGGTGGTCGGACCCGAATGGAAAGGTGCCGTCCCGGCGGGCATCAAGCGGGTGTTTCGGTCCAGCACACAGTTTTCGCTCGCCGGCTACCGCACCCAACTTTTTGGTCCAGACGATCTCGACAGCGTGAAGGCGGTCCAAGCTGGTTACCAGGTGCGAATGCTCTCGGCGTACCTGAATCAGGCGCCGCCACCGGCTGCAACAGCCATCAGCTTTCCCATGATCAACAAAGAGTTGGCGAAGACCAACTTCTTCGAGTTTCTGGACTTTGCATTGCAGTTCGCGCCTCCACAAGCCAACGAGCTACCAGTCCGCGCGGAACTCGCGCGCATCGGCGTGGGGGCAGGCAAGACTTTCAACTTCAGAGATTTGCCGCTGGACCAAAAACTGGAGATCGGCCTTGGCATGAAAGAAGGCCAGCGCAAAGTGGACGAAGCCGTCGCCAGCACCGGAAAGGCGATCAATGGCTGGCGGCTAAGCGGACTACCCGGTAACAGCGAACACTACAACGGCGACTGGCTCAAGCGCGCCGTCGCGGCTCAGGCAGGCATATATGGAAATGACCCGGACGAGGCGACTTACCCGTTCACCCGCGTAGACGCAAATGGTCAGACGCTGGACTGCAGCAAGCACAATTACACCCTCACGTTTCCGGCCGGCGCGTTGCCGCCGGTTAATTCGTTCTGGTCGCTGACTATGTACCACGGCAAGTCGCAGCTACTGGTCAGGAACCCGATCGACCGCTACCTAATCAACTCGCCCATGCTGCCCGCGATGAAGGTTAACGCGGACGGGTCATTGACACTCTACATCCAGCACAAGACGCCGGGCGGCGACAGGCAAGCCAACTGGCTCCCCGCTCCCGATGGGCCGGTCTACCTCGTAATGCGGCTGTACTGGCCGAAGATCACACCGCCCTCGGTCCTGCCAGCCGGGGAAGGGACGTGGCAGCCGCCAGGGGTGGAACGTGTCGTATAGGTTCTGGAGAAGAAAGGCCAAGTTCGGTGAACCAAATCTCAAGTTGGATGAACTTCGACATCAAGGGCGGCGACGGGCAGGAGAAGGTGTCACGAGAAGGTGTCAGACACCGGGCAGAGTTTGTAGAACGAAGTGAGGTGTCCGACGCCAAGCAACTGCCAGCGTTACGCGTCCCGCGTCACCCGCAAAATCTCCTCCGGCGACGTCTGCCCCGCATCCACCCACCGCTGTCCGTCCTCGCGCATGCTGCGCATCCCCGACGCAGCCGCGGCGCGGCGCAGTTCGCGTTCGTCGCGACCTTCGTGGATCAAACGGCGGGCTTCGTCGTCCACCGTGAACAGCTCATGGACACCCGAACGGCCGCTGTAGCCGGTATGGTTGCAGGCCTCGCAGCCGACGGGGTGGAACACCTGCACGCCGTCCAGCGTCGACGGCGCCTTGCAAGCGGGACATAGCTTGCGCACCAGGCGTTGCGCCAGCACGCCCAGCAACGACGACGCCAGCAGAAACGGTTCTACGCCCATGTCCGTCAGGCGGGTGACCGCCGAGACGGAGTCGTTGGTGTGCAGCGTGGCGAGCACCAGGTGGCCCGTCAGCGACGCCTGCACCGCGATCTGCGCGGTTTCCAGGTCGCGGATTTCGCCGATCATGATGACGTCCGGGTCCTGGCGCAGGATGGCGCGCAGGGCCAGCGCGAAGCTCATGTCGATCTTGGCGTTGACCTGCGTCTGGCTGATGCCGGCCAGGTCGTATTCGATGGGGTCTTCCACCGTCAGGATGTTGCTGGTGGAAGCGTCCAGGCGGCTCAGCGCCGCGTACAGCGTGGTGGTCTTGCCGCTGCCGGTCGGGCCGGTCACCAGCACGATGCCGTGCGGCTGGCGGATCAGGCGGTCCAGCTGTGACAGCACACCGGGGCTCATGCCCAGCTTTTCCAGTTGCAGGCGTCCCGCTTCCTTGTCCAGCAGACGCAGCACGGCGCGTTCGCCATGGCCGGTCGGCAGCGTGGACACGCGCACGTCGATCGGCCGGCCGCCCACGCGCAGCGCTATTCGGCCGTCCTGCGGCAGGCGTTTTTCGGCGATGTCCAGGTGCGCCATGATCTTGATGCGCGAAATCAGCGCGGCGTGCAGCGCCTTGCGCGGCGACACCACGTCGCGCAGCGTGCCGTCCACGCGATAGCGCACCACCGAATGCGTTTCGAAGGGTTCGATGTGGATGTCGCTGGCGCCGTCGCGCGCGGCCTGCGCGAACAGCGCGTTGATCATGCGGATCACGGGCGCGTCGTCCTGCGCTTCGAGCAGGTCTGCCACTTCGGGCATGTCCTGCATCAGGCGATCGAGGTCGATCTCGTTCTCCGCCACGCCCATGACCGACGCCGCGTCTTCCGAGTGGCTGTAGGCCGCGGTCAGCAACGTCTCCAGCGCTTCGTCGTCGATCTGCGTGAGGCCGATGTCGCCGTGGCAGCGCCGGATTTCGCGCACGGCCCATTCGGGCGTGCGCGGACTGACCGTCAGTTGCGCCTGCCCACCGCGCAGCGAGAGCACCGCGCGCTGCGCGCGGGCCCAGGCGTAGGGCAAGGGGTGCGCGCTCATAGCAGCTTCTCGGGGTCCACCGCCACCGTCATCATGACCGGCCGCGGCGCGCGGATGGGCTGCTGCGCGGGCGCGGGCGGCGCGCCGGGATACTGGCGCACCGCAAAGGTCTCCACCGTGGTGGGCGGCGGGCGGCGCAGCGTTTGCGCCTGCTGTTCAGGACGAAGATCGTAGGCGTTGTTCGACACCGACGGCGCGGAACCCGGCAGCGGCAGGATCGGCGCCTGCATGTCCGGCAGCGCCCAATGATCGCGCGGCTGCACGGCGCCCTGCGCGCGGCGCATGTAGTCGTAGCGGTCCATCGTGACGCTGGCGCTGCGGTTGGCGTCGCGCACCACGTAGGGACGCAGGAACACCATCAGGTTGGTCTTCGTGCGCTTGCGCGTGTCGTAGCGGAACAGCGAACCGATCACGGGCAGCGAGCCCAGCCCCGGCACGCTATTGGACGTCAACGTCACGTTGTCTTCCAGCAGGCCGCCCAGCACGATGATCTGGCCGTCGTCGATCAGCACGCTGGTGTCGATGGCGCGTTTGTTGGTGACGATGCCAGTCGTGGGGGTCGAGCGGCTTTCATCGATGCTGCTGACTTCCTGGTAGATGTCGAGCTTGACCGCGCCGCCTTCGGAGATCTGCGGTCGGATGTTGAGCTTGAGGCCCACGTCCTCGCGTTCGATCGTCTGGAACGGGTTCGAGCTGCCGTTGCTGCCCGAGGTCACGTACTGCCCCGTCACGAACGGCACCGTCTTGCCCACCAGGATGCTGGCCGACTGGTTGTCCAGCGTCAGCAGGTTGGGCGTGGACAGGATGTTGGCTTCGCCGGTGTTCTGCATGGCGCGCGCCAGCACGCCCAGGTTGATGACTTCGTTGCCCAGCACATCCACAGTCCCCTTCACCACGCCCAGGCTCAGGCCGCGGCCGATCGCGTCAATGGACGTCGGGCCGTTGCCGGTGATGCCGCTGCCGCCCAGGTTCGTGCCGCCGATGAAGCTGGTGCCGTTGCCGTTGATGTTGCCGGCGCCGGTCATCCACTGGATGCCGAATTCCGCGGCCTTTTCCTCGCTGACTTCCACGATCAGGCTTTCCACCAGCACCTGCGCGCGGCGCTGGTCCAGCTGGTCGATCACTTCGCGCAGGCTGCGGTACAGCGGCTCGGGCGCGGAAATGATGAGCGAGTTGGTGGCGGGGTCCGCCTGGATGGTGGCGCCACCCGCGGAATACGACACGGCTTGCGACGAGTTGTCTTCGCGCGCGATGCGCTCCTGTTCGCCGGACAGGCCGCCACGGGACGAGCCCGACTGGCTGGACATGCCCAGCCCGGCCTGGTTGGACGTGCTGCTGGCGGTGTTCTGCGTGCGCGCGCCGCCCTGCGTGCCGCCGGTGCTGCTGCTGGCGCCGGGGGCCGCGCCGGGCGCGGAATTGGCCTGGCCCGTCAGCAGTCCGCCCAGCACCTCGGCGATGCGCGTGGCCTGCGCGTTGCGCATGTAGACCACGTGCAGGTTGCCCGCGCGGTTCTGCTGCGCATCCAGCTTCTGGATCAGCTCGCGCGCAAGACGTGTGCGGGCCGGGCTGCCCGAGCGCACCAGCACGCTGTTGCTGCGCGGATCCGCCACGATGGCAATGCGCTGCGTCGGATCGCTGCTCTGCGTGTCCAGCAACTGCGAAGCCAGGATGGCGATGTCGGTGGCGATGGCCGACTGCACCGGCACGACGTCGGTGTCCATCGAACTGGGCACGTCGATGCGCGCGATGACGGCGGCGATGCGTTCCAGGTTGTCGGCGTAGTCCGTCACGACCAGCGTGTTGTTGCCGGGGTACGCGTTGATCGGGTTGTTGGGCGGCACCATGGGGCGCAGCACCGGCACCAGGTTTGCGGCGTTCTCGTACTTGAGCGGAAACACGCGCGTCAGCATTTCGCCGCTGTTGCCGCCGCTTTTGGCAAAGGCCGACACGGGCACGGGCGCCCTGCCGCCCGCAGCGGTCGCGGCGCCCGCCGGCCGGGCACCGCCCACGCCCGGGCCACCCACGACAGCGCTGCCTTGCAGCTTGGCGTCGGCCTCGGGCACCACGCGCGTCACGCCGTCGACATCGACGATGGCAAAGCCCTGCAACCGCAGCGCGCCCGTCAGCATGGAGAGCGCCTGCGCGCTATCCACGGGCCGGTCCGACACCAGCGTGAGCTTGCCCTTGACGCGAGGGTCCACCAGGAAGTTGCGCTGCGTGAACAGGGACAGCGCGCGCAACACCGCGGGGATGTCCGTGTCGACGAAGTTCAGGCTGACGCGGTTGTCCGCCTGTTGTGCATGAACCGTGCTGGCGGCGGGTCCGAGTTGGCTTGCGGCAAGCAGGAAAGCGAGGCTGAATTGCGCGATGTGACGCATGACGAAATAGTTGCCCGAGACGTGAAATCGTTTGAGAAAACGTGAAAGCGCGTCGGAGTATACGGGGTGTGACTGCAACACTACGGTCATATTTCCAAGGCAAGGTAACGGGCTGGAAACCCTTTAAATTCGGGGCTCTTGGCGATTTCGGCAGGTGCTTCCGCTTTATTACAGTCATGCCTTCCTTTCGCTATGAAGCCACCGACGCGCTCGGCAAAATCGTGCGCGGCACGATCGACGCCGACTCCGAGCGCGGCGCCCGCAACCAGTTGCGCGGGCGTGGTCTGTTGCCGCTGTCGACCTCGCTGGCGGCGCGCGCCGAAGGCATGGGCGCGGCGCTGCGCACGCGCCTGTCGGACGCGGATCTGGCGTGGCTGACGCGCCAGCTCGCCAGCCTGCTGGCCGCGCGTCTGCCGCTGGACGCGGCACTCAGCGCCACGCTGGAACAGGCAGAAAAGAAGCACATCGCCGCCACGCTGGGCGGCGTGCGCGACGACGTGCGCGCGGGCCATCGCCTGTCCGCCGCACTGGCCTCGCGGCCGCGCGACTTTCCCGAGATCTATCGCGCGCTGATCGGCGCGGGCGAGGAATCGGGCGACCTGGCGCAGGTGATGGAAAAGCTGGCCGACTACATCGAAGAACGCAACACCCTGCGCAGCAAGGTCATGACGGCGTTCATCTATCCGGCGGTGGTGGCCAGCGTGTCGGTGGTCATCGTCATCTTCCTGCTGGGCTACGTCGTGCCGCAGGTCGTGTCCGCATTCAGCCAGGCCAAGCAGGAGCTGCCGATGCTGACGCGCGTGATGCTCGGGCTGTCGGACTATGTGCGCGAATGGGGCGCGGTGACGGGCTTCGCCGTTGTCGCCGCCATCGCGTTGTGGCGCTACACGCTGCGGGCGCCGGCCGCGCGCCGGGCCTGGCACGCGCGCGTGCTGCGGGTGCCGCTGGCCGGGCGCTTCGTGCTGGGCGTGAATGCCGCGCGCTTCGCGTCCACGCTCGCCATCCTGTCGGGCAGCGGCGTGGCACTGCTGACCGCGCTGGAGGCCGCGCGCCGCACGCTCAGCAATGATGTGCTGCGGCTGGCGGTGGACCAGGCCGCGGCGCGGGTGCGCGAAGGCGCGGCGCTCTCGTCATCGCTCGGCGCGCAGAAGGTCTTTCCGTCGCTGCTGGTGCACCTGATCGCCAGCGGCGAAAAGACCGGCCGCCTGCCCGAACTGCTGGACCGGGGCGCGCAGAACCTGTCGCGCGACCTGGAACGGCGCGCGATGGCGATGACGGCACTGTTGGAACCGGCGCTGATACTGCTGATGGGGGGATTCGTCCTGCTGATCGTGCTGGCGGTGATGATGCCGATCCTGGAGATGAACCAGTTGATCAGGTAGGAATGCAGGCCGCGGAAATACGGGCCGCACGGTTACGGGTCAAATCGATGCGACCCAAATGGATACGGGCCGCACCATGGCGCGGCCCGCGAAAAACAAGAATCAGAGCGCCTCTTCGTCGCTCTCGCCGGTGCGGATGCGGATGGCCTGCTCCACCGGAGTCACGAAGATCTTGCCGTCGCCGATCTTGCCGGTGCGCGCGGCCTTGACGACGGCTTCGATGGCGGCTTCGACCTGGTCATCCGGCAGGACGACTTCAACGCGGATCTTGGGCAGGAAGTCGACCACGTATTCGGCGCCGCGATAGAGTTCGGTGTGGCCCTTCTGGCGGCCGAAACCCTTGACTTCGGTGACGGTCAGCCCGCTGACGCCGACTT
>Ga0213828_1001648_pt1 | contig 17787 bp, 15 predicted proteins | sample MC6MC0897MG_FD_180664 | JGI IMG/M metagenome (GOLD analysis project Ga0213828, IMG submission 180664) | Enriched soil aggregate microbial communities from Iowa State University, Ames, United States - MC6-MC0897-MG | ecosystem: Environmental > Terrestrial > Soil > Unclassified | place: USA: Iowa... | reverse complement strand
AAGCCGGTCTGCTTGAAATCCTCCATGGCTGCACGGGCAAAGTGCGCTTCGCGTTTGGAGTGCGAGAACAGTTTCACCGTGGTGATGTTGGTGTAGGCATCGGAAATCCGCCCGGTCATCGACGACCTTGCGTTGGCCTGTTCTTGCCCGACCTTGCCCAGGCGTGGCACGAAATACAGCATGGCCAGCCCGAACAGCACGAGCCAGGCAATGAACGGCAGCATCAGTTTCAAGGCAAAGCCACCGGCCAGGGCGATGATTGCAATGAAGTACACGCCGATGCCGGGCAGGATTTCGATGAGCGTGAACAACACTTCGCGCACCGCCAGCGCTGTCTGCATCACCTTGGTGGTAACCCGGCCAGAGAACTCGTCGGAGAAGAACGACAGGCTCTGGCGCAACATCAGGCGATGGAAGTCCCAGCGCAGGCGCAGCGGCAGATTGATTGCCAGCACCTGGTGCTGCACCAGGGTGCGCAGCGCCACCAGCCCGATGCTGGTCACCAGGACGATGCCTATCCCCCACAGTACGTGGCTTTCCTGCGTGCTGGCGGCGGCGCCACCGGCCTGCCAGGCCGAAAGCAGGTCGACCACCTGGCCGAGGAAGGCAAACAGCCAGGCTTCGTAAATCGACACCCCGGCACTGAGCAGTGCCAAGGCAAGAATGTAGCCGCGGGCGCCCCGGGTGCAGGCCCACATGAAGCGCAACAGGCCAACCGGCGGCGGCGGTACTTCGTCAGGGGGGAAGGGGTCTAGCCAGCGTTCAAAAATGCGAAGCATGCGTGTCTCCGGTAAATCAGCATCTGCCTGACTGGTAACCATACCGCACATCGGCATGCTCTACCTGGGCAACACAAGGTTGACATCTGGTCCGCCGCCCCACCATTATCCAGCCATACCTACGCAACGGGCTTTCTCATGATGTCCACATCCAACCACGCCATTTCCGCTTCGGGCTTCATTGCCCAAGCAGGCGCGTGCGTTGCCGTTGCCAAGAAATTCAAGAAACAGCCGCTCATCTGACCGAGGCGCGCTGTCTCGTCAGATGGGCTGACGAGACAGAAGGCGCCAGGTATCCCTGCCAGACCACTTCGACTCTTCACCCGCTGACGCTGACTTTCGGTCAACATCAGGAGTTTTTGCATGTCGAATTTCCGTGGTATCTGGATCGCCCTCGTCACACCCATGCGCGCCAATGAAGTTGACTTCGCCGCCCTGGAAAAGCTGGTGAAGAAGCTGCTCGAAGACGGCGTAGCCGGGTTTGTGGTGTGCGGTACCACGGGCGAAGCGGCAGCACTGTCCAAGGCCGAGCAACTGGCCGTGCTGGACGCGGTGCTGGCCTGGGTGGCGCCAGGCCAGGTGGTGATGGGCCTGTCGGGTTACAACCTGCGCGAACTGTTGGCATTCCAGGCTGAAATCCAGCAGCGCGACATTGGCGGGCTACTGGTGCCGGCACCTTGCTACATCCGCCCTTCGCAGGCTGGCATCGAAGCGTTCTTCAATACCGTAGCCGATGCCGCCAGCGTGCCGCTTATCGTGTACGACATCCCTTACCGCACCGGCGTGCGCATCGAGCGCGAAACCTTGCGCCGGATTGTGCGCCACCCACGCATCGCGGCAGTCAAGGACTGCGGCGGTGACAGCGAAACCACCATGGCCCTGATCCAGGACGGCCACGCGCAGGTGCTGGCCGGTGAAGACCTGCAAATATTCAACAACCTGTGCCTGGGCGGTGCAGGGGCCATTTCGGCTTCGGCGCATGTGCATGCACACCTTTACGTGCGCATGCTGCGTCAGGTCGATAGCGGCGACTGGGTGGCTGCGCGTGGCACGTTCTACCAGTTGCTGCCCTGGATCAAAATGGCTTTCGCCGAGCCCAACCCGGCCGTGGTCAAGGCCGCATTGCAGTTGCAGGGGTTGATGAGCGACGAGCTGCGCGAGCCGATGCAGCCATGCACTCAACCAACCAGAGACAAACTGCTGGCGGTGCTGGCGCTACCCGGTGCCCTGTAGGAGCAGCCTTGTGCTGCGAAGAGGCCTTGAACCCGAACAAAGCCTTGGCGCTAGCACGAAAAAGCCAGGTATCAGCCTGGCTTTTTCGTGCCTGGTTTTTACCATCAGAAGTCCTTGCTTACCGCCGTTTGTGCGTGGTCCTCTTGCTGCTGTTGTTTGGCTTGCACCTGGGCGATCTGCTGTTTCTGCTCGGCCGTGTCCTTGCCCCAGATGCGTGCCTGCTCCGCCAGGAAGTTCTGCTTGAACTGTTCAGCCCGCTGAGAGCCGTCCTCAGCATGCACGGCGCCGGCCAGGCCAAGCAGCACACTGCCAATCGCGATGGTTTTTATCAGTTTCATGATGCACCTCGGTTTCCTTGCAGGCTTGCCTGCGTAGGGTTATCGCCCGCTTGCTTGGGCAACGGTCTGGCCACTTGGGCGCAGTGGGCCATGCCAGTTCCGTTTCAGCGGCAGCGCGCAGCACACCAGGTTGCGCGAATGCCGGCTTCGATGGCGGGTTTGCCAGCAGGTGCTTTACTTTCAGCGTTGGTGTTCATGATGCCTGCTCCCGTTGTTTCGAAGTTGAAGTGTGTCGATGGGTTCAGCTTCTCACCGAAGCAGTGTTCGGAAAATACAACGGCGGTAGTGCAACTTGGGTGGTGCAACAGTTGTGGTGCAACAGCTGTAGTATCAACAGCGTGAGTGGCCAACATGACCAGATGGCATGAAATCAAAGAGGCCGCAGTTGAACTTTTCGGCCTGCCGAAACCCTTCGCCAATGCGCAGGACGAACAGGGTTTTCTCGATACCCAGGCTGCAGAAAACCTTCGCAGGCGACGCTTGTTCATGTTTGTGGCCATTGCCGTATGGGCTGGTTTTGGCTATTGGGATTATTACCACTACGTGCGCCATGAGCAGGCGCTTTCGCGCCTGGACTTCTACTGGATCCTGGTGTGGCGGCTGGCAGGCACCGTGGCAGTAGCCGCAGCAACCTGGGTGTCATTCATCTCGCGTTTTGACAACGAATGGTGGGTGAACAGAACCGTGGTGATTGCGGTGTGCTTCGCCCAGACCTGCCTGGTGGCAATGATGCAAATTGTCCCCGCGCCGTTGAATTACAATTACTACTTTGTCGGCATTGTCCTGGTTATCTTCTTTCAGCACGGCACCTTGGCGCTGCTGGCGCGCTATTCGTTGTTCAGTACCGGCTATTGCGTGCTGCTGCTCTGTGTGCAGGAAGTAACGACGGGTGTTCTGGGTACCAACTTTTTCCCCGCCATGTTTTACCTGCTGGCGTTTGCACTGGTGGGCTGGACCATCAGTGTGCGCGCCGAGAAAGTTGCGCGGGAGGGCTATCTTAAATCCCTGGCGTTGAACAAAAAGAACGAAAGCCTGGAGCAAGCCAACTTCCGCGTCCGCCGCGAGAAACAGAAAGCGGACGATGCGCTGAAGGCCTTGTTCGACCAAGAGGCGAAAAAAGCCGTGGAAATCCGCGAAAAGGCCGAAGCCAGCACCCGCTTCGTCCGCGCGGCCTACCACGACACCATGCAACCCTTGGCCTCCATTGCCTCCCTGGCGTACGTTGGCGAGCGTTTGGTCGAGCAGGGCCAGCATGAACGCCTGCAGGAGATTTTCCACGATATCGACGTGTCCGGCCGGGAAATCAGCGCCCTGTTCACCGGCCTGCGCGAAGTGTTTACCAGTGGCGAGTCGCAACCGGCCATCGAGCCGTTCTCCCTGAACGCGCTGATGACCGAGCTCGAATCGCTGCACCAGCCGTTGGCGCACGCCAAGGGCTTGCGCCTGAAGTTGCAGCAGCGCCGGCAGGATGCCGTGCTCGATTCAGACCGGGCGATTTTCAAGCGTGTGCTGGGCAACTTGATCTCGAATGCCGTCAAGTACACCGAGCGGGGCGGCGTGGTGGTCGGCAGCGTGGCGGGCAGGACTACCGTGCGCGTCGATGTGGTCGATACGGGTATCGGCATACCCGACGCGTTCAAGAGCAAGGTCTTCGAGGAGTTCTTTCAGGTCGACAACCCCAGCCATGACACCCGGCGCGGCTTAGGTTTGGGGCTGTCGATCGTGAAAAACTTCATTGATCGCTTGCCGGGCCATCGGCTGAGTTTCAGCAGCCGCCCCGGGCACGGCAGCCGTTTTTCGGTCGACTGCCCTCTGTTCCAGGGGGGAGCACTGTCGACGGGCGCCAGTGTGCCGGCGCCGCAGGTCGATGACACGTGCCAAGACATCGCCGGGGCCTATGTCCTGCTGGTCGATGACGATAAACGCATCCTCGACAGTTTGTCGAAGTCGCTGAGCCTGCAGGGCGCCATCGTCGCCACGGCCGAGGACCAAAATACCTTGCAGGAAGCGTTGGCGCGGGCGCCGGATCGCTACCCGGACCTGCTCATCTGCGACTACAAACTGCGCGACGGCCTGGTCGGCGTGGCGCTGATCGAGCAGGTGCGGGCGTTTTACGACTGGGCGCACGTGCCAGCGATCCTCTACACCGCCGAGCTGTTGCGCCAACCGCTGCATGACGACAGCCTGTCACGGGCCGTCGGCAAAGGCGAAAGCGCAGCCATCCTGATGGCTGCCGTTCAGCAGCTCTTGTCTCGCGGTCGGCTGGCCAATGCTGGCGAGGCCGGTGAAGACAGCACCCCCAGCACCTGACCGGTCTTGGCGAACAGGCCTTGCAGGCCATACAGGTCGATGACCCCGAACTTGCCGTAGAGCTTGCTCAGGTACTGACGCACGTTGACCGGGTTGATCTCCAGAATCGCCGCGATCTTCCACGGCGCATTGCCTTGCAACGCCAGGCGCAGAATGTCGAACTCGCGCGGTGTCACGCCCAGGTCCTTGGGGCTGAGCGGTGTCACGGGTTGCTCGTGGAAGGCAGAGGAGGGTGCCTGGCCGCCTTTGCCAATCGCCTCGCTGGGCAGGTAGACCCCACCGTTGAGCGCTCGGTTGATGGCCTCCAGCATCACTTCATGGGCACTGGCCTTGGGCACGAAGGACGAAGCACCGCGGCGCATCACTTCGTCGACGAAACGCCGCTCCGACTCCGCCGACATCACGATCACCGGCGCCGTCACGCACCTGGCAGGATCGGGGTCGGCTGGTGCCTCGCGGCCGGACTTGAACAGCGACAGCAGGCTCAGGCCGTTGTCGGGCGTAAGGTCGTTGCTGGTGGCCGAGGTGGGGATGCACAGATCAAGGAAGATCACGTCGAAGGCCTGGCTACGCACCAGTTCCAATGCTTCTGCGGTGCAGGAAGCCTCCAACACCTGGGCGTCCTGATGCACGGCCTGGATAAGGCTCTTGACCCCGGCCCTGAGGATGCCGTGGTCGTCTATCAGCAGAATACGCATCAGCCGGCTCCTGGCGGGGGGATGTGCTTGCAGTATTGCCGAGAAAGGGGCGGGTGTACCTACTACGGCTGTAGTGGGTACAGTGAGTCGGGGTATCAGCAGCTGGATGGTTGCGGGGAAGAGGCTATACGCTACCTGCAAACAGTCCCGATCAATCTTCTCATTTGCCAAGGCACAGGAGAGGGTCCATACCAATGACATCTCTGCCAAAGGAATCACCGCATGTCAAAGTTATATCCAAGTATTGATCCTGAGGGGCTGGTCGAGTACTCAGTGGTCTACACCGACCGCTCGCTCAATCACATGTCGCAGGCATTTCAAGCCGTGATGAAGAACATTTCCAGCACCCTGAAACAGGTCTATAACGCCCAGGCGGTTGCAGTAGTGCCGGGCAGCGGTACATTCGGCATGGAAGCGGTAGCGCGGCAGTTTGCCACCGGCCAGCAATGCCTGGTGATCCGCAACGGTTGGTTCAGTTATCGCTGGAGCCAGATCCTCGAGATGGGCAACATCCCGGCGGCTACCACGGTGCTGAAAGCGCGGCCCGTCGACGCGGGTCGCCAGGCAGCCTACGCGCCGCCGCCTCTGGACGAAGTGCTGGCGGCCATTGAGGCGCACAAGCCGCAAATCGTCTTCGCCCCCCACGTTGAAACCTCATCCGGGATTATCCTGCCCGATGATTACTTGCGGGCTATTGGCGACGCCGTGCATGCAGTGGGGGGGCTGTTCGTGCTGGACTGTATCGCCTCAGGCACGCTGTGGGTTGATATGCACAAGTGCGCAGTCGACCTGCTGATCAGCGCACCGCAAAAAGGTTGGAGCGCTTCCCCTTGCTGCGCGCTGGTGATGTTCAGTGCTTTGGCCCTCGAGCGCATCGAGCATACCCAGAGCAGCAGCTTTGCCTGCGACCTGAAAAAGTGGCTGCAGATCATGCAGGCATACGAACAGGGCGGGCATGCCTACCATGCGACCATGCCCAGCGATTCGCTCGCGCGGTTCAATGACGTGATGAACGAGATGCAAGCCTACGGTTTCGACAAGGTTCGCGCTGAACAGCAGGCGCTGGGCGATAGGGTACGTGCCATGTTGACCGGCAAAGGCATCAAAAGCGTGGCCGCAGCCGGCTTTCAGGCCCCAGGCGTGGTGGTGAGCTATACCGATGACGCCGACATCAAGAACGGTAAGAAATTTGCCGAACACGGCCTGCAGATAGCCGCCGGGGTGCCGTTGCAATGTGACGAGCCGGCCGACTTCCAGACCTTCCGTATTGGCCTGTTCGGGCTTGAAAAGCTGCACAATATCGAGCGCACGGTCAGCACCCTTGAACAGGCACTGGACGAAGTGATGGTGAGCTGAGCCCTTCTTGGCTGCAGCACGGTCAGGGTTGCCTGCTATGGGGCGCTGTCACGCAGAGCGCAATGGTCATTGTTGGAGCGGGCTTGTCCCGCGAATGGGGCCACGCGGTGCATGGCACCGGCTCCGCCGGTGTTCGCGGGGCAAGCCCGCTCCTACAGTGATCTGAGCTGCGCTCGATGAAATGCGACCCGTGCCTAGTTCGCCGGCAAGAGGATCACGAAGTTCTTTTTCATGTCTTCCAGCACGGTCCACTTGCCCTTGGCGCCCGGTTCGATAATGAACGTGTCGCCAGCGGCCAGTGTGAGGGGGGCGCAACCTTCAAGTTCGATGACGCAGCGTCCACTCAGGACATGGCAGAACTCCCACACTTTGTAGTCGATGCGCCAGGCCCCGGTGCTGGCTTCCCATTCTCCGGAAATGCGCCCTTGCTGTTCATCGTGATAGTACTTGGACGTCAGCGTATGAGGGGTGCCTTCCAGCACCTCTTCAAAAAAGGGAAGGTCGCGCACCGGTTGGATATCCAGCTCGCGGAACACGGTCAGTTTCTTGTTCATGGCTTTTTCTCGAGCACGTTGTGGGTGGGGCGATACATCAAATAGGCTTCACCGGTTACGCCCAGCATCGGGTGCGCAACGATCTGGCAGGTTTTAACAATCTGAAAACCGTGACGTTCGTAGAAGCGGCGTGCACCGTGGTTTTCTGCATAATCGATCAGGCATAGCCCAGCCAGGCCAGCGTCCTCAGCACGCTGCTGGGCGTGGCGAAGAAACTGCACGCCCAGCCCCTGGCTGCGCCAGGCCTCATCCAGGGCCAGGCTGGATATGTACAAGGTGTCGGGTACTTCCATGTCGGCATAAGGCGCGAGCACCGGGTCTGTCTCGACAGGCCTGTCAGGGGCCTCGCGCAAGGCATAGCTATGCATCATGCCGATCACGCGCCCTTCGAAAGTGGCCATCAGGCAGTTCTTGTAGGAAAAGTCGCCCTGTTCCCTCGCATAGCGAGACGCACCGACACTCAGCAACGCTTCCCCAGGTGCGGCAAGCTTGCTCCATATGTAATCGGCCATGCCCTCCGATGTCAGTTGAAAGAAGCGCGCAATATCGTGCGCGTCCGAGGCTTGGGCGGGCCTGAAGTCGATAGGCATGAACAGTGCTCACATGGGATAGGGTGGTTGGTTTTCGAGGATTACGCCTTTGACAGGGGGGCAGGGTAGACGGGTTCAACGGTTCCCATCATGCTCTGGGCGAACACCGTCAGCACTTCGTGCGACGCTGGCCCATGCTCAACGGCACGTGGCCGTCCAATGCACTAAGGCATAACCATATACCCTTTAATTCTTTGTCACCCCAGCCCCTGTGTTTTCAACTAGCGCCTTTTTGAGCGAGCGCTGTCCGTGGAGCACTGTGAAGTAGTTGTCATCGGTCTGGGTGCCATGGGCGCCGCCACCACGTATCAGTTGGCCAAGGCGGGTGTCGATGTGGTGGGCATCGACCGCTTCCAGCCCCCGCATACCTTTGGCTCAAGCCACGGTGATACGCGCATTACGCGGCTGTCCGTGGGGGAGGGTGCGCAGTACGTGCCCATCGTGAAGCGGGCCCAGCAGATCTGGCGTAATCTGGAGGCGCAGTCTGGCGAGTCGTTGTTCGAACAGTCCGGCTTGCTCGCACTCACTTCCAGCCCCGAATTCGACCCCGACGATAAAACCGACTTCACCCTGCGCACCATAGGGTTGGCCCAGACCTACGGGATCGAACACGAAGTGCTCGACGCCGAGCAGATCCGCCAGCGCTTCCCGCAATTCGCCAACGTACGCGATGACGCGATCGGTTACTTCGAACCGGGCGGTGGTTTCGTGCGCCCTGAACGCTGCATCGAGGTGCAGTTGCGTTTGGCGGTGCAGCACGGCGCGACCTTGCACACAGGCGAAACGGTTACCCAGATCAGCTCGGATGAACAGGGCGTGACGGTTACGACCGACCTGCGCAAGGTCAAAGCCCGCAAGCTGGTGTTCAGCGCCGGAAACTGGGCCGGCGGGTTGTTGGGCGAGCCCTTCGACCGGTTGCTGAGTGTCTACCGGCAGAGGCTGTTCTGGTTTGAGCTCGAAGACGGCGCGGGCCTTGAGGGCGCGTCGCCCACGTTCATCCTCACCCATGGGCGGGGAGACGACAAAATCAACTACGGCTTCCCTGCGCAGCCCGGCGAGGGCAGCCTGAAAATCGCCACGGCCCAGTACCATACGGCCTCGCAGCCCGACCTGCTGGACCGCACGGTTTCTGCCGTGGAAGAACTCGAGATGTACCAGCAGCAGGTGCAGGGCCGTATTGCCGGGGTCACAAACAAGGTCCTCAAGTCGGCCGTTTGCGCCTACACCGTCACCCCGGACCGGCATTTCATCATCGACCAACACCCCACGCTCAAGCACACCCTGGTGGTGTCCGCCTGCTCTGGCCACGGTTTCAAACACTCGGCGGCCTTGGGCGAAGCCTTCGCGCAGTGGTGCACACGCGGCACTACCGACCTTGATCTGTCCTCTTTCACCCTTGAACGATTCGAAGGAAGAACCCTGTGAAGCGTATTGCACTTTCCCTTGCCCTGCTGGCTGCCTCCCTCGGTTCTGCACAGGCCGAAACGCTCAAGATTGCCGTGGTGCCTGTGCCTCACGCCGAGATTCTGGAGTTCCTCAAACCGGAGTTGGCCAAGCAGGGCGTTGAGCTGGAGGTGAAGGTATTCACCGACTATATCCAGCCGGATCGCCAGGTGGACGAGGGGCGGCTGGATGCCAATTACTTCCAGAGCAAGCCGTATTACGAGGCCTACAAGAAAGACCGCCCAAGCAGCGATCAGGTACCGGTTGTAGCCGTTCACATCGAGCCGTTCGGTGCTTACTCGAACAAGGTCAAATCGGTAGCCGAGCTGAAAGACGGCGCCACCGTTGCCATTCCCAACGACCCCACCAACTCCGGGCGCGCACTGCTGCTGATCGCGAAGCAGGGCCTGATCACGCTGAAAGACCCCAGCAACATCATGGCAACCGCCGGCGACATCACCAGCAACCCGAAGCACCTGAAGTTCAAGGAGCTTGAAGCGGCCATGCTGCCGCGCGTGCTGGGCCAGGTGGACATGGCGCTGATCAATGCCAACTACGCGCTGGAAGCCAAGCTGGTGCCGCACAAGGATGCGCTGTTCATCGAAAGCTCGGAATCGCCGTACGCCAACTACCTGTACGTGCGCAGGGACAAAGCCAGCGACCCGGCTGTGCAGAAGCTTGGGGCGTTGTTGAACTCGCCTCAGGTCAAGCAGTTCATCCTTGAGCGTTATCACGGCGATGTGGTGCCGGCGTTCTGATCGCTTGAACTGACATCTCAAACCGAGCCGTCACGAATCAGATCACGACGGCTCACTTCTCCGTGCACATGGTGGCCCGATACCGGTAAGGTCGTCCTTAAAGCAGGAGACGACCTTCCGCCACGTTTCCCGTACCGATTCAGACCAGGAATAACCGCCCGTAGGGACGCTCGAGATGAACACATTGATGGAACGATTGGAACACTGGTTGGAAGCCAACCTTCCCGATGCCTGAGATATTTCATTTCCTCGACGCGATCCCCATCCTGTACGCGTCACAGCTTGGCGGATGAGTTCACTTGGCAGGTCAAGAGGGCAAGGACTGGGCGAGTTTCAATCCTGGGTTGCCATTCTCATGGCTTCTCATGGCTACGCGCCGTTTAGCTTTGCAGGGCGCGATGGGGCGAAAGCGGTCTTCCCAGACCGGCCGGTATCGACCCAAAGCGGTCGTTCCCAAGGAGCAGCTATAGGTCGAAAAAAGCATCCATGTACGGCCGGCAGCTTTCAACCCGTAACGGACGTTACCGCATTCAGGAAATCAGCCCTGTTTAGTGGTGGACAACCGTTCATAAATGCGATGCAGGTATGCCTGGTAGATGCAAAAAGTGACCAGCAACAATCCAGCTCCGGCCTCAGCTTCCGTGGCTAAAAAAGGCTTGATTGAATACGCTGAACGGGATGCGCTTGAAAGACTCCCTGACGCCTTCAAGCTATCCGCTAGCTCTTGAAAATTGTCATTGAGCTTATTAAGCAGAGGTAGAACCGATGAAGAGTCAAAATCTACATTGACCTGATGGGCGAGCTGATTCCGAATATTCTTGATCGCTCTGAGGATCGCGGCATCCCTTTCAGAGATTATCGACAGGAGCAACGCGAGTTGGATCCTGGCACCAAACGAGCCACACGGTGCACGGCCATCGCCGTTAATGCCTAGAAACGAATGTATTTCCTGCTCTGGCCCTGTCAGCGTCATGGATAGAATTTCGACAAGTGCGAGATCGAGAACCGCGCCGGCAGTAATAGCTAGCTCACGTCTCGGCAGTCCTCGATAATCTTCGTAAATTCTATCTGCACCAGGGAACACATCCCGCATCCACTGCTCGATTTTCCAAGCCATTTCACCTCCTAAACCCCTATCCGAAAGGCCCTGACCGGGGCCCATGATGGTCTACCTTGCTTTTTTACAGTACGCGATGTACGCACCTGCAGCATGCGGATCTATGACGTCCTCCACATCCTGAGAATGCCCGGTAGGATGTTTAGGGCTGTCGAGGCCGGTTGCCATTTAGGAGAAAATGCTCGACCTCGAGAGGGATTTGATAAAGGCGAGACATAATGCCCTTCCGGCGTCTTAGCACCGATGTCATTATGCCAACACTGCGTTGCCCACAGGTTTCATCACGCGCACTCGACTGGCCCATAGCACGCCATCGGGATACGCCACACCTTCAAGGATCGTGTTGATGTCCAACGAAAGCGCCCCACCAGCCGCAACCTCTTCTGAAGATGCCGTAGCCCCCCCGCCACCTGCTGACAAACCTGTGGAGCTTGATGCCAACCGCAAGGGCCTTCAGGCCTACTTGGCACCAGGGGCATCTGATTGGGCGCCTTTGAATGAAGAAGCCTATATCGTCCTCAAGGGCGCACCACCACCTGACCCTGCGAGGATCGTTTCCAACCGCACAGCGCTGTCGGACATGCTCGCTGCGGCACTGCAAGTTCCCAATCTTGGCTTTTTGGCAGGAAGTGGGACTTCGCTTGGTGCACCAGGCGGGCCAAGCATGTGGGATCTATGGAAGCGCTCCATGTGCACACCCGGCTCAGGGGATCTCACTGAAGCGGCAGCGCGCGTGATGGATGTGGTGCGGTACAAAGAAATCATCAATCCAAACATCGAGCACTTCCTTTCTCAGTGCGACGCCTATCTCGCCTTCAACAAAGACATGACCGTTGAAGGGTTCGTCAGCGATGTCAAAGCAGTCATCCTGGATGCATGCTCGGCATTCCTGCGGGCCCCGAACGCCGAAATTTCTGCATACAGGCAGTTGCTGCAGAAGCTGGCGAGACGACGAGTCCGAGATCCTCGCCTGAAGGTCTTTACCACAAACTATGACATGTGCTTCGAGACAGCAGCCTCTGACCTCGGGATGATGGCCATTGATGGATTTTCCTATACCCGTAGGCGGCGGTTCGATGGAAAGCATTTCAGCTACGACATCGTCAGGCGAGAGGTGGAAGGTCATGAGTTCGCCGAAGGTGTGTTCCAGCTACTGAAGTTGCATGGATCGGTCAGTTGGAGCAGAGAGGGAAAAGACATCTATGAGGACACAGCGCCTACACCTGCGAACGCGTGCCTCATCTACCCAGCCAAAGGCAAATACCAGCAGGCATTCCTGCAGCCTCACCTAGAGCTTCTGTCGCGCTACCTAGAGTTTCTGCGTCAGCCCAACAGTTGCCTCATCGTGGCGGGCTTTGGCTTCAACGATGATCACCTCTCCGAGCCAATCTTCTCAGCCATCCAATCTAACCCGAGCCTGAAACTCATACTCTGCGATTTCCAATGCATCACGCACCTGCATAACCGGGGACACCATGGCTCAAGCGACTATTGGGGCAGATTCCATGACCTCGCCAAGCGTGGCCTGGACATCCACTTCGTCAGTGGTTCGTTCAGCGATCTGGTCAGCCACATTCCGCACCTGAGAACAGCTTCACCAGCAGAGCAGTTGGCGAATGCCGTCAGGCGCCTGGGGAGCCAAAACGCATGAGTGCTCTCGACGGGATTCTGGCCAGCAATCTCAAAATTGGTGTGGTATCGAGTGTGAGTGCCCACCTGGTAAAGACGAACCTGGCGCATGCCGGGAATGTGAGCGGCCAGTACTTGGGCCACAACCGTTACGGCAAAGGTGAGGTCGGCGAGCTTGTGCTCGTTGAAGGCCAGCAAGCAGTGCTGCTAGGGCGCATAACTGAGGTGACGCTGCCTGACAGGGATCGCTCGGAGATTTCACAGGACTTTGCCGGTAGCCGCCAAATCGATGCAATCGGCTTCATACGCCTTCTGGGCTCCGTAAACCCGCATTCATTGCGAGTCACAGCAGGAGTTAGCTCATACCCACGACTTGGCGATCGGGTCTACTCCGCCCCCGGAGAATTTATTTCCCAGATCCCTTTGTTGACCTCAACGGGGATAGACGGTGCGCCACCTGAGGTAGCGTTGAGTCTTGGTCACGTTGCCGGGGATGGCGGATTTCCTATTGCCGTCACTCCCGAAAAAATATTCGGACGGCACTGTGCAATCCTGGGTTCCACAGGCGGAGGCAAGAGCTGGACGACATCCAAGCTGATCGAGGAGTGTCGCCGCTTCTCAGCCAAAGTCGTGCTGATCGATGCCACGGGCGAATACCGATCGCTCGTTGGCGATGACACGGTTCATTGCCACCTTGGCAGCCCTCTCCACCTGGCTGGAGGCTCTGTAGAGGTCGCGATTCCGCCGACGAGCTTCACCGAGTCCGACTTCATAGCCCTCTTCCAGCCATCGGGCAAAACCCAAGGCCCTAAGCTGAGGGAGGCGATCAAAAGCCTCCGACTAGTACATCTCGCACCTGATCTGTTCCCGAAGCACATCGTCTGGAAGGTAGACCAATCGAAAGAGGTCTATCGCGAGGCCATGAACAGAGGCAACAATGCAAGCCTGGTAGGAAATCCAACAACGCCATTTAACCCTCGCAAGCTGGTACCTCAGTTGGTGCAGGAGTGTTGCTACCCGACCGCTTTCAACGACTCAGAGCGTTTTGGGGGTGCAAGTAACGAGATCTCACACTGCTCATCCCTGATGACCCGCATCCTCGGCGTGATGGAATCGCCGTCGCTGGGCTGCGTCTTCAGTGCCGCTGCCGGCCTTCCCAGTTTCGTAGATCAACTGGACAACTTCATTAACAGCGACAAGAAACTGTTCAGGGTCTGCTTGAGCTCAATCGGATACGAGTTCAACGCCCGTGAGGTTGTGGCCAACGTTATCGGCAGACTTCTACTGCAGCGAGCCCGCGGTGAGGTTTTCAGGAAAAGGCCGCTAATCACCATCCTAGACGAGGCCCATAATTTTCTGGGCAAAACCGTCGGAAACGAGGATGACCTACAGAATCTGGATGCCTTTGAACTGATCGCGAAGGAGGGTCGAAAATACGGGCTGAACATTTGCCTGGCGACCCAGCGACCGCGCGACATAACCGAAGGCGTGCTGAGTCAGATGGGTACCCTGCTCGTCCACCGGCTCACGAACGACCGTGACCGTGAAGTCGTTGAACGAGCGTGCGGTGAGATTGATCGCTCCGCTGCAGCATTTCTGCCGAATCTTAAGCAAGGCGAGGTAGCGATGGTGGGTGTGGATTTCCCGATCCCGGTTACGATTCAAATCAGTCGACCAACCCAACCTCCCATATCGGATGGGCCAAGCTTCCAGAGTAGCTGGGGATCACCGGGGCACTGAACTGATGCGTATGGGGCATGCCCCGATCAGAGCGTGAGCAACCTGGTGATGAACAAGTTGCGCACCGATCCCAGTGCTCCATCCAAAACGACTTTTACTTCTGTCTTGATGAATGCCTTAACCAAAGCATTGGATGAGTCTGAGCAAGCGCGCAGGGCGTTGGACTCACGGCTTGGAAGTTAGAACTGCTTTCCTGCCGGCAGACCCAAGATCCACAAATTGCAAGGTATGGAATCTGCTTCGGGTCGTTTGAATCGCCCCTAAATTCGTAGCCTCTTGATGGTAGCTCCTGGCCGGTAGCGGTTAGGGTGAACGGCAGCTATGGGTCGAAAGCTGCAGGCTTTCACTGACGGCTTTCGACCCATAGCTGCCATTCACGGAAGGTAGCTAACGGAGAGAAGAGGCACGCAGGGCCCTCCCCATAATCGGCATGGACATACAGCAGGCGACTTCGTAATATCAGTATAAATTCTGTCGACTTTTCTACTTGCCAATGTCGCGTTTCAAACGATCCATTCAGTTGGTTTGAAGGCTACGCATCGACAAGGAGTATTAACTAAGTGTTAGCATTTGGAGGCAAGGTTGAATATCAGAAGGGATCTTGAGCCTGTAGCGCCTTACATATCTAGGCTTTTATCGATCGGAGAGGAGTTTAGGGTGTGCGAAAAGAACTGGAGTCACTTCAAAAATGAAGAGGACTTCCGGTTTGTATCGAGAATCCCACATCAGGAGCGGTATCTAGTAGAGGCGTTGTATGCAGATGGTCGAGACATGGCGATCTACATGTACGATTCTCTGCTTGCTATAAATTATGACTTCAGTAGATATCCAACGCTCACGGCAATTGTCGAAGCATTCAAAAGCTCTTGGGTTTATGGTGGTTACAATCAAGACGTGCCAATCACTGCAAAAAACACATGCAATAAATACGACGTCAATCTCTGGTCTGTGGATCAGATGGTTTCTCTTTTCAAAAGTCAAGAGAGGTTATTGGCGGCGGTGCGCATAACCCTGCAGATGCTGAAAGATAGCGATCTCTATAAAATGGAAAATGGTATTCAGGCAATCAAACAAGTAGCAGGCATTCACATAAGCAGTGTTTCTGGTTCCAGTATTAATATTAACTCTGCTGACGCCACAGCAAGCATAACAACTAACTATAACGAGCCGGCTATCTTCGCTGATTTGATCTCGGCAATTAAGTCTAATGGCTTCGATAGTGAAACCGAGGCAAGGCTAGTAGATAATGTGCAAGCACTCGCCGTCAGCCACCAGAAAGGTGGCTTTACAGAAGCATACAGGGACTTTATGCAAAACGTCTCTGCGCACATCACTGTATTTGGTCCATTTATTGCTGGTATATCCGCATTGTTGTAGTGCGTCGAAAATTCTTCAAGTCGTTTGATGCCTTTGCCGGGGCGGGTTGGAGCACGCGCCTCAACCAAAAACTTGCACCACATAAGGGACTGTATAGTCATGGAGAAAATAACAGAAATTGCTGAGTATTTTAGAAAAATACCAGCGGCATTCTTAGTGGCAATTCTAACGGTTTTGGGACTAATCCTGTTCCTGCCAGAGGACTATGCTAGTACCGTTGCTGTTGATGGGTTTCGTAAGGATTTCCGAGTATATTTAGGTCCCGCATTCTTGTTTGTGCTTTCGTTTTGCGTTGCCAGAATATTTACTTCCTTTAAACAGCGGTATGAGCAAAGACAGGTAACCAAATCACGTCAAGAATTGCTTCATGGCTTAACTCCAGAGGAAAAGGGTTATCTGATTCCATACCTTGAAAATCAACAAAACACCGTTCATGTTGGAATGGAAGATGGGGTCATGGCTGGGTTAAGGTCGAAGGGTATTACATATTTAGCCTCAAGCGTTGGGAGCCTCGTCGATGGCTTTGCATTTAATTTGCAGCCGTGGGCTCGCCAATACCTAGAGCTGAATCCTCACTTACTAGACGGGTATGCGGGTCAACCTCAAACCCCAAGGCAAAAAATTGGGTTTAGGTAGTAAGGCCAACAATTTCCTCAACTATCACCGACTTCGTCCGCTGGGCGTCTTAACGCTGCGCTTTTGGACTTACGTGCTCTTAATCGTCAGCTCCTGCTTTTGGCCGTTAGCCGCATGTCGCGAAAGGCGGCTATGGGTCGAAACCAGCCAGTCACGACGGCCGGCGATCGACCTGTAGCTGCCTTCCCCAAGGCTCTACAGCAGGCAGATACGGCGTTGTAAAACTGTGTGCGGTACCAGTGCGGCTTTATCGAGGCGTCAAACCGCCGTGAATGATGCGACGCGCTGCATGGCACCGGCTTCGCCGGTGTTCGCGGGTGAACCCGCTCCCACAGAAAGGAACGCTGCATCGTAGCCCGCGCCCTGCACCACCTGCCCGGCGATGGCCGGGCTGAGCGCGGCGCCCAACCCGAATACCGTTGTCAGCGCGCCGAGGCTGACATTGACGCGCCCGTCGCGTTCGGTCAGGTCCTTGACCACGATCGCCGCGACGATGCAGGCGGAGGTCAGCGGCGTGGCCAGGCGCAGGTCGACTTGCGACAGCTTCTGGCTCACCAGCGGGCGGTGGTGTGAGGCGAGGGGTTTGCGTGATCCAAGGATGCAGTCTCGAAAAAGCCAAGGAGAGGGCGACCGGCAGGGCTTCATACATGAGGGGCTGGCATGTAAGGCAGCAGTCGCTCGGTTTCTTTCTTCACGACGGCGTAGCATTCGCAGCTCAGCAGTTCTAGGCGTGCCCGGTCCAGCACCCTGATCTGCCCGCGGTTGTATTCGATCACCCCCAGGCGCTGCAACTTGCCGGCGGCGTCGGTCACACCCTCGCGGCGCACGCCGAGCATGTTGGCGATCAGTTCCTGGGTCATGCACAGGCGGTCGCCTGGCAGGCGATCTAGCGACAACAGCAACCAGCGGCACAATTGCTGGTCGATGGAGTGATGGCGATTGCACACCGCTGTTTGGGCCATCTGGGTGATCAGTGCCTGGGTGTAGCGCAGCATCAAGGTCATCAACTCGCCATGACGGTTGAACTCGTCCTTTATCTTTTGCACGGGCAGACGGTAGGCATGCCCGGCGCTTTGCACGATGGCCCGGCTGGGGGTGCTTTCGCCACCCATGAACACGGCGATGCCGACCAGCCCTTCGTTACCGACCACCGATATTTCGGCCGAGGCACCGTTTTCCATCACATACAGCAGCGAAACGATGGCATCGACCGGGAAGTGGACGTGGCA
>Ga0213828_1001647_pt1 | contig 17808 bp, 18 predicted proteins | sample MC6MC0897MG_FD_180664 | JGI IMG/M metagenome (GOLD analysis project Ga0213828, IMG submission 180664) | Enriched soil aggregate microbial communities from Iowa State University, Ames, United States - MC6-MC0897-MG | ecosystem: Environmental > Terrestrial > Soil > Unclassified | place: USA: Iowa... | reverse complement strand
TCAGTGTGAATGCGGGATGGCGTAACTGGGGCACCGGCGTACCGTGCTCGGCACCACCGTATGGCGGAATTCGTGCAATCAGCCTGGATACCGGCAAGACCGTGTGGGACGAGCCGCTGGGTACCGCACGTCGCAACGGGCCTTTCGGCATCCCGTCGCATCTGCCACTGAATATCGGCTTGCCAAACAATGGCGGAACGGTGGTCACCGCAGGTGGACTCACCTTCGTCGGCGCGGCGACTGACAACTTGTTCCGTGCCATCGACACAGCTACCGGTGAGGTGCTGTGGGAAGACGTATTGACGGCAGGCGCCCAAGCCAACCCGATCTCGTACGAGGTTGATGGTGAGCAGTATGTGCTCGTCTCAGCGTCTGGCCACGCCTTCATGGAAACCGGCACCAGCGACGAAATCATCGCATACAAGCTGCGTAAGTAATGCCTTGACGGGGCCCGCTTGGGCCCCGTCTTGACACTGATTCACAGAGGAGTTTAATCATGGATTTGGGCTTGCAAGGTAAACGCGTACTGGTGAGCGGCGCTTCCAGGGGTATCGGGCGGGCAATTGCCAAATTGTTTCTCGATGAGGGCGCCAAGGTGGCCTTCTGTGCTCGGGGTACCGCAGGCGTCCAAACGACGCAACAAGCACTCGGTCATGACGCCATCGGTACCGCCGTTGATGTCACCCAGCCCGAACAGGTGCAGGCCTGGGTCACGGATGCAGCGCAGCGTCTTGGAGGAATCGATATCGTCGTGCCGAACGTCAGTGCTTTGGCTGGCGGAGATGACTTGCAGACATGGCGACGAGCCTTCGACACCGATTTACTGGGAAGTGCGACGATGGTCAAAGCCGCCTTGCCCGCCCTGCGTCAATCGCAAGCCGCATCGGTTGTCCTAATTTCCAGCGTATCGGGCCGCGAAGTCGATATGTTCGCGGAGCCATACGGTGTACTGAAAGCAGCATTGCTGCACTACAGTAAAACGCTTTCTGCACGCCATGCGCGCGAAGGTATTCGGGTGAACTCTGTCTCCCCAGGAAACGTGTATTTTCCGGAGGGCGTATGGGGTGACATAAAGCGCGACCAGCCCGAGACCTTCGCGAAATGCCTAGCTGAAAACCCGTTGGGCCGCATGGCTACACCCGAGGAAGTAGCCAAAGCAGTCGTATTCCTGGCCAGCCCTGCTGCAAGCTTTACCACCGGCACGAACTTGCTCGTGGATGGCGGGCTGACACGCTCGGTTCAGTTCTGAGCACCCAGGCCCAACGGTAGTAATCTGAATAAGATTTGAATGATGAAACTCTATATCTACGAACTGAATCGCCCCTGGTTTCCTAGACACCTCCAAGCCTCATAATGAGGCCCAAATAGGAGGTGCCATGAGTCGTCAGCGTTAAGATCGAAGCGGTCAAGCAAGTGACCGAGAAAGGCAAACCCGTCGCCGATGTCGCCCAGCGCCTGGGCATGTCCGTGCACAGCCTTTATGCCTGGATCAAGGTCTACAGCAAGCCCCAAGAGCAGCGTCAGCAAGACGACGATCAGCAGGCCGAACTGCGCAAGCTGCGCGCTGAACTCAAGCGCGTGACGGAAGAGCGAGACATCTTAAAAAAGGCCGCCGCGAACGCATCCTCGCGCGCCTGGAGGGCGACCTGGCGCCTTGGTTCAGCGCCATACCGGCCAGCGCCGGTTTCCACCTGAGTGCGCTGGCAAAGCCTGGGGTGGATGTCGAACTGCTGGCCAACCTCGCACGCAAGGTGGAGGTCGGCCTCTATTCGCTGGCACCGTTTTTCAGCGAGGTGCCGGTGCGTCCCGGGCTGGTGCTAGGCTTTGGCGCCATCGAGCTGCTCGACATCGACACCGCGCTCGACCGCGTCCGCGATACCCTGCAACGCCTCAGTTGACCGGCGCCGCCTGGCCCTTGCCCGCCGGCCGTGCGATGGCGGCGGCATAGCCGCGTGGCGCGAAACACACTGTCACCAGCAGCATTGCCAGCACCGTCACCGTCAACAGCGTCCATGACGCCTGAAAGTCGCCACTGACATCGCGCAGCCAACCGGTGATGTACGGCACGATACCGGTGATGATAAAGCCGATACCCTGGACAAAGGCCGCTAGGCTGCCAGCCTCGGCGGGCGTTTTCAGGTGCTCCAGGGTCAGCGTCAGGCTCTGGCTGAAACAGGCCCCCAGGCCGAAACCGATCATCGCGACCCACAGGCCCATCGACAGCGTTGGCGCCAGCAACAGGCCAAGGAAACCTGCCAGCTGGATCGATAGCGCCAGCCCCAACCCAGGCCGACGATCTACCCAGCGACGCAGCAACAACGGCAGGCCCAGCGCGCCGGCAACCTGAAAGATCGTCATCAGCCCCACCAGGTCGCCGCCGCCCTGGGCAGTACCGCCATGCTCCAGGTGATAGGCCGGCAGCCAGGCGACCATGCTGGTGTAGCCGCCATTGATCAGGCCGAAATACAACGCCAGCAACCAGGCACGCCGCGTACCGAACCAGTGCCCGCCCGCGGCGCCCGCCAGCCTGGGCGCATCCTGGCGCGGCCGCAGCAGCGTCCAGGCCAGCATCGCCAGCAATGCCGGGATGGCCCACAGGCCCAGCCCGGCCTGCCAGTGGCCAAAGTACCCGCTTATATGCGGCCCAAGCACCGCCGCCAGGCCACCACCACTCATCAGCGCCGCGGAATACATGCCCATGGCGCCCGCCAGGCGACCCGGGAACCAGCGGTTGACCAGCCCCGGCATCATGCCTTGGACTACCGCGACGCCGAGGCCGGCGACCACTGCGCTGGCAATGAGCGCCCACGCGCTGCCCAGTTGCAGCCGCCACAGGCAGGCCAGCGCGATCGCCGCAAGGCCCGCGAGCATGCCGCCATGCTCGCTGATCCAGCGCCGCAGCCAGGGTTGCAACAACGGCACCAGGCCCATGCACAGCACCGGCAGCGCGGTCAGTAGCGCCGCCTGCTGGTAACCCAGGCCCGTGCTGGCGCGCATGGGTTCGAGCAGCGGCCCGATGCTGGTAAGGATCGGCCGCAGGTTCAGTGCCAGCAGCATCACCAGCAACAGGTTCAAGGCCGCTCTCATTGCGCGTTGGCCTGCTGCCACTCAAGGTACAGGTCGGCTTCGCCACTCGGTTTCAGCGCCCGCAATGGCAGGCTCTGCTGCTGCGGTGGGCGTGCCATCTGCGCGTAGACAGCGGCCGTGGACAACCCATAGGGCTCGCCCTCATCGTTGCCATAGGCGAACCAAGCCCGTTCGATGCCGCACAGGTGCATGGCCGCCAGGCACATCGGGCACGGGTGGCCGCTGGCATAGATTTCGGCGCCATCCAGGCGCGCCTGGCCCAGGGCATGCGCGGCCTTGCGAATGGCCAGCAGTTCGGCATGGGCGGTCGGGTCCTGGCTGCTGTGGATCTCGTTGACCGCGCGTGCCACCACGCGCCCCTGATACACCAGCACGGCGCCAAAAGGCCGACCACCGGCCTTGATGTTGGCACGGGCCAGATCGAGCGCTTCGCGCATGTAGCGTGCTTCGGACATGAATCGGTGCTCCTGTTGCAAGACCTGGCCATTATCCCGGCTTGCTGGCGTTGACAGAAATGAAGAGATTGGATGCACGTCAGTGGCCACCTGAATGCACCGATTGGCCTCCCGGCAAACGCTGCGATTGGCTATCGGGCCGATCGACGGGCAGCGCTAAGGTAGCGCCATGTCCACCCCACACCTTCTGGAGAACACCATGAACACGCGTATCGAATGGGCCAAGCACGCACCGGAAGCCTACAAAGCCATGGTTGGCCTGGAACAGGCGCTGGCCAAGAGCGGCCTGGAAAGCTCGTTGCTCGAACTGGTGCGCCTGCGCGCTTCGCAGATCAACGGCTGCGCCTACTGCATCAACATGCATGCCAATGACGCACGCCAGGCCGGCGAAACCGAAGCACGCCTGCAGACGCTGAGCGTGTGGCAGGAAACCGCCTACTTCACCCCGCGCGAACGCGCCGCGCTGGCCTGGGTAGAAAACCTGACCCGCTTGCCGGAGCGCGGTGCGCCACAGCCTGAGTACGAGGCGCTGCAAGCCCATTTCGAGCCGCAGGAAGTGGTCAACCTGACACTGGCCATCGCCACCATCAATGCCTGGAACCGCTTCGGCGTCGGGTTTGCCATGGTTCCGGCGTAATCGATTGCTGATTGCCAGTACCGGCCCGTTTGCGGCCGGTACTGGCACACCTACCGCGCAACCAACCTGGCGCGATAGCTGCCCGGGCTCTGCCCCGTCCATTTCTTGAACGCCCGGTGAAACGCGCTGGGTTCCTGAAACCCCGCCAGCTCAGCCACTTCGGCGATGCTCAGTACCCCTTCGCGCAGGTGTTCAAACGCCATTGCCCGGCGCACTTCGTCCTTGATTTGCTGGTACGAACGCCCTTCCCGCTCCAACTGCCGGCGGAAGGTGCTGGCGCTGATACCCTGCAGCTGCGCCAACGCCGCCAAGGTCGGCCACTGCCCATAGCGCCGCGCACGCAGGTGGCGATAGACCTCGGCCACCAGGCCATTCTGGTTGCGAAAGCGAATCACCAGGCCTTGGGGCGCGCTACGCAAGAAGCCCTTCAAAGCTTGCAGGTTCTGCACCACGGGCAGGCGCAAGTAAGCGCTGTCGAACTCCACTTCGGTACGCCCACTGCCCAGGCGCAGGTCAGGCCCCCACAGCAGCAGGTCGTCGTCCTGGGCAGGGCGCGACACCGCCAGTTCGGTGCGGTCGATGCCAATGCGCCGCCCCGCCAGCCAGCACAGCAGGCCGATCATCAGCACCAGGTAGGTTTCCTCGGCGTATACCCGGGTCAGCGGGTCGGCGATGCTCGACTGCACGCTGATCACTGCCCTGCCCGCGCGCACCGTGAGGCTGCCACGCAGGTCACGCAGGAACAAGCCAAAACCGCCCATGCACTGACGCAGGGCTTTTTCCAGGTTCGGCTCCAGAATCAGGCCGCGGCAGATCAAGGCAAAGCTGCCCAGCGGCATGCCGTGGCTGTCGAGGCGGAAGAACTCATCGTCCAACCGTTGAATCAGCGCCAGCCACAGCTGGGCGAATGCCTTGGCCGGCACGCGGGCCTGGGGCTGGTCGAGCAGCTGTGGATCGATGCCGACCGCACGCAGGTGTGCATCGCGCACGTCCGGGCGGTCGCGCAGGGCGTGCAGCATGGCCTTGAGGAAGTACACGGCGACCGTATCGCTATCGCGCATGGCGGGTTTCGCTGTCTATGCTGAGTGGCAAAAACTGCCAGGTTGAATGAACAGATCCGGCATAGGCTCTGGCAGAGCCTTTGCCTAGACTCGGGTGGACAAAGGGATCGCCGGCCATTCTCGCAGAGCCAGGCCCGGTCCCGCCATGCCTTCGCAATCGGAGCCCTTATGAGCAGCGCAGAAATCTACGTCGTCAGTGCCGTCCGTTCAGCCATTGGTGGCTTTGGCGGCTCTCTCAAGGACCTGCCGCTGGCAGACCTCGCCACCGCCGTGACCCGCGCCGCCATCGAGCGTGCCGGCGTGGATGCCGGGCAGATCGGCCACATGGTGATGGGCAGCGTGATCCCCACCGAGCCGCGTGATGCCTACCTGGCCCGGGTGGCGGCGATGAACGCCGGCATCCCCAAGGAAACCCCGGCTTTCAACGTCAACCGCCTGTGCGGCTCGGGCTTGCAAGCCATTGTTTCGGCAGCGCAGTGCCTGCTGCTGGGCGACACCGACGTGGCCCTGGCGGCGGGCGCCGAGTCCATGAGCCGCGGCCCGTACTTGCTGCCACAGGCTCGCTGGGGCGCGCGCATGGGCGACTTGCAAGGCATCGACTACACCGTCGGCGTGCTGCAGGACCCCTTCGAACACTTCCACATGGGCATCACCGCCGAGAACGTTTCGGCCAAGCACGGCATCACCCGTGAAATGCAGGACGAGCTGGCCCTGACCAGCCAACGCCGCGCCGCACGCGCCATCGCCGAAGGCCGCTTCACCAGCCAGATCGTCCCGCTGGAACTGAAAACCCGCAAAGGCAGCGTGCAGTTCAGCGTCGATGAGCACGTGCGTGGCGATGTCACCGCAGAACAACTGGCCGCCATGAAGACCGTGTTCAAGAAAGACGGCACCGTCACCGCCGGCAATGCCAGTGGCATCAACGACGGCGCTGCCGGCCTGGTGCTGGCCAGCGGTGACGCCGTGCGCCGTCTGGGCCTGAAGCCGCTGGCACGCCTGGTGGCTTACGCCCATGCCGGCGTCGAGCCCGAGCTGATGGGCCTGGGCCCGATCCCGGCGACCCGCAAGGTGCTGGAAAAAACCGGCCTGCGTGTGCAGGACCTGGACGTGATCGAGTCCAACGAGGCCTTCGCCGCCCAGGCCTGCGCCGTAGCCCGTGCGCTGGACTTCGACCCGGAAAAGGTCAACCCGAACGGTTCGGGTATCTCCCTTGGCCACCCGGTCGGCGCCACCGGAGCGATCATCGCCACCAAGGCCATCCATGAGCTGCACCGCATTCAGGGCCGCTACGCCCTGGCGACCATGTGCATCGGCGGCGGCCAAGGCATCGCCGTGGTCTTCGAGCGCGTCTGAGGGAAACTGCCCCATGAACATTGAACAAATTGCCGTGATCGGCGCAGGCACCATGGGCAACGGTATCGCTCAAGTGTGCGCGGTGGCGGGCTACCAGGTGCTGCTGGTGGACGTGTCCGATGCCGCGCTGGAGCGTGGCGTGGCGACCTTGAGCAAAAACCTGGAGCGCCAGGTCAGCAAAGGCACGCTCGACGCCGACAAGGCCGAGGCAGCGAAAACCCGCATCCGCACCAGCACCGACTATGCCCAGCTCAGTGGCGCGCAGTTGGTGATCGAGGCGGCCACCGAAAACCTGCAGCTCAAGCAGCGCATTCTGCAGCAAGTGGCCGGCAACGTTGCCGCCGACTGCCTGATTGCCACCAACACCTCGTCGCTGTCGGTGACGCAACTGGCCGCGAGCATCGAGCACCCGGAACGTTTCATCGGCGTGCACTTCTTCAACCCGGTGCCAATGATGGCCCTGGTCGAGATCATCCGTGGCCTGCAGACCAGTGACAGCACCTATGCCCAGGCCTTGCTGGTGACCGAAAAGGTCGGCAAGACCCCGATTACCGCCGGCAACCGCCCAGGCTTCGTGGTCAACCGCATCCTGGTGCCGATGATCAACGAAGCGATCTTCGTGCGCCAGGAGGGCCTGGCCAGTGCCGAGGACATCGACACCGGCATGCGCCTAGGCTGCAACCAGCCGATCGGCCCCTTGGCACTGGCCGACCTGATTGGCCTGGATACCCTGCTGGCGATCATGGAGGCCTTCCATGAGGGTTTCAATGACAGCAAGTACCGCCCTGCCCCGTTGCTCAAGGAAATGGTCGCGGCCGGTTGGCTGGGGCGCAAAAGCGGCCGCGGTTTCTTCACCTACTGAGGAGCGATTGCCATGCCTCCGGTCAACGCTGCGATGCGCTGTGCCAGCTTTGAAGAGCGACGTGACCAGGCCATGGCGCTGTTTGCCGAAAAGGGTTTTGGCCAGGTCAGCATGCGTGAACTGGCAGCCCACGTGGGGTTGACCGCCGGTTCGCTGTATCACCATTTCCCGAGCAAGCAGGACCTGCTGTACGACTTGATCGAAGAGTTGTACGAGGAGCTGCAGGCCACCCTGGACCAAGGCCGCCGCGCCATGGCCCGGGGGGCATCGGCGTTGTCGTGCCTGATCGCGGCGCATTGGCAGTTGCATGCCGAGCGGCCCTTGCAGTTTCGCCTGGCAGAGCGGGATTTATGTTGTTTGAGCGATGCGCAACAGGTGCAGCTGGCGTCGTTACGCAAGCGCTATGAGGCAGGGTTGCTGCGTTTGATTGCACCGCAGGCGAAACTGCCCGGGCAAGCGCTGGAGGCTACTGCGCATGTGCTGGCGACGTTGCTCAACCAACTGCCGGGGTTGCTCAAGGCATTGCCTCAAGAGCAAGGCTTGGAGCTGATGGAGAACTTGCTGATCGGTGGGATCGAGCGGACGCTGCGATAGCCTGCCAGGGCCTCTTCGCGGGGCACAGCGGATCGCCGCACCGCCGCGAAGGCCAGCTGCCTCAGCGCAACAGCAATTGAATCTGTTCGTGCAGGGTATCCAGGTCGAACGGCTTGGCCAGGATCGGCGCCTTGCGCGTGATCGGGCTGCCAGATTCGAGAATCTCCGCCGGGTAGCCACTGATGAAAATCACCTTGAGCTCCGGTCGCAGTTTTACCGCGGGCTCGGCGATCTCTACCCCCGAGATGCCCCCTGGCAATCGAAAATCAGTGACCATCAAGTCCAGGTGCGGCTTGCTCGCCAGGATCTTGAAGGCCTGTTCACCGTCTTCGGCCACCAGTACGTGATAACCCTCGCCTGCCAGGTAATCACGCAAAATCATGCGAATGGCCGGTTCATCCTCGACCACCAGCACCACATCTTGTGCATCTTCACTCATGATAACGCCTTGAAATTCTTACAGTTGGCCATCTGACCCCAGGCTTACGCAGAGGTTGCCCGCGCCTGGTCGTTTTGTTGTTGGAACGTTGCCAGCGGCAATTGCAGGGTGAATGTGGCGCCCTGGCCTTCCTCGCTGTCAACCAGAATCCGCCCACCGTGGGCCTGGACGATCTGCTCGGAGATGAACAGCCCCAACCCCAGCCCACCGCTGGCCTGCTGTGCAGCGACCCGCTCGAACTGCTGGAAGATCCGCTGCTGGTTGGCGGCGCTGATACCGATGCCCTGATCCTGCACCTGTACCCAGGCCATGCCATCCTGCTCGAACACGCGAACCTCCACCGGCTTGCGTTCGCCGTAACGCATGGCATTGGACAACAGGTTGGCCACCACTTGTTCAATCCGAAACTCGTCCCACTCGCCCAGCAACGTTTCGCAGCACTGCAGCACAATGTGCGTTTCCAGCGCCGTGGCCTGGGCCGTGAAGTTTTCCACCAGGCCACGCACCAACTGGCTGATGTCAAACACCTTGGGGCGCAACGACAACTTGCCGGTACGGATACGCGAGACGTCGAGCATGTCCTCGATCAAGCGGATCAGGCTGTTGATCTGCCGTTCGTCACGCTCGACCATGGCCTGTAGCTTGTCGGCGCTGAAAGCCTCCAGGTTGCCCCGTGCCAGGTGCATCTTGCGCAGCTGGGTTTCCAGGATCAGGCCATTGAGCGGGGTGCGCACCTCGTGCGAAACGATCGACATGAAGTCGTCGCGCATGCGCACGGCATGCTCCAGCTCGCCCCGCGCCAGTTGCAGTTGGCTCAGCAATACCTCCTGCTCCTGGCGGCTGCGCTCCAGGGCTTCGAGCTGCCGACCTAGCACCTTGCGCTGGCGAAACAGGTCGACGAACACCGAGACCTTGCTTTTTACCGCCAGGGTGTCGAGCGGCTTGTGCAGAAAGTCCACCGCCCCGCTCTCATAGCCCTTGAAGGCGTAGTTCATCTCGCGCCCCGCCGCACTGACGAACACGATCGGGATGTTCTTGGTCTTGTCGGTGCCGCGCATCAACTCGGCCAGCTCGAAGCCGTTCATGCCCGGCATCTGCACATCGAGAATGGCCAGCGCGAATTCGTGCTCCAGCAGCAGCGACAACGCAGCTTCGGCAGACTGGGCCTGGTGCACCTCGCGGTCTTCGCCCTGGATCAGGGCATCGAGCGCCAGCAGGTTTTCCGGCAGATCGTCGACGATCAGCAGTTTGGCGATGGTGTGGCTTAGCATGCGCGGGTTTCCAAGGTCGCGAGCAGTTGCCCGATACCGCTCAGAGTAAGGATATGGTCGGGCTGATGCAGGGCCAGGGCGGCCTCTGGCATCAGGGCGACCTGTGCGTCGCGAGGGTCCTGGACAATTGTGCGGCCCCCATTGTTCTTGATGTAGGCAAGGCCCTTGGCGCCGTCTTCGTTGGCACCGGTGAGCAGCACGCCAAGCAGGCCGTCGCCATAGGCATCGGCCGCCGAAATGAACAGAAAATCGATCGCCGGGCGGGAGAAATGCACAGGTGCCTCCTGGCTCAGCGACAGCGTCAGGTCGTGCTCCACCGACAAGTGATAGCTCGGCCCCGCCACGTAGACCTGCCCGGCACTGATCCGTTCCTTGTCGCACGCCTCGCGCACCGGCCGGTGCAAGCGCCGCTGCAGCACTTCGGCCAGTTGGCTGTGGCGGTCGTCCGGCAGGTGCAGCACGCACAGCACCGGGAGGCTGAACGCCGGTGGCAGCGCGCCGAGCACCTCGAACAGTGCCGCCACCCCGCCCGCCGAGGCGCCAATCACCACTGCACGTACGCCGTTCATGATTTGCGGTAGATCCGTTCGGGCTTGACCAGCGGCTCGAAGCGCTCGCTGTAGGCCGAAAAATCTACCGACTCCTTGCTGCCCAGCACCAGGAACCCCCGATGGCAGAGCGACTCATGGAACAGCCCCAAGGCCCGATCCTGCAGCTCCTTGTTGAAGTAGATCAGCACGTTGCGGCACGACACCAGCTGGGTTTCGGAGAACACGCTGTCGGTGGCCAGGCTGTGGTCGGCGAAGGTCACGTTGTCGCGCAGGCTGCTGTCCATGATGGCGTTGCCATAGGCCGCGGTGTAGTACTCGGCGAAGTCGCGACGGCCACCGGCCAGGCGGTAGTTTTCTTCATACTCGCGCATGCTCTGCATCGAGTAGATACCTTGCTTGGCCTTGTCCAGCGAATGCGGGTTGATGTCGGTGGCATAGAGGATGGTGCGCTCGAGCAGGCCTTCCTCTCGCAGCAGGATGGCCATCGAGTACACCTCTTCACCAGTGCTGCAGCCGGCGACCCAGATCTTGATCGACGGCCATGTGCGCAGCAGCGGCACCACTTCATTGCGCAGCGCCAGGAAGTGGCTTGGGTCACGGAACATCTCGCTGACCGGGATCGTCAGGAACTGCAGCAACTGCATGAACATGCCCGGGTCGTGCAGCACCCGCTCCTGCAGCGCCGAGACTGTCAGGCAGTCGAACTGGCGCAGGGCATGAAGGATCCGGCGTTTGATCGAAGCGCCGGAATAGTTGCGAAAATCGTAGCTGTACTTGAGGTAGATCGCCTCGATCAGCAGCCGGATCTCGATGTCGGTGTTGCGCTCGCTAGTCAAATTCGCTCCAGTTGCGGCAGCCACACCCGGATCAACGAGAACAAGCGGTCCAGGTCGATCGGTTTGGCCAGGTAATCATTGGCGCCAGCCTGCAGGCAACGCTGCTGGTCATCCTTCATCGCCTTGGCGGTCACGGCGATGATCGGCAGCTTGCGCCAGCGCGCTTGCTGGCGGATCAGCCGGGTCGCCTCGAAGCCGTCCATCTCCGGCATCATCACATCCATCAACACCAGGTCGATGTCGTCGTGCTGCTCCAGGCGCTCGATGGCCTCGCGCCCGTTTCGGCCGATCTCGACGATGGCGCCCTTGTGCTCCAGGGCACTGGTGAGGGCGAAGATATTACGCACATCGTCGTCCACCAGCAGCACTTTGCGGCCCTCGAACACCTTGTCGCGGCTGCGAGCGGTCTTGAGCATGCGCTGGCGCTCATGGGACAGCTGCGATTCGACTTTGTGCAGGAACAACGTCACTTCGTCGAGCAGGCGCTCAGGCGAGCGAGCGCCCTTGATGATGATCGAGCGCGAATACTTGAGCAGGTCGGCCTCTTCTTCACGGGTGAGGTTGCGCCCGGTGTAGACGATCACGGGTGGGAATGAACGGATGTCCTCTGCGGTCATGCGCTTGAGCAGCTCGTTGCCAAGCATGTCGGGCAGTTTGAGGTCGATGATCATGCAGTCGTAGATGTTCTCGCGCAGCAGCGCCAGGGCGTCCTGTGCCATGGCCACGGCGGTGATCTCGACATCGTCGTCGCCGATCAGGCGGGCGATGCTTTCACGCTGCAGGTCGTCATCTTCCACCAGCAGGATGTGCTTGAGCTTCTGGGTCAGTTTGGCTTCCAGGCGGGCGAACACTTCCTTGAGCTCTTCGCGGCTGGTCGGCTTGACCGCGTAACCCACCGCGCCCATGTGCATGGCCGCCTCGACGCGGTCTTCGACCGAAATGATGTGCACCGGAATGTGCCGGGTGCCGGCCAGCTCCTTGAGGCGCTGTAGCACGGTAAGGCCGGAGTGGTCGGGCAGGCGCATGTCCAGCAGCACGGCATCGGGAATGTAGCGCGCGGCCAGCTCGAAGCCTTCGTCGGCGCCCTGGGCCACCAGGCAGCTGTAGCCCAGTTCGTGGGCCAGGTCGAAGAGGATCCGGGCGAAGTTCGGCTCGTCTTCGATCACCAGGATGCAGCGGTTGTCGAACGGCGCCCGGTCGCGGTCATCGGCGAAGGTAAGCGCCGGCAGTTTCGGTGCCGTGGCGGTGGAAACCTTGGGCGCCGGCGGCAGTGTGTCGACCGCAGGCCGCAGGCTGAGCGCCTCGACCTCCTCGCTTTCAACCTCGTAGCGCTCCGGTACGATCAGGCTGAACACGCTGCCTTGGCCCGGGCTGCTGTCGACGCTGATCTGCCCACCCAGCAAATGCGCCAGGTCGCGGGAAATCGACAGGCCCAGCCCAGTGCCGCCATAGCGGCGGTTGCTGCTGCCGTCGACCTGGTGGAAAGCGCCGAAGATCGCCTGCTGCTGGTCGGCGGCGATGCCGATGCCAGAGTCGCGGACGGCGAACACGATGCCGGTGCCGGCCTGGTAGCTGATGGTCATGTCGACCTGGCCCTGGTCGGTGAACTTGATGGCGTTGGACAACAGGTTCTTGAGGATCTGCTCCAGCCGTTGCCGATCGGTGAACAGTGTCACCGGCACCTGGGGTTCGAGCTTGACCTCGAAGGCCAGCCCCTTGTGCTCGGCCAGTGGCAGGAACATGCCGCGCAGGCCTTCGACCAGGCGCGCCAGCTGGGTGGTTTCTGGCCGCACTTCAAGCTTGCCGGCCTCGACCTTGGCGATGTCGAGGATATCGTTGATCAGGTTGAGCAGGTCGTTGCCAGCCGAATAGATGGATTCGGCGAACTTGATCTGCTCCCCGGTGAGGTTGCCCTCGCCGTTTTCCGCCAGCAGCTTGGCCAGGATCAGCGAGCTGTTGAGGGGCGTGCGCAGCTCGTGGGACATGTTGGCAAGGAATTCGGACTTGTACTTGCTTGAACGCTGCAGGTCATCAGCACGGGCCTGCAGCTCTTGCTGGGCCTGGCTGAGCTCGTCGTTCTTGCGGTCCAGGGCATCGGTGCGTTCGGACAACTGCTCGTTGGTCTGCTCCAGTTCGGCCTGCTGGGTCTCCAGGTGAGCCTGGGACTCCTTGAGCACGCGGGACTGTTCTTCGAGCTCTTCGTTGGCGGTTTTCAGCTCTTCTTGCTGCACTTGCAGCTCTTCGTTCAACTGCTGGGTCTCGGCCAGCACTTCCTGCAGACGCTGGCGATAACGCGCACTTTCGATGGACATGCCAAGGTTGCCGCCAACCCGCTCCATCAGCTCTTCATCGCGCGCCTGCAACGGGCGCAGGAACCCCAGTTCGATCACGCCGTTGATCTGCCCATCATCGGTGGCGGGCATCAGCAGTGCGCTGCGCGGCAGGCCATTGCCAAGGCCGGAACTCAAGCGGTAATAGTCGTCGGGCAGGTCCTCCAGGCGCAACAGCCGACCTTCACGCACAGCTTGGGCCAGCAAGCCATCGTGGTCGCCCTTGATCTGCTCGCGGGCCTGCTCTTCGGCGCTCAGGCCATAGCTGGCCACGCGCACCAGGCTGCCATGCTCATCGCGCACATACACCGCGCCGACCACGCTGCCCAGCGCCGCCGCGAAGAAGCGCAGGATGTTGTCGCCGAGCATCGGCAGGGTCAGTTGCCCCAGTACCTGCTGGGCCAGTTGGGTCTGGCCGTTGCGCAGCCAGGCCTGGTGTTCCAGACGCTCAGCGGCGCGCCGCTGGGCCTCGAGGTTTTCCGCGTAGCTGCTCGACAGCGCCAGCAGGTCGCGGCGCCCGAGGTAGGCCAGCAAGGCACTGAGGCCGACGATGAGCAGCACGAAAACCGAGATCGCGGTCACGGTGACCGAGCTGACTTTCTCGTTACGGGCCATGCGCAGTTGCTGCTCGGTGCTGATCAGGCCGTCGAATTCCTTGCGGATCTCGTCGGTGATGCGCTTGCCCCGCCCGTTGCCGATCGATGCCTGGTAGTCGCCCTGGTTACGGCGCAGGGTAATCATCTGGTTGCCGAAGTCGTTCCAGGCCTGCTGCAAGGCCATCAGCCGGTCGATACGGTCAACCTGCTGCGGGTTGTCCTCGACCATTGCGCGCAGGCTCTGAAGACTGCCGAGAATTTTCGGCTTGGCCACCTCGTAGGGGTCGAGAAAGCGTTCGTCCCCGGTGATCAGGAAGCCGCGCATGCCGGTTTCCATGTCGATCGACAGCTTGACCGTCTCGTTGGCATTGCCGATCACCCGATCGGTATGCTCGACCCATTGCATGGCCGAGAGCAGGTAGTTGATCACCGCGACAAACGCCACGGCCCCGAAAAGCCCTACCCCAAGGGGCAGGCCGATGTTGCGGCTCAACAGCTTGCGGAAGCTTTGCTGGTCTATCGAGGCTGCTTGAATCATGTGATGACGCCCGAGCGAAAAAGTCCATTAAGAAGTGCGGCGAAAGACCGTTATTATTGCCTGCCACTGTGCTCACTGATAACAGCGAGTCTAACCAGCTTTGCCGAGCCTGGCAGGGCATTTAGCCAGTATTTGAAGGCTGGGTTTGCCAATCGTTCCATCTGATTGCAAGGATCGGTATCCTCGGGAACTTCTGCCGGCGTGCAGCGTACAGATTAAAGACATTCATTTGCACAGGAACCCAACCATGCACCTTCTGGTAGTCGAAGACGACGACATCGTACGCATGCTGATGGTCGAAGTGCTCGCCGACTTGGGCTACGAAGTCATCGAAGCGCAAGACGCCACCACCGCCTTGCGGGTGCTCGAAGATGCTTCGCAGGCCTTGGCGCTGATGATGACAGACGTGGGCCTGCCGGACATGCGCGGCGAAGAGCTGGCGCACCGTGCACGCGCACTGCGCCCGTTACTGCCGGTACTGTTTGCCAGTGGCTATGCCGAGAATGTCAACGTGCCGGAGGGCATGCACATGATCAGCAAGCCGTTCGGCATTGACCAGTTGCGCGACAAGGTCATGCAGATACTGACCCCCCCCTGAACCCTGCGCGCACTCTTCGCGGCCACCCGCGAAGAGGCCCGCTCCCCAGCAATCGATTACAGCGTTCGGCGCAACAGGTAGGTGTCCATGATCCACCCCTTGCGCAATCTCTCCTGCGCCCGCACCTGCAAAATCCTCGCCTTCACCGCCTGCAACGGCCCGGCAATCAACACCTCGTCCGCGGTCCCCAGGTAGGCCCCCCAGTAAATTATCAGGTCAGGGTCACCGAGCGCAGCAAACGCGCCCTGCCCGTCGAGCATCACCACCACATTGTCGATGCGCGCCTGCTCGGCCAGGCGACGCCCCGGCAGCACGGTCAGCGGTTCACCGATACGGTTGAGCGGCACCTGATGCCGAGCGGCCAGGGCCTGGACGCTACTGATGCCGGGGACCACCTGCAGGCGCACTGCCAACCCGCCTTCGCGGACAAGGTCGAGAATGCGCAGGGTGCTGTCGTACAGGCCAGGTTCGCCCCACAACAGAAAGGCACCGGTTTCGCCGACAGCCACCTCGTCTTCGATCATGCGGGCATACAGCGCGGCGCGCTGGCGGTGCCAGTCCTGCACCGCGCCCACGTAATCCGCCGCCTGGCCGTCGCGCGAAGGGTCGGCCAGCTGCACCAGCCGGTAGCCACCCTCGGGTCGATAGCGTTCGAGAATCGCCTTGCGCAAGCGCACCAGCTCGTCCTTCTGCGTGCCCTTGTCGAGCACGAAGAAAACGCTGGCGCGACGTAGCGCCTCGACCGCTTCATAGGTGATCTGACGCGGATCACCCGGGCCGATGCCAATCAACAACAGGTCTTTCATTGCCCTGCCCTTTGCCACTACCCGTGGCCATTCTCGGCCAGCCATGGGTCTTTGGCAAAGCCACCGGTTAGAAGATGGAGAAGTTGTAACTGACGATGACGCGAGTCTCGTCCATGTCACGTGCCCACTTCTCATAGTTGCTGCGGTAAGTGGAGTTGCGCAGACGTACGCTGACATCCTTGAATGTGCCACTTTGCACCTGGTACTTGAACTCGGTGTCGCGTTCCCATTCCTTGCCTTCGCCCGTGCTGCCCGGGACCTTGATATGGTCGCCATTGATGTAACGGGTGAAGAAGGTCAGGCCGGGGACACCCAGCGCTTTGAAGTCATAGTCATAACGCAGTTGCCAGGAACGTTCCTGGGCGGCGGCGAAGTCGTTGACCTGGGCGTAGTTGACCAGATAAGGGTTGCTGCCATCCAGGTACGGCATGGCGCTGTCACCGTACATGCGCTGCCAGCCGGCGCTGACCTTGTGGCCCCCCAGGCTGTAGCCGAGCATACCGCTGAAGGCACGGTGGTCGATGGCGCCTGCGCGGGCATTGCCGATGTCGTCGCTCTTGATCAGGCGCAGGTCGGCCGACAGGCTGCCCACCGCCAGCGGCTGGCTCGCCACCAGGCCGAGAAAGTGCTGGCGATAGATGTTCTCCAGCTTGGCCACCTGGTACTGGGCGCTGACACGGTCACTGAAACGGTAGTCGAGGCCCGCCAGGTCGAAGTGGTCGGCTTCAATATCGCAGGCATAGCGCTTGTTCTTGCAATGCACGCGAATGTCCTGGCGGTCAGTGGAGTCCCGTGCGGTGTACTTGTTCAGGCGCGCCAGGGTGAACTTCAGATCGTGTATTTCTTCGGAGGTCAACAGCGCGCCGTGGAACAGGGTGGGCAGCAGCCGGCCATCGTTGTATTTGATCAGCGGCATGTCCGGCATCATCGAGCCGTACTTGAAGACCGTGTTGGACACTTTGACCTTGGCCGCCAAGCCCATCTTCGCGTATTGATCCGCCGAATGCCGCGGGTCGTGGCCAGAAGACGGCAGCAGGCCGCTGTTACTGTCCGCCGGGCTGGAATCGAGCTTTACCCCGAACAGGCCGATTGCATCAACGCCAACGCCTACCGGCCCTTGGGTAAAGCCGGACTGCACATTGAGGATAAAACCTTGCGCCCACTCTTCGCGCTTGGAGGCGCCCTGGCTGGAACTGCTGTGGCCATCACGGAAGTCGCGGTTGAAGTAGACATTCCGCGCTTCGACCTTGGCGCTGCTGTCTTCAAGAAAACCGGCGGCCTGGGCATTGACGCCGGCACACAAAAGGAACAAGCCGGCAACACGGCGCCCAGGGGCGTGAGGGAGGGGGGCAAACATGCGTGGAAACATCCAGAAAGAAAGGCAAAAAAACAACCTGCAGCAAACACCTGCTGCGGTACTGCGACACGCCCGAACAGTCGCCGAGCATCATCTGAAATGATCGCGCAAAGGCTCTGGCTCAGGCCATTGGACCTTGGTCTAGAACCGTTCGCGATGGCCCTCGAACTCCTCACGAAATAGCGCCCGGAAAACCTGTAAAGTTCCGTGCTTACTTATTAAAAGTTTGCAGTTTACCCAGTAGCAATGAATGACTACACTCGATGTCAGCGAACAGCGGAACCCACCCCGTGGCCGGCGTTTTGTACTACTTCAATGTTCGTCACGCCCTGCCACGAAAGACGTACAGGAGTGATTACAGTGTCCAGACTTGCAGAGTTTCGTGCTGCCGAAAAAGCGCTTCAGGAACAAATGGCTCAACTGGAAGCGCTGAAAAA
>Ga0213828_1001646_pt1 | contig 17822 bp, 19 predicted proteins | sample MC6MC0897MG_FD_180664 | JGI IMG/M metagenome (GOLD analysis project Ga0213828, IMG submission 180664) | Enriched soil aggregate microbial communities from Iowa State University, Ames, United States - MC6-MC0897-MG | ecosystem: Environmental > Terrestrial > Soil > Unclassified | place: USA: Iowa... | reverse complement strand
TCTGCCCGGTATTCATTTAAAAACTCCTGGTTTACATAAACCTTAAACTGAAGCATCTTTAATTGCTCGCTCCTGGTTATAACAATTTCATTTAAAGCAATATCCTGGCAGACAGCTGTTCCCTTGCGGTAAATACAGCCGTCTAACATCATCCGATCTTCCAGCTTATAATCATTGGCAAGAAGGGCAGAAAGAGCATCGTTGATATCCTCTGTGCGGGATACCTGAGTTAAGTACCCAAGGGTACCCCGATTGATTCCGATCATGGGGATATTCCGTCCTGCTAAGTCTCTGGCTGCCTGTATAAGGGTCCCGTCTCCGCCTAAAGTGATGAGGCACTCCGTCTCTTCCGGCACCATGGCAGCATCGGTATAATGGCTTTTTCCCTGCCGCTTCTCCTGGCCTTCTCCACCGATCAGACAGACCGCCCCATGACCGGTAAGATAGTCACGAATGGCCTTCGCAGTCTCCCTGGCCCCTTTTTTGTCAGGATTCATGATTACATAAAAATATTTCATAATATAACTCCTTACCAGCAAGGATACTCTTAATCTGCTTTACTGCTTGCTCCTAACAGGCTTTTAGTTTCCTGTTAAATTCCCATGGGCCTCGTTCACGATCCGTTCCGGGTCAAGAACATTTTCCGGACATGTCTCACCAGACTGATGATTTTTCAAATGAAGGAGATACTCAATATTCCCTTCTGGCCCCTTAATAGGGGAGTATTCCAGATGAAGCACTTCAAACCCAATGCTTATTGCATGGGAAATGACCATCCGGATCACTTCCAGATGGACGGATTTTTCCCTTACCACGCCTTTTTTTCCTACTTTTTCCCGACCGGCTTCAAATTGGGGCTTTATAAGGCAAACAACTTCCCCTTCATCCGTAAGGAGAGCTTTCACAGGTCCTAATACCTTTGTCAGGGAAATAAAGGAAACATCAATAGAGGAAAATTCTATTTGGTCGGCCAGATCCACAGGAGTTACATAGCGGATATTGGTCTTTTCCATACACACCACGCGATCATCGTTCCTCAGCTTCCATGCAAGCTGACCGTGGCCCACATCCACTGCATAAACCTTAACGGCTCCGTTCTGAAGCATGCAGTCTGTAAAACCGCCTGTGGAGGAGCCCACATCCATGCACACTTTTCCTTCCAGCGTTACATCAAAATGAGTCATGGCCTTTTCAAGCTTCAGACCACCGCGGCTTACGTATCGTAAGGTACTACCTCTTACCTCGATGTTTGCAGTTTCCTCAAATGTGGTACCGGCTTTGTCTTCCTTATCCCCGTCTACATAGACGATTCCGGTCATAATGATAGCCTTAGCCTTTTCCCTGGATTCAGCCAGTCCATGTTTTACTAAAAGCACATCCAACCGTTCTTTCATGCCTTTTCCATTTCCCTTGTTTTATCTTTAATTTTTTTCCATTCTGCGTTCTGGCGCTCCGTATCGAGATATTCCTTTTTGAGCCGCCATATAATAGAATTGCTGTCAATCCCCAGCCCCTTCCGGAGCAGAGATACGTTGCCATGCTCCACATAAGCATCCGGTAAGGCGATATTGATAACCTTTACATGTGGATGGTGCTCATGGATATAGGCGGTGACCCCGGGACCAAAACCTCCCTGTAGGACATTTTCTTCCATGATCGCTATCAGCCAGTGATTCTTTGCCAGGCGATCTACCAATTCCTGGTCAAATGGCTTCACAAAGCGTCCGTTGGCCAGAGAACAATTCCAGCCTTCTGCCTTCAGCTTTTGCCTTACATGCTCTCCCGTGCTCACCATGCTTCCTACTGCCAAAAGTGCAATATCCTTTTCCTCATAGAGCATCTCTCCCTTACCGTATTCAATGGGAGCACGAAAACCCTTTAAGCCCTGGTAAGCCTCTCCTCTTGGATAACGCACTGCAAATGGGCCATTGTAGGATAGGGCAAACTCCATCCCATCCATAAGCTCCCATAAGTTTTTCGGTGCAAACACGCTCATATTAGGGATTGCAGTCAAATAGGATAAGTCAAAAATCCCCTGATGGGTCTCCCCATCACTTCCCACAAGCCCTGCCCGGTCTATGGCAAAGACCACAGGCAGATTCTGAATACACACATCATGAAGGATCTGATCAAAGCCGCGCTGCAAAAAAGACGAATAAACGGCCACAACCGGCTTTAAGCCGCCTGCCGCCATTCCAGCCGCCGAAGTCACCGCATGCTCTTCTGCAATACCAACGTCAAAAAAGCGGTCAGGATACAGGCGGGAAAACCGCTTTAAACCTGTTCCATCCGGCATGGCTGCCGTTACCGCCACGATTCTTTTATCCTGCTCAGCCAGACGGCAGATGGTTTTGGAAAACACATCCGTATAGCTGGGATTATTCTTCTTTTTCTTCGGCTCCCCGGTGATAATATCAAAAGGATCCACTCCATGGAACTTGGAAGGATTCCTCTCCGCCAGGGCATATCCCTTGCCTTTCTGGGTGATCACATGGACCAGTACAGTATGAGGAAGTTTTTTTGCTTCCCGCAGAGCCCTGGAAAGGGCCTTTATATTATGGCCGTCCACAGGACCAAGATAGGTGATTCCCATATTCTCAAACAGCATTCCAGGTATAAGCAGCTGCTTAATGCCGTTCTTTGTCCTGCTTATCTTATCAATGATCTGTTCTCCTACAACCGGAATCCGGGACAGCACGTTAGTCACATGCTTTTTTAAGTCCAGATACCCTTCTCCGGTACGGATGCTGTTTAAATAAGTTGACATGCCCCCTACATTTTCTGAGATGGACATATTGTTATCGTTGAGAATAATTATAAAATTCTTGTCCATTCTGGCCGCATTGTTTAAAGCTTCATAGGCCATGCCGCCTGTTAAGGCGCCGTCTCCGATTACGGATACCACAAAATGATCCTCTCCCAGCACATCTCTTGCCTGGGCCAGACCCAGTCCGGCTGAAATAGAAGTAGAGCTGTGTCCGGTATCAAAGGCATCACAAGGACTTTCCTTTCTCTTTGGAAAGCCGCTCATGCCGCCGTATTGCCGCAGGTCGTCAAATTCCCCTCGCCTGCCGCTTAATATTTTATGAGTGTAAGACTGATGCCCTACATCCCAGATTACCTTATCCTTTGGAAGGTCAAAAGCCAGGTAGATCGCCATCGTCAGCTCCACCACTCCTAAATTGGAAGCCAGATGGCCGCCTGTCATGCTTATCTTTCCTACCAAAAAGTCACGGATTTCCTGACTTAAAATATCAAGTTCCTGCTTTGTCAGTTTTTTGATATCCTCAGGTCCGTTTATTCGTTCCAGCATCATATTCTTATCAGATCCTTTTTTGCCTTATCGTTAAACGACTTACTTTTCTCTGTTCACAAGTATCCGAATCAGTGCTTCCAGGAACTCATTCTGCCCGGGAAGCTTATGGAGGCAGGAAATTGCCTCTTCCGAAATCCTCTCCACATCCTGCTTCGCCTTTTCAATTCCCTCCAAGGTTACATAGGTGGTTTTATGGTTCTTTTCATCACTGTGCACATGCTTTCCAAGAACCTCCGCACTGCTGGTTAAATCCAGGATATCATCCTGAATCTGAAATGCAAGTCCCAGACATGAGGCCATCTTCTCCACCAGTTTCAGTTGTTTTTCATCCCCTCCGCCGAGAACGGCTCCGATCATCATTGCAGCCTCTAAAAGCGCCCCGGTCTTCAACCGGTAAATGAAATCAAGCTTTTCCCTTGGAACAGGCTTACCAGCCAGTTCCACATCAACGGTCTGACCGCCTATCATCCCAAAAATTCCGGTTTTTTCTGCTAAAATTCCCATGCACCTGGCAACAAGGTCCGGCCGATCCGTCATGGATAGTGCTTTTGCAGCTGTCTCCATGGAGTAAATCAGCAAACCGTCTCCCGCCAGTACTGCCATGTCATAACCAAATTTAACCCATGCCGTAGGAAGTCCCCGGCGTAGGGTATCATTATCCATGCAGGGAAGGTCATCGTGAATCAGGGAGGAGGTATGAATCATCTCAATCGCCGCCATAAAAGGCTCAATCTCTTTCCCCTGGCCGCCGAATAAGCGGTAGGTCTCCTCCATCAGCATAGGACGAAGCCTCTTTCCTCCAGCGCGAACGCTGTAATCCATCGCCGCCAACACCGTACTCTGATGGCCCTCCACAGGAGGCAGGTATGATTCCACAACAAGCCTTACTTCCTCTGTGCGGGCTGAAAACATTTCTTTATAATTCATGTTCCTCACCATTTTCCTCTAACACGATAATCTTCTTTTCTACGTTATCTATTTTTTCATTGCAGAACTTTACCAGCTTCATACCGGTCTCATAATACTGGAAGGATTCCTCAAGGGAGCATTCTCCGCTTTCCAGTTTTTTAATGAGCTCTTCCAGCTCTCCAAATGTCTCTTCTATCGTTTTTTCTTTTTTTGCCGCCATAAATCCGTTTCTCCTTATTACCTGTCTCCACGAACGCCTTCCTGCTGGCTGCTAAATAAGCCGAATTCTGCCGGGGCAACACTGGAAACCACCGCTTCCATGCTTCCATCCCTAAGCCTCAGCCCTATCCTGTCACCGGCTTTTACCTGCTTTACGGAATCAATCCGTTTGTCTTTACCATCAGTTACAAAACCATACCCGCCTCCCATCCTCTTTAGGGGGGATTCTGCTTCCAGGCGGCTGATGAAAATCTCCAGTCTGTGTCTGTCACGGACCGCCTGCTTTTCAATAAGCTGTTTTATACGAAGTTGTCCTTCTTCCACCCTTGCCCGGTCTGAGGCCGCTTTGGTGAGAATCAGGCTTTTTAGCTTATCCTCTATATCCACAAGCCTTTGCCGGCATTCATGGATACTGCGCTTAGGGTCATATAATTTTAACTTTAAAGCGTATTGGTTTCCATGAAACCGGTAGCGTTCCAGCTTTCTTTCCACGGTCCTTAAGAGCGTATGGCCGTACATTTCCATCTGCTCCTTAAACTGACTGTAATCAAATACAGCCAGCTCTGCGGCTGCAGATGGTGTGGGGGCACGCATGTCCGCCACATAATCAGTAATAGTCACATCCGTTTCATGGCCTACCGCAGAAATTACAGGAGTGCTGCAGTTAAAAACAGCCCTTGCCACAACTTCCTCATTAAATGCCCATAAATCTTCAATGGAACCGCCGCCCCTTCCAACGATCAGGACGTCAAGCCCCATCTGGTCCAGGGTTTCGATTCCCTTTACAATGCTTTCTTTTGCGCTCTCTCCCTGGACAAGCGCCGGGTAGAGATAAAGCTGTACATAAGGATTGCGTCTGGACGATATATTTATAATATCCTGGATAGCCGCTCCGGTAGGAGCCGTTACGATTCCTACGGTTGTCCCGTACTTTGGAATCGGTTTCTTATATTCAGGAGAAAACATCCCCATTTCTTCCAGTTCATCACGCAGTTTTTGGAACCTTTCAAACAGATCACCGATTCCTTCTTTTGTGATCTCCTGGGCATAGAGCTGGTATCTTCCGTCCCGCTCATAAACCTCCACGCTGCCCTTTACCACCACCTGCTGACCTTCCTCCAGCGTAAAAGCAAGACCCTTCCTGTGCCCGGCAAACATCACTGCTGCCATAGACGATTTCCCGTCCTTTAAGGTAAAGTAAATATGGCCGGAGGTATGGTACTTACAGTTGGACACTTCACCCTTCACGGAGATCCGGTTTAAGGCGAAATCCTGGGCAAACATATTCTTAATATAGGCATTGACTGAAGTAACGGAATACACACTTGCCATATCTTACACCAGTTTTGCCAGGACTCCGTTAATAAATGCCGGAGCTTCATTCCCGCCGTACTTTTTAGCCAGTTCCACAGCCTCATTGATGGCTACTTTTTCCGGCACTTCCTCATCAAATAAAATCTCAAACAGAGCCAGGCGGAGAATGGTAAGTTCAGCCTTACCCATACGTTTCGTCTTCCATCCTTCGGCCACTTCGTTGATCTTTGAATCCAGCTCCGGGATCTTGATCATAATAGATTCTGCTCTTTCTCTTAAATAAGCAGCATTCTCTTCACTCATGTCTACATCATGGATGATTTCTTCCACGCCCTCTGCGTTTAGATCATCTTCTTTTGGTTCTTCAAAATATTGTATAAGCTGCCCTGTCTTCTCCTCTGCTGGATAAAAATCCGCACAAAAGAGCATTTTAAAGCAGTGTTCGCGCATTTTACTTCTGGTCATTTTCCATGGTCCTCCTATTGGTGATGTTCTGGACATTTGGAATTATTATACCTTACCAGGGTTTTTTATACAATAGAAATTTTGCTATTCTCCAAAAACCTCCGGATATTATCAAGCACCTTTTCGCTTAAAATCCCAAAGGCCTGCCTAGTTCTCCCTGCCGAAGCATTGACACAAAATACCCTGGGGTATTTTATAAGCTCCCCGTCTCCGGCAGCTCCTGCCGTATCACAGGCAAACCGGTTGTCTCCGGAATTCAGCCATTTTTTCAAATCTTCCGGTTCAAAGGCAGGTCCAATGGACGTATTAAACAGGATCTTTCCATTTCCAAGCTTTTCGAATTCCTCTTCGCGGAGCAGGATCACATTCTTATTCAAGCAGGTAAATACCACTTCGCTGCGCTCCAAAAGCTCTCCTAATGGATGGTACCCGATTCCATTCTCCTCATACTGTGGTTTTCTGCTTCTGCTGTAATAGGAAACATCTGCCCCAAGAAACTTTAAAGCATTTGCGATCATACCACCGGAAACACCCATTCCCACAATTCCTACCTTTAATCCGGTAATCTCTACCGGCATATCCTTCCACATAGGCCTGTCATATCCATGAAGAAAGCGCACCAGTTCACAGATTGCGTATTCCACCACACCAACATCGCCGTAATCGCGGATACCCATAACTGTAATTCCATGCTGTTCTGCGTAGGCAATGTCCACGTTTGCGCTCTCCTTAGAATAAAGGCTGCAGCACATTCCCACATATTTGATATTAGGACACCGTTCAAAGATAAATTGACTGATTCTGGAGGTATAGCTTAAAAGCACCCCATCCGCATCTCCGATTCTCCTTATAATTTCCTCGTCGTCGCAGGGAATATCGTCATACATCACCACCTGTTTCGCATATCGGAAAAGCTCCTTCTCCGCTTCTTCTACCAAACTCACCGGTTCTATGGCAACCAACTTCTCAAACATCTTCTTATCCTCCTGTAAGCTCCCTATAACTCTATATTCGCAATCCGCTTCGCTACTTGCTCATAACCTCATAGCTGCTATCGCAGTTACTTGATGAGGTTAAAAAACGATTGGTGACACAATATTCTGCAGGACAGCCACAACACTCCATCCGGCAATGGCGCTGGTGCTTGAATAAATATCCACAACTGCCTTCACGCCTTCAATTTCCGCAGTGATCTTATGGTCATCCCCAATCATTCCCGGAACGCTATGAATGTTCACCCTGGTTTTATCCGGCCCGACAGTTGCCAGGGAAGACGCTACCGCAACATTTACTTTTGTAGGAAGTAGCCCGATTGCCTCTATTGCATTTCCGTCAAACACCATGGTGCTTTCTTCATCGGTCATTAAATGTTCCTCAAAAAGAGGGGTATGCATTAAGGATCCCGGACCTTTTCTCGTCTCAATCCCGGCTGTGGCCTCTCCCATGAGAGAAACCGTACGAAGCACATCAAAACCGCCCACCGCTCCTGAAGCGATATATACCTTGGTATTATGTTTTACGGCCGTAGCCTTCACTTTCTCATAGAATTCTTTGTCCGCAAAAGCGCCAATGGACAGCACGATGAGATTACAGCCATTTGCCAGGATCTTCTCCGCCATGTCTCTTACTGAATCCCCAGATGCCGCCTCGGCGATGTAATCCGGTTTTAATTCCAGCAGGTCATCGATACCTGCACAGGAGCTGCATCCCATTTCCTTTGTCAGGGCATCCGTCTTTTCCTTTGTCCTCCCGACGATCCCCACCAACTCATACTCAGGCAATAAACCATCTCTCCATGCTCCGGCAATAATTTCTCCCAGATAACCGTTTCCAATAATTCCAAGTCTAAGCTTATTCATGCTTTTCTCCTTTTAGTAATTTTAAAAACATTAACCTTCATTATACCCGAAATCAGAAGGACTTTCAAGGAGTGGAAACCTTGTGGTTTCCTTAAGGTTTAAAGCTGGAATGCAAACTGATTTTTTCCTTTTCCCTTTGCCAGATATAATGCCTGATCAGCCCGTCGTAAAATGGCGTCGTATTCCGTCTCATTCTCTCCTACCAGGGTGATTCCAATGCTTGCATGTATGGTTCCAGAAGCGTGAAACGCATTTAATATCCGTCTCGCAATAGCCTCCGGCTGTTTCCTTACGCTAAAACCATACAGCCAGATGCAGAATTCATCTCCGCCAAAACGGACAATCACATCCTCTTTTCTTGTACAGGCACTTAAGATCTGTCCTGCCTGGGTTAAAACCAGATCTCCCTTATGATGGCCGAAGGTGTCATTAATTTTCTTGAAATCATCAATATCAAGGAACATGCAGGCATAAAACCTCTTTTTCCCTCCGCCTTTCAGTCTCTGCTCCACCAATTTTCTAGCTGTTTCTCTGTTATAAACACCTGTCAAATAATCCTTTTGTGCCTGTTTCGATTCCTTTTTACGTAAATAAATAATACAAACAATGAGAAGGACCGTACAGACCACCATGACTGTTGAGCTCGCAATAAAGACTTTTGACAGCTTTCTGATCTTGTAAAGAGCGCTCTCATAACCTTCTGTTTTCACCATGGTAGCAACCATCCAGTCTTCAACTCCCGCCGGCTGGTAATAAAGGAGCTCCCCGCTGCCCTTGTGATAATAGGCGGCATATCCGGAAGTTCCGCTCCCTACTGCCTTTTTCATCTTCTCAAAAGACTGTTCGTCTCTAAATTCCATGGTTTTCAGTATATCATAAACATTGGCATAATTTTCATACCCGGGACACGAGACTACCAGTTCTCCGGACCTTGTGAAAATCAGATTGTCACCATATGGGCTTAACTCTGTACTGTTTAGATATTTCCCCAGTTCTTCAGCAGTATACACCATACAGACCGCCCCCCTTGCCTGGCCATCCCTAACCGCAGGAACGGACAGAGCGATCCCTGACTGACCGATAAAGTCCTCCGAAGGCAGCCTGGTAATGCTGTTTTCTACGTTTAATTCCTGGGACTTATGATTCCTGTAATACATGATTTCCTTGTCATCGAAAACTCCAATCCGTATGCCATTTTCCGATTTCTCCGGCAGGTCACTGTATGCAGAAAATACCTCCAGCATTTTAAATCTCTCCCGGATCATACCCTGAAGATTGGTAAATGCTTCATCATTCTCTGTTTTTAAATCCTGGTAAGTCTGCTCTATCAGACTTTTTTCCACCTCTTTGAAGTAATAAATGTTTAAAGCGAATATCCCTATAATTACCGATACCACCAGACCAAGCAAAATCATTACCCTCAGCGAGTAGCGGTCTTTCTCCTTATCAGCCATCATATATGAAAACACCTGTCCTTTTATAAGTCCCGAATCATGTCAATAACGATATATTTTTTTATACACAAAGAAAAGCGGGGGCATGAACCTTTTCCCGGTTCGCCCCCGCGATAGACCTATCATCTATTTATTCTCTTCCAATGCCACACCGGCAATCTTGATGTTTACATCAAGTACCGTTAAGCCTGTCATGTTCTCAATGGCGTTCTGCACCTTTTCCTGAACCTTCTCACTGACTGCAGGTATGCTGTAACCGTATTTGATGTTTAAGGATAAATCCACAGATACATGTTCTTCTGTCAGCTCCACCTTAACGCCCTTGGATAAATTTTTCATGCCCAGCTTTGACACCAACTCATTGGTGATATTGCCGGCCATGGAATCTACACCTTCTACCTCGGTTGCTGCAAGACCTGCGATGATAGCCACCACATCGTCCGCAATTTGTACTTCGCCAATTTTATCTTTTTCATATACCTTGTGAGTATTTCTGCTTTCCATTTCTGCCACAGCAATTCCCTCCTGTACTCATATTTGTATAACCTTTAGGCTCTGGAATCATTATAGCAAAACTGTCTGCAGTTTGCAAAGGCTTTTTACTCTTCCAATTTCATAAGAGTGATTACGATACTTTCCGCTCCCACTTCCGTTTTTCTCTTTACGATGTCCTCAATCTGAGCTCGCTGAGGATCAGTAATGCTGGGAGCGTTGATGACAACATCCACTTTCCCGCTGGAAATGCTGACCACTGGATCTGCAAATCCTTTGGCAAGCAGCAGCGTTTCCGCTGCATTTTCTTTTTCAGCAACAGCCGTCATATCGATCATTTCCTGAATAGCCTGCTGTTTTGCTGCTTCTTCAATGTTTGGATTGTTGATTAAGTTCATTAAGGTTTCCTTATTCTTTGCCCTTACCTGCTCACGATTTAACTGTACGCTGGATATGTATTCTGATACGTTCATTCCGCTGGTAAGCACTGCTTCTCCAGGGTTGTCAAGGCCGGTTTGGGCCGCCTGTGTCTCATTTGCCGCTAAGTCCACCGATCCATCGCTTTGCAAAGCCGCATCGGTTTCTGCTGCCGCCAGTTTATCAATATCCTCTGCATCCTGGTCAAGGCTTGCAATTTCCTGATTATCACTACCGGTAAGGGACTGGTTTTCCGCTAAAATATCTTCTTCAGAAATATCAGTCATGCCAGCCTCGAAGACGTCTGTCCCGGAAGCGGCCTCCTGTTTTCCTGCATAGTTTAAATATCCAGCAGCAGCTATCATAACGGCTAAGGTGGTGATAATAATCTGGTTTCTTCGGAATAGTTTCTTCATATCCATTTTCTTTGGGGTCCTAGGGACTTTGGGCTCATTGCTTGTTTTCCAACTTCTCATACATGACACTCCTTTTTATTCCACCCTCTTTAATACTTTAATTTTATGTGGGGGCAGGTTAAATAATGCTTCCATGGCACCGGAAATTTCAGCTTTTACCGTAGGACTGCCACCGCCCTGGGCACTGATGATGATTCCTTCTATTTCCGGACGTATCTCTTTCTCCACAATGGGAGATGTATTTTCACCTGAACCGGTCAGAATTGTGTTTTCCTTGCGATCTGCGCTGGTGATCTTTCTGGTTCCCCCGGAGCTGTCCTTTTCCTCAGTAGATGAATCCGAACTGTCCTTATCGACACGGAGTACCTTCTCTTCTGAGGATTTCAGTACGATCATTACCTCTACCTGACCGACCCCATCCACGGTTTTTAAGATTCTCTTCACCCTCGCCTCCAGTTGTTCCTCATAGGTCCGGTCTGCTCCTGCCGCAACAGCCGCTTCCCCATCTGCAGGCTCTGTCACAATCCCTTTCTGCAGTGCCGTCTGGTTTTTGCTTTCCGCTGTCTTCTCTACCCTGGCAGCCATACCCGAACCGGAGGGAAATGTAAGGATCAGGATAATCATTCCAACCGCCAGCAGGATCAGCCATTTATCCTTTCCCATCTTCCATTTGAATTTCAATATCCTGTTCCTCCAAATCATAATATTCCGCAATCCGCCTTCTAAGACCAGAAAGCCGTGAATTTTCTTCCTGCTTCTGTTTTCTCACGACCTCCAGTCCCTTGTCCTCACTCTGTTCCGGTTCTTGGCCGGCTATTTTCACTTCTTCCACTTCCTGTACCTTTTTTACAGGCGGACTTCCATTACCGGAAACCGCAATATCTGTTCCCTCTTCTCCGGTCCCCCCCGGTGTCAGGATCATGGTCACCCGCACCACATGGCCAAAGGTACTGCTTTCCTGATTCTGGTCAATCACTGCCCTGGATTCCCTGCAGGTAAAACCGTCGGTCTCAGCCATGGATTTTAAATCCGTTCCAACCGCCTCTTCGTATCTGGCAATCATGCTTTCCAGCCTTTTCCCTTCCATATCTGAAAGCTTCCCTGTCAGTTCTCCGGCTTCCTTTTTAAGGCTTATTGACTCAAAATAGTAAGCCAGGGTATCATCGAGCCTTAAGCCCCCTGTGATTGGTTTTAACACCAAAAGAATCAGTACCATGCCAGCAAATAATTTTATGTATTTTTCATATTTTTTATTTGGCAGGAGGTTCCCCACCACAGTTATAAAAATCAGGTAATAGGTTATATTACGTATCCAGCTAAACAATTCGTCCATGCCACTCACCCGGTATAATAGGTCACATTGGTAGAAGCGCATACAAGCGCTATGGTAACAACAAAGAGAATCACTGCAGATGCTGCTACAGACAGCAGCATTTTATGGCCTTTGGCCATTTCTGAAATGCAGGAAACGATCCTTTTATCACAGACCGGCTGCAAAAGAGCTGCAACGCACTGGTATAAAACCATGAGCACCGCCAGTTTAATCAGAGGAATCACGGAAAGGATAAGAAGTACGATAATACCGGCAGCACCAATGGTGTTTTTTATAAGTACCCCGGAACCAAGAACCATTTGGGCAACCGAATTAACACCCTGGCCGATTCCCGGAATGGCTCCGATCAGCTTCTGAATGGCTCCCGTTTTCATGGAATCCACATAAGGCAGAACCATGGACTGAATGAGATGAAACCCAAGTACAACTCCTACCAGGGTTTTTAAGCTCCAGGAAACCACCTGCTCCAACAGTTCCGTAAGCTTTGAAAGCATTTCTTCCTTTGCAATATGGCCAGCCATGACCAAAAGAGCATAGACCCTTATGAGTGCTAAAAGTACCTGTCCCAAAAGCCACTGAGCGACAACGATGACAAACAATGTGAACTCATAGGAAGCTGCGGCTGATGCACTGCTTCCCGCAAATGCCGCCGCCAGGAAATAGGCAGGCATCAATACTTTGGTAAAATCCAGAATCTGCCCCACCACATTCCCCGTGATGGTTACGCTTGTGAAAAAGCTGGCCGCCAGATAGGTAAACAGAAGCAGGTAGGTGACAAAAAAGCCGGTTTCTGAAATCTGGCTTCCGGTAAATACGCTGGAAAAATTGGAAAATACTGCTCCAATGATTCCAAGGACCATGATTTGTCCCATCATATGCCCGCTGTTTCTTACTTCCCCCACCAACAGATCTTTTAGTGCCTTACCGACCTGTCCCATGACCTCGTTTAGTTTTCCATCCATCAGATCTTTCATAAGCGTTTTAAAGGAAAGGTTCATGCCCTGATCCCCCTTTGACCGGTCCAGGAAATTCTGGATATCCGTTAAATCATATTGATCCAGATTTAAATCCGCCGGAACGGATGCTTCCTGTCCTGAAGATTCTTCCGCTCCCAGGCTGTCCTTGCAAAAAAACAGCAGCATTAAACTAATAAGGCACAGCAGGAAAAAGGCGGTTCTTTTCATAGTCCTTATCCCTCCCGTCATGATAAAAATACCTGCAGTGTCTCGATAAGCGCAAGGAGAATGGGCATGCTGACCGCCAAAACGGAAAGCTTTCCAAATATTTCAATCTGAGTCCCTACTGCTCCATATCCGGCATCCTTGCATATTCCTGCGGCAAATTCTGCAATATAGGTAATTCCTATCATCTTTACCAATGTGGTTAAATAAATGCTGTTAATCTTAATATAGGTCTGGATTTCCTTCATGGTATCCAGAATGGTGGTGAGCTTTCCCATGCCGTAAAAAAAGATAAAAAAGCCCGCCGCCATGACCAGATAGGTCCCATATTCCCCCTTCATCCCCTTTAACGAAACCGCTAAAAGCACTGCAACGATTCCTGTTATGGCTATGGTCACTACGGTCATGCGCTCACCTACAATGCAAACAAATTTTTAATAGATTCAAACAACTGATAAATATAAGGCACCAGCCAGAAAAGTACCAGGATCAGCCCCGCAAGGCTTGTTAAGAATGCCTGTTCTTCCCGTCCGCTGTGTTTTAAAACCTGGCAGATGACGGAAACCAGGATTCCAACTGCTGCAATTTTAAAAATCAAATTGACTCCCATGCGATCCTCCTTAATACATTACGATTGTTAGGAATAAACCGCCCATGATACCCAGGCTGGTATAAAGGCGGCTCTTTTCCTGCTTATGTTTTCTCAGATAACCGATTGTTAAGTCCAGCTGTTCCAGATATAAAAGGATATTCCGTTCCTGCATGTCCATGTCTAAGTAGCCCAGATGCTCTCCCAGACCTTTTAAATTCTGTTTGTCCTCTTTGGACAAGCAGACCTCCTTAGGAAGCTTGTCAATCTCCTCCTGCCAAATGGTATAAAAGGTTTCTCCCTGTTGTCCGGAAAGTCTTTCCGACACATTCTCAAACAAAACACCGATCTCGCCCCCAGCCTTTCTGCCGGTCCGTTCAAAGGCCTCAGTCAGAGGGGAATTAGCATAAACAATCTCGCCTTTTAATAAAAAAATCATTTTTCGAAGCTTTTCTACAGTCCTTAAATGCTCATTCCATTGGGCTGCCATAAAAAACCCAAGGCCAGAGCATGATATAATGACTAAAAGCGCACCTATTATCCGCAGCCATGTATTATCCATAAGCCATGCACTCCTGCCTGTCCCACCGTATTCCCATCTGATGTACCTGCGCCTTGTAGAGCTGCGTTCCCCTGGAGTCGTAAATCTGGTCGATGTTTCCGATCCTGCCTAAGTTGTTTAAGACCACATACCTCTCAAAGATCCGCTCCTCTACTAACTTTCTTAAAATCGGCTTTTGTTTTAAATCATCTATAGAGTTTCCGTGAACCGTTGCAATCAACTTACACCCGCAGTTCATTACGTATTCCATTGCTTCCAGATCCTCCCGGCTTCCGATCTCGTCCACGGCGATCACCCTGGGGGACATGGTCCGTATCAGCATCATCATTCCTCTTGCCTTTGGACAGCAGTCCAAGATATCGGTACGGATCCCCAGTTCATTCTGAGGGATCCCCTGATAACAGGCCCCAATCTCAGAACGTTCATCAACCACACCCACAGTAAGGCCTGCATGCTCTTCAGAACCGTTGGAAACCTGGCGGATCAAATCTCTCAGCAGAGTGGTCTTCCCGCATCTGGGAGGGGAAATGATCAGAGTGTGATAGATTTCTCTCCCTTCCTCATAAAGATAAGGCAAAACCTCAGAGGCACAGCCCCTCACCTGATGGGACAGCCGGACGTTGATAAAAGATATGTATTTCATGGTTTTAATCCCGGATTCATCTAAAATGGTTTTTCCTGCGATTCCGATCCGATGTCCTCCCTGAATGGTAATGAACCCCTGCTTCATCTCTTCCTCAAAAGCATACAGAGAATAGTTACTCATGTACTCCATGGTTTCCTTAAGTTCATTTTTCGAGACGATATAGGCATCCTTTCCTTCCTTATTCAGAGAACCCTTAAGAGTCACATAATACTCTTCATTCCGGTATACCATTAAAAGAGGAGCCCCTACCCGGAGCCTGATTTCCTGAACCTCGTCAAAGTCAATTGTCACCCGGTTTAAAATTTCTCTTATGCTCCTGGAAAATATATTGATAAGCTCGTCTTTCCTCTCCACCTTCATCCCTCCTCTTACCTCAATATATGTGAGGTGGGACAAATTATGACTGAAAAACTTTTGGCTTCATGAAAGGCATTCCGTCACGCCGGTGCATAAAAAAAGAGCTTATTCCTGATGATTCTGACGAAGCATCTGAATAAGCTCAAAGATAACCTTATTTTGTTTCATTCCCTAGTATTCTTCTGACTGATACAATTGGCATAAAATCCACAGCGGATATTTTAATTCCATCCTTTGGGCCGCTTGCATGGATCAGCTGATTCTGCCCTATGTAAATTCCGGTATGCCCTATGTAATATACCACATCGCCTGGCCGGGCATTTTCGATTCCACCCACATCAAATCCTGCCTCTCCCTGGGCTTCGGAGGTCCTTGGGAGGTTAATGCCGAACTGATTATAAACGCTTAGTACAAAACCGGAACAGTCTGCACCTGATGTAAGGCTTGTCCCGCCATATACATACGGATTCCCAAGAAACTGCTTTGCAAAAGCCACAACCTGTTCTCCTGTACCTGTGTAAAGTTCCGGCGCTGTCTGGGAAAATTCTTTTCCCCCGCCTACTCCAGGGCCAGTCTGCTGCTCAAAGGGCGGCGCCACGAGGGGAATTACCATATTGGCGGCCGTATCTGCTTTGGCAGTAAAACTATTAGAGGCTATAAACACAAGGCCCGTAAACAGGGTTGCAATCCACCTTTTTCTCTGCATTGTTTTTTCTCCTGATATGTTATCGTTATATGCCCATATCCGCTGCATCTTCAGATAAGAATCTGTGGTATGTGGCGTGATTTCCATGAAATTTAATATAATACCGGTAATTGTCTATCGAGGAATCCTCAAAAAATATAATGTAATCAAAATCTTCTTCCTGTGATTTTATGCAGGTAACCTTGCCGTCGGCGAATTTATGAAAGACTTTCAAGATATCCTCTAAGGTCGTATTGGTTTTTTCTACGGTTTCAATGAATTCTTTTAAGAAGCCATTGTCTTTTTTATGGTAATATACGTATTCGATTCCTTCCTGAGGAATCTCAAAGCAAAAGCGTTCCTGACTTTTTGTGATCCTGATGTCTCCCAAACGCTCTTTCACATATTCCTTAAAGCCTTCCATGGCGGCTTTTGTCTCCTGAGGAGAGCCTTCGCGGATTTTCAGAATGTTCACCAGTGCGCGTTCAGGGTAATAGAAGCGAATCGGTTCTTTTTCATATCCTAATTTTATCTGTACTTCTTTTATTGAGTTCATGAGCATCTGCTCTAATGCGCTATATTGCATATTAATCACTCCAGTCATTTTCCAATCCTGTCCATATAAAATTATACCGTTACAGGCAGGACATGTCAAGGTTTCGGGCAGCACTTGTTAAGCACAAAAAATAGCGCCCCTGCTCTGGTAAAGTAAGGCGCTATTTTTATAGTACATGCTACCGGCGGCTAGGTTCATCTGGCTTTCGGCTCTCTTGTTAAGTATCTTATACCGTTTCTAGTCCGGCTTGTCAAATATAAAACCACCGATGCTACGGGTTACAATTTCGAATCAAATAATCAAAAGCACTTAATGCAGCACTGGCCCCGGATCCCATTGATATTACAATTTGTTTATAAGCACTGTCCGTGCAGTCTCCTGCTGCAAAAACTCCCGGCAGGCTGGTTGCATTGCGGCTATCAACAATAACCTCACCAATGCGGTTGCGTTCAATGGTTTCACCCAGCCAGTCTGTATTTGCTATAAGACCGATCTGAACAAATACTCCTTGCAATTCCATATGATGGACTGCTCCGGACTCACGCTCCATATAGGTGATACCGTTTACCTTATCGGTACCGGTAATTTCTTTTGTTTGAACATTCTTTAAGACTGTTATATTAGGCAGACTGTAAAGTCGTTTCTGTAGTATGTCATCCGCTTTCAGCTCAGGCATAAATTCAAACACCGTTACATGGCTGGCAATCCCTGCAAGGTCAATTGCAGCTTCAATGCCTGAATTACCGCCTCCAATTACTGCCACATGCTTTCCTTTGTAAAGGGGTCCGTCACAATGAGGGCAATAAGCAACTCCCTTGTTCTTGAATTCCTCCTCTCCCGGTATCCCCACATTTCTCCAGCGGGCTCCTGTGGAAAGGATTACCGCCTTGCTTTTTAAGACAGCGCCGTTTTCCAGTTCCACCTCAATAAGTTCTTTTCTTTCCAAGCGTCTGGCACGCTGTGCACTCATAATATCTACATCATAATTACTAACATGCTGCTCCAGAACTTCTGCTAATCTGGGACCTTCGGTATATCCGACGCTGATCAGA
>Ga0213828_1001642_pt1 | contig 17866 bp, 18 predicted proteins | sample MC6MC0897MG_FD_180664 | JGI IMG/M metagenome (GOLD analysis project Ga0213828, IMG submission 180664) | Enriched soil aggregate microbial communities from Iowa State University, Ames, United States - MC6-MC0897-MG | ecosystem: Environmental > Terrestrial > Soil > Unclassified | place: USA: Iowa... | reverse complement strand
TAGGGGATTAAGCGTCCAAGATGAGACCCTGGAGCGAGCAGCGCGAGTGAAGCGGCTCATCGGACGCCCCCTGGAAAGCACACTGGCGGAGCGGAAGTCAACCACAAGTTATGGTGAAGAGCCTTTTTTATAAGCAAACACTCAGGAAATTCCAATTCGCAATTTGACAATATTAACAAATATAGTTATTTTAAGTATGCATCTTTTTCTGTGTGAAATTGTACAAAGGAGAATTGAAGGATGAATAACGAAACTAAAAATCAGACTATTTTCAAGAATTTATTAATCGAAACCGAAAGACTCATTATTAGACCTTATCAATTGGAAGACACTAAAGATTTGTTTAATATAATATCGGAGCCAAATTTTTATGATTATATTCCTGAAACCCCACCTTCCCTAAAAGAAGTCGGGGAAATAATACAATGGTCTATGGATTGCAATAATAAAAATACCCTAGAGAAAATTTATAAATTAAATCTTGGTATTATTTTGAAAGAATCAAATTGCTTTATTGGTTTTTGTGGTCTTGGTCCCTATGATTTAGATTCTACAAAAATTGAAATCTATTATGGTCTCAATAAAGATTTTAGAGGAAGAGGGCTTACTACTGAAGCGGCAAAAGCCTTATTAGATTATGGTTTTTCTACTTTAAGATTAGATGAAATAGTGACGACGGTATTTCCCCAAAATACTCCTTCGGTAAGGATTTTAGAGAAAATTGGGATGACTAAACAATATTCCATAACAACTCCGCCTAAAGAACATCTAGATTTTAAAGGAATGGATTATTATACAATCTCGAAATAGAGATCTAAAAATATCACACCCCTGAATAGAGGTGTGATATTTTTTATTATCAAGGAACTCAATTTTTCATAGCTCTTCAGATGGTCAAATGCTTGTCCTTTGTTTATACTTTTCCGATGTTATGGATGGCTATCCTAATAATTCTTGATATTCAGGATGTTTTTCAAACTCAGCTTTTGCAAAAGGACATAATGGGATGACTTGTAATTTTTCCTGTTTGGCATATTCAACTGCTGCCTTAACTAATTGCTGACCTACATTTTGGCCTCTTAAATGTTCTGCAACATGTGTATGATCTAAAATGATTCGATTTTCCCCTACACGAACAAAATGAACCTCGGCTTCACTATTTTCTTCGTTTCCGATATAAAATGACTGAGTACCCTGTTTAATTTCCATTGCAATAATGCTCCTTTAAATTTTATATTTTAATGCACCACTTGGGCATCTATTAATTACTTCTACCACATTTTTTACATCTGCATGATCTAGTGAAATCCATGGTTTCGCTTTAACATTGAACACCTCTGGCAATCCTTTAACACATTCAGCCGCATGTTGACAAATGTCTCCATCAAAATATACTGTAATTTTTTCACCTCTATACTCTTTAAAACCCATATATATCACTCCTTTTCTTTTCTACTAAACTTATTTGCTAGCTCCATAGATTCCATCCCTAAAATTTGATCTCTATGATGGGGATTATGCTGTTTTTTGTATCGAAAGCATAGCGGCAGCTACAATTACACTGGGACTTAATTGATCTTAATTTCGAAATAATTATCTCAAATTAAAATATCTCTAATTCAAGATAATAGTATCATGAATATTATTGGTAGTCAATACCTCTTAACGCTATGTTCTTTCACTATTTATCGAAATTTTGATTATAGAAAATCCAATATTTCCTTTATGATTTCATCTTGCTCCCGACCTAATGTCATTAAATGTTTGGAGTTTTCAAAGCCCCTTTTGATCTTTTTAGTAGAATGCACACGCTGATAGATGACTTCAGCACTGTGCGCGTATATGTCCTCGTCCCTTTCGCCGTAGAAAATAGCGATGGGAATCGTGATTTTATTAAGTTGTTGCATCGTTTCTTTAATAAAATGCTGAAATGCGATCAAAGAGTCCAATGGCATGTCGTTAAACGGCTCTATTTCATTTGAAATTTCAGACGCTGATTTACCCTCAATATTTTTATAATTATAGGCATAGTCAATGATTCTTTGTTTTAACTGTGCTGGCTCCTTATCAATCGGTACCGATAAAATAATGATTCGCTCTAGCTTTTCTAATTGTGCAAGCCTCAATGTGAAAATACCACCAATGGATAAACCGATAATGGAAATTTTTTGATAGCCTTCATTCCGCAAAAAATGATGGGCCTTCATCACATCTTGCCACCAATCATCAACATTGTACTGTAATAATTGCTCTGGAACATGACCATGACCACGGTATAGCGGTACATAACATGTATAGCCCTTTTCGTGTAGCTTCGCAGCAACTTTCTTCATATCTCTTGTATGACTTGTGAAGGAATGTAAAAGCAATATCGCATGTTCATTTCCTTTAAGGTATATCTCTTTTGCTGGTAGAATAGTAAGCACAAAATCAGAACCTTTCTTCATGTTAATAATAATAATAATAATAGAAGGTAGCCTCATTTATGGCTACCTTCTTGTTATTTATATCATAATCACAGGACGGACTCCACTGAATCCTTATTGGGTATTGATAATTAATCCAATATGAGTGAAATAATTTAAAGCGCCGAATAAAGTGAAAAGTATACCTGTAATTGTCCAAAAAGCACCCATTATTTTCACCACAAATGATTCTCGATTCGCTAATGAGAATGGGAATAAAATAGCTCCTATACCAGTAAGTGCGTATAGACCTGAGATAAATGAAGCTTCCAGCATTGGGTAGTCTGCAAAGCGTCCTGAAATCGGTTCCTCAGGTGGTGCTGCAAAGAGTTGGAAATAGACACCTGCAATCGCAATAGAAATTAATGCAAGTCCCATTACTGCTGCGAAATAAGAAACTGGACGCGCCATTTCCACAATTTGATTTAGAATAACTTTTAAATCCACTGTGATATCTTTTGTTGTTTGGTCATTTTTCAGTAATCGGTTTGCCATACGCCAAAGGATAATTGCCCTGCTAGTAACATGACCCCAAATGCAACAATTTTGGTAAGAGCTTAGAATTCATTACATTAATCGCTATACTATCTTCTTGAATATTAGCCAGTTCTTGAATTTCTGTTTTTGCCTCTTGCAAATCATCTAGAGCATTTTTAGCCTTCTCATAAAAAATACGCCCATATTCATTTAAACGAATAGATTTCCCTTTTCGATCAAAGAGCGGTACCCCAATATCATCTTCTAAACGCGCTATCGTTTTGCTTAATGAGGATTGAGATATCTCTAATTCCAAGGCTGCTTTCGACATATGTTCCAAGCGGGCTACCATTAAAAAATATTCTATTTGTGTAAATTGCATTATTCATCACCTTCTCACGCTTATTACTATAAAGGAATAAGCTCATTCCTACAAAAGTATTGAATACGTTTTTTATTCGAAGCTATACTACGCATGTAAACAACAAATTTATACACATGAGGAGATAAAATTATGAGCATAAAAGATTTTAAGGGTCGAGTTATTTTAATTACTGGAGCAGCTACTGGTATTGGTCGTGCTACAGCGCTTGCTTTTGCACGCCGCGGTGCGAAAGTAGCAATAGGTGATGTTGATGAGCGTGCACAAGAAACAGTTGCGCTCTTTCAACAGGATGGTGGAGAAGCTGCATTTTTTAAAACAGATGTAACTAGCTCTGAGCAATTGAAATCACTTGTCCAAAAAACTGTAGAAACATTTGGTGGGTTACATCATGCTTTCAACAATGCAGGGGTTTTAAATAAACCAGCAAAATTCGTTGATATTGAAGAAGATACATTTGAAAAAGTGATGGCAGTTGATGTAAAAGGAGTATTCTTCGCTGTGAAACATGAGCTTGAATACATGATTGCTAACGGTGGCGGTACAATTGTAAATACAGCATCAGTTGCTGGTTTAATTGCTGATCCAAATATGGCTCCATACGTTACAGCAAAACATGCCGTCACTGGTTTAACAAAAGCAGCCGCAATTGACCATGCCCAAGATGGTATCCGAGTAAACGCTGTGGCACCTGGTTTAACAGAAACACCTATGACTCAAATGTGGAAAGACAATCCAGCAGTATGGGAAGAAGTTGTTTCTAACGTTCCTATGCATCGCTCTGCGAAACCAGAAGAAATCGCTGAAGTAGTAGTATTCCTTTCTTCAGACGCTGCAAGCTTCTGTAATGGTTATATTTATGCTGTAGATGGCGGTCAAGTTGCCCACTAGTAACGGGAATAATCATTAAGTCAAAAAATGATCAGGCTCAAAATTATTTGAGTACCTGATCATTTTTCCTTGGTTCATGACATGATTAGCTTATCGTATGGTTCTAAAACAGAATCTAAACTAATATCTAATAGATTTATTTTTGAACCGCTTCCTCTACACATTCATACAACTTTTCCAAGCCACTCTGTAATTCTTCATAGGTTCCATAGGCATAGGACAATCGGATATGATGGGCATCCTGTGGATCATAAATATACCCAGGATTGATAAGGACTTGTCGGTATAATAGCTTAGTAAATAACTCTTTATCAACAATAGGCTCATGAAACTTTAGCCAAATGTAAAAGCCTCCCTTTGGCTTGTTCCAGTCAGCCAAATCATTGAATTTTTCTTTTAAAATAGTCTCTACATAATGTGCCCTTTTCTGTAATTTTTGGCGTAAGTCTTCAATATGCTTTTCATATTTACCAGATTGTAACCAATGTAAGACAATTTCCTGCGAGATGGCACTTGAACCGTAATCTGTTTGCATCTTTATATCTGCTAATCGTTCAATCACTGTCGTTGGACCAATTAGCCAGCCTATACGAAGTCCAGGGCTTAATGTTTTCGAGACACTTCCAATATAAAGGACTTGGCCGCTATCATCCATTGATTTTAGTGGAGGTGTTGCCGCTTCAAAGAGCAATTCATGATAAACGTCATCTTCAATAATAGGAATGCGGGACGCTTTACACGCTTCATAAAGTTGCTTTTTTTCGTACGTTGTCCATACCTCACCAGTTGGATTGTTTAGCGTAGGAACAGCATAATATACTGCCTGTCTTTTTCTTTTTTGTTGAGCCAATGTTTGGGCAAGCTGGTCACCTCGGTGGATAGCCATCATTTGCATACCCACTGACTGAAAGGGATGCACTGAATTTAAATAAGATGTTTGGTCCTGGAACACAATAGCGCCCTGCTCTAGCAATCCCACAGCAATCAGCTGCAATGCCTGAAGTGCGCCTGAAACAATACAAATATTTTGAGGCTTCACATGGATGCCTCTTTTTTTCACATATTCACAAATTGCAGCTCGTAGCCTGTCATTACCTTGAGGCGATGAATAACCTAACGCTTTCGGCTGCAAAGTAAGCTCCTTCAGTGATGCTTCAATATCAGCTGTTGGCAGTAAACTCGGTGCAAGCTCTCCAGTTCCTAAGCGAATGACATCATTGCGCTGTTCATATTCATTGATTAATTGAATGGTGTGATAATTGGGCTTATGAAGACTGGTGTCTATATACTTTTGCCAATTTGGTTGTGTTTGTGTAATTAACGAATGCCAGGAATTATCAGCTACATAAATACCTGAGCCAACCTTTGCCTCTAGTATGCCAGCTGACTTTAACTCCTCTAACGCCTGCTGAACGGTACTACGATTGACTCCAAACTGCATTGCAAGCTGTCTTTGTGTTGGTAGCTTCGTTCCAGCCACCCAATCTCCTCGCTCAATATGTCCTGTAATCCACTGGATAATTTGCTGCTGTAATGTCATTTCACCCTGTTTAATAGGCCGCCAACTCATTCTTATCACCTCAAGCCCTTAAAATTGGGTGGTAAAAAAACCATCCAATTGGTCGTTTTCTTTTAGTTATAACATAACTAGAATGGTTAATGAAAGGAGTGAATTTTGTTGGAAGCATTTTTTCATGGAATAATTTTAGCATTTGGACTTATTTTGCCATTAGGCGTACAAAATGTATTTGTCTTTTCACAGGGTGCAACACAGCCACATCTAGTTCGAGCCTTACCTGCGAGCATCACAGCTGCCATTTGTGATACGCTTCTGATACTCCTTGCAGTATTCGGTTTGTCTATCATCGTATTGCAGTTTGGGTGGCTACGGCTTGCCTTAATGACGGTTGGGATCCTTTTCTTACTTTATATGGGCTATACCATTTGGCGCTCTACCCCAGCCACAGCTGATAATAACGAAGCACTTCCTAGGAAAAAACAAATTTTATTCGCGCTCTCTGTCTCACTTTTAAATCCACATGCCATTTTAGACACAATCGGTGTGATTGGAACAAGTGCTTTAAAATATAGTGGCACCGATCAAATATTGTTCACCGCTGCTTGTGTAGTGATCTCTTGGCTATGGTTTTTCGGTCTTACCATCGCTGGAGCCTCTTTCAAAAAACTCGATGGCTCTGGGAAACTTATGAGTATTTTTAATAAATGTTCTGCTATCTTTATCTGGGCTACTGCTCTTTATCTTATTAATGGTTTATTGTAATTTTTCACAAAAAAACGCTCAGGATCCCAAGTATATTGGTTACCTGAGCGTTTTTAGTGTTGCTGTGAGCGCTTTTTTTGGTGACCTGAGCAGTTTTCGGGCATACCCGAGCGCTTTTCTTTGAGACCCGAGCAGTTTCCGGGCCTACCTGAGCACTTTTACCAGCGACCTGAGCGGATTCTGGGCTTACCCGAGCGCTTTTCTTTGCAACCTGAGCGGATTCTGGAATTATCCGAGCGCTTTTCCTGGAGACCTGAGCAGTTTTCGGGCATACCCGAGCGCTTTTCCCGGCGACCTGAGCAGTTTTCGGGCTTACCCGAGCGCTTTCCCCGGCGACCTGAGCGGATTCTGGAATTACCCGAGCGCTTTTCCTGGAGACCTGAGCGCTTTCTCTGACAACCGAGTATTTATAAATTTATGTTAAGTATTCCCTTTAAACTATTTGAACTAAAGATGGTTAAAATAAACGGTAATCTTTTCATCAAACATATCTGTCTCAATAAATCGTTCACTATGACTCTCGCTCACATAATCGATATCATGCAACAACACATTTGCTTTTAATAATGCTTCGTGTTGCTGGATAATAGACGTTACTTTAGTATTCCCAGCAATTGATATCGAAACATACTGCTCAACAGGTAGTTCCCATTTTTTTCGTGTGTCTTGGATTGTTCGGATTAATTCTCTTATTTGACCTTCTTCCAATAAGCTTGCTGTAAGATGAACATTCATAAGGATTCGACATGAGGCATCTTCCGCTAAACTATATTGATCTTTTACGATGGATTCCATTAACACATGTGCCTTTAGCAACGTTAGCTGTTCTCCTTCAATCGTAATGATTATCTCATCCGTTCGCTGTAATTCATGTTTCTCCTGATCATTTAAATTCATGACGTAATCTTTTACTTTATTCACTTTTGCTCCAAATACAGCCCCTGCTGTTTTAAAGTTCAGTTTATAATGAACTGTTTCATATGCTGAAAAATCATTTGTCCATAAACATTCTTTCATATTTAGTTCATCTTTCACCAGCTCGCTATGCGGCTGAAAATCTGTTAATTCTCCGTCAACAGAGACAATGATTTCGCTTAATGGCTGCTTGACCTTAATTCCCTGACTATTACGAACGCTACGCCCTAATTCTACGATTGTTAAAATAGTTTGCATTTCTTTTTCGAGCTTCGCATTAACGAGTGCTTCATTATATTTTGGGTAGTCTTGTAAATGCACGCTCTCTCCACATAATTGTCGATACAAATCCTCTGTAATAAATGGTGTGAACGGTGCTAATAATTGACAAATTGTTGTTAGTAGCTCATATAGTGTACTAAATGCTCCCCTTTTGTTCTCTGACAGCCCATTTGCCCAAAATCTTGACCGTGAACGTCGGATATACCAATTACTGAGCTCTTCCACAAGCTTTCCAATTTCACGTGTTGCCTGCGTAAATTGAAAATCGTCCATACATTTTGTCACAAATTGAATTGTATGATGTAAACGAGACAATATCCAATGATCTAATTTTGTACGTGAGCCTGTATTGTTTGTATCATACTTAAAGCCATCGATCTCTGCGTATAACTGATAAAATTTAAATGTATTATCCAATGTATCGACTAATTTTGATTTCGCATCCATAACAATTTTTTTTGAAAAGCGTTTTGGATTCCAGGGGGAACTGTCGACTAAAAATGACCATCGCAAAGCATCTGCTCCATATTGCTCAATTAATTCAACTGGCTCTAATGCATTTCCTTTACTTTTTGACATTTTCTGTCCGTGCTCATCTAATACATGACCCAAGGAAAGAACTTTTTTATAAGGTGCCTTTCCTGTAAATAAAGTTGAAACCGCTAATAGGCTATAGAAAAAGCCTCGAGTTTGATCGATACCTTCGATGACCACATCAGCAGGAAATTGATTGTTTAAGGTAGCAGGGTCTTCAAAAGGATAATGCTGCTGCGCAAATGGCATTGAGCCACTATCAAACCATACATCAATGACTTCAGGTGTGCGTTCCATCTCACCATTACATTTTGGGCAACTACAAATAACCTCGTCGATATATGGCTTATGAAGCTCGACATCCTGTAAAGTTCCCTTCGCTAACTTCTTCAAGGCAGGAATACTATTTGGTGCTTCTTCATGACCACAATCTTGACAAATCCATACATTAAGAGGTGTGCCCCAAAAGCGATTACGGCTAATATTCCAGTCCACTAAGTTTTCTAAGAAATTTCCGAATCTGCCATGTTTAATATGCTCTGGATACCATGTGACCTGCTCATTATTTTCTAAAAGCTTTTCTTTTAATGCTGACATTTTGATAAACCAGCTATCTGTTGCATAATAAAGCAAAGGTGAATCACAGCGCCAGCAATGAGGATAGCTATGCTCATATTTTTCCTTATCAAACAATAGCTCCTTTTTAGCTAGCATTTTAATAATGTCGACATCGCATTCTTTGACAAATTTACCGACTAGCTCTGACACCTCTTCTGTATAACAACCTTTTCCATCCACAACATTGACAAATGACAGACCATTTTGCTGAACTGCTTTATAGTCGTCTTCTCCATAAGCAGGTGCTATATGCACGATACCTGTTCCACTGTGCTCCGTCACATAATCGGCTAGTACAACAATATGCCCTTTCTCAACTGTAACGTATGAAAAAGGTGGGATGTAGGACACACCCTCAAATTCATGACCATAATGCTCACTTAGCACTTCTACAGGTTCAGTAAAAACTTTGCTGACAAGCGATTTTGCTAGAATATACACCTTTTCCCCCTGCTTTACACGTACATACATAAGTTCTGGGTTCATCGCCAATGCAACATTAGCAGGCAATGTCCATGGTGTTGTTGTCCAACCAAGAAAATATTCGTCCTTCCCCTCGATTTTAAACATCGCAGTTACAGATAAATCCTTTACATCCTTATAGCCCTGTGCCACTTCATGAGAGCTTAACGATGTTTGACAACTAGGGCAATATGGTGACACGCGATGACCTTTATATAAAAGCTTTTCCTTGTGTACATGGCTTAAAATATGCCATACGGATTCGATATAGTCATTACTTAGTGTTAAATAGGGATCATTCATATCAATCCAATAACCTAGTTGCTCTGTAAAGGATCGCCATTTCTTTTCATAAGTAAAGACACTTCCCTTACATTCCTGAATAAATTGTTCAACACCATATTTCTCAATTTCCTGTTTCCCAGAGATCCCAAGCTTTTTTTCTACCCCTAATTCTACAGGTAAACCATGTGTATCCCATCCCGCTTTACGTTCAACGAAATAGCCCTGCATAGTTTTATAGCGAGCAACGACATCTTTAATCGTTCTACCAAAGGCGTGACCTACATGGGGTAATCCATTAGCTGTTGGTGGTCCTTCGTAAAATACAAATGGCTTTTTCCCAGAACGATTTGCAACAGTAGCCTGGAATGTCCCTTCTTGCTCCCATAATGCACGAACCCTTAATTCCCTTTCAACAATTGTTTCTTTTTTCTCTTCCACTTGCATATGATTTCCTCCTATACAATCCATTTGTATAAAAGGCATACAAAAAACCCCGTCCCAAACAAGGGACGGGGTTAACCGCGAATACCACCCTAATTCTATTGACACACCGTTCAATAGCACTCAGCAACGTACAATCATACGTGTTCTTTTTAACGGTAGACACCCGGATTAACCTACTATGTTCGGCCAATCTTCTCAGAGAGGATTTTCATGTAACACTTGCACACCGACTTTCACCATAAATGTCGGCTCTCTGTAGAACATAATGAAACATTACTCTTTCTCATCAACGAATTTGTATGCTTTTATTGTCATTCATCTTAACAAAGTAATTTTTGTCTGTCAACAATTTCAAAAACCTTATAATACCATTTAGAAATTCCCCAATGCTTCTATGAAGTACTGTATGCTGGGGTTATCTACTTGTTTGGATAACATTTTGTGATACTTGCTCATCAAGCTGTGCCTGCCTTTCTGCAAGATTAGTCATGGCAAAAATTAGGCTAATAGTCTTTAAATTAGTTCCTCTCTCCGCTTACTATCTAATGAGCTAATATGTATTATCATGGATTGTATAGCCTTAATTTTTCATTATTCTTGATTCAAGTGCCATAAATTTTTTAATGGTATTTCTGCTAACTTATAGCCATATTTCTGTAACAACAATCGATCTACTGCAATTTCAGGTTGCTCCAAATAAAATTTAACGACTACGTTACAATGGGCAAGTGCTAAATGATCTGTGAAACGCTTAACATAGTCATCTAAAACCTCTATATGTTCCTCTTTTACGCTGATTTCAGAAAAAATGCTCACTGATACATAGTTTGTCCGTTGAATATCTTCATCAATGATAGCATCTGGCAAATCTAATTCCTCAATTGACGCCTTCCTTCTTTCATCCACAATGACTAAGCAGTAATGTATTTGCTCGATGCGGATTGACCAGATTTCCAAATCAGTCAAGCGCACAATACGTTCAAAATAATCAATCATTCTCTGTACTCCTATCAACATCCATTGTATAACTTTCTCGATAAATGCCATCTAGCTTCCATCCATCGTATAACCTTACATAAGTGAATTCCTTCTGTTCCCTATTGTCTATCGTCACAATTACCTTGCTTCTCCACGGTAAGGTTAATGCACGTACTTGTCCACCGCTCACTTTTTCTATTTGATCTGATAAACCTAGTAATGTAGCTGGGGTTATTGTATGTTCGATTAAATAAAGCTGACGGTCAGTGCTATCCTCAAAATCCTGCATTACTTGCTGATGAAAGACAATGATTTTTTTATTGGTTTCATACATACCTATAAACACCATAAAGATACTAATGATTGTGAGTGTTCCAATCCAAAGGATATGTTTTTTTCTTAAACCCCAATAATAATAAGAGTGTTGATCCTGTTTATACAAATACAAATAATAAGCGATACAGATTGGCCAAATAAAAACCAACTGCCAAATAAGTACAATCCAAAAGATATCGCCGAAGGAAATCATAAAATAAGTACTTAAGAAATTTAATAAGCCTATTGAAGAAAATAGCTGCCGCTTACAATGCTCCAGGTAGTTACACTTAAAATGTAAAAATAATAGAGGAATAGTTAACAGAAGCGCGGTTGCAAAATCCATAAGCATAAACAAAGCCTTCACTCCCCTCATTCTTTTTTTATGTAAAAATGCTGTAATTACTTGCAATAATTGTACCTTAATTTGCCACAAAAAACAGCTTATCCTAAATGAAAATGCCCCAATTGTGAATGGGGGCATATCATTATTAATAAGCTATTTTTCTATTATTTTTCGATTTTAATTTCATCCAAATTAGCTACAAAGCCATATTTGCCAAGACGCTCTTGCATACTATAGGTAACGCTTACCATGTTTCCTACAATAATTTTTTCTTTTACTTCATGAAGGGGGTACCAAATTCCATTTTCTTTTTGATTAATCATTTCTTCATTTGATAAATATCCAATTAAATCTTTTACTTCCCCAGAAACAACTAAGAAACGATCTCCTTCAATTGCTACAACATAGCCTGTTTTATATTTTGTGCCAGACATGTATGCATCTTTTGGATCGAGTGAAAATTGGTATTTTTTCTTTAAATAGGAAATTCTATCAACATACTTTGCAGTAAGATAGTCCATCGCCTCTTTTTTAACACCTAGATAAGCATGTAGGGGGAAGGAATTCTCATATCTCTTTTGATAATCTTTAAGTAATTCATTTCTCGCGCTTCCTTTGATATTAAAAGGTTCGATATATTTTTCAAAATACTCATCCACCGACATCTCTAAATTAGCAAGGTTTTTTTTGAAATGATCATCTTCTAAATTCTGTTTACTCATTAGTCTTTCTTTATCTTCCAACTTATGATTTATGTCAATGCCCTTACTTAAAGCATATGCATAATAAGCATCCATTTCTATCATTGTTTGAAACAATTCATTACGAGATTGTTCACTTTGAGGATTATATGCATTCAACATTGTGGACATTTCATCTTCATCTAGAATTGTCAGGTCATTTGAAGATAAAAGTAATTTATTATCTAATTGTAATTGTGAATAGAAAAACAACACTATACATGCTGTAAAAAAGACGGAAATTACACTATATTGCCATCGCCAAACTCTTTTTTTATTGTCAGGTTGTTCTATATGCTGCACAACATTTGCCATAACCCTCTTTTTACTTTCCGATAAATCCCTTATTACCGTCACATCCACTTTACTCATGCAGTAGCACCTCCCACTCAATATGCTGTAGCTTTGGCTTTAATAGCTCTCTTCCACGACGCAGCCTTGTTTTGACTGTGCTCTCTGGAATACTTAATAACTCGGCAATTTCCGCAACAGGTAATTCCTCAAAATAAAAATAAATTAGAACCTCACGCTGTTTTAATGATAGAGCTAAAATAGCATTTTCAATTAATGCTTGTTCATCTTGCTGAACAAGCATGTCCCTTCTTATCACAGCTTGCTTCGCAAAAATTTTCTGTTGCACCTGAATTTTACGGTATGTCCAGCTACGTAAATAATCTTTACTTTTATTGGTGACTAGTTTTGATAAATAAGCCCGCAATTCTCCACGTTCTTCGTAGTTTTGCTGATGATCATAAAACTTAATAAATACATCCTGAACGATATCTTCTGCACATTGTAAATCTCTTACATAGTAAAAGGCTAGTCGAATTAGTCTTTCTGTATGCTGTTCCATAATTTTTTCGAGTTCATTAATCTCAAGCAACTTCACTCCCCCTCTCCGCCCTATAAACGGTGCTCACAAGCTAGAGGTTTGCATTTTTTGAAATTTTTCCTCTTCAAAGCTGACAGAATGATTCCCACCTTCAACTGGTTTCTGGTAGTCTTCTCAGTCAGCTGAGCAGGTTTTCCCCTTACCTGAGCAATTTCCTTGGCCACCCGAGCAGGTTTTCCCCTTACCTGAGCAATTTCCTTGGCCACCCGAGTAGGTTTTCCTCTTACCTGAGCAATTTCCTTAGCTAACCGAGCAGGTTTTCCCCTTACTTGATCAATTTCCTTGGCCACCCGAGCAGGTTTTTCCCTTACCTGAGCAGGTTCCTTGGCCACCCGAGCAGGTTTTTCCCTTACCTGAGCAATTTCCTTGGCCACCCGAGCAGGTTTTTCCCTTACCTGAGCAATTTCCTTGGCTACCCGAGCAGGTTTTCCCCTTACCTGAGCAATTTCCTTGGCCACCCGAGCAGGTTTTCCTCTTACCTGAGCAATTTCCTTAGCTAGCCGAGCAGTTTTCTTCCTTACCTGAGCACATTCCTTGGCTACCCGAGCGGTTTTCTCTTCAACTGTGTAGTTTCCCGCGGAATTTCTTGCCTGTGCAGTTCCCCTTAGACACTTTCCCTTCCCTATTCTTATTTATCTAACTTTTCATTAAAAAATGGAGCTATGACTTTCTTTTCTGTTGAAGATAGCACAATATTAGTTGAAGGTGTCCCATAAGGCATTGCCTCATCGATAAACCGCTCCAATGTTTCCACTGAATATGTAGCAAGCTTCACAATATAACTAATCTCCCCAGCAACCCGATAACACTCCAAAACATCTGGGTGGTTATTGCAGAAATCCGAAAGACTTTTACAATCAATCGATTTAAACAAAATAATGGCTTGAATCGTGCGTTTCATTTTTTTTAAATTAACTTTTGCTTTATACCCCTCAATCATTCCCTGCTCTTCCAACTTTTTAACACGCTCAATAACAGCTGGAGAGGATAGATGAACGGATGCCGCTAATTCCTTCATCGAAATTTTGGCATTTCGCTGTAATTGCAATAAAATATCTGTATCTATTTGATCCATTGGTATCCACCTTTTTTTATTAATTTGATTTAAGAAAATTCCTTATATTATAAACTGGATTCTCATAATTACATTATACAACTTCTGTTATTGTGAAACCTCGTCCTCTAAAATAAACATATAAAGGAGGCATAATCAGCATGACAAAAGTTTTATTATTATTAGCAAATGGGTTTGAGGCTGTTGAAGCGAGTGTTTTTACCGATGTACTAGGCTGGAATAAATGGGAGGGTGATGGATCAACAGAGGTAGTGACTGTCGGTTTACATCAACAACTGCAATGTACATGGAATTTTAACGTAGTCCCAGAAAAATTGCTTCATGAAGTTTCATTAGAGGAATTTGATGCTCTTGCTATCCCAGGAGGCTTTGAGGAAGCGGGTTTTTATACAGATGCCTTCAGTCAAGAATTTCAAGAAGTTGTCCATTACTTTGATGAACATAAAAAACCAATTGCCACGATTTGTGTGGCCTCACTTATTTTAGGCCATAGTGGCATCCTACAAAATCGAAGAGCTACCACCTATAATCATTCAACAAGTAAACGTTTAGCACAGCTCCAATCCTATGGTGCATACATTGTCAACGAGCGAATCGTCCAAAATGAACATATTATTACTTCATCCAATCCAGGTACTGCATTCGAGGTAGCTTTCTCCTTACTTGAAAAGCTGACATCAATTGATAACACAAGGAAAGTAAAGGATCTAATGGGTTTTAAATAATAGTAAGTCACCAAGAATCACCGTTGAAAAATTTACGGTGATTCTCTTTTTTTGTTTAAAACATAATCATTACTACCATATTGTTATCATCTCTACCTATATGGGATTTGGAAATAATTCATAATAGCCCTCATAATAAGTTTTGCCTTTAGTGGAACACAATTTAAAGTAAAGTAAAATAGTAGCGCTTTTTTTATTCCTAGTACAATTCAAGAAAGTTTACTTAAAGAGAGTATGATGTGGTGGAACGTCTGCTTGCCAAAAATCCATTGGTTGTAATGCCGTATTATGTAAATTTTATTTGTTAAGAGGATATATAATTTATTAAGATTGAGGAAAGGGGATTCATATAAGTGGATTTGTATTGATTTACACATCGGGGCAAAATCACCCTTTAAACAACGTAGCCACCTAGCACCGATTAAGTCGATACTAAGTGGCTACATATTTTCTATCATTCATGATAGGGAATAATCCACTATCATCGGTTTTACAGTTTCACTGTACCAATTTTATTTATTAATTGAAGAAACTAGCTCTACTTCCTTCGCTGATAATTCTGATAAATCCTTTGCATTTTTCAGCACGTCTTGTGGGATAGTAATTGTAGACAGTGTATTAAATGCATCGTATTTGATGGCTGATTTTTGGTCAACTTTTATTTTTACATCTGCCATATTCATTGCTAAAGTCATATCAATTTCAATATTTTTCATATCAAATGTCTTTTTATCAATCGTTAATTGATATTTTATATTGTCAAATGACATATTATTCAATGAAGCTAAAATTTCTTCTGTCCCTACCTGTACTTCCGCTGTATCTTTTGTTGTTTCACCTGCTTGTACTTCTGCTGTATCTTTTGTTGCTGTTGCCGCTCCTGTTTCCAACATTGGTAATAGAGATGAAATTTGGTCTTTAATTAGTTTTGTAAACTTTTCACCATCCGCATTTAATGTCAAAACATAGGCATTATCTGTTTCTTTTAATGTGAAGTCTTTCGCAAATTCTTTTAGCATTTCAAGCTGGTCAGCTGCACTTGCTTGCACGCCCGCTTGTTCAAGTATTGCATCATACATATCAGTTGGGAACTTAAGCCAAGCGCCTTGTGTTGCCTCATACATATACATTCCATCTTTAGCTGTCATGTACATTTTTATTGGCATTTCCATTTTTTCGCCGCTTTCAGGCTCTGTCATCGCAACTGTTCCCTCTACGAAAAATTGCATTGGATCAACCACAACATCCATTGACATTTTGCTAGATGTGTTTGTTTTGATTGTTTCCTTTCCATCATTCACTTGTATTGCCTGTGTCATCGTCATGCTAGCTTTCATGCTCTTCACATCTTGTTGTTTAGCTAGTGCCTTATTAAATACTTCTTCTAATGTTAAAGCGCTTGGCTGTGGTGTTGATGGTGTTGATGGCGTTGATGTTGCTGCCAATGTATTGACAATTAAAGTAGCTAATTGACCACGTGTTACTTTTTCATTGACACCGTATTCTGTAGCAGAAACCCCTGTTGAAATTCCTGCCTCATATAGTGCTGTCACAGCATTAGCATAGGAGCTACCTTCTGGAACATCCACAAACGGACTTTTACCTTTTGCATCTAAGTCTAATGCTCGTGCAATCATCACAGCTATTTGTCCACGAGTCACAGTTTCGGAAGGACGGAATGTATGATCATCATACCCCTTAACCACACCAGTTGCTGTTAATTTCTTAATAGCATTGTAATATTCGTTTGATTTGTTAAGATCTTTAAAGTTTTGTTTTTCTACAGAAGCTGTATCCGCTGTCGCAAGTCCAAAAGCATTGACAAGTATTTTGGCAACTTGACCACGTGTTACAGCTTGTGAAGGTTTAAATGTACCATCACTATAACCATGTAAAACACCTGCTGTATAAAGTGAAGAAATTCCTTCAAAATGTGGGTGGTCTTCGCTTACATCTGAAAAAGGGCTTGCCGCTGATGCAGGTACCGCTGCTACCGCTGTTACTGCTAATGCAACTGCAGTTGTTGTATACAATTTTCTTTTCTTATTTTTCATCTTATGATCTCCTCTACTAATTCCGTTATGTATGTATAACATTATTAATTATAAACAAATTTATGATAGATTGCTATATGTTGGAGCAATTTGAATAATTAATATTTATAGTTGTAGATAATTTGTAAACTTTTAAACCTTTGGAAATACAAAAAAACCGACCTCCAAGGAGATCGGTTTTTTTTAAATGATTACTCAGCAGCTTTTGCGCGTAGAACCATTTGTAGAATACCACCGTGACGGTAGTAATCTACTTCTACTTCTGAATCGAAACGAGCTAAAGCTTGGAAAGTTTTAACTGTGCCGTCTTCAGATTTAGCAGTTACTGTTAAGATTTCACGTGGTTTTACATTGTCAGTAATGTTTACAGAGATTTCTTCTTTACCAGTTAAGCCTAATGTATCAGCAGATTCACCTGACATGAATTGAAGTGGAAGAACACCCATCATGACTAAGTTAGAACGGTGGATACGCTCGTAAGATTGTGCGATAACAGTTTTCACGCCAAGTAGGAATGTACCTTTCGCAGCCCAGTCACGAGAAGAACCCATACCGTAATCGTTACCAGCAAGTACGACTAAGCCAGTACCTTGTTCTTGGTATTTCATACATGCGTCATAGATGTACTCTACTTCGCCTGTTGGCCAGTAAGTAGTGAATCCACCCTCTGTACCAGGAGCAACTTGGTTACGGATACGGATGTTT
>Ga0213828_1001638_pt1 | contig 17892 bp, 18 predicted proteins | sample MC6MC0897MG_FD_180664 | JGI IMG/M metagenome (GOLD analysis project Ga0213828, IMG submission 180664) | Enriched soil aggregate microbial communities from Iowa State University, Ames, United States - MC6-MC0897-MG | ecosystem: Environmental > Terrestrial > Soil > Unclassified | place: USA: Iowa... | reverse complement strand
GGTTTTATATGAATTTGAATGTGCCGGCAACTGAGCCTGTATGTTAAAAATTCTAAAAAATCCTTATTTAAAGTAACATTTACTGAGAGGGATTTCCGCTATGAAACAATCCGATATTATCACTGCTTTTAATCTTTCCGGCAAAGTCGCGGCCGTCACCGGCGCTGCCAGCGGCATTGGCCTCGAATGTGCCCGCACCTTTCTGAACGCCGGCGCCAGGGTAGTGCTTATTGACCGTGACAGTAACAGGCTCGCCGCACTCGCTGACAAACTGGGTGATAATGCCTTCCCTCTGGTGGTCGATCTCTCAGACCCTCAGGCCGTCTCTGAGCTGCTGCCCTCCATACTCACCCTTGCCGGACGACTTGATATCCTTCACCTCAACGCTGGTGCTTACGTCGGCGGGCCCGTCGAAAATGGCGACCCCGATATGTGGGACCGCGTCCTTAATCTTAATATTAACGCCGCCTTCCGCTGCGTTCGCGCCATATTGCCCCATCTTATCGGACAGAAGTCTGGCGATATCCTGTTTACCAGCTCAATCGCCGGCGTCGTGCCGGTTATCTGGGAGCCCATTTACACCGCATCCAAGTTTGCCGTACAGGCATTCGTCCATACCACCCGTCGGCAGGTGGCACAGCACGGCGTTCGCGTCGGTGCCGTTCTCCCTGGTCCCGTCGTCACCGCACTACTGGATGACTGGCCGAAGGCCAAACTTGAGGAGGCGCTGGCCAGCGGTAGCCTGATGAATCCCGCCGATGTGGCCGACGCCGTCCTCTTTATGGTCACCCGCCCGGCTCAGGTCACGGTGCGTGATTTAGTTATTCTTCCTAACAATGTTGATCTCTGACCACCGAAGCTTGCTTTTAGAATGACTGAAAGGAGAAACAGATGAATAAGTCCACTAACTTGCAGGGCGATCCGGTTGTCATCGGCGTCGACGTTGGGTCGGGAAGTGCCAGAGCGGGGATATTTGACCCCGCCGGAACCATGATGTCTTATGCCAGCCGGGAAATTTCACTTTTCAGGGGGCCGGGAGAGCACGTAGAGCAGTCTGGTAATGAAATCTGAGCCGCCGTGTGTCAGAGCATCAGAGAGGCGGTGGCGTCGTCAGGCATCTCCCCTGACCGTGTAGCCGGCATCGGTTTTGATGCCACGTGTTCACTTGTGGTGGTGGGGGCAGGCGGCGTACCGCTTCCCGTCGGGCCTTCAGAAGACCCCGAACGCAATGTCATCGTCTGGATGGACCATCGGGCCACTGAGCAGGCCCGCGCCATTAACGCCACGGGTCACGCGGTTATGCAGTTTGTCGGCGGAAAGATATCGCCGGAGATGGAGACGCCCAGGTTGCTATGGCTTAAAGAGAAACGCCCCGATGTTTATCATAACGCGTGGCAGTTTTTTGACCTGGCGGATTTCCTGACCTGGCGGGCAACCGGCGACCTGTCGCGCTCGACGTGCACAGTAACCTGTAAGTGGACCTACCTGGCCCATGAGAGGCGCTGGGATCCGGACTATTTTCAGCAGGCGGGGCTGGAAGAGCTGGCCGATGAGGACTTCTGCCGGATCGGTGTCAATGTCATTGAGCCGGGCACGCCGTGCGGGGAAGGTCTGTTGGCGGAGGCCGCTGACCAGATGGGCCTGCTGCCCGGGACGCCTGTCTCGGCCGGCATCATTGACGCGCACGCGGGTGGTATTGGTACGGTGGGGACAGGGAAGGGGGCCAGAGCGCCGCCGGGGCAGCAATTCAGCATCTCCTGACCTTTCACCCCACCGCGAATAAGGCCACGGCACAGGCCGCGGCGGCAGGCGTGTCGTTGCCGGCTTACCTGGCCAATCTGGCGCTGACGAAGGTGTGCAGCCCGTCAGAGGCCGTCCGGCTGGCCGACGGGCTGCACGTCGTGCCCGACTTTACAGGTATTTCTCCGGTACGTTCTAATGCGATCGCACGATATGCGGACATGATTTCAGTGTAAAATACCCAGGATGCCACCCGCAAGAACCCGCGACCAGTTGTCAGATACTGACGCTGTTACGAGAAAAATACGTTGAAATTTTAATATCATAACTTATATTTATTTTTCGGTTCGTAGCCTGCCCAGGCGTTGTCCTCAAAAATCTCTTCTTGAGAAATTCTTATCCCGTTACGGTAGAAAACAAGATTATTTTTGACCTCAGGTAAATCTTTGTGTCGATATAACCAACGCAGCTCACTCGACGTTATGCTGGTACCATGACCTTGTTTTGATACCACGGTAGAGATGTCATCACCAATGACATCTGCCATAAAGTGAACCGGTTTTTTCCTGTTCAGCAACTGGAATTCAAGCCCTGCTTTGCTGGTTTTCTTCCACAACGCAGGGCCAATTTTTGGAGCACTCCAGGGTTCACTTTTAAGTTTGGCTGCTTCAGGTTGACTTTTGATATTATAGTTATTATGACCTAAGAGGAATTGCCTGAATTGAATTGCACGCTGGGGATCATTTAACTGTTTAATTATTTTTTTATCATTAGAATATTCTGTTGGCAAAGCCGGGTCCCATACGGCATTTGTTATGTCATTCTGTATGAGAATGTTTATTTTTTCTTTCTGGTCTTTAATATTAAATAGCCTTCTAATGAGACTTTTATTCTTTGTTTTTACTACTTCTTTTCTTTTAAAACCTTCAGGCTCAAGTGCTGACAAGTATTTAGCTCGAGGCTGGTCCAGACCATACAAAATATCACCGTGCTGAAAAATTTCCCCCAACATTGTTGCACCGTTGTCAACACTTGTTGATGCCTCTGAATTTTTAATAAGAGGTTGTTTCGTTTTATTAATCGCAGAGGATCGACGCTCATATTCATACATGATAATTAAATCCCAATTTTTTAGGTTGTCATTTGTTATGATCATACTACTTACTATTAAATTTCCCCGAGGGAAGGCTTCCTCCTGCCACATTTCAGCAGAATTGTCTTACAGAGGCGTTGGTGCACGGATGGCTGAAGTAAGGGTAATGGATCAAAGCAAAAATAAAACGACGTTTAAGGGATTCTTCACCGGAACCCCAGATTTTCCGTTACTCCAGTTTGGGATTCCGCGCCCATCTCCTCTAAACATCAGTAACGATGAAGCATCTATGCTTATGAACCCTTTTAAACAACGTGCTTTGCAGACTAAACCGTGACTGTTATCTTGGGAAAAAAGGCCTATTGCTGACAAACAAGTCATTTTTATATTTGGCAAGAGAAGCGGGTGGGTTAGTTGCAGTTGCTGCAGATGACAGGATTGCCGGCATGATCGATATACTAAAAGATAATCCTCCCGCAGGAACTAAAGCTGGCGGAAGGGAAAATCAGCGTAAACTCGTAGTGCCTCATTTCCCCTTAATCGTTGTATGTGGTGCCGGGCATGAGAATCTGATTACCCTGCGCATATGACATACTTCGATAAAGAAAGCTGTGGAGTAGGGGGGGGAGGGCCAATGGTGAGGTGTACTGTTGTACCTTACGTTTGTCGAACCACAGGAGGGGGCAGGCATATGAGGTGATGAAACAGACTGTCCTTCCATTGCACGACGGTCAGCGTGTCAATCACGATAAGAGACCAGCTTCGCCACAGCAACAGGAATGTCTGTGAAAGCGTCAGAATGAACATGCCTGCGCAGATCAGCTGAAGCAGCCCCCTTTCAGCCCTGAGGCTATGTCGGTTAACGTCTCCAGCGTCGCCCTGCGCGACGAGGTGCCGAACTGCTGTCGAATGGTCTGGAGGTTAGTTTTTTTCCGTGATAGCCGGCGATCATGGTCATGCAGGCAAGGCCGCACTCTGCGGTCTCCGTCTGCAGAATCACCGGCACGGAGGATTTCAGTGAAAGTCGCAGCGCCGTCAGAAGAGGGAAGCTAGTGTGAAGCATGCAGGGGGCCCGCCGTGCTGTCTTTCAGATCGTATAAAAGGGAAAACACCCACTGATAAAGCTTTCGGTTTTCAAGAAACAAAAAGCAGCTGTCCTTTATGCCGTTTGAAAAAGAGAACCGCCTGCCACGATAGCTTAATCCATCCGTATCCGGCTGGACCTGAACCTTGTACCAAGACTACTGAAAGTAGGATTTCAAGGCTTATCCGGAGGCCGCGATTTGCAATGTGCTTGCTTGCGGCTCCGGCAAGCGTCCACGACGCACAACATCAATAGGGCATTTCGAATACCCGACAATGGGTGTGATGGTAGTTACAACATTCTATTTCACTATCCTAAACCCTGAGATCGAGCCCGATTTGTTAGTCATTGCCCCTCTGCACCCAGACCCGCGCAGTGCCTGAAACCCGGTTGCCCCCACTGACTAGCCGCCGCCGCCCCGGCCCAGAGGGCCGGAACAGAGTCGCTTTATAGATGGATGATGTAACTACCACTAACATTGCTGTAATACTGAGGCCCGCGGTCTGTATCTTTCGTCTTCGACCATCAGACTAATACGCGACTGAAAGGCCGCTGCTTAAACGGCGTCTGGCAGGGAGGGGTTGGGCTTTCGCCACCTATGCGCACCTGCATCCACACTGAGGCACTCGGTCTTGATCGCAAGTTTACCTGGGCTCGTGTCTTGCGTCGCTACTGGACCAACAGGCATATTCGTTATCAAGTCAAATGGCGTATTGCGAGCTACTTCTACGCGAAAGGCCGCAAGCGGAGTAAGCGTTTCGCTGTTTGGTTAAATGACCATATAACCGAAAGTTTGATAACATTAAGTCGAACCCTGAATTTTCAGATAAATATATTCTTGTCATGAGCAGGGATATTTGTCAGCAGTATAATAAATCATTTTTCAGTAATCCCGGTCTCCTGAATATTTTGAAGACAAACCGCGACGGTTCGAGGACGCTCACAACCGATTATGGTAACTGTCATATTTTCTTAATGTCGTTCGTTAACCAGCCATTATCACTGGTGGTCGATGAGGATTTCTTCCACGCCCTCTCCCTCAGAGAATTTGATTCAGGTAACCTGGTTGAAATTACCTCCGATAATGTCCGGAGCGACTCTGATAAGTTTGATCTTATTATTAAATATGAAGCGGATATTAGCTTAAAAGGTGATGTTTCGATCAGAATTGAGCACCCGAACAGGTCAGAAGATAATTAAAGCTTTAGCCGGTGCCCCACGGGGCACCTGAATTACACCGGACAGTTTTGCTTTATTTCAGTGGTGAATTTGATTGAGGTCATTCTCAGTGAGACCTGTCAGGCTGATAACAGTCTGATTGTCCAGGCCCTTTTGCAGCATAGCGCGGGCAATTTTCAGCGTTGCCTCACGTTCACCTTCGACGCGGCCCTGAGTGAGACCTTTTTCCAGACCTTTTTCAATTCCCTTCTGCTCCAACTGCTGTGCAATCGTCATCAGTTCGTCCTCATGCTGCGGCACTCTCTGCGCCAGGTTGCGTACGAAGGCTTCGGCGTCGTCGGTTTCGCCCGCCTGTACGAGGTAGTTTATCAGCGAAACCAGCTGCTGTCCCGTCAGGTGGCCGGCCATCAGGGTGGCGGCCAGCCGGTCAATCAAGTCGGCCAGGTCGCGCCGGTGAATGTGCTTCTGCAGCAGGGTCAGCGCGGCCATGCTGCGGTGACTCATGATCTCCTCGTCCGGGATCACCGTGACGTCGACCAACGGGAACGGCGCGCCGTACAGGCGGCCGGCCAGCAGAGGGTCGTCAAACTCCTGCAGCCAGTCGGTGGAGTATGGATACGGGCTGCGCTTTCCGGTATAGAACAGCACCGGGATGACCAGCGGCAGCTTTTTATGGCCAGCGTCGAGATGGCGCTGCATCGCGGCCACGGCGTAGCGCATCAGGCGGAAGGCCATGTGCCTGTCGGGCGTGGACTGGTGTTCGATGAGCACGTGGATGTAGCCGTCCCCGCTGGCGGTCTTCAGGCTGTAGAGCACGTCGCTGTAGTAGGCGCGCAGGCTCTCCTCCACGAAGCTGCCGGACTCCAGCTTCAGGGTGCTGAGGTCGCAGGCGGCGCGCAGCTCCGCCGGCAGGTGCAGCTCAATGAAGTCGCGGGCCGTTTCCGGGTGCGTCAGGAAAGCCTTGAAAGCGGCGTCGTGAGGGACCGGGGTCTGATTTTTCTTCATGAGCTACTTATCCTGTAAGGAAACGCCGCCTGACCGGCCATCAGCATTTTCGTCTGACGGGGCACCCGCGGGGCTGTGGTAACGGACAAAGCTGTCTTCCAGCGCCGCGCGGAGCGAGAAATAGCGCTCTTCAGCCGGGCCACCATTCAGGAGCGAGACCTTCCACCCTTCCGGATAGCTGGAGAACGGGGTATACACGGGCTCGAACCTTTTGTGCGGGCTTTCGCAGTAAGCCGTCACGTACTGCCCGAACGTCGTTTCGCGGTGATTGCCGGAGACATTCCCCAGCACGCTGCGGGGATCCCACCATTCACCGCGGCTGAGGGCTTTTTCCAGCTGGTCGGGCAGGATGCGTCCGTGATAAATCCGGTCATAAATGGCCTCGTCGACCGAGCAGCCGTGAAAACGGATCCCGCCTTTGCGGCCTTCAAGCTCGCTCAGGAACCTGAACACCCGCTTCAGGTCAACCCGGCATTTCTCGTAGTTCCAGCGCTGAAATTCACAGAATTCATACCGCGTAACGCCGGCGTCACCTGCCCTGACCCGGTACCGGACCAGAAAGCCTATGCCTAGATGATGCTCGTTATCGTCATGTTCTTCAGCCATCCTGAAGCTGACGCCGGCGTTTTTGACGGCAAAGACCTCAAGGTCGCCGTACATGATGCTTCTTTCAATAATGGAAGCCGCCATCTCCTCAGGGGATTTGTACCAGTGGATGTTCCGGGTAGGGTACACGGCGTTATTTTTTGCACTAAGCCAGGACGTTTCCACGCCAAACCAGCCGCTGACGGTTGCAAGGAGTTCCGGAGTGAGGAGGTCGAGCGTGGCGTCGCGGGACTTCAGTTTCGACAGCGTAAAGCCATGCTCCGCCAGCATGCGGCTCATCTGCAGCGGTTCAATGCCGTTGCTTTCAAACAGCAGCATCAAACGGTCGTACATGGTATCGATGCGGCTCTGATGCGGCGAGGTCTCGATGTTCACCACGCCGTCCACGATGATGTTGATGAACTGCGAAACCGAAATGCCCAGCGCCTCACTCTGCGCCTGCAGGTAGGCGCGGGTCTGCGGCTTGAGCCGGATGGACGTGACCTCTTTGCGCCCGTCGTCTTCCTCTTCCATATGTTTGACCGCCCGGTCGTGCCCGCCGGCCAGCAGTGAGTGCAGTATTTTCGTCATAGAATGCATGCAGCGTCCTTTGTAGTCGTTTGTATTACACAATCGCATTGTGATCCCTATTGAGATGAAAGGCAATACATCCGCATACATATAAAACGGAACGCACCCATCAGGCATAAAGGGATCCGAAAAAAGGCAAAATCGGAAAGTAAGGATATGAACCGTAGGGATATCTGAATGGTATAGTTAGATTTTCTGCTTCCGAAGGAGGATTTAGTGGGAAACTATTCAGACTTTGAGACTGATTTATCGAAAGAACACTGGCCCTAATCGATCAATATAACAATATGATTGAGGGGAAGCCCTTCCCTGAGCAGTACAACTATACGCTTACTCTGAACTGTCTTTTGGGCCTAATCGTGATGCCGAGAGAGCGCGCTGTTTCTTACCTCCCGTCGGATCGTCTAACGCCAGAGCTTAAAGCTGAAATTGGGTTAAACCAGTCGCAGTTACCGGGTGAGGAAATGAACTTAAGAGAACTGATTCATAAAATGCGAAATTCTGTGGCGCATTTCTGTGTTCAGGTTGAATCTATCAGCGATGCACGCCTAGTTGATCAAATCATCTTCAAAGAGACGCATGGTGCTGGCCGGGCTTATGCAATTTTCAGTGCCCCGGAGCTTCTCCCATTTCTAAAATATTACGCGGCTTTGTTGATCGCCAATATGAGACGCCATCGGGGTGTCCCCACGACTGACGTTGTGTAAGGAATGCAACCATGTTTACTCTCGATTGTTCAACACGATCTCAGGCGCTGCTTTCACTTTCATCCGGTTTTGGTTGTAGTGTAATGGAGCTAAAAAAGGTTTTGTTATCTCTCGATCTTGAGCAGATTTACGAGACGGATCATTCCATTATGATCGATTCACGACAGTATCTGAGAGAGTACGTATGTAGGGAAGTGGGTATTCCGGGTGAGTTCACCACCGCATACTGGTTTCATGGTACCCGCACTTCTGCTGATAATACTTTTGAAAATGGTTTACTTGCACTGAACCAAACTGAGTCACTGGTGATGGACATGCTGGTAAATCTGGCTCCAGACGCTGAGGTCAAAGAGAAATTACAGGCCTGGAATTTTCATGCAGGCGTACCTGATCACCTGTTTCGGACCCGAACCAGGGATAAAATGCACTGGGGACCATATGGTCACCTTGTGCGGGAGGTCCATCTTCATGCACGTAAACTCTGGCAGCACGACTATGTACGGCTGCCGGAGCTGGTAGAGGATGTCTGCAATGCTTACAAAAAAAAATATGGGCAGGATCTTACAGGACATTATCTTGAGGTACTGAAACCTTGCATAGTCTGTTTCAGGGCGGATATTGATTATGAAAAGGGTGCGCTTGAAGCTGCGCTTAGTTACGCATACACGTCTGTTAGAGAATTGCCACCGGATAGTGGCGCTGTGTTCGGTATTGATCGACATGGTAAATCCGTTTCTGTCGATGAAATTGTGAATGTTGAATTCATATGAGCTTGATGACTGAAACCCGTAGGGTTATAGATGTTATCAATACTTCTTTTTTTAGTGGCAAAATTTTCTACAGGAAAATGAAGTTTGTGACAGATAATCTAAAGGGCCTCATTTATGTCATTTAACCTATTGTATTTACAGGTCTAAACTGCAGGCTTTGTCGTTTCGATGCTTGAATGTATTGTTATTATTAAATACGCAGTGTGACAAGTGAGCAAAAGATGACATCGATTATAGTTACTTCGTTACTCAAAACCGGTCCTTGCCTTAGCTCTGTACTTGTAGAGGAAATGCTGAAAACCCCGGGCGTTAACCGTGATACCGCGCGCAAACAGATTTCCCGGGCTGCTTCTGCAGGGCAAATCCACTGTGTTGACAAGCTTTTCCCCAAGCGCGAACGATTTATTTATCTGAAACAAGAGTATGGTACCGGGCGCTTCTGGTCCAGTCTCAATGCGGCCCTTCTTGATACCGGGTCGGCCTACGGTCTCGCCCTGAGTTGCCTCCGGGCACGCGGGGGGATCCTGCCGGTCAGAAATTTTTCTGCAGCCTGCGGTTCGCCGGTAGCAATGAAAAACAGATTATCCTGGAAGTCAGTTCTGGACGGTCTGCTTCAGTACAAAATGGTCAGGGTCGTTACGTTACCGGGTCTGGGGGAATGTGTTGCGCTGACAGAAAAAAATGATAACGGTTATCTGCGCGCGCTCCATCCCCTGAAAGCCAGACTACTCACCGAGTCAGTTCTGATGAAATCCCTGAGTCAGTGGGTCCGTAACAATGGCATCATCAGTTACGACACGCTGCGTACGCGAGAGGAACTCAATTCGGATCAGACTCCCTGCGTGGCAAATTTTGATTTTGACGTCACTGCTGCATCCTATCTTAATCCTCTTCTGCAGTTCTCCCGGTCAGGTGAAATCCGGCCTGGTTTCTTTGTCTGCGACATGCTCTTGGGCTGTAAGCTCAGTCTGGTGCATCTCCAGCCTTTTATTACGAAATGTCGCTCGATAAACAGCCTCCGGAACAGCCCCAGATGCCTGTTTATGTTCATCGCTGATGAATACAGTGAAGAGGCATTTCTGGAAATGAAGCGTGCCGGGATAATACCCGCCACGCCGGAAAATCTCTTCGGGAAAGACTTTGCTGATGCACTCTTTCAGCTACGGGATCTTGTCGGCTCCATAACGCTCAGCTTAAAAGATAATATAGCCGCAATAGATGACATCATGTCCAAGCTGGCGAATATAGCCGGCGCGACTAATCAGCTTCAGGGCGATTTATTTGAATATATTGTCGCTGAGACCGTGCGTATAGACAGTAAGGACGTTGAGGTTGGAAAAATATGTAAGTCGCTTAAGGGGGAGACGGCGGAATGTGATGTACTCAGTTTGAATGGGCATGCGAAAATTACCTTCATTGAGTGCAAGGGTTATAAACCCTATTCGACGGTGAGACATGAAGATGTAAAAAAATGGATTGGTAAGCAGGTTCCGGTATTCTTCAGCTATGCCAAAAGGGAATACCCCAACGCTGAAATTAATGTTCAGTTATGGACTACAGGAAAGCTCTGCGATGATTCCAGAGAGTCGCTTCGTAAATTCCAAGAAAATAACTTAACTAATCAGCGTTATAATATAACCGTCATGGAGCCGCATGAAGTTTGTGCCAGAATAAAGGCGACCAGGAATGACGCGCTTATCCGGGTTTTTGATAAGCATTTCCTCAGTTATCCAGAAAAAATCGTTCGCCGTAAACATGTGCCCGACCCGGTCAGGCTTGCAGGTCATGATGAAGCAATAGAATTTGATTTCTGAACCGGTCGGCTCGTTTAATCAGAGAGAAAACGTTATGGATTACACAAAAAATCAGCATGTGCTTTCACAGTGGGTGTTACGCAACTTTCGCAGCGATGACACAGCCCTGTATGCAAAGGAAAAGCAGCGGGTATGGTGTCATACCGTGTACATGACGCCCGAAAAAGAAAATGTTCTCCACACGCAACCTCTGCCTATATCCAGTGTGGCAGTATCGAAAAACTGCTTTCGTCTTATTGATGCTGAGACAGGACAACCTTTCGATATTGAAGACGAACTGGGTGTCTACGAGCGCCTGCTCGCTGGGATCGTGAACGATATCATTCATGAGCACAATTTCTCACGCCTTCGTCACACACATCCCGATGATTTTCCGGTAGAGAAGCTCACCAGCTTCGCGGTGATGCAGTTAATGCTAAATCTGCACAATCCGCAAAATAAAAATCCGTATAAGCAAGAAATGCTTGAACAGTTCCATGCCGATATACAGGACCATTTATCCGAATACATCCATTCTATAAATCAGTTGCCCCACAGTAACCCAGAGTTAATGGATGATCATTTCTATCGTAAAATACTGCGTGTTGCAAACTCAGCCTCTTCCGATGAGAATAAATGCAGAGCACTTTTTGTGTTATTTGGCCTTTTATCCACCCTGAATAAACCGACCCTTTACGATAAAATCAACAAATTAAGGAATAATATTTTTACCGGTATCCATACCATTGAGGTCATTCATACAGGTCATGATTTCGACAGCACTGAACCGAGACCTGCATTCGCAATAGCACCTAATGTTTTTTGCATTTATAAAGATGAAAACAGAATTTATCTTCCGCTATCTCATAACATAACCCTGTGCTTCATTACTGGCACTGCATTACATTTCAGACCCCGCATAGATGTCTTCTCTCCTCGTCCCGAGCGGCTGAAATGTTGCCACGACCGGAGTCTTAATTTTTATAATGTTTCGTTTGATTACATTGACAATGTGATGACAACTATTGATATGTATAATGTGGGTACATCCAGCACATTTTATTCAGCCTATGAGTTGAGCAAACTTAATGAATATCTGGATAAGCAGCAGCAGGATCATGACTATTATTATACGCCGGAAAATCCTGTTAAATGGCAGCCTGCGCAGACGGTCACCTAATGAAAGCCGTTAACGAAAATGATTTCCGCGAGCTGATTGAGGCTAAACAATTTAATGGCTATACGCTGGTCAGCGGAGAAGACTGGCAGATACCCACGGCCCACGAAATCCTGCTGGTCAGGGGCCTTATCCCCCTGACTGACATCCAGCTGGCCAACCGCCTGGATGTGGACGAACGCACTATCCGCAAATGGAAAACCGGACAGACCCGGATGGTGTTCACCACCTGGTGCTGTCTGTGCTGGCTGGCCGGACTGGGGATGCCGCTGGATAACCATCTCAGCGGTTAAAGAGACGCTTCCAGAGGCGTTTAAGAATGAATCGTCTCTGGTATCGCCAGCGTGAGCGGTAGATATGGGGAAGGTCGTCATAGTTCTTGAAGAACCAGGTCCAACCTATATGGGGTCAGTTTGGATATCGAAAATTATTGTACGTTAAGGCTGTTTTTTGGACAGGGAAGAGTTGAGTTTTACGCTTTGAACGGACGGCACCCTGTTACAGGTGCCTTAATACAGGATGTTACAATGCAGGATTAAACTGATGGGGTTGAGCCTTCCTTTACCCGGGTTTCCGTGGTATCCAACTGGCGATAAGCCAGAACAGCTGAATACAGCGCAAGCAGGCAACAACAGAAAGCAAACATGAATATTGCCGGGTAACCAAAGATTGAAACAATGATCCCTCCGATCAAACCAGATATGAGGATACCAATGTCGAAACAAGACTCGTAAGTGCTTAGGGCCAGTCCAATGTTTTCATCAGGCATACTCTTTATGGCCGGTAATGCTAACAGCGGGTATACCATGGACAATCCGAAGCCAGTCAAGAAAGAACCCAACATCGCCATCCATGGGGTAAATGACATGCTAATTAAAAGCAGCCCCGTAGCCTCAACACATAGCGAAAATATCGTCATGCCAAGACCGGAACTGTCAGCTTTCCATCCCAGCGTAAGCCTCGATAGAACGTAGCCTACACCAAAAAGTGAGATAGCTACTGCGGCTTGATCTCCCCAGTTGTTCTGCATAAATAGCAGTACCAGGAATCCAGTGATAGAAGCATATCCGATGTTAGCCAACGAGAAACCGGAACCAGCTTTCCATACACGTTTAACAGCGTAAGCAAGGGGAACATGATTTACGGACGGAGAAACAGATACCGGCTTAACCAACATGACAACAATAAAACCAAGAAGGGGTAATAAAGTCATAATTAGTGCAGATACGTTCAGGCCTGAATGACTATATGACCAAGTGCCTCCGAAATTGCCGATGGCAAGCCCCAGGAACATGGCGATACCTACCCAGGACATGATCTTCCCTGCGTGGGCTTTTCCTACCAATCCGATAGGCCAGGTCCCACTGCAAGTAAAGATAAGGCTTTCACCAACCCCCATTAGGACGCGAGAAAGCAGAATTACGCCATACGCCAGGTGTGAAGCAGGAAGGAAAACAAATGTCAGCCAACAAATCAGGCCTGCAGACACTGTAAGGGAAAGGCCCATTGTCATACCTTTTCTTGGACCATGGTTATCTGAATAGCGCCCAGCAAACGCACGTGAAAAGAGCGTAGCTAGTGATTCAGTCGCAATAACCAAACCAACATAGAACGCTGGATAACCCGCGATTTTGTTTACATACAACGGAAGAATAGCCAGAGAGAGGCCAAGACTAATTATGGCAAGAAAAAGTATGCCAGCCACTAAACTCGCGGCGATCAAATTATTCTGGATTTTGTACATTCATATAATCCTTATATATAACCTTGTTTTCGGACATCTTTAAGTTTCCATCCAAAAAAGATAGAGTTGCGCGATAAATCATTTTTTGCTCAACTTCAATGATCGCCTGGCGCAGATCACTCTCGGTCATACCATTGCAGATCCTAACAGGTTCTTGATCGATAATAGGGCCTGCATCCACTTCTTCATTTATGAAATGTAGTGTAGCACCAGTAATGCGTAGCCCCATATTAAGAGCTTTTTGTTGAGCTTTATCTCCAGGCAATGCAGGGAGTAAAGATGGGTGTGTATTCATAGTAATTGGACCAAACTCCGTGGCGAATTCTTTCGTAAAAATTCGTCTGAAACCACCAAGGATAACTAGGTCTATCTGGTTAGAGCGTAAAATGGCTGCAATATGTTCATCAAACTTACTGCGTGAACTGAAATCTTTATGATTTACCACATTCACTTTTCGCCCATCAAAAAGGGGATTAGAAGCAGGAATAAATTCAGTGTTATTGGTTATTATAATGCTCAACTCTGCAGTTGTTCGACTATTGTCCACAGCACTAACAACGGACTGTATCAAACTTCCGCGTCCTGAAAACAGAAATGCTATTCTTTTCATATTATGACCTGCTCCCTTAATAATTTGAAGCTTGCATCATTTTCCTTAATTTCGCTTTTAACAAAACAACCATTGGAAATTATTTCGGCACCATTAATTAATACACAGGAAGGGGTTTCGTTGCTTAATAACTTCAACAGCGAAACTGGGGTGTTGATATAATCGGAATCTATCTTTGATTTTTCAAAAAAAATCAAATCTGCTTTGAAAATACTTTCTATTTTTCCAACATTTTTCAATCCAAGCGCTTTTGCTCCACCTTCGGTTAGCATATGAAGCATTTTTGCTGCTGTTATTTTCTTACTAAAATCAGCATCACCATGATGATACAAAGCAAACATAGCATCAAATGCGAGATTATTCCCCGGATTCACCATTGCCGCATCCGTACCCAATCCGATATTCAAATCATTCTGCAGTTCAGAAATTGGAAGCGTACCTGCACCGACAAAGCTATTGCTAACGGGGCAATGGATTATCTGTGACTGGCTTGCTTTAAGTAATCTGATATCTTCTACGGAAAGGTGACAGCAATGCACTAGGGTTGTATTTGGGTCGAGTATATTCAGGTCAGCTAATCGTTGAATGCCGCTTTTACCATACTCACGAGTATGCAGTTCGACCTGTATTACACCTTCATGAACATGAAGCACGAATGGAGTGTTATTTTGTTTTGCTACAGAATGCAAGGCCAAAAGAAGGAGGTCATCAGCTGATAACTCCGAGGCCGTAGCCGGTGTAATTGAAATTAATGCATCCTGGTAAAGCGAAAGGGCGGAATCGAACTTATCAAGTGCAGCATCAACTGAGCTATGTTGAGGCTTATGTCCATTTCCAACCCAAGTATTGCTCTGACAAAAATTCACAACGCAACGGCATCCAGTAAGCTTCGCTGCCTTGATGTCATGATCAGCCCGGCTTGTGAACAAACCAAAAGTTGTTACACCCCTTTTAATCCCATCAGTAAGTGCCTTAAGCGCAGCAACATACTGACCTTCTGGTGTTTCCATCTCATTATTTTTATGGACAGAATCCAGGACAACATCAATTGGGGATGTATCAAGAATGCTGCCGTAAATTTCTTTACTAGGATGCAGATGCGCATTAACAAGCCCGGGAAATGCAATAAGATGCTCTGAATCTATGACAAAAGTATCGTTACTTACTGATAGATTTTTCCCGGCTTTGACGATAACATCGCCCTCAATATAGATATCGCCAGTAATGAGTAACATAGTGGCAGAATCTAAGTATTTAATCTCTTTAAAGAGAGTCTTCCGTTTCACAAATCAACTCCTGCTAATGGCACAAAATCGCATCCTATCGGCCATCCTATGTTTATAAATTCAACGTATTATGCTCTGCAATCATAGAACCCAAGGCACATCGCAGAGCAGTACTAAATTCATCTGAACGGGTATACATCCCGTCAGTAAGTACCCCATTGGTGCCAAGCCGCTCGAGGTCTTCTCTTGATACCGAAATATATTTTTCCAGCACCAAATCTGAAAGTTTAATGTTGCGTGAAAGACCATTGGTGACGTCGTCTGGGAGCATGACTTTACCACTGCAGCCATAAAACATATTTCCGCTAGAAACATGTTTAAGTACGGCCCAGCCATACAGAAACGTTCCAAAAGAAGTTGTTTCGGTAAGTCCCTCAAGGGCGATGATTAAATCAACCTCACCATTTAATCCAGATTGCAGATTTTCGATGCGTCGGTGGCAGCCTACTAGAGCTTCTTCGTCTGAGTCGGGCGTTTCACTCACGCCAGAAGATACGGCATAACATTTCAACGAAAAATCAGGAAATGCCAGGCTGCATATCTCTTTTGTTGCTTTTATTTTTGCACTATTCTCAGAGCATAAGGCAATAACGATATTTTTATTCTGCATGTGAGTGCACCCATTTAATAACAGATGTTTTTTGTTCATTATTTAAAATATCGGAGATGGTATCTTTTGCAGACTCAATTAACGGCATTCTCTCTTGGTTTTCACCTATTAATTGACATTCTATTACTTCATGGGCTTTTTGAAGGGTTTTATTGTATATCTGAGTAAACGTTGTTTTCATGACGGTCGTTCCTAACTCAAGATCCGTCATACCACTCTGACATAAGTCTTTCCACATCAACTCATGGATAAACGAAAAGAATCCCATGTCATATGGTAATCCAGTTATAACGTCGGTGCTTCTGGAGGTGGTTTCACAGTGGAGTGTATTATTTTTTATGTAAAACTGAATGCCAATGGTGCAAGGGAAATCTTTCGTGTCAGATTTATGATAACTCTGATTTATATTGATAATAGCTCGTCGTGTATCTCTATTGGCCATAAGAACATGTTTGACCCAGTTGTACTGGTTCCCATGACCCTCTATAGACTCATAAAATACATAGTATCCATAGTTTGAATTTACGTTGCCATTCTTATCAGTCAGACTCATCCAGAATTTAGAGGCTTTTGCCAGACCATCCTCAGCTTTCAAACTCCCTCGAAAATAAGCGACAAACTCTCTTGCCAGATACCTCATTGCTCCAGGTCTTGTGGTATGAAGTCTATTCATTGGTTGTTTTAATAAATAATTTACACCATAGGCCTGCTGTGCATCACCCGCACGTGAAGAAATTAACTCTCCTTCAGAAAGGATATGATATATTCCATTTCTAACGAGCTCATCAACGGAATCTGCTGCAATAGTATGGAAGTTATTACTCGAAGTTACAGTATTACTTTTCATGAAGCATCCTTTGCCAAGAAAAACACATATTGCACGTCCAGAATACCGTCAATCCTCTTGTAGTCTATATCTTTTTTCATTTCACCCGCGAGCACTGAAGCCCCTTGATTTCAAGGATAATCAGGATCATGCTGACAGCTAAGAATACTGAGCTGTATTATCTATCGCCTTACCCGCTTCTGATTGTCGGTACAGCGCCTGGATACGGCATATCTGAGAAGGGCTATATCCCGTCGCATCCGCAGTTTCACGGATACTCAGTTTTTTGACCTGCCGGTAGTACAGTACTTTCTGATGCCGCTCCTGATCGGCCTGTTTCCCCCGGTATTTACCCAGCGTATGTGCCCGTTCAATTCCCTGTTTTTGCCGCTGACGGCGACTCAGCCAGTCCTTATGTGACATCGCAGCCATCAGATCTATAAGCATGTTATTGATGGCAGTTACCACTGCGCGGGTGATCGGGTCAGCCTGTGAAGGGGCCTTATCTGACAGAGCCTGCCATGACGTGGGGACATCCAGACTGACAATCCGCAGCTCATGTTGTTCAATCTGCTTTTTCAGCGTCATCCAGTCACTGTTGCTCAGACGGGTCAGACGGTCTATCTGTTCAACCAGTAAGATATCATTGTGGTGACTGTTCATCAGTAAGCGTCCCAGCTCCGGGCGGTCAAGCTTTGTCCCGCTGATGTTCTCCCGGTAGTAGCTGGCGATTTTATGCCCCCGCTCCTGAACGAACTGCTCCAGCATCTCTTTTGCCCGATCGGCGAACTGATCTTCCGTCGATGCCCGTAAATAAGCTCTGATGAACATTTTTTCACCGTGTTATCGCATTTAGGTTATTGCATTTATTCTATCGCATATAGGTTATGTCATTAGTGGAGTGCCGTCACTTTTTACATATGGCATCAGAGTGTACCCTTATGCGATAACCATTTATGTTAAAAATACCGCATCGAATAATTTACGAGGGAAACTATATGGCAAGGAGGCAGATTCTTTCTCTGTCGGAAAGAGAATCATTACTGGCATTACCGGACGATGAGTTAATTCTGACCAGAATGGCGTATTTTA
>Ga0213828_1001634_pt1 | contig 17916 bp, 12 predicted proteins | sample MC6MC0897MG_FD_180664 | JGI IMG/M metagenome (GOLD analysis project Ga0213828, IMG submission 180664) | Enriched soil aggregate microbial communities from Iowa State University, Ames, United States - MC6-MC0897-MG | ecosystem: Environmental > Terrestrial > Soil > Unclassified | place: USA: Iowa... | reverse complement strand
AACGCACAGCCGCCAGCGGCTGGGCCGGGCCGCGGAGCGGGACTTGCAGCGTGCCCTGCCAACCCACCCCCACCGACCCAGCCCGCAAACAAAGCGGCGCTGCTCTTGAAGTTGATCTTGAAGTTGACCTTGACCTGTCTCCAGGCCTCCAACCCCAACACCAACCACTTTCGACTGCAACGGATGCCGGGGGGCATGGGGTCGCCTATAATCGGGGGCCACACTGTCTGTTGCCTTGCCATGACTGCCGAAACGGCCGCCGAACTTCACACGATCATCGACCTGATCCGCTACGGCACCAGCCGTTTCAATGCCGCAGGCCTCACCTTCGGGCACAGCTACGACAACGCCCTGGACGAGGCTACCCAGCTCGTCCTGCACAGCCTGCACCTCCCGCATGACCTCGGCCCCGCCTACGGCGCCGCCCGCGTCACCACGCCCGAAAAGGCCGAAGTGCTCGCCCTGTTCGAACGTCGCATCAACGAACGCCTCCCCGCCGCCTACCTTACCGGCGAAGCCTGGTTTGCCGGCCTCAGCTTCAAGAGTGACAGCCGCGCCCTGGTCCCGCGATCGCCCATCGCCGAACTCATCGAAACCGGCTTCGAACCCTGGCTGGCCGGCCGCGACGTCCATCGCGCCCTCGACCTGTGCACCGGCTCGGGCTGCATCGCCATCGCCATCGGCCACTACTACCCCAACTGGGAAGTGGACGGCGTCGACCTCAGCGACGATGCCCTGGCCCTGGCGCATGAAAACAAGGACCGCCTGCAGGCGCACAACGTCACCCTGATCAAGTCCGACCTGTTCACCGGCCTCACCGGCCGCCACTACGACCTCATCGTCACCAACCCGCCCTACGTCACCAACGACGAAACCGATGCCCTGCCGCAGGAATACTCCTACGAGCCGGACATGGGCCTGCGGGCCGGCCCCGACGGCCTCGACCTGGTCCTCAAGATCCTGCGCGACGCCCCGCTGCACCTCAGCGAAGACGGCCTGCTGATCTGCGAAGTAGGCGAGTCCGAACAGCATCTCATCAAGCTCCTGCCCGAAGTCGACTTTGCCTGGATCGAATTCAAGGTCGGCCAGATGGGCATCTTCGCCGTCGAATGCCGTGAGCTGATCGCCCACAGCGCGCGCATCACCGAACTGGCAGCGCAGCGGCCGTGAGTTCCAACAGCTTCGGCAAACTGCTGACCGTCACCACCTTCGGCGAATCGCATGGTCCGGCGATCGGCTGCGTGATCGATGGCTGCCCGCCGGGGCTGGAAATCAGTGCCGGTGAGTTCGACCAGGACCTGCAGCGCCGCGCCACCGGCAAGAGCCGGCATACCTCGGCGCGCCGCGAAGCCGACGACGTCGAGATCCTGTCCGGCGTCTACGAAGGCCGCACCACCGGTACGCCCATTGCCCTGCTGATCCGCAACACCGACCAGCGCAGCAAGGATTACACCGCCATCGCCCAGCAGTTCCGCCCGGGCCATGCCGACTACAGCTACTGGCAGAAGTACGGCATCCGCGACCCGCGCGGTGGCGGCCGTTCGTCGGCGCGCGAAACCACCATGCGCGTGGCCGCCGGCGTCATCGCCAAGAAGTGGCTGCAGCAGCGCCATGGCGTAACCGTGCGTGGCTACCTGTCCCAGCTCGGCGCGATCACCCCCACCGGGCATGACTGGTCGGCGGTGGAAGACAACCCGTTCTTCTGGCCGGTCGCCGAGCAGGTGCCCGCGCTGGAAAGCTACATGGACGCGCTGCGCAAGTCCGGCGACTCGGTCGGCGCGCGCGTCAACGTGGTCGCCGACGGCGTCCCGCCCGGCTGGGGCGAGCCCATCTACGGCAAGCTCGACGGTGATCTGGCCGCCGCGCTGATGAGCATCAACGCGGTCAAGGGCGTGGAGATCGGCGACGGCTTTGCCAGCGCTGCCCAGCTGGGCACCGAACACCGCGACCTGATCACCCCGCAGGGCTTCGCCAGCAACCATGCCGGTGGCATCCTCGGCGGCATCTCCACCGGCCAGCAGGTCACCGCCTCGATCGTGCTCAAGCCCACCTCCAGCCTGCGCCTGCCCGGTGCCACGGTGGATGCCGACGGCAACGCGGTCGATGTGATCACCACCGGCCGCCATGACCCGTGCGTCGGCATCCGCGCCACCCCCATCGCCGAGGCGATGATGGCGCTGGTGCTGATGGACCAGGCCCTGCGCCACCGCGCGCAGTGCGGCGACGTTGGCGACATCACCCCGCGCATTCCGGGCACGATCGATGGCTGATCGCCGCCCCAGGGTATGGGTCAGCCAGCCGCTGTTCGACGATGTGGTCGAACAGCTCGGGCAGCATGTCGACCTGACCATGACCGGCGATGTCACCCGCTACACCCCGCAGATGCTGGCCGAGCAGTTGTCCCGCGTCGAGGGTGCCCTGATCACTCTCAACGAGCGCATCGGCCCGGCCGAGATCGCCAACGCGCCACAGCTGCGCGCGATCGCCAACGTCGGCGTGGGCTACAACAACCTGGATGTGGACGCGCTCAGCGCGGCCGGCATCCTGGCCAGCAACACCCCGGACGTCCTGACCGAAACCACCGCCGACCTCGGTTTCGCGCTGCTGATGGCCACCGCCCGCCGCATCACCGAGGCCGAGCGCTGGCTGCGTGACGGGCAGTGGGGCCAATGGTCGTTCCAGACCCTGCTCGGCGCGGACATCCACGGCAGCACGCTGGGCATCCTCGGCATGGGCCGCATCGGGCAGGGCATCGCCCGCCGCGGCGCGCTCGGGTTCGGCATGCGCGTGCTGTACCACAACCGCTCGCGCCTGCCCGACGCCACCGAGGCCGAGGTGGGCGCGCAGTACGTCGACCTCGACACGCTGCTGGCCCAGGCCGACCACCTGGTACTGGTGCTGCCCTACAGCGCGTCCTCGCACCACATCATCGACGCCGGCGCGCTGGCGAAGATGAAGCCGACCGCCACCCTGGTGAACATCGCCCGCGGCGGCATTGTCGACGAGGTGGCGCTGGCCGATGCCCTGGCCAACGGCCGCCTTGCCGCCGCCGGCCTGGACGTGTTCGAAGGCGAGCCCACGGTGCGCCCGGAACTGCTGGCCCTGCACAACATCGTGCTGACCCCGCATATCGGCAGCGCCAGCCAGGCCACGCGCCGGGCGATGGTGCAGCTGGCCGTGGACAACCTCATCGCCGCGCTGGGCCTGGGGCCGAACGCCGGCCGCCCGCCGAGCGCGATCAACGCCGACGCTGTGGCCGCCGCGAATACCGGCCGCGCGACCGTGGGCGGCAAAAAGATCGACGACGCAAAACGATAGGGAACCTCCCCGGCCAACAGGCGAGGTTCCCGAACCGGCAGGTACCGACCGTGGGTCGGTACACACCCAAGGCACGGCAGGCACCGATCGTTGGTCGGCACACATTCCCCAAACACGGCACGTACCGGTCACTGATCGGTACAGATCCCCAAAACACGGCAGGTACCGACCGCAGGTCGGCACATCCAACACGAGGTTCCCCCATGAGCAATGCAGATCGTCGTTTCCACGTCGCTGTCGTCGGTGCCACCGGCGCCGTCGGCGAAACCATGTTGTCCATCCTCGCCGAGCGCGACTTCCCGATCGCCTCGCTGAGCCTGCTCGCGTCCTCGCGCTCGGCCGGCGGTGAAATCGACTACCGCGGCGAAAAGATCAAGGTCCAGGACCTGGCCGACTTCGACCCCAAGGGCGTGGACATCGCGCTGTTCTCCGCCGGTGGCAGCGTGTCCAAGGAGTTCGGACCGAAGTTCGCCGCGGCCGGTGCGGTGGTGATCGACAACTCGTCGGCCTTCCGCTACGACGACGATGTGCCGCTGGTGGTGTCCGAAGTGAACCCGGAGGCGCTGAAGAACCGCCCGCGCGGCATCATCGCCAACCCGAACTGCTCCACCATGCAGATGCTGGTGGCACTGGCGCCGCTGCACCGCCAGTACGGCATCACGCGCATCAACGTGGCCACCTACCAGTCCGTGTCCGGTGGCGGTCGTTCGGCGCTGGAAGAACTGGGTAAGCAGACCGGCCAGCTGCTCAGCTTCCAGCAGATCGACCCGCAGCGGTTCCCGGTGCAGATCGCCTTCAACCTGATCCCGCACATCGACGACTTCCTGGAAAACGGCTTCACCAAGGAAGAGATGAAGCTGGTCTGGGAAACCAAGAAGATCCTCGGCGACGACAGCATCCTGGTGAACCCCACCGCGGTGCGCGTGCCGGTGTTCTACGGCCACTCCGAAGCGGTCACCATCGAAACCCGTGACAAGGTCACCGTGGCCGCCGCGCGTGAGCTGCTGTCGCGCTCGCCGGGCGTGGAAGTGGTGGACAAGCATGAGGCCGGTGGCTATCCGACCCCGGTCACCCATGCGTCGGGCAACGATGCGGTGTATGTCGGCCGTATCCGCGAGGATCTGTCGCACCCCAACGGTCTGAACCTGTGGATTGTGTCGGACAACATCCGCAAGGGCGCCGCGCTCAATGCGGTGCAGCTGGCCGAACTGGTCGCCGCCGAAGGCTGATCGTGCACCGCCGATGGCATGGGGATGCCATCGGCGGCTGCAATTCAACCATCGCCGATCACGGGGGGAGCCGCTATATTGGCCGCCATGAACAACCGGACCCGGGGCGCCCTGCGCCCGCTCAAGTATGTGTCCACTCTGCTGCTGGCCCTGGCCAGCAGCTCCGCCCTGGCCCTGGGCCTGGGCGATATCCGGGTGCTGTCCAAGCCCGGCCAGCCGCTGCTGGCCGAAATTCCGGTGATCTCGGCCGACCCGGCCGAGCTGCAGAACCTGCGGGTGGCGCTGGCCTCGCCGGGCACCTTTGCCCGGGTCGGGCTGGACGCACCAGCGGGCCTGGTCAGCGAGCTGCAGTTCGAACTGACCCGCAACGCGCAGGGCAGGGCGGTGGTTCGGGTCAGCACCCAGACCCCGGTCACCACCCCGTCGCTGAATTTCCTGATCGAAGCCGACTGGGGCCAAGGGCGCCTGGTCCGCGAATACTCGGCGCTGGTCGATGCACCCAACAGTGCGCTGGCCGTGGCCGAACCGGAGATCGTCGCGCCGGCCGGTGCGATGTCCAATGCCATCGTGCGTGAGCCGACCCCCGCGGCCGCGGCTGCGCCCCCGGCAGAGACCCAGCCTGCACGCACGGCCGCGCAGCCGCCACTCACCGCTCCGCCGCGCGGCGCAGCGCCCGCACCGGCAAGCACCGCCGGCGGCGTCACCGTGCAGCGCGGCCAGACCCTGTCCCAGATCGCGGCCACGGTCGCCCGCGAACAGGGCATCAACCGCAACCAGGCGATGGTCGCGCTGCTGCGCGCCAACCCGGAGGCCTTCATCCGCGGCAACGTCAACCTGCTCAAGCAGGGCGCGGTGCTGCGCAGCCCCACCGATATCCCCGCGCCGATCGACGCCAGCGAAGCGGCCGCGATCGTGCGTGAGCACGCCGCACAGTGGCGCCAGTCGCGCGCGGCGATCCCGCAGCCGGCCAGCAGCGGCGTTGCCGCCACGCCGGGCCCGGCCGTCAAGCCGGTGGCAGCGGCTGCGGCTGCAGCCAGCGGCGCACGCCTGGAGATCGCGCCGGCGGTCGCCGCCACCGACACCAATGCAGGCACAACCACCGGCACCGCCGCCGGCAGTGAGGGCGACATGCTGGGCAACGAACAACTGCGTCAGGCCAAGGAAGATGTCGCCACCCGCGACGCCGAGATCCAGGAGCTGCGCGGCCGCGTCGCCGACCTGGAAAAGCTGCAGAAGCAGCAGCAGACGCTGATTGCGATGAAAGACAGCGACCTGGCCGCCGCGCAGCAGCGCCTGGGCCAGGCCCCGGCCACGCGCGACGCCGGCGGTAGCGGCTGGTACTGGCTGGGTCTGGTGGTGCTGTTGCTGGTGGTGGGCGGGTGGGCCGTGTCCCGCCGCCGCAAGCCCTCGCCGCTGCCACCGCTGCGCCGCGACGGCCTGGACGCCACCGCATTGGCTGCGGCGGTACCGGCCACGGACTATGTGGACGAGCTGGCCGCGCAGCAGGACGACGCCCTGGACGCGCGCCTGGATCACGCACGTGACCAGGCCAATGAGGAGCTCGACCTGCCGGCAGAACACTACGCCGATGGCCTGCGCCGCGAGCCGGTGTTCAACCTGGAGCCGTACCCGGGGCAGCCCGTGGCCGACAGCGATGCAGCGCACAGCGAGGGCGACGAACCGGCGCCCGGCGTGGAGCAGGTCCCGTCAGTGACTGCTGGCGTGGATACGGGCGCGGACCTCGACGGGGTCGACGTGTACACCCCGCCGGCACATGCGCTGGAAGCGGCAGCACAGCCGTCGTTCCGTGGCGTGTTCGAGTTTCCCGCCGATGGCGACGCGGTTGCCGTCGATGCCGAAGCGGCTGGCGATGCCGACGTCGAAGCCGAAGCCGAAGCCGAAGCAAGCGCTGCGTCGGCGCAGGGCATCGAAGCACCGTTCGAGGCCACCGACAACAGCGGCCACGTGCTGGCGACCCCGGGCCGCGACCGTCTCGAACTGGCCATCGCCTATCTCGACCTGGGCGATGCGGAAACCGCACGCACCCTGTTGCAGGAAGTGGCCGTTGCCGCCGATCCGCACAGCCAGGCGCAGGCACGCGAACTGCTGGCGCGGCTGGGATGAGCGCGGCCCCCGCGACCGCCTTGCGTGAGCGCCGGTTGGATTACGTGGAGTTCGCCTCCACCGATCCGGCGGCCAGCCGCCAGTTCTTCACACAGGTGTTCGGCTGGTCGTTCGTCGACTACGGCCCGGACTACACCGCCTTCGACGACGGTCGCCTGCAGGGGGGCTTCTTCCGGGCCACCCCGTGCACGTCGGCAGCCGGCGCGCCGCTGCTGGTCATCCATGCCGATGATCTGGCACCGCTTGCCGAGGCGGTGGCCGCCCACGGCGGGCGGATGGTCAAGCCTGTGTTTTCCTTTCCCGGGGGCAGCCGCTTCCAGTTCGTCGAACCCGGCGGCAATGAACTTGCCGTGTGGTCCGAGCGCGATCCGGCCTGATGCCCCGACCGGCCCTGGCCGGTTCTTACCGACTTACAGAGGTTGACCATGCGCTACGCAATGGGCGTGGAATACGATGGCAGTGAATTCAAGGGCTGGCAGCAGCTGGGCGAGAGCGGTCGTCCCAGCGTGCAGGCCAGCCTGCAGGAGGCGCTGTCCTCGGTGGCCGATGCGCCCATCAAGGTCATGTGTGCCGGGCGCACCGATGCCGGCGTGCACGGCCACTGCCAGGTGGTGCATTTCGACACCGACGTGATCCGCAACGCGCGCGGCTGGACCCTGGGCACCACCACCCGCCTGCCGCCCGCCATCGCGGTGCGCTGGTGCCAGCCGGTGGCCGATGATTTCCATGCACGCTTCTCCGCCCGCGCCCGGCGCTATCGCTACCGCCTGCTCAACCGGCAGGTGCGCCCGGCGCTGAACCGGCAGAGCCTGAGCTGGGAACGGCGGCCGCTGGATGCCGCGCTGATGCACGCCGCGGCACAGGCATTGCTGGGCGAAAACGACTTCAGCGCCTTCCGCAGCGTCAATTGCGAGGCCCTGCATGCCCGCCGCGAGCTGCAGGCGATCAGCGTGACCCGCGATGGCGAGGTGCTGGAGGTCTGTGTTCAGGCCAATGCATTCCTTCATCACATGGTGCGCAATATCGTCGGTTCATTGATCCTGGTCGGGTGCGGGGACAAGCCGGTGTCGTGGCTGGGTGAGCTGCTGGCCGGAAAGGACCGCACCGTGGCCGGGCCGACCGCACCGCCGCAGGGTTTGGTGTTCGTTGGACCCCTGTACCCCGACAACTGGCAACTGCCCGCCGAGGTGACTCTATGAGCCGCTCTTTTTATCGCACCCGTATCAAGTTCTGCGGCATGACCCGCGCCGGCGACGTCCGCCTGGCCGGGGAACTGGGCGTGGATGCAGTCGGCTTCATCTTCGCCCGGGAGAGCAAGCGCCGCGTGGCGCCGGCCGAAGCCCGCGCCATGCGCCAGGCGATTGCGCCGATGGTGGACGTGGTGGCCCTGTTCCGTGACAACAGCAAGGAAGAAGTGCGCGAAGTGCTGCGCACGGTGCGGCCGACCCTGCTGCAGTTCCATGGCGAGGAAGACGAGTCGTTCTGCCGCAGCTTCAACATGCCTTACCTGAAGGCCGTGGCGATGGGCGGCCGCGAGGACGTCAACGCGCGCCAGTTGCAGCTGCGGTACCCCAGCGCAGCCGGGTTCCTGTTCGACAGCCACGCGCCCGGCGGCGGCGGTGGCACCGGCGTGGCGTTCGACTGGACCCGCCTGCCCACCGGCCTGCATCGGCCGTTCCTGCTGGCCGGCGGGATCACCCCGGACAACGTGTTCGACGCGATCGTGGCCACGTTGCCGTGGGGCGTGGACGTGTCCAGCGGGATCGAATCCGAGCCGGGCATCAAGGACGGCTACAAGATGCGCAAGTTCGTCGAAGAAGTCCGCCGCGCCGACTGCCACGAGGCCGACTGACGCGACGCCGGGTCCCGACCGCGAATCCCGGTACGGGACACGGGACGCGTGAAGCCCGGTAGGTCCCGACCGTTGGTCGGGACACCCCCCGCGATCCCGACGCGGCCATTGCCGACAATCCACCCACCACGCCAGCCAGGGCGCGGTGGCGTTGCTATGGGCGCAGCGGCGAATTTCACGTAGCATCGACAGGACATGGCGCGGCCGGCACGGCGCGTAATCGCGGGAAGCCGGAGCGCTTCCCACACGCGGCGGCCGGGGAAGCGGTTGGCCGCCATCACAGGGAAGGCATGGAATGGACGAGTTCCTCACTGTCGCGTTGAGTTTCCCCACGCTGCCGTACAGCATCGTGCTGGCGTTCGCCGTGCTGTATTGGCTGCTGGCCGCCTTCGGCGTGGTCGATGACGGCATGGCCCATGACGGCCTGGACCTGCACCTCGGCGATGATGGCCTGCACGGCATTTCCGGCATCTTCGCGCGCCTGGGCCTGGGCGGCGCCCCGGTGATGCTGGTGATCGCGCTGCTGGCCTTCTTCGGCTGGACCGTTACCTACTTCGTCCACCTGTTCCTGCTGCAGCCCCTGCCCACCCCGGTGCGCTGGCTGGCCGGCAGCGTTACCGCCGTGCTTGCACTGGTTCCCGCCGTGCCGCTCAGCGTGGTGGTGCTGCGCCCGATCCGGCGCCTGCTGCTGCGCCTGCGCCCGGTGCCCCAGGCGTCGCTGCTGGGCCGCGTCGGCGTGGTCGCCTCGCCGCAGGTCACCGCCACCGTGGGCCATGCCAACGTCGACGACGGTGGCGCGGGGTTGATCCTGCAGGTGCGCTCGCAGGACGGCAGCGTGCTCGCACGCGGCGACCGCGTGGTCCTGCTCGACTACCTGGCCGACCACAACCATTACCTGGTGGTGCGTGAGAACGCCCACCCCGCGCTTTCCATCCAAGACAGCCTGATTGCGGGCGATAAGGAGATCCATCGATGAGTTTTGCGACCTTGGCCCCGTTCTTGATCGGGGTGGGCATCCTGCTGGTCCTGTTGCTTGGCCTGGCTGGCCTGTTCAAAGCGTTCTACCGGAAGGTGGACCAGGGCGTGGCCCTGATCGTCAATGACATGAGCTCGCAGCCCAAGGTGCACTTCACCGGTGCGCTGATCATTCCGGTGCTGTACCGCGCCGAGCTGATGCGGATCAGCCTGATCACCCTGCAGATCGACCGCCGCGGCAAGGAAGGCCTGATCTGCCGCGACAACATGCGCGCCGACATCGCCGTGGCCTTCTACCTGCGCGTCAACGAAACCCAGGCCGACGTGCTGCGCGTGGCCAAGGCGATCGGTGCCGACCGCGCCTCGGACAAGCATGCGGTCGATGAACTGTTCAACGCCAAGTTCTCCGAAGCGCTGAAGACCGTGGGCAAGAAGTTCGAGTTCACCGAACTATTCGAAAAGCGCCAGGAATTCCGCGACGAGATCATTGCCGTGATCGGCAACGACCTGAACGGCTATGCGCTGGAAGACGTCGCCATCGACTACCTGGAGCAGACCCCCAAGCTGCTGCTGGACCAGAACAACATCCTCGACGCCCAGGGCATCCGCAAGATCACCGAGCTGACCGCCACCCACAACGTGGTCACCAACGAGCTGGAACAGAACGAAAAGCTGGCCATCACCAAGAAGAACGTCGAGGCGCGTGAAGCGCTGCTGGCGCTCGAACGCCAGCAGGCCGAAGCCGAAGCCCGCCAGAAGCGCGAGATCGAAACCATCCGCGCGCGCGAGGAAGCCGAAACCGCCAAGGTCCAGGAAGAGCAGCGCCAGCTGTCCGAGCAGGCGCGCATCGAAGCGCAGGAAGTCATCGACATCCGCGAGCAGAACCGCATGCGCGAAGTGGAAGTGGCCGAACAGAACCGTCAGCGTGCGGTGGCCATCGAATCCGAGCGCGTCGAGCGCGCGCGCCAGCTGGAGCAGGTCACCACCCAGCGCGAAGTGCAGCTGCAGGGCGTGGAGCGCGACAAGGTGGTGGAGTCCGGCAAGATGGACGTGGCCAACATCACCCGCGAACGCATCGCCATCGACAAGACCGTGGCCCAGGAAGAAGAGCGCATCAAGGAAGTGCGTGAGGTGTCCGAAGCCGATCGCCAGAAGCAGGTGCTGATCCTGGAAGCCGAAGGCAAGGCGCAGGAACTGCTGGTGCGCCAGGTCAAGGAAGCCCAGGCCGCCGAAACCTCGGCCAAGCACCGTGCCGTGGAAATCACCACCCTGGCCCAGGCCCAGCACGAAGCGGCCGGCAAGCAGGCCGACGCCAAGCGCCTGCTGGCCGACGGTACCCGTGCCGAGCAGGCCGCCCCCGGCCTGGCCGAGGCGCAGGTGCGCGAAGCCTCGGCGCTGGCCATCGAGAAGGTCGGCATCGCCGAAGCCCGCGTGATCGAAGCCAAGGCCGAAGCCAACCTCAAGCAGGGCACCAACGAGGCCCGCGTGCTGGCCGAGAACCTGCAGGCCCAGGCCCATGGCGAAGAGCAGATGGGCCGTGCCCGCGCTACCGCGACCGAGTCCATCGGCGGCGCCGAAGCCGGCGTGGTGCAGAAGAAGCTGCTGGCCGAGGCCGAAGGCCTGGTCCGCAAGTTCGAGGCGATCGGTTCGCTCAGCGACACCGCGCGCGGCCACGAAGAGTTCCGCATGATGCTCGACAACAGCCTCAAGCAGGCACTTGCCTCGATCGATGCCGGCAAGGAAGTCTCGCGCGAGAACGCCGGCGTCATCGCCAGCGCGCTGCGCAACGCCGACATCGACCTGGTGGGCGGCGACGGCGGCATGTTCGAGAACCTGATCAAGGCCGTGTCGCTGGGCAAGTCCATCGAAGGCCTGGCCGACAAGAGCCCGATCGTGCAGGAGCTGATGCAGCGCTACCTGGGCGTGGGCCCGCGCGAATCCGCGCCGCGCCAGATCAGCGAAGACACGGTTGAAGCGGTGCCCAGCGTGACTGCCACCGTGGTCGAAACCCGCTGAGCCGCACCGCCGGCGCGCCGCCCTGGGGGGGCGTGTCCGGCACCCCGGCGGTGGCCGTCATGCCGCCGCCCCGCCTTTCCCGGCCGGCTCGCCCGGCCGGTTGTCCGTGAGCCGGAAGGAAGCCGATGTCCGATACCGCCAACCGTCCCGAGCCGTCCGCGCCGGAAGCCACCGCCAGCGTCGACCAGGCCGTTGCCCAGGGCGGCGCCTATGAAGTGCTGCGCCGCCGCCTGGCCGAGCAGGGCAGCCGCCTGCGCAGCGTCGCCGATGCCCTCAACACGCAGCGCCTGGCCGAGTTCGGCGACAGCCGGCTGGAGGTCACCGGCCGCTTCCGCATCCGCAGCGAAAACAACTGCGTCGGCCGCGACATCGTCCAGGTCGGTCCGGACCTGCTGCTGTTCGGCTACAACGTGTACATCGGGCTCAAGACCCAGACCCGCGTCGAAGACGTGTTCGGGCTGTACCGGCTGGTCCAGGCCAACGACGGCTACGACGTGGTGCCGGTGGACGCCAAGGGCAGCTTCCTGGCCCAGCCGGCGTTCGTGCACGACTTCGGCGAGCTCTACGCCTATTACAAGCACGCCCGCCTGCTGCAGCTGATCGTGGTCGGCGACAAGCTGCTGGCCTCGTTCCAGATCGGCGAGCGCAGCAGCGACGTGCGCGTGTTCCGCTGGGCGCTGGCCCGTGACGGCGCACTGACCTACCTGGATGCCCGTGGCGAGCGCGACATCGCACTGCCGCCGCCGTTCGACTTCGAATGGACCCGCGCCACCCGCGACATGGCCGTTACCGGTCGCCATGCACACCTGAACATCCTCGACAGCCTGTTCGTGGAAACCACCGGTGGCGACCTCACCATCAAGGTCGAGAACAACACCGAGAGCGGGCAGGGTGTCTACAGCGAACCGGTCGAGGACAGCACGCAGTCGCTGGACGACGCGCAGTTCGACTTCGCCCGGGTCGGCTCGCTGATCCTGCTCAAGGTGCTGCCGTACCGCGAAACCGTGTGGCGGGGCCTGATCTACAACACGCTCACCGGCAACATCATCCGCAACGACGCCATCGTGCAGGCCTGCGTACAGCTGCCCGAAGACCACGGCATCATCTTCCCGGGCGGCTACTACCTGCAGAGCGGCGAGCACAAGGCGTTCGACGCGGCGATGGACGGCATGCAGTTCAAGCGCGCCATCCGCTCGCCCAACGGCGAAGACGTGCTCTACATCTTCTACGAGCGCGAAGGCGGGCGCTCGGCGCTGTTTGTCTACAACACCATCCAGCGCGTGCTGCAGAACCCGGTGTTCGGCCACGGCTATGCCTTCATGCACGACGGGCGCATGGTGCTGTTCCATGCCGAAGGCAGCGAGCCCACCCGCATCCACGCCATGCAGGTCTGGCAAACGCCATTCAGCAGCGACGAGTTCGCCGCCAGCCGTCCGCCCGGCAACACCTTCATGGGCCGCATCGGCAATGCCGAGCTGGTGCGCGGCATCTCCAACCTGTTCGACCTGGCCCGCACCATCGAAGGCGACGACGTGTCGGTGCAGCGCTACCAGCGCCTGGTGCAGGACACCCGGCGCCTGTTCGACGCCCATCACTGGCTCGACGACGCGCAATGCGGCGGCGCGGTCAGCCTGCTGCGCGAGGTCAGCAGCACCGGCGAGTCGGTGCTGGACGAATACGAGAAAGTGCAGTCGATCCGCGCGCAGTCCGCGCAGGCCATGGCCCAGGCGCAGAACACGCAGAAGGCGTTGCTGGCCCGCCTGCAGCCGGAGAACTGGAAAGACGTGCAGTCCTTCGTCGAGGCGCTCAATGCGATCTCGGCGCAGCGTGGGCACCTGCTCACCATCCGCGACTACCGCTACATCGACACCGACCTGATCGATGCGATGACCGCCGCGCTGCAGCAGGCGCATGAGGCCATCGGCGCGGCCACCGGCGCGTTCCTGGCCGGCGACGCGGCGCTGGCCCCGCTGGGCGAGCGTCTGCAGGCGCTGGACGAGGCCGCGCAGCAGGCCGAAAGCGCGCGGGTGCTGGACGAACAGCTGGCCGGCCTGCGCGCCATGTCGGCCGACCTGGACATGCTGTCCGAGCTGATGGCCGGCCTGAAGGTCGACGATGCCACCGCGCGCACCCGCGTGGTCGAGGCGATCTCGGCCATCTACGCGCGCCTCAACCAGACCCGCGCACGCGCCGAACAGCGCCGCCGCAGCCTGGGGTCGGCCGAAGCGGTGGCGCAGTTCGCCGCGCAGTTCGCGCTGTTCTCGCAGGCCATCACCAGCGCGCTGGCGATGGCCACCGATCCCGAACGTGCCGACGAACAGATGTCGCGGCTGCTGGTGCAGCTGGAGGAACTGGAAAGCCAGTTCGGCGAGCACGAGCAGTTCCTGGGCGACATCCTGGCCAAGCGCGAGGAACTGATCGATGCATTCGAGGCCCACAAGCAGGCGCTGCTGGACGAGCGCCAGCGCAAGGCGCGCTCGGTGCTGGACGCGGCCACCCGCATCCTCGACGGCCTGGCCAAGCGCACCGAGCGCTTCGCCACCGCCGACGAACTCAACGCGTTCTTCGCCGGCGACCCGCTGATCCTCAAGCTGCGCGAACTGGCCGAACGCCTGCGCGGCCTGCGTGACAGCGTCAAGGCCGACGACATCGAATCGCGCCTGAAAGGCGTGCGCGACCAGGCCGTGCGCGCGTTGCGCGATCGCAGCGACCTGTTCGAGGCCGGCGGCAACGTCGTGCGCCTTGGCCCGCGGCACCGCTTCAGCGTGAACACCCAGGCGCTGGACCTGACCATCCTGCCGCGCGGCGACGCGCTGGCCATCCACCTCACCGGCACCGACTTCCTGGAGCCGCTGCACGATCCCGAACTGGCCGAACTCAAGCCGTACTGGCAGCTCAGCCTGGATTCGGAATCGGACACGCTGTACCGCGGCGAGTACCTGGCCGGCAGCGTGCTGCGTGCAGCCATGGAAAACCGTGACGGGCTCGACCTGGCCGGGTTGCAGCACAGCGCCGCCGAGCCGGAGGCGCTGGACCGTACCGTGCGTGATTTCGCCGCGCCGCGTTACCGGGAAGGCTACGAACGCGGCATCCATGACCACGACGCCACCGTGATCCTGCGCGCGCTGCTGCCGCTGCAGCAGGCGGCCGGCACCCTGTTGCACGCGCCGCGCGTGCGCGCGCTGGCGATGCTGTTCTGGGCCACATGGCAGCGCCGCGAAGACGTGGCCCAGTGGCCGGCACGCCAGGCCGGCGCCGATGCGATCGCGCGCTTGTTCGGCTCCGATGAGGGCCGCCAGGCACTGCGCACGGAGATGACGCAGGCGCTGGCCGCGTTCAACGACGAACACGCGCTGCCGTTCACGGCCGCCGACCACCTGGCGGCCGCCGCCTACCTCGCCGACGAACTGTCGGCCGGCGAACCGGTGTTCACCAGCAGCCGCTACGCGCTGGCGTTGCTGGAGGCACTGGGCCAACAGCTGCAGGCGGCCGGCCAGCGCGAGGCGCTGGAGCGCGCCCTGCAGCGCGAGCAGGACGGCTTGGGCGCGCGCTGGGCGCTGGCGGGGCAGTGGCTGCGCGCCCTGTGCCGCACCCCGGCGTTCACCGACCACGCCGGCTATGCCGACGAGGCGGCCGCCCTGCTGCTGGTGCAGCGCGCGCTGCGCACCCGCGCCAGCGATGTGGTGCTGCTGGTCAGCGTGGATGGCCTGCTGGGCGAACACCCGCGCATCGTGCAGGGCCACATGACCCTGTCGCTGGATGATTTCCTGGCGCGCCTGCAGCACCACACCGCGGTGTTCGTGCCCGCGTTCCACGCCTACCAGGCGGTCCGCCAGCGCATCGTCACGCGCGAGCGCGACACCCTGCGCCTGTCCGAGTTCAAGGCGCGGCCGCTGTCCTCGTTCGTGCGCAACAAGCTGATCAACGACGTCTACCTCGGCGTGATCGGCGACAACCTGGCCAAGCAGATGGGCACGGTGGGCGAGAACAAGCGCAGCGACCTGATGGGCCTGCTGATGATGATTTCGCCGCCCGGCTACGGCAAAACCACGTTGATGGAATACGTGGCGCACCGCCTCGGCCTGGTCTTCATGAAGATCAACGGCCCGGCGCTGGGCCACGAGGTGCGCTCGCTGGACCCGGCCCAGGCACCGGACGCCACCTCGCGGCAGGAGCTGGAAAAGCTCAACCTGGCGCTGGAAATGGGCAACAACACCATGCTGTATGTCGATGACATCCAGCACACCAACCCGGAATTCCTGCAGAAGTTCATCTCGTTGTGCGACGGCACGCGCCGCATCGAAGGCGTGTGGCGCGGGCGTACCCGCACCTACGACATGCGCGGCAAGAAATTCTGCGTGGTGATGGCCGGCAACCCGTATACCGAGTCCGGCGAGGTGTTCAAGATTCCGGACATGCTGGCCAACCGCGCCGACATCTACAACCTGGGTGACGTGCTGGGCGGCATGGAAGACGCCTTCACCCTGAGCTACATCGAAAACAGCCTGACCTCCAATCCGGTGCTGGCGCCGCTGGCCACCCGCGACATGGCCGACCTGTACCTGCTGGTGGAGCGGGCGATGGGCAAGGAGGTGTCCACCAACGCGCTCAGCCACGCCTACAGCGGCGCGGAGGTCAACGAGATCGTCGCCACCCTGCAACGCATGCTGCGCGTGCGCGACGTGGTCTACCGGGTCAACCAGCAGTACATCGCCAGTGCCGCGCAGGACGACCGCTACCGCACCGAGCCGGCGTTCCGGCTGCAGGGCAGCTACCGCAACATGAACAAGCTGTCGGAGAAGATCTCGCCGGTGATGAACGACGCCGAGCTGCAGCAACTGGTGTCCGACCACTACCAGGGCGAAGCGCAGCTGCTCACCACCGGGGCCGAGGAAAACCTGCTCAAGCTGGCCGAACTGCGGGGCCTGCTGCAGGGCGCCGAGCTGGAGCGCTGGCAGCAGATCAAGCGTGACTTCCTGCGCAACAAAGCCATGGGTGCCGACGACGCCGATGTCGGCGGGCGCGTGGTGGCGCAGTTGGCCGACATCGCCAGCGCGTTGCAGTTGCCGCCGCCAGCGGCGGTGGCCAAGGTTGAGCCCGCGCCCTGGCCGGCGTTGTTGTCGGCGCTGGAGCGGCTGTCGGCCGCACGCGCCGAGCCGGTACCGGTCGCCACCGCTCCCGCCGCGCCGGTGGCGGCACCGCCGCTGGCCGAACCGCTGGCCAGTGGCTTGCAGGCCGGGCTGGCCCCGCTGTTGCAGCTGCTCGGCGATTCGCACCAGCAACAGGTGCGCACGGGCGAAACGCTGGCCTTGTTGGCCGGCTGGGTGCGCCAGCAGATGGAGAGCGGGCCGGCCCCGCGCGTGGGTGCCCGCCCCAGGCGCGCTTCCACGCCCGAGGAGCGCGCCCTGGATGAGGCATTGATGCGCCACTTCTACGGCGAATCGAGCCTGCCGCCGCGCTGGGAACGCGACGGCGGTGATGCACCTGCATGATCGCGCCGTCGTTGCCTGCGCTGCCGGCACCGCCGGCCACCCTCGTCGCCGACGCAGCGGTGCTGTCGCGCTACGGCGAGGTGCTGGTGCAGGCGATGGCGCCGCGCGCGCCGGGTGCCGACAGGTGCGAGGACGACCCGCGCAGCGGTCTGGTCGAGGCGCTGTCGCGGCTTGCCCTGGCGCTGCAGGCGGGCAACCCGGCCCGCTTGCGCCGCCAGACCGGTTGGTGGGGGCGGCTGCTGGGGCGCGACGTGGAGCGCCAGGCTGACGCCGACGCGTTGCAGGCGCAGTGCGGCGTCCTGCTGCTCAATGCCCAGGCGCATGCGCGCCGGCTGGGCGCCGTGGTCGAGGCGGGCACGTACGCGGCCGCGGCGGATCTGCACGGCGCGCAGGCGCTGGAGCAGTGGGCCGAGGCCGGAACAGCGCTGGGTGCGGGTCTGCCCTCCGATGCGCAGGGCACGTTGCACCAGCGCGTGGTGCACCTGCGCACGCTGGCCTCGCTCAAACGCGTGCAGGCTGGCCAGACACAGCTGCTGCAGGCCCAGGACGCGGCCCTGCTGGACCACTTCCAGCGCATCGCCGAGGTGCTGGTGCCGGCGTGGCAGCAGGCGGTCCGTGCCGGCAGCACCCGGACGCAGGCACGGCAGAACGCGCAGGCCGCGCAGTTGCTCGGCCAGATCCGTGCCGAGGTCGCCGCGGCGCACGCTAGACTTCCCTGAGTACACTGACCCGTGCCGGCGCTCCGGCCGCCCTTCAGAATGGAGATGCACCGATGACCCAGGATTCCCAGCCGAACGCGCCCCTCCCGGTGGAGGTCAGCGTGGATGTCATCGATGACAATGCTTTGCAGGCGCTGGGCCTGGGCCGGGACGACCTGCCGAAGATCGCCGAGATCGGGCGCAGCCTGGAC
>Ga0213828_1001627_pt1 | contig 17951 bp, 12 predicted proteins | sample MC6MC0897MG_FD_180664 | JGI IMG/M metagenome (GOLD analysis project Ga0213828, IMG submission 180664) | Enriched soil aggregate microbial communities from Iowa State University, Ames, United States - MC6-MC0897-MG | ecosystem: Environmental > Terrestrial > Soil > Unclassified | place: USA: Iowa... | reverse complement strand
TGACCCAGAACTCGCTGGCCGCCGTGGTCGGTGACTGGGGCCGCATCTTCGTCAGCGTCGCGCTGTCGCTGTTCGTCTTCACCTGCATCCTCTACAACTACTACCTGGGCGAGAACAGCCTGCAGTTCCTCAGCCGCAACCGTGCCGTGCTGATGACCTTCCGTGGCCTGGTGCTGGCGCTGGTAGTGTGGGGTTCGACCCAGGACCTGTCGACCGTGTTCGCCTTCGCCGACATCACCATGACCTGCCTGGCCTTCGTCAACCTGATCGCCCTGGCCATGCTGTTCAAGGTCGGCCTGCGCGTGATGCGCGACTACGACGCCCAACGCAAGGCGGGCATCAAGCAGCCAGTGTTCGACTCCAGCAAGTTCGCCGACCTGGACCTGGACCGCGCCGCCTGGCCGGCCAACCCGCAGGCTGAAACAGCCGCTGACAAAGCCGCCGCCCCGGCGCCAGCGCAGCACTGATACCCTGCCCTGCCACAGCCGCCCCACTCGGGGCGGCTGTCTCTTTCTTCGCGCGGCTTTGTACAAAAAGTCGCCGAGCGGCGATCAGGCAAGGCGAAAACAGGCGAGGAACGGTCGGAGTCGCGCTCGACTTTACAAGTTGTAAATGAGCATTCCGAGCCTGTTTTCAACGCCGCCTGATCGTCGCGCAGGCACTTTTCGTGCAAAGCCACATCGCTACGGAATCCTCCCATGCGTCCAGTCAAGAATCTCCTCGTCCTCTACACCGGCGGCACCATCGGCATGCTGCAGACCGCCGAAGGCCTCGCGCCGGCCGGTGGCTTCGAAGCGCGCATGCGCGAACACTTTGCCGCCTGCGGCGATGCGCCAAAGGTGCAATGGGCGCTGCGTGAACTGAACCCGCTGATCGACAGCGCCAACATGCAACAGGCCAACTGGCTGGCGATGCGCGATGCCATCGTCGAGGCGGTCGAGCGCGACGGCCACGACGGCGTGCTGGTGCTGCACGGCACCGACACCCTGGCGTACAGCGCCGCAGCCCTTTCGTTCCTGCTGCTGGGCCTGCCGGTGCCGGTCCTGCTTACCGGCTCGATGCTGCCGGCCGGCGCCCCGGACAGCGATGCCTGGGCCAACCTGGTCGGCGCGCTCAATCTGTTCGAAAACGGCCTGGAAGACGGCGTGCAGCTGTATTTCCATGGCCAGTTGCTGCACGGCTGCCGCGCCTCGAAACTGCGCAGCGAAGCCTTCGACGCCTTCACCGTGCTGCCGCGCCATCGTGATGGCGAGCGTGCCCCGCAACTGCCGGCCCGCCTGGACTACCGCCAGCCACGCCAGCCGGTCAAGTTGGCGGTCATGCCGGTGTTCCCGGGCCTTGCGGCCGAACACCTGCGCGGCCTGTTCGACAGCGGCATCCAGGGCCTGGTGCTGGAGTGCTACGGCAGCGGCACCGGCCCGTCGGATGACCAGGCGCTGCTCGACGCACTGCATGACGCTCGCCAGGGCGGCGTGATGATCGTTGCCATCAGCCAATGCCCGGAAGGCTCGGTGGTGTTCGACACCTACGCCGCCGGCAGCCGCCTGCGCGACACCGGGCTGGTCAGTGGCGGCGGCATGACCCGCGAGGCGGCGCTGGGCAAGCTGTTCGCGTTGCTGGGCTCGGGGCTGGATGTACAGGCGGCGGAGCACTGGTTCGCGCTGGACCTGTGCGGCGAGCGCGCCTGATTCGCAGATCTTCCGTTCGCCATCGCGGGGCAAGCCCGCTCCCACAAATCCGTGGGAGCGGGCTTGCCCCGCGATCGTTTCAGCATCTGGAAAAGTGGCGGAAGGCAGCGGGAGTCGAACCTGCCCGGGAACGGCTGCCGTCCCCAACCGGGTTTGAAGCCCGGCCGCGCCACCGGGCGCGATTGCCTTCCTTGAAATCAGGGCCCGTGTTGCGGTTGGGCCAGGGCGCTGTCGACGCGAATATGACGCAGGTCGCCAACTCGTCGGGTCAAGCCAACGCGGTCGAAATACTCGAGAATCTGCACACTGCGCTTGCGACCGATGGCCAAACCATCACGAAACGCCGCGACCTGCACTATCGGCGAAGTCGCAGCCTGGCGCAACAGCAGCTCCGCCATGCGCCTGAGCGTCGCCTCCGGGTAGAACAGGTCACGCACCACCTGATGCACCAGGCCCAACCGGGCCAGCTTGCGCAACAACAGCCGGACATCAGCCTCTTCGCAACCCTCCTCGCCGGCCAGGGTCCGTACCCAGGGCGGGTTGAACTCACCTGCCAACAAGCGCGGCAACAGACGCTCCCACAATGCGCTGTCCGCCTCGCTCAACTGGACCCGGTGGTCCGGCAGGTGCAACCAGGGGCCGCTGCTGCTGATCGCACCTGCGCCCAGCAGCTCATCGAGCAAGCTGACAAACGCGGGGCGCTCCAATGGCAAGGCGGTAAAGCGGCGCAAGCGGTCCCGGTCCGGGCCAAGCTGGTCGGGCTCTTGCGCATGGAACTGCGCCAGACGCTCCAGCACCTGTCGCTTGAGTGCCTGCCACTGTAAGCGATCGAACAACAGCTGACCTTGACGGGTGGCAATCACCAGCACCGAATCCGGCAACTGCCAGCTCTCGCGCAGGCGGTTGAACTGGCGCTCCAGACGCCGGGGCTCGAGACCGCCGGGGGCCGCCTCGAGCAGGGCCGACAACGCTTGCTCGAGATTGTCGGCGGCGCGCAGCACCTGCAACTGACGCAAGCGCGCTTCGCTGCGCCGTTGCCGACTCGGGGCGAACGGGTCGAGCACACGCCCACCACCCAGCGTGCGCTGGGCGCGTTGGTCACGCAGCACCAGGCGATCCCCATGCACCGCCTGCAGCGGGGCATTGAGCAGCAACTGGGCGAACATGCGCTGGCCGGCGGCGAGCCGCTCACCTTCGAGCAAGGCAACCCGGGCGGTGACATCCTGTGTGCCCAGGTGCACGTGCACTGCGCTGAAATGCTCGAAGGCGCGGGTTTCACCCGGCAGCAGGGTGAAGTCGATATCGACCCGCACGCTGGGCGCATGCAGCCACTCCGGCACAAGCCAGTCGCCACGATGCACCTGCTCGGCCGAGAGCTTTTCCGCGCTGATGTTCAAGGCCACCCGCTGCCCGGCTGCGGCGACCAGGGCTGCCTGGTTCTGGGCATGCAGGCCACGCACCCGCACCGCTTTGCCGGCCTTGCCGAGCAGCAAGGTATCGCCGACGCTGACCTGCCCGGCCAGCGCCGTGCCGGTGACCACGACTCCCGCTCCGGAAACCGCGAAAGCTCGGTCTACCGCCAGCCGGAAACCGCCACGCACGCTGCGCTGGCGAACATGCGCTTCAGCCGCCAGCAAAGCCTCGCGCAGGGCGTCGATGCCCTCGCCGGACAGGCTCGAAACCGCAAACTGCCTGGCCCCGGCGTAGGGGCCGGGCGCGAGCAGTTCGGTGATCTGGGCCCGGACTTCACTCAACCGCGACGGCTCGACCCGGTCGCACTTGCTGATCACCACCAGCGCCTGGGGAATCCCCAGCAACTCGATGATCGAGAGGTGCTCACGGGTCTGCGGCATCACCCCATCGTCGGCGGCCACCACCAGCAGTACCAGGTCGATGCCATGGGCACCGGCCAGCATGTTGTGGATAAACCGCTCGTGGCCCGGCACATCGATGAAGCCTGTCAGCGGCGCCCCTTGCGCCAGCGCCGCGTAGCGATAGCCGAGGTCGATGGTCATGCCCCGGTCACGCTCCTCCCGGCGGGTGTCGCCGGCCTGGCCGGTCAGGGCCTGGAGCAGCGCGGTCTTGCCATGGTCGATGTGGCCGGCAGTCCCGACAATCATTGCACCGCCCCCAGTTGCAACGCCGGCAGTTGCGCCAGCCACTGGGCCTCGTCGTCCAGCTGGCGCAAGTCAAGCCACAGGGCATCGTCGTCGATACGACCGAGCACCGGCACCGGCAGGTCGCGCAACGCACGCTCGAGCACATGCAGGCTGCGCCCGCGCAGTTTCTTCGACACCTGCGGGCGCAGGCACAGCGCCGCGCTGGGCAGCCGCGCCACCGGCTGGCTGCCGCTGCCGATCATGCCCATTGCCGGCTCGACGCTCACCACCCATTGCGCGCCGAGACGAGCAGCCAACTCGGGCGCCAGGCGCTCGGCCTGGGCGGCGATCTCGGCTTGCGCACGGGTCAGCAGGCGCAGGCTGGGCAGGCGTTCGGCCAGGCGATCGGGGTTGCGATAGAGTTGCAGCACCGCCTCCAGCGCGGCAAGGGTGATCTTGTCGACCCGCAGGGCACGCTTGAGCGGGTTCTTCTTGATCTTCGCGATCAGTTCCTTGCGCCCGACGATGATCCCCGCCTGCGGGCCGCCCAACAGCTTGTCGCCGCTGAAGGTGACGATGTCGGCGCCGTCGGCCAGCGCCTGGCGCACCGTCGGCTCGGCCGGCAGGCCCCAGCGGGTCAGGTCAAGCAGGCTGCCGCTGCCCAGGTCTTCGAGCAGCGGCAACTGATGATCGTGGGCGATGCGCGCCAGCTCGGCGGTGGGTACCTGGGTGGTGAAGCCCTGGATGCTGTAGTTGCTGCAATGCACGCGCATCAGCAGCCCTGTGCGCGGGTTGATCGCGCCTTCGTAGTCGCGGGCGTGGGTGCGGTTGGTGGTGCCGATCTCGTGCAGCTTCACCCCGGCGCGGGCCATGATGTCGGGGATGCGGAACGCACCGCCGATCTCGATCAACTCGCCGCGGGAGATGATGCCCTCCTTGCGTGCGCCCAGGCTGTTGAGCGCCAGCAGCACGGCGGCGGCATTGTTGTTGACCACGGTGACGGCTTCGGCGCCGGTCAGCTCGCGGATCAGGCCTTCGATCAGGTCGTCACGGTCACCCCGCTTGCCGGTGGCCAGGTCGAACTCCAGGTTCAGCGGATAGCGGGCGGCGACCTGCATCGCCTCCACCGCCTCCTCCGGCAGCAGGGCGCGGCCGAGGTTGGTGTGCAGCACCGTACCGGTGAGGTTGAAGACCCGGCGCACCTGGCTGCGCTGCTGGATGGCCAGGCGCTCGCCCGTGCGCCCGAGCAGAACGTCGGCGCTCAGTTCCACGGCGCTCAGCTGACCCAGACGGGCCGGTTCGCGCAGGTCGTCGAGGAGCTGGCGCAGGGTGGCCAGGGTAGCGTCGCGGCCATGACGGTCGAGCAGCGGCTGGCAGGCAGGGTGGCGCAGCAGGGTGTCGATGGAGGGCAAGCGTGGGGTGTCGCTGGCGGGGCTTGGAGACATGCGGTACTACCTGTGACTGATCCGTTGTCTGTTCGGGCCCTCTCGCGGGGCAAGCCCGCTCCCACGCAATACAGGTACAGCGTGGGAGTGGGCTTGCCCCGCGAGAGGCCTCAACTCGATTGCAGTGTAGACACTACCCCGGTGCCAACATAAGGTTCGGCGCCAGCCGATGGAAGCCCTCCTCGTCCAGCCGCATATCCAGCGCCAGGCTCGCCAGGTCATCGGCCAACGGCTCGGCCGCCGCGTCGTTCTCCAGGTAGCTCTGCTTCAGGTAGCCCTGGCACCCCGGACAGCACTCGGCGCGCAGCGGTGCCTTGCCCGGCGCATGGCGGTCATCCTCGAGGCTGCTGTAGCGCAGGCCCTTGCTCGACTCGCAGTACACGCACTTGACCCGCACCACATGCCATTCGCAGGCACACAGCGAACAGGCCAGGTAACGCAGGCCGTTGTGCTTGCCGCGATTGCGCACCACACCGGCCATGGCCGGCGAGCCGCAGGCCGGGCACTGGGCCAGGCTGCCAGCGGGCTTGAGCTCAGGCTCTGGCAGCGTCAGCAACCAACTCGACCAGGCGGCCTGCAACGCCGCGCCCAGGAAGGGCACCAAGGCCGCCGGTACGGCATCGTACTGGCCACCGAGCAGCGCGATGGCCCAGCCCTTGCGCTGTTCGTCACCGCTCTCGCGCAGGCTGCCCAGCGCCGCTGCCAGTGGCCCTTCGGGCGCCGGTTCGAAGTGATCGAGCAGCGCTTGCAGCCACACCAGCCACTGCCCTTCGCGCACCAGGCCGTCCGCTGCCAGGGGTGGCAGGCCATGACTTATGCACAGGCGCTGACGCTCCTCGGCTACCGGCAAGCCACCGGGCGGGTTATCCACAAGCTGCTGCTGGATCCGGCACAGGCGCGCGACCAGATGCAGATACTCGCCAAGGGCATTGCCCTCGGCCAGGTGCTCCAGGCGCGCGGCCCGCACTGCGAACAGATTGGCGGGCGGCAGATGCAGGAACGGCGGCATTACCGCCGACGCTTCGATCTGCCCGGGTTCGAGAATCGTGCTCAAACGCTCATCCTTCTTTTCTACCGTGATTGTGCGGCGTCTTGTCGCCGGTGACTTCCCGGTACCACAGTTCATGGTGCTTGCGCGCCCAGGCGCGGCTGACCCAGCCATGCAGCATCGCGCCGATCGAGCCCTTGATCCAGATCCCGGCGTAGATGTGCACGATGATGCTCAGGATCAGCACGAACGCCGCCAGGGCATGCAGCAAGGTCGCCAGTCGGATAGCACCGATATCAAAGTAATGGCTGAACCAGGCCCGCCAGATCACCACGCCGCTGACCAGCAGCACCAGCATGCACGCCAGCAAGGTCCAGAACAGCAGCTTCTGCCCAGCGTTGTACTTGCCGATCGGCGGCACGCCCTCTTCCTTGTTAAGCATCACCCGGTCGATGCGGCGCAACCACAGGCGGTCGTTGGCGGTGATGAAGTTGGCGCGCCAGAAGCGCAGCACCAGGCCAAGGAAGAACACGAACATGGCCACGCCGATGAACGGGTGGAGGATCCGTGTCCACGGCCCGCCGCCGAACAGGTGGCTGAGCCAGAACAGCGCCGGGTGGAACAGCGCCAGCCCCGACAGGCCGGCCAGCACGAACAGGATCGCGACGATCCAGTGGTTGCTCCGCTCGTTGGCGTTGTAGCGCAGGATAGGCTTGTTGTCGTTCATGGCCGCTGCTCCCCCTGCCCGCCCGGGCGGTTCGGATCATAGACATGCACCGCCGGGTCCACCTGGTGGACATCGTTATCCACAGGTGCCGGATGCTCATCCTCCTCGACCCGCTGCGGGCCGACACGTACGTAGTGGAAGAACCCGGCCAGCACCGCCGCGCCCATGGCCAGCAGCGCCAGCGGCTTGCTGAAGCCCTTCCACAGCCCGACCAGCGGGCTGATCACCGGTTGGTCCGGCAGACCGGCGTAGATCCGCGGCGTGTCGGCATGGTGCAGCACGTACATCACGTGGGTGCCGCCGACACCGTCCGGGTCGTACAACCCGGCGTTGTCGTAGCCCCGCGACTTCAGGTCGACGATGCGCTCATCGGCGTGCACCTTCATCTCCTCCTTGCTGCCGAAGACGATCGCCCCGGTCGGGCAGGTCTTCACGCAGGCCGGCTCCAGGCCCACGCTCACACGGTCGGAACACAGGGTGCACTTGTACGCCTTGTGATCCTTCTGCGAAATGCGCGGGATGTTGAACGGGCAGCCGGTGATGCAGTAGCCGCAACCGATGCAGTGGTCCTGGTTGAAGTCGACGATACCGTTGGCATGCTTGATGATCGCCCCCGGGCTCGGGCACGCTTTCAGACACCCCGGATCGGCGCAGTGCATGCAGCCATCCTTGCGGATCAGCCACTCCAGGTTGCCGTCGTCGCGCTCGTGCTCGGTGAAGCGCATCAGGGTCCAGGTTTCGGCACTGAGGTCCTGAGGGTTGTCGTAGGTGCCATGGTTGTGGCCAACCTCGTCACGCAGTTCGTTCCACTCCGAACACGCCACCTGGCAGGCCTTGCAGCCGATGCACTTGGTGGTGTCGATCAGCTTGGCGACTTCCTGCTGCTGGCGTACCGAGGGCGGCACGGTGGTGGTGGCCGAGCGGGCAATGATGTCTTGGCTGGCCATCAGAGTTTCTCCACTTTGACGAGGAACGACTTGGACTCCGGCGTCTGCGTGTTGCCATCCCCGAGGAACGGCACCAGGGTGTTGGTCAGGTAACCGTGCCGCGTGGCGCCGGTGAAGCCCCAGTGCAGCGGGATGCCGATCTGGTGCACGGTCTGGTTGTTGACCTGCAGCGGACGGATCCGCTTGGTCACCACCGCCACCGCGTCGATATGCCCGCGCTTGCTCGACACCCTTACCCGGTCACCGGCCTTGATGCCCTTCTCGTTCGCCAGCACCTCGCCGATCTCGACGAACTGCTCGGGCTGGGCGATGGCGTTGAGCCGGCAATGCTTGCTCCAGAAGTGGAAATGCTCGGTCAGCCGGTAGGTGGTCGCGGCGTGCGGGAACTCGTCGTGGGTACCCAAGGTGTCCCACACCGAATCGAAGATCCGCCCGGCCGGGTTGCTGGTGGCCTTCTTGTTCTGCGGGTGCAGCGGGTTGATGCCGATCGGTGTCTCGAAAGGTTCGTAATGCTCGGGGAACGGGCCCTCGGCCATCTTGTCGATGGCGAAGAAGCGCGCCACACCCTCGGGGTTCATGATGAACGGATTCATCCCCGCTTCCGGCGGCGAGTCGACCTTGAAGTCGGGCACGTCGGTGCCGGTCCAGGCCTTGCCGTTCCACCACACCAGGCGCTTCTTCTCCGGGTCCCATGGCTTGCCTTGCGGGTCGCTGGAGGCGCGGTTGTAGAGGATGCGGCGGTTTGCCGGCCAGGCCCAGGCCCAGTTCTGCACCTGGTGCATGCCATAGGGATCGCTGTTGTCGCGACGGGCCATCTGGTTACCCTGCTCGGTCCAGCTGCCGGCGAAGATCCAGCAGCCCGACGCGGTGCTGCCGTCATCCTTCAACTGCGCGAAGCCGGCGAGCTGTTGCCCTGCCTTGAGCGTGGCACCGGTGGCGTCGGTGAGATCACTGACCGCCCAGCCGTTCATCTCCTTGGCCAGCTCTTCGGGGGATGGCTCCTCAGGGACCTTGTACGGCCAGCTGATGTTGAGCAGTGGGTCCGGATAGGCGCCGCCCTCGGCCTGATAGCGCTTGCGCAGGCGCAGGAACAGCTCGCTCATGATGTGCACGTCGGTACGGGTCTGGCCCGGCCCATCGGCGCCCTTCCAGTGCCACTGCAGCCAGCGGCTGCTGTTGACCAGCGAACCGTCCTCTTCGGCGAAGCAGGTGGTGGGCAGGCGGATCACCTCGGTCTGGATGTTGGCCGTGTCGACGTCGTTGAACGGGCCAGCGTTGCGCCAGAACTCGGAGGTCTCGGTGGCCAGCGGGTCCATGATCACCAGCCACTTGAGCTTGGCCAGCGCGGCGGTGACGCGGTTCTTGTCCGGCAACGCGGCGATCGGGTTGAAGCCCTGGCACATGTAGCCGTTGACCTTGCCCTGGCCCATCATCTCGAACATGCGCAGCACGTCGTAGGCCGGTACGTCGAGCTTGGGCAGCCAGTCATAGCCCCAGTTGTTCTCCGCCGTGGCATTGGCGCCGTACCAGGCCTTCATCAGGCTGACGTGGAACTTGCCGTAGTTCTGCCAATACGACAGCTGCCCGGGGCGCAGCGGTTTGGAGGCACGCTTGTCGATGTAGCTGGCGTAGTCCTGCTCGGCGTCGCCGGCCAGCGTGAGGTAGCCCGGCAGCGAGTTCGACAGCAGGCCCAGGTCGGTCAGGCCCTGGATGTTGGAGTGTCCGCGCAGGGCGTTGACCCCGCCACCGGGCATGCCGACGTTGCCCAGCAGCAACTGCACCATCGCCGCGCTGCGGATGATCTGCGCGCCGATCGAGTGCTGGGTCCAGCCCAGGGCATAGAGGATCGTCATGGTCTTGCCCGGCACCGAACAGGTGGCGATCTCTTCCCAGACTTTCATCATCTGGTCCTGGGGCATGCCACAGGTCATGCTCGCCAGCTCCGGCGTGTAGCGGCTGTAGTGCTGCTTCATCAACTGGTACACGCAACGCGGGTGCTGCAGGGTCGGGTCGACCTTGGCAAAACCGTCCTCGCCCAGCTCGTAGCCCCAGCCGGACTTGTCGGCATACACGCGCTTGGCCGCGTCGTAGCCGCTGAACAGCCCGTCCTCGAAGCCATAGCTCTCTTTGACGATGAACGACACATCGGTGTAATTGCGCACGTACTCGTGCTGGATCTTGTCGTTGCTCAGCAGGTAGTTGATCAGCCCGCCCATGAAGGCGATGTCGCTGCCGGTACGAATCGGCGCGTAGTAATCGGCCACCGAGGCGGTACGGGTGAACCGCGGGTCGACCACGATCAGCCGCGCCTTGTTGTGCGCCTTGGCCTCGGTCACCCACTTGAAGCCGCACGGGTGCGCTTCAGCGGCGTTGCCGCCCATCACCAGGACCAGGTTTGCGTTGGCGATGTCAGACCAGTGATTGGTCATCGCGCCACGGCCGTACGTCGGGGCAAGACTTGCCACCGTCGGGCCGTGTCAGACACGCGCCTGGTTATCGAACCCCAGCATGCCGGTCGAACGGATCACCTTGTGCGTCAGGTAGCCCGCTTCGCTGGAAGCGGCGGACGCGGCGAGGAATCCGGTGGTGAGCCAGCGGTTGACCGTCTGGCCCTGGGCATTCTTCTCGATGAAGTTGGCGTCGCGGTCCTGTTTCATCAGGTCGGCGATGCGGTCGAGGGCTTCGTCCCACTCGATGCGGGTCCACTCGTTGCTGCCCGGCTTGCGCACCTCGGGGTACTGCAGGCGGCTCGGGCTGTGGATAAAGTCCAGCAGGCCCGCGCCTTTCGGGCACAAGGTGCCGCGGTTGACCGGATGGTCCGCGTCGCCCTCGATATGGATGATGTTCTGTTTGACGTTCTTGCCCGCGTCACCCTGGCTGTACATGATCAGGCCGCAGCCGACCGAGCAGTAGGGGCAGGTGTTACGGGTCTCTTTGGTGTGCGCCAGCTGGAAGTGGCGCACCTGCTCGGCGAACGCGGGGGTCGGGGCCATGCCCAACGCCGCAAGGCTCGAGCCTCCAAGGCCGACGGCGGCGACCTTGAAGAATTGCCGACGGTTGAGGTCCATCGTGCACTCCTGATCAGGTTCTCGGGCGCACGGGACTTGGCCGGCGCCTCAGGGACTTCACGGTGGCGGTGGGTAGAGACCGCCAACTGTTAAGCCTAGTCAAGAATCTGGGAAGTGGGGTGATCTGGATCAGGTTGTAAGTAAATCGCCACTTTATTTATACAGGTGCAGAAGTACAGCGCCCGCCAGCACCAGGGCCACCCCGACGACCTGTAGCTGGGGCTCGATCAGTTGCGGCGCTTCGCGGGCCTGGAGCAAGCGCACGTAGGTGTCCTGTGCCAGGTCGGCGGACAGACGTTCGCGGTAGAACAGGAAGCCAAGAATGGCGGCAATGCCTCCAGACAAGGTGCTGATCACCGTAACGACTGCGATCGAGCCATGCAGCGCGCCCCAGGAAAACGCCGAGAAACCTCCCAGATTGAAAAGACTGGCACCACACAAGGTCCCCCAGGTCTTGAGCCTGACCGTAATCTGGCCTCGAAACATTCGCAGCGCTGCGGGCAGCAGGAACAGAACACCCACCCCATAGCCGAGCGCCAGCATGTTCACTGGCCCCAGCACCGGTAATACGTATTTTCCCTGGACCCAGAAGCTGATGCCATACAGCAGCGCGGCTAGCAGGGCGAAACCGACTGACAGACGACTGCCCGCAGGCGCTTGCCCAGTGCCGCCCTTTGCCTCACGGCTGGCCAGGACCACGCCCAGAAAGCAGGTCAGCAAGCCGAAGATCTGCCAGGTGCCCAGCACCTCGCCCCCCAACCACGCCAGCAGCGTGGTGAACACGCCATAGGAAGTCACCAACGTCGCCACCACCGATGTCTGGCCGATCGCGAACGCCTTCGAAAGCGCCAATGCGCCGCTCAGGGTACACAGTGCCGCCATACAGGCGAACAGCAGCACGCTCGTCGGGGCCGCGACCATCTTGGTGAGCTGCTGAGAAGATCCGGCAATGATGAGCCCCATCAACAACAGCCCCAACAACTGCCCGAAGAATACCGCCCGCCTTACGCCGACCGCTCGGGCATTCATGCCAACCAGAAAGTCGGTGGCCCCCCAGAGTGCGGCAGCCAGCAGTCCCATTAGTACATCCATGCCTCAATTCCTGAATGGAAGGGGGGGGGGGGGAGACGATAGATAGCCATCACCTCTCTCCAAGTAAAGTTCAGGTACTCAAAGGAAGCCTTGCATCGGCAATGGCAAGATCCTGCATCACAATCACAGTTAGACAGCATGGCTGTGCTTGCCCCTTATCAGGCCTGCCTGCAAGGCAGATCATCTAAATACCTGCATAACTATAAAGCCGCCAATAGTTGCAATAGGGCCCGGATACATCTGTACATATTGAATCAGACTCGGTCCAACTCCCCGATCATATGAAATGATTTCCGGCCCGAAGATCAGCGTCACAACACCTACTGCGCGACTCTCATACCGATGGACCACACAACCCAGCCGTTGTAAGTCTCATCACCTGCCTCACCCTAGAGATTGGTGGCGTAGACGTCCTCCGAACCCTCTACACATAGTCTCCGGCAATAGAATTCAACTGCATGTCGATTTCCTGCTTATCTTCAGCGGTCATCTTTACACCCCAGCAGAGAAAGTCCAACAGCTTAAACCACGCCTCTCTCCTGGCCACCCCAAAAAGTAAATTCAGAACCGTCCTACATAACTATTTAATAAGTATTTCGCTTATGCACCATGCATTTCAAAATGCCAAACCAACATCTCGGATCAATCTCACCCCTTGGAAACACACAAAACTACCAGAGTGACGGTGCTTAACCACCGAGTAGCTGAACGGCTATCTTTAAACAGGATGAGATGGCGCAAGCAGTAGCAGAGCAAAATGCCCCTACACAACATTAGGAAAGGTCTTACACCAAGTGTACGAACTTGCTTGCTAGGTTGGTAGTACACATGGACGAGGTATTTATCATGAACGTGAAACGGTCACTCGGCAGCCTTCTGCTCGGCGCCGCGATACTCCCCTCCCTCACCGTGGCAGCCTCTCTGAACAATGACGCCGCGCCTCAAGTCACCGCCGAACAAGCACGCTCCATCGTCAATGCCGCTGAACGCGCCGCCCGCGCCCAAGGCTTCGCCATCGTCATCAGCATCGTCGACAACCATGGCAACCTGAAGCATTTCCACCGCATGGACGGCACCAGCAGCGGCAGCATCCAGGTCGCGCAGCTCAAAGCCGCTACATCTGCACGCTTTCCACTTTCATCCCGCTCGCTGGGTGAACGCAGCGCTGGGTTGCCAGCCAATTCCTACGCTTCGCTGCCCGGTGTCACTTTGCTGGAAGGCGGGTTGCCAATTATGGATGTGAACGGCAGGCATATCGGCGGTATAGGCATCAGCGGAGCAACACCAGAGCTTGATGCACAATTTGCCCAGGCGGCGCTCGAAGAAAGCTGACAGGCAAAAAGAAACCCGCTTCATGCCTGAAGCGGGTTTCTTGTCACAGCTCCGTTCACCTGTGGTACCTAGTGCCCACAGGAAAGGATCAGAACGGAATATCGTCGTCGAAGCTGTCGAAGTCAGCGGCAGGCTGCGGAGCCGGCTGTTGCGGCGCTGGGCGCTGCGGCGCTTGTTGCGGGCGCTGGGCCTGTTGGCGTGGGGCCTGGTTGTACTGTTGCTGCTGACCGCCCTGGTTGTAGTTGTTGCCACCACCCTGGTTGTACTGGTCGCCACCGCCCTGCTGGCCCTGCGGACGACCGCCGAGCAGCTGCATGGTGCCGTTGATGTCGACGATGATCTCGGTGGTGTAGCGCTTGATGCCGTCCTTTTCCCACTCGCGGGTCTGCAGCTTGCCCTCGATGTAGCACTGCGAACCCTTGCGCAGGTATTCGCCGGCGATTTCGGCGACCTTGCCGAACAGCGAGACACGGTGCCACTCGGTGCGCTCGACCTTCTGGCCCGACTGCTTGTCGGTCCACTGCTCGCTGGTGGCCAGGCTCAGGTTGGTCACGGCGTTACCGTTGGGCAGGTAGCGGACTTCGGGATCCTGACCGCAAGTACCGACCAGAATGACTTTGTTAACCCCACGGGCCATAACGTTCTCCTAGGCTTCGCACGCCGAAGAGGCTGGGTTCACCAGACGCTCGAGGGTCGCACGGTCCAAAATTTTTGTATCCAGTTTGATATAGATGGCGGCTTCTTCTGCCACCACCACAGCGTCGGTCACACCCGGCACGGCCATCAGGCGCTCGGTCAGCCCGGCTTCCCGGACCGCTTCCGGCGTCAGCGGCATGCGCAGGCTGGTCACGTACGGCGGCTCGTTCATGCGCAACGCCGTCAGCAGCCAGAAGGCGCACAAGCCAGCGCAGCCGAGGAACACCATGCTCAAGCCACCGTGCTGGAACAACCAGCCACCGAGGATGCCACCCAGTGCCGCGCCAAGGAACTGGCTGGTGGAGTAGACCCCCATCGCCGTGCCCTTGCCGCCGGCAGGCGACACCTTGCTGACCAGCGAAGGCAAGGATGCCTCCAGCAGGTTGAATGCAGTAAAGAATACCACGGTGCCGATCACCAGTCCGCGCAAGTTGTCAGCCCACTGCCAGAAGAACACCTCCACCAGCAGCAGGACACCGACCGCGCCGAGCAACACGCGTTTCATCTTGCGCTTCTTTTCCCCGTAGATGATGAAGGGGATCATTGCAAAAAATGAAACCAGCAGCGCGGTCAGGTACACCCACCAGTGCTGCTCCTTGGGCAGCCCGCCGCGCTCGACGAAGGCCAGCGGCAGCGCCACGAAGCTGGCCATCAGGATCGCGTGCAGCACGAAAATACTGATGTCCAGGCGTAGAAGGTCCGGATTGCGCAGGGTCGGGCCGAGGGCCTGACGGGCGACACCGGACTCGCGATGACTCAGCACACTGTGCGAGCTGGGCACGACGAAAGCGATCAGCGCGATGCCGACCAGGGCAAGTCCTGCAGTGGCCAGGAACAATCCTGACAAACCAAAGGCGCGGGTCAACAGCGGGCCGACCACCATCGCCACGGCGAACGACAAGCCGATGCTCATGCCGATCATGGCCATGGCCTTGGTCCGGTGCTGTTCGCGGGTCAGGTCGGACAACAGCGCCATGACCGCCGCGGAAATCGCCCCCGCGCCCTGCAGGATGCGCCCAGCGATAACCCCCCAGATCGAGTCGGCCTGGGCCGCCAGCACACTGCCCAGGGCGAAGATCACCAGCCCCACATAGATCACTGGCCGGCGACCGATGCGGTCGGAAATCACCCCGAACGGAATCTGCAGCACCGCTTGCGTCAGACCATAGGCGCCGATGGCCAGGCCGATCAGTGCAGGCGTGGCGCCGGCCAGGTCCATGCCGTAGGTGGCGAGCACCGGCAGCACCATGAACATGCCCAGCATACGAAAGGCAAAGACCAGGGCCAGGCCGCTCGCGGCGCGGGTTTCGCTGCCACTCATGCGCTCGTTGTGGGTGTCGTGCATGGATTAACCTCGTGTGAACCGGCGGCGATTCTATCAGTCCGACGCCTTGACGGCATATACGCGACGCTTTGCCGCGTACTGGCAGCGCGCCGTATACTGCTTTGTTTATGCCCGCCGAGCGAGGCCGTAGTGGACAAGATCCTGATCCGTGGGGCGCGTACCCACAACCTGAAGAACATCGACCTGACCCTGCCCCGGGACAAACTGATCGTGATCACCGGCCTGTCCGGGTCCGGCAAGTCCTCGCTGGCGTTCGACACGCTGTACGCCGAAGGCCAGCGCCGCTATGTCGAGTCGCTGTCGGCCTATGCCCGGCAGTTCCTGTCGATGATGGAAAAACCCGACGTCGACACCATCGAAGGATTGTCGCCGGCCATCTCCATCGAGCAGAAGTCGACCTCGCACAACCCGCGCTCGACCGTCGGCACCATCACCGAGATCTACGACTACCTGCGCCTGCTCTATGCCCGCGTCGGCACCCCGCGCTGCCCGGACCATGACATCCCGCTTGAGGCGCAAACGATCAGCCAGATGGTCGACCTGGTGCTGGAAAAGCCCGAAGGCAGCAAGCTGATGCTGTTGGCGCCGGTGATCCGCGAGCGCAAGGGCGAGCACCTGGCGGTGTTCGACGAACTGCGCGCCCAGGGTTTCGTACGCGCCCGGGTCAACGGCAAGCTCTACGAGCTCGACGAGTTGCCCAAGCTCGACAAACAGAAGAAACACAGCATTGATGTGGTGGTAGACCGCTTCAAGGTCCGCGCCGACCTGCAGCAGCGCCTGGCCGAGTCCTTCGAGACCGCGCTCAAGCTGGCCGACGGCATCGCCCTGGTGGCGCCGATGGACGACGAGGAAGGCGAAGAAGTGATCTTCTCGGCGCGCTTCGCCTGCCCGGTGTGCGGCCACGCGATCAGCGAGCTGGAGCCGAAGCTGTTCTCCTTCAACAACCCGGCTGGCGCCTGCCCGACCTGCGATGGCCTGGGGGTCAAGCAGTTCTTCGACACCAAGCGCCTGGTCAACGCCGAGTTGACCTTGGCCGAAGGCGCGATTCGCGGATGGGACCGGCGCAACGTCTATTACTTCCAGATGCTCGGCTCGCTGGCCGCGCATTACGGCTTCAGCCTGGAGGAACCGTTCGGCGAGCTGTCCGCCGAGCACCAGAAGGTCATCCTGCAAGGCAGTGGCAAGCAGAGTGTCGACTTCAAGTACCTCAACGACCGTGGCGACATCGTCAAGCGCTCGCACCCGTTCGAAGGCATCGTGCCGAACCTTGAGCGGCGCTATCGCGAGACCGAGTCGGCCACCGTGCGTGAAGAGCTGGCCAAGTTCCTCGGCACCCAGCCCTGCCCTGATTGCCGCGGCACCCGCCTGCGCCGCGAAGCGCGCCATGTCTGGGTGGGCGAGAAGACCCTGCCGGCAGTGACCAACCTGCCGATCGGCGAAGCCAGCAATTACTTCGGCGCGCTGAGCCTCACCGGTCGGCGTGGCGAGATCGCGGCAAAGATCCTCAAGGAGATCTGCGAACGCCTGCAGTTCCTGGTCAACGTCGGCCTCGACTACCTGACCCTCGACCGCAGCGCCGATACCCTGTCTGGCGGCGAGGCCCAGCGCATCCGCCTGGCCAGCCAGATCGGCGCAGGCCTGGTGGGCGTGATGTACATCCTCGACGAGCCCTCGATCGGCCTGCACCAGCGCGATAACGACCGCTTGCTGGCAACGCTCAACCACCTGCGCGACCTCGGTAACACGGTGATCGTGGTCGAGCACGACGAGGACGCCATCCGCCTGGCCGACTACGTGGTGGACATCGGCCCGGGCGCTGGCGTGCATGGCGGGCAGATCGTCGCCGAGGGCTCACCCGAGGAGGTGATGGCGCATCCCGACTCGCTGACTGGCAAATACCTGTCCGGACGCAAGAAGATCGTCGTGCCGGCCAAGCGCACCCCGCGCAACAAGAAGCTGTCGCTCAAACTCAAGGGCGCGCGCGGCAACAACCTGCAGAACGTCGACCTGGAAGTGCCGATCGGCCTGCTGACCTGCGTGACCGGTGTGTCCGGCTCGGGCAAATCGACGCTGATCAACAACACCCTGTTCCCCCTGGCCGCTACTGCGCTAAACGGGGCAAGCAGCCTGGAAGCGGCGCCGCACGCCAGCGTCGATGGCCTGCAGCACCTGGACAAGGTGGTCGATATCGACCAGAGCCCGATCGGCCGTACGCCACGGTCGAACCCGGCTACCTACACCGGCATCTTCACGCCGATCCGCGAGCTGTTCGCCGGGGTGCCGGAATCGCGTTCGCGCGGATACGGCCCAGGGCGCTTCTCGTTCAACGTCAAGGGTGGGCGCTGCGAGGCCTGCCAGGGCGACGGCCTGATCAAGGTGGAGATGCACTTCCTGCCGGACATCTACGTGCCGTGCGACGTGTGCAAGAGCAAGCGCTACAACCGCGAAACCCTGGAGATCAAGTACAAGGGCAAGAACATCCACGAGGTGCTGGAAATGACCATCGAGGATGCCCGCGAGTTCT
>Ga0213828_1001626_pt1 | contig 17957 bp, 16 predicted proteins | sample MC6MC0897MG_FD_180664 | JGI IMG/M metagenome (GOLD analysis project Ga0213828, IMG submission 180664) | Enriched soil aggregate microbial communities from Iowa State University, Ames, United States - MC6-MC0897-MG | ecosystem: Environmental > Terrestrial > Soil > Unclassified | place: USA: Iowa... | reverse complement strand
TTAGGTAAAATCTCGCATAATGGATAGGAAGATCGTGATATGCCCAAACACCAAGAATCACTAAAAGCAATATCCCTCCGCCGGTCCTGGCCAGCCGCCGCTTAATTCCCGGCGGCTTTTTTTCCTTTTTCATCTTACATGATTCCTGTTTGGCTGAGTTTTTCTTCAAAAAATTCATTCAGTTTTAACACCTTCTTCCGCAAAACGATTCCAACCAACAGTGATATGGGAATATAGACCATCACATTTCGTATATCTTTCCAATAATCATTCCCGTAAATACCACCCACACACTCTCGCATTGCATTGATGAGATGGGTAAAAGGAAGCAAGGGGTTTACCATCTGGAAAAACCGGGGAGTTACCTGTATCGGAAACGTGCCGCCGGAGCCTGCCACCTGAATGACCATGAAAACTACTACAATTGCTTTACCCACGTCCCCAAAGGAAACCGTCATGGAATAGATGATATTGGTGAATATGATACTGGCTGCCACAGCTGCCAGCACAAATTTTCCCGGATAAAGACATTGAATCTTCAACATATACAAATCTCCCAGCGACACCACCAGCGCCTGAGCGATTCCAAACATCATGAAGGTAAGATACCTTCCAAAATAGGTTTCATACAGCTTAAGCCCTTCAGACCTGTTGGCTTCCACCTTAGTTTTTACCAACGCCACCAAAATGAGTCCTCCCACCCAGATGGCCAGAATGGTATAGAACGGAGCCATGGCAGAACCATAATTATCTACCGGATAGACTTTGTTGGTTACCATGTCCGTAGGCATCTTCATAAAATCACTGAGCTGATCCGGGTCATTCTTCATGATGTCCATGATCTTATTCAGCTTTTTATTATCAGCCAGCTTGTTTACATTATCGATCATATCATCCACCCGCTCCTGACTCCTGTTCATCAGGCTGACGGCGCTGTCTAACGCTTCGATCAGGCTCTGGGATGAGGCTGTTACGCTGTCAAGGGTGGTATCGATCTGCCCTACCATGCTTCCAATGCTGTCTAAGGCGCCCGCGGTAGTACCCAGGGCATCATAGGTTTTATCCAGGCTGTCCTTTAAGGGAAGCTCCACTTTACCGGTATAAAAATTAAGAACGTCAGATATGGAGTTAGTAACCCCGTCAAGAGTGTCTCCAATATCCTTCTCCATAGTATCCGGCAGCCTTTTTGTCTGTTTTACAGTCTGCTGTGCAGACTGAAGTTTCCTGACCAGATCCTGCTGCTGCTTAACGGTATCGGAAAGCTTTTGCTGAAGAGTTGTTATATCTTTTAACGGAATGGGCAGCTTCTGGTTGATTGTCCCTAAAACCTTATTTACGCTATTGCACTGGTTGATGCTGCCTGTAACCAGATTTTCTGTGGCTTTTAATGCATCCAATGCTCCGTCAGCGGAGGTGTCCGTCAGCTTTCCGATTACCTGAAAGGACTCATACACCGACTCCTCTACTTGATTGATATGATCCAGGGTATCTTTAATGCCACCGGTCATTGTATCAGAGAATCCTCTGGAGGAGTCGATTAAGGTTTTCGCGCTATCAGCTGTCTGTCCGCCTGATTCAATCATCTTATTTACATCCGGAAGCGTTCCCTTCATTCCACCATTTAGGCTGTTGACGGTGCGGAGAGTGGACTGAAGCATGGTAATGGTATCCACCAGCTGATTCAAATCTGTTTTTACTTCCGTAAGAGTGCTGACGGCATCGTCTCTGTCCGTTTCCTTGTCAGTACTCCAGTTGTCTGAATATTTATTTAAGGCCTTCCCGGCCACCTTTGAGGTAGAATTAATAAAGGTTTCATTAATTTGCTGCTGTACGCTCTCTACCCCTTTGCCTGTAATCTTTGTGGCAATGGCATTTTTCTTCTCGTTAACATAATACTCAAGTACCGGGCGCTCAATGCTAGAGGTAAGGACACTTGATATTTTTTGGCTGAAATCCTCGGGAACGATAACCGCCGCATAATATTTCCCAGATTCCACTCCATCAATCGCTACTTCCTTATTGACGAACTGCCAGCCTATCTGTTCATTCTTTCTAAGTTCATCCAGAATCATTTCACCAATATTAATAGAAGAATCATCAATATCCGTGTCAAAAATATCATCAATAGATGCCCCCTTATCCAGGTTGACAACCGCAACTTTAAGTCCTTTTGTATTGGCATAAGGGTCCCAGCTTGCAGCAATGTTGAACCAGGCGTATAAAGCTGGTATTAAAGTAAGTCCCAGCGCGATAATAACAGCCACCGGGTTAAACGCAATGCGCTTTATATCACCGGTAAAAATCTTAAATATGTTTTTAACATGTACCATGTGTACCTCCTTGGTATTCCAGCTATGAAATTTTGCATTTCCGTATTATAATATTTTCCCGAAACAAATGCAATGCCTGTTTCCCATTATCTTATGAAAAGGTGTTAAAAAAACTGCTAAATAACCCATTGAGCGGAATACAATCGGTCATTTAGCAGTTTTCCATTTCAGGGAATAAAAATACTTCTCAAGGGGCATCTCAGTCTAAATACGTTTTTTAAACTCTTCCACGATTAATACGCTTGCCGTAGAACCGATTCTGCTGACTCCAAGTTCTATCATCTGAAGAGCAGTTTCCAGGGTCCTCACACCTCCTGCCGCCTTGATCTTAATTTCATCTCCTACCATGCGCTTCATCAGCGCCACATCTTCAAAGGTCGCCCCGCCAGTACCAAAGCCGGTGGAGGTCTTAATATAATCCGGATGCACGTTTAAAGCGATCCTGCATAATTCCTCTTTCTCCTGGTCTGTGAGATAGCAGTTTTCAAAAATCACCTTTGATATCACTTTACTTTTTCTGCAGACTTCTGTAATCACTGCCATCTCTTTTTCTATATAGCTGTAATTTTTCTCTTTTAATTCAGTTATATTGATCACGTAATCGATCTCATCAGAGCCGTTTGAAATGGCGGTCTTTGTTTCATTCAGCTTATCTTCTATGGTTGTCTGCCCCAGCGGAAATCCTATTGCAGCCCCCACATGAACGGGACTGCCTTTTAGGAGTTTCCGGCAGCGTACCACCTGGGCCGGGTTGATGGCTACCATCTTAAAGCCATATTTCATGCTTTCCTCACAGAGCTTTACAAAATCCTGATGGGAAGCCCAGGCTCTTAACTGCGTGTGGTCAAAATAAGCAGCCAGTTCCTGCTGGTTGATCTGAATATTCCCCATAATTATTCTCCTTTAAGAATCATTCATCATCATCTTGATTCTCATAATTTTCCGTCTTGCATGCGGCAGTATCTTTCATCTTCTTTAACAGAGGATGCTGTTTCCAGCGGTTTAGCGCTGTCGTTGCCTGATATGCAAGGATCTGGAAAAATGGCAGGAAGCATAAGGGGGTTAAAAGTTCAGGCAGCTCCACCGGAAGGTTTAAAATCCCTTCCCCAGTGTATCCAGGCTGATTGGTAATTAAAAACGTCCGGTCAGTTACCTCTCTGCATGCTTTAAAAATGGTCTGGATCCGGCTGCTGCTGTTTCCTCCATCAATGAGAAATACTGTATAGCAAGGAGTCATCTGAAGGTTGGGCCCATGAAGGAATTCCTCAGATTCATAAGCTACGGAAGGGATCTTTACTGTCTCACCTAACTTTAATGCTCCTTCCAATGCCGTGCCATAATTAGCACCGCACGCACACACATAAGCATTTACCATTGAGGTAAATTCTTTATAATGATCCTCATAGAATTTCATAGTTTCCTTTTGTACCGTCTCATGGATCCGGGCTGCCTTTTCCATATCCCGGCATACCGATTCTGCTTCTTCCTCTCTCATCAGACCTTTTCTTACGGCTGCTTCAAGGGTAAACAGCATCAGAAATAAGGCAAACGAAGTCACGCCCTTTGTCACATAACCTACGGTTTCCACCCCTACTCCATAATCGATCAGCACATCCGCATAATCTTTCATGTCGCTGGAAATACTTCCTGTAATTCCGATTGAGGTGCGCCCCAGTTCGCGGATCATCTTCAGTGCATCAATGGAATTGGTGCTGTATCCGCTCTGGGAAACAACAAAAACAAAATCCCTGTCCGTGAAGTCATGTTCACTGCTGAGAAAGGTGAATGGAGATACGATTTTCACTTCAGACTTCAAATATTTCCTCATAAACTGGCGCGCGCAGTATGAACCATTATAGGAGGAACCGGATGCCACGATCCAGATCGTTTTGTAATCTCCCTTTTCATATTCTGCAATCAGCGGAGCTGTCAGCTCCTTCCGGTTTTTAATATTATTAAGCATTACCTCAGGAGACTCTTCTACATACGTCATCATTGTTTCTTTTATTTTTTCTTTCATTTTGTTACCGCTCCTTTTTTGTTTAGGTGAAAATGAGTCAGAAGGTATTTTGTGCAATAATTATATCATATCCCTAAGTATAGTCAATAATGTATCAAAAACATACAAATAATTGTAATTACATATTGACAAACTTTCTTCATGAGACTATGATTTGTTTATACATTATTTATACTTTTTTTATAAAAGAGAGTGAAAATATGAAAAAGTGTACAAAATATCAGAGGGATACAAAATTTAAAAAGGAGTGACAAAATATGCCCAACATTCTATTAACAAGGATTGACAACCGGCTGGTACATGGTCAGGTGGGATGCTCCTGGGTGGGAGCCATCGGATGTAATCTGATCGTAGTCGCAGATGACGAAGCTGCAAATGATCCGGTCCAGCAATCTCTGATGAAGATGACCGCAGACTCTACCGGAGTAGGGATTCGGTTCTTCACAATTCAAAAAACAATTGAAGTCATCCATAAGGCAGCGCCAAGCCAGAAGATATTTATAGTAGTGAGAAATCCACAGTCTGCAAGAGCCATTGTTGAGGGAGGGGTTCCCATCGATAAACTCTGCATCGGCAACATGCATGTGGCACCGGGGAAAAAAGTATCCAATGAGCCTCATGTATATCTGGATGAACAGGATCTTGAGGACTTAAGAATGATTCGGGGAAAAGGCATCGATGTGTATATCCAAATCGCCCCAGGTGATAAAAAGCATGATTTTGAGGTGAAGTAAAAACATAGTCAGGTTCATGGAGAATTAATAAGCAATCATGATGATAACCGCAGGAAGAAAACTGCGGTTCAATAAAAGGAGGGTTTATTATGCAAATCACTTTAATCCAGGGGATTTTGCTGGCTTTACTGGCCTTTATCTGTGCCTGTGACGCCAGCTGGGAAGCCTTTTTCTGGTTTCGCCCCATCGTTGTTGCCTTCTTCGCCGGAATAATCCTGGGTGATGTTCAGGTAGGCCTGGCTGCGGGCGCCGTTGCAGAGCTTTCTTATCTGGGACTGCTGACCGTAGGGGGCACCGTTCCACCTGATCCTCTGATGGCAGGCATGATGACAACCGTCATCGCTTTCACCACTGGACAGAGTGCTGAAACGGCTCTGGGACTCTCATTGCCCTTTGCTTTGCTGGCACAGTGGGTCGGAATTGTCTGCAACACCACTTTTGCAGGTTTTTTACGTCCCCTGGATCATGCATGCGAAAACGCAGACACAAAGAAATTTACACAGATCGTTATTCTTGGACTAGTCATTAAGGCAGGAATCTACGCACTGATCACATTTCTGTCTGCCTTTGCATTACAGAACCAGATCGCAGGATTTGTAAACATGTTCCCGGAATGGCTGATCCACGGATTCGAAATATCCGGCGGCCTGCTTCCTGCAGTCGGTCTCACCCTGCTCCTGGTTGTTATGCTTAAGAAGCAGAACGTGGCATATCTTTTTATTGGCTTCTTACTCATGACATTCTTAAAGCTGGGCAATATCCTTCCGGTAGCTATCGCAGGAATCGCCGTTGCATTCATTGGCTATCTCAATGATGAGACAATCAAAAAGAACGCCATATCTGTAGGAGGAGGTGCTGACGATGACGGTATCTAGAAATAAATTAACAAAAAAAGATATCAATAAGATGAGCATGCTTTCCATATTGGAACAGTCCTGCTTCAGCTTTGAGCGTATGCAGGCTCCTGGTTTCTGCCTCGGATTGCTTCCCGGATTAAAAAAGATTTACGGGGACCAGAAGGAAGAAATCTCAGATGCCATGAAAAACAACATGGACTTTATTAATACCGAACCCCACATGGCAACCTTTCTACAGGGTCTTATCCTTTCCCTGGAAGAAAACGGACAGGACAGGGCTTTAATCAAGAGCATTAAAACTGGTCTGTTCGGTCCTCTGGCCGGACTGGGAGATGCAATCTTTTGGTTTACCCTGCTTCCCATATCAGCGGCCATCTGCTGCTCCCTTGCAAGCGGCGGCTCTGTACTGGGTCCTATCCTTTACATCGCAATCTGGTTTTTAGGCGCCATATCAAGACTGTGGTTTGGCCGGATGGGATATAACATGGGTGTGGGAGCCGTTGATTTAATCAGTTCCAATGCCAGTGCCATCACAAAGGCGGCAGGCATCCTGGGCATGATGGTGGTAGGCGGGCTGATCCCAAGCTACGTATCCCTTCATTTTGCAGAAACGCTGGTAGCTCCCGGCGGTGTATCCATACAGGCGATCTTCGATTCCATTATGCCGAACATACTGCCTCTCGGGTTTGTATTCACCCTTTATTGGCTGTTTAAGAAAAAACATGTTAATACGCTGATGCTGATTATTCTTATCATCCTTGTATCAATCGTATTGTCTTTCTTTAGAATCATGTAACTCACGGAAGGAATCAAATAGAATTCTGCCGGGGGCCGTACAGATACAGATGGAAGAATTCACCATCTCCTGTATGGCCCCTGCTCCATTTTACAGGGAGGACTGCAATGATCAATAAGACGGTAAAATAACGTTGCAGGTAAAATTCCCCAATGATATACTGTACAAATGGGATTTCCCCACCATGGAGGTGTATACATGAAATTCGAATTTATACAAATTGATAAATATAGTCCTGTTCCATTGTATGAGCAGTTAAAGGGCTGCCTGATTAAGGCGATCCGAAGCGGAACCCTGATTCCGGGACAAAAGTTACCTACTGAGGATGAACTATGCCGCAAATTCGGCATATCCCGCCCTGTCGTCCGGCAGGCCTACGGAGATTTAAACAAGCTGGGAATGCTGGTGAGGAAGCGTGGCTCCGGGAGCTTTGTAAGATCAAATACAGACCGGGGAATCTATCTGATGCAGCTTGTCAGTTATCGTGAAGAACTTGCCATGATCGGCATGAAGCCTGGAACCGATTTGAAAAAGAACGAAATCATCCCTTACCATGCCCAGGTTTACGAAAAACTGCATTTGGATCACAAACAGCACTGTCTTCATCTGGAACGCATGCGCTATGCGGACAAACGTCCTTTTACTTTCATTGAGAACTTTGTTCCCATGGATCTTTTTCCGGGAATCGAAGCCTATGATTACGGAACAGACTCTCTTTACCACATCATGAGAGATGTGTATGGCATCTATCCAGCCAAGGCGGTCCGGTCCATACGGGCGGAAATCATTGATCCGGCACAGGCTCACCTGTTTCACATAGAGAAAGACTCTCCGGTGCACATGCTGGAAAGCATCGCCTATGACCAGTATGAACGTCCCATAGACTACAGCATTGAAACCTATCCCGGCAACACACACCGATTTGATTTTGTCGTTTACAGAGATTAGAAATAGATCGTGAAACGCCCGAAAGGCATACCAATATGCCAAACAACATGGGCAGAAATGAGGATACTATGATTGGAATCATTATTACAGGCCATGGAACATTTGCAACCGGCATCTCAAGTGCAGTGGAGCTTCTCACAGGCCACCAGGATTTTATCGTACCGGTGGATTTTAGGGGAGAACATAGCGAGGAACAGCTTAAGGAGCATTTAAAGGCCGCCTTTGACCGCTTACTGGATTGCGAACAAATCTTTGTTCTATGCGATATTCTGGGAGGCTCTCCTTTTAAAAATGCTGTGATGTTAAGCATTGGAGATGAACGGATAAAGGTCCTTTATGGAACTAACTTAGGCATGACCGTAGAGCTGGCAATGCGCAGTATGATGGGACAGGTACCAGAGGCAGACACACTGGTAAATGAAATCATTGAAATAGGAAAAACTCAGATCGGAAAATACAAATATGAACCGATAGAAATTTCTGAGGACTTTGAGGAAGGAATTTAACTAATGATAAAAGCAGTTATATTTGACATGGATGGGGTCCTGATCGACAGCGAAATCATATATTTGGACCATATGTATGAGCAGCTGAAGATTAAGTACCCCCAGATTAACAGAGAGGCGCTGTTTGCCGTGGTAGGGTCTACCACAAAAAGGACGATGGAGATTATAAGCGATGTGATTGGAGAGGATGTAAATTCCCACATGTTCCAGGAGTTATATGCAGGGCTTTGGGTCGATTGCCATCCGGATTACCCCTCCATCTTAAGAAAAGAAGTCCCGGATATTTTAAAGGAGCTTCACCGCAGAGGCTATCAGGTGGCACTTGCATCTTCTACCAGCAGAGCAGGGATTAATGATGTACTCACCAGCTGCGGACTGAAAGGTGACTTTGACTACATTGTAAGCGGCGAAGAATTTAAGGAAAGCAAACCTAATCCTGAAATTTATCTCCATACCGCAGACACCTTAAAGCGCATGCCAAAGGAATGCCTGGTGGTGGAAGATTCCACCTATGGGATCATGGCGGGGCATGGAGCTGGAATGACCGTCGCCTCTGTCATTGATGACAGGTTTTCTTTTGACCGCAGCCTTGCGGATTATTCCATAAACGGGCTTTGGGAAATATTAGACGTTTTGGAAGAGTTGAATGATCGATAAAACAAAAGCAGGCTCTCGGTAACGGAAGCCTGCTTTTAAATAATATAAAATATAATTAAGCCTGATTTTGGAACTGACTCATATACAGTTTCTCATAAAATCCTTTCTTAGCTATTAATTCATCATGGGTTCCCTGTTCAATAATTGTTCCATTATTCATCACAAGGATTAGATCCGCATTTCTAATAGTAGAAAGGCGGTGCGCAATTACAAAGCTTGTTCTGCCCTTCATGATATTTTTCATAGCGGTCTGAAGCATTAACTCAAGTCTTGTATCAACAGAACTTGTCGCTTCATCAAGGATTAGAATAGCCGGGTCTGCAAGAAATGCTCTGGCTATTGTTAAAAGCTGTTTTTCACCGACAGATACGTTGGAGGATTCTTCATTTAATATCATATGGTAGCCATCCGGCTGTGTTTTGATAAAATGATTTACATTTGCTGTTCTTGCTGCATTTTCAATCTCTTGCTGCGTTGCATCCTCTTTCCCGTATTTAATATTATCGGCAATCGTTCCGTTAAATAACCAAGTGTCCTGTAATACCATACCAAAGATAGAACGAAGATCATCCCGTTTCATATCCTTAATTTTCACACCATCTACCTTAATGGCGCCTTTATTTACATCATAAAAACGCATTAACAAGTTGATAAGCGTGGTTTTTCCGGCGCCAGTCGGCCCTACAATTGCTACCATTTGACCACTTTCCACGTTGATATTCAGATGCTCAATGAGCATATTATCTTCGTTATAACCAAAAGAGACATCTTCAAAGGTAACATTCCCCTTTAAGTTCTCTATTCTTACCGGAGCAGAAGCTTCCGGGACCTCTTCTGTTTCAGAAAGAAACTCAAATACTCTTCCTGATGCTGCAATCGCAGATTGAATGGAAGCAGACAATTGGGATACCTGCTCCAACGGCTCATTGAGCTGCCACATATACCGGATAAATGCCTGAAGCTGTCCAACCGTTATGGCACCTGTAATTGCAAATGTTGCGCCTAAAATACAGACAGCTACAATTGCAAGATACGTAATGAACGAAATTAACGGCGACATCAACCCGGATATAAATTGTGCCTTAAATCCGTTTTCACAAAGATTGTTGTTAATCTCCTTAAACTGTTCGATGGAATCTTCTTGCTTTCCATATAGTTTAATCTCGGTTAACCCGGTGTATCTTTCCTGAATGTAACCATTTAAGTCACCAAGTGCCGCCTGCTGATTACTAAACATTACGGAAGAACGCTTCATGATAAACTTCATAATCAGAGCACTTCCCGGTATCAGTAAAACGGCAACAACACCCATAATCGGATTAATATAAAACATGAGTACGATTGCTAAAATAATGGATAAGAAAGCGCTCAATATCCTTGATAAACTCTGCTGCAGCGCATTTGACATAGTATCGATATCATTGGAAATGATACTGAGAATATCTCCCACGGAACGTTTATCAAAATAGCTGATTGGCAGCTTTGCAATCTTTCTTTGCACATCATTTCTTAAATCTCGCATTGTATTTTGTATACCATTTGTTAAAAAATACTGGGAACCAAAGCTGCTAAGTACGTTTCCGATATAAATAGCAAGTAACAGTTTTAAGATTTTAATAATATAGGAAAAACTGATAGCGGCCCCGGGAACTTTGTTCGCAATATCTACAACATCATCTTTTAGTCTTGTTGTAATGAAACCTTCCACCATTGGTGCCGCTGACAGGAATCCGGAGTATGTTACCGTAAGGAGAATTGCCACGATAAACATATTCAAGTATGGTTTTATATATGGATATAATTTTCTCATCGCTCCAGTTCCTCCTTTGTTAATTGTGAATCTGCAATTTCATAATATATATTGCAGGATTTTAGTAATTCTTTATGGGTTCCCATACCAACCACTTCGCCCTCATTTAGAACGATTATTTTGTCCGAATTCATGATTGTACTAATTCTTTGCGCTACAATGAATACAATGGATTCTTTCGTTTCTTCCTTAAGAGCGGCACGCAACGTAGCATCTGTTTTATAGTCAAGTGCAGAAAAACTGTCATCAAAAATATAGATTTCCGGTTTTCTAACCAATGCTCTTGCAATCGAGATCCGCTGTTTCTGGCCTCCTGATACATTCTTTGCGCCTTCACTTATAAATTCCTGCAATTTATTTGGCTTATTCTGAATAAACTCTTTTGCCTGCGCTACTTCAATTGCCTGATCTATTTCTTCCGGAGTTGCATCAGGTTTACCGAACTTAAGATTTTCTTCTATGGTTCCTTTAAATAAAAAAGCTTTTTGTGGGATAAAGCCAATCTTTTGACGGAGCGCCTTTAAGTCGTAATCACGTGTATCCACACCATCAATTTTAATAGAACCGCTTGTCACATCATAAAATCTTGGAATTAAATTAATTAATGTGCTCTTTCCGCTGCCTGTACTGCCGATAAATGCTACGGTCTCCCCTTTATTCGCTGTAAAGGATACATCCTTTATAACCGGAAGCTCGCCATCCGGATACTGGAACGTAACATGATCAAATTCTACAACTCCTTTATTATCAGCTGTAATACCCTCGGAAGGATTATTTACTAGTGGCTCCTCATCTAATAGTTCCTGAATACGGTTTGCAGATACCTGAGCCCTTGGATACATTACAAATACCATGGAAAATAGCATGATAGAGAACATTGCATGAAACTGATACTCTAAGAAAGCAACTAACTGTCCAACCTGTAAAGTTCCTTTATCAATCATTAAGCTAGATATCCAAAACACGGCCATCATTGCAAGGTGCAGTAAGAAGAAAAAGGCCGGCTGTGTAAATGACATGATTTTAAATAATTTCTTTGAATTAGTGGCATAGTCGTTATTGGTTTCTGCGAAACGTTCTGATTCATATTCACTTTTTCGAAAGGCTCTGATTACACGTACCCCTGTTAAGTTTTCTCTTGAAATCCGATTCAACCGATCCATACCCCTTTGCTGCTTCTCGGAAAGGGGATTGGTTAATTTGGCAATGATAATAACTCCAGCTACTATAAATGGAAAGCTTCCTCCGATAACCATAGAGAGATTAATACTGGTCTTGATCGTCATAAAAACACTGATAATAATCATGACCGGTGCCAAAAGGGCTGTTCGAAACAACAAATTGGAAAACAGCATTAACTGAAATGCATCATTCGTTGTTCTTGTAATCATGGAAGATACACCAAATTTATTGTATTCTGTGTGGGAGAATTTCTGCGATTGTGCAAAAACATCATTTCTGATATCCCGAATCATATAGGTTGAAATTCTTGATGAAGCGAAGGTTAATAAGATGGTTCCTGCACCTCCAAGAATGCAGACAATCAGCATGATTCCTCCCATTTTCTTAATATAAGCTATATCACCATTGCCGATTCCGTTATCAATCATCCACGCCATAACTGTGGGAATTCCCAGCTGTACTGCAACGAAACTAAAGATTCCTATGATGTTTAACAGAATTAGCTTCGGATATCTTTTCAAATATTTTAACATTAATTTCATAACATAACTCCTTTCGCTTTACTGAGCAAATACTTGTATAATTTCAGCCTAAATCCTTGACAGAAAAAGGCCGCTTGACTATTATAAACTATAAGGTTATCTCATAGTCAAGAAGAAATTAACCCTTTATTATTGTTTGATATTTCCTTTGAATGTAAACATAGCATATGAAAAAACAGCATAGAACTGAGGTGACCTTATGTCTAAAAATAAAAATGAATACTTAACAACAGGAGAATTCGCAAAGTTCTGTGGAATCCCAAAACATATTTTATTTCATTACGATCAGATCAAGCTATTTCAACCTGAGATCGTGAAAGAGAATGGATACCGCTATTACTCCTTCCGGCAATTTGATACCTTTTCTATTATCTCTGCACTAAAAATGCTGGGAATGCCATTAAAAGAAATTAAAAAGTACATGGATGAAAGAGACCCGGAAAAATTGGTGAATTTACTGGAAGAAAAATCAAATGAAGTGGATAAGGAGATAAAGAAATTAAAAAATACGAAACGTGAAATAGAATCTCTTAAGGATTTAACATTAAATGCTTTATCCGTAAAATATAATATCATTGAACCGGCGTATCATAAGAGTATGAAGGCTCTATGCAGTACCTTCATGGATAATGGCAATGATAATTCTTACCCTGATTTTTTAACAGAACTGATTGCTTTCCGAAATAATAGTAATGCAAGTATGATTGATTTTCTGGGAGCGTCACTTACCATTGATAATATCCGCGAAAAAAGATTCAACAGCTTTTCCTTTCTGTATACGAAAACGAATAATGCCGATAAAAAGAACAACACTCTGGTGCGAAAAGAGGGCTGGTATCTTCAGGTTTATTATAAGGGAAGTTATCAGCATATCGATGAAATGTATACAGATATTATTCAGTATGCAATGGAGCATCAGATAAAGCTTGGGAAAAATGCTTATGAGGAATATCTGATATTTGAGATAGGGACGATAAACAGAGACGATTATGTTACATTAATACTAGTTGAAATTGAAGGGGAGCCGCGGTTAGGCTGACCAATCTTCATGGTATAGCGGAAGCCTTATTAAAAACTTGGCTTCCGCTGTCTTAATGCTTCCAGTCTTTTTGCCCGTTCAAATGCTTCTTGTAAAAATTCCTCTGCTGATAAATGCTTATAATCCCAATTCATGGCCTCTATTGCAGTTGCACCTGAATAATTACTTTCAGTAATTTTCATCATGGCTGCAGACCAATCAATTGGCCCGTCAAAAGGTAACTGGTGTTGTCCATAGCTTCCCCCAATATCATGTAAATGCAGTGCCATAAGCCTGGATCCGTACATGGATAATAAATCATCGTCCGGATAGTAGTGATAGTGATGCCCGCAGTCATAACAGAATCCAATACGCAAGGAATCCACTTGCTCCAACATGTGCGCCAAATTGGGAAGGTTCCGTAAATTCTCTAACGCAACATTGACGCCGAGCTGTTCAGCCTTTTCAGCGATTTTCTTGACTCTGTCAACCCCTAATGAGTTATATGGATAATCTTCTCCGGGCAGGTGCACAACCATAGTCGGTATTTCAAACTCATTACAATCTGCAACACATTGTAAATAGCAATCAGTTAAAGCTTCCCCTTCCAGATTATCAAGCCAGAGGTCGTTTTGATTATGAACTGGTGTGTGAATATTTTCTATAAAAAGACCTGCATCCCGGACGATTTGTGGAGCGTTGCGGTAATCGTTCCGGCCAAAGCCCTCACTCCACCATAATAAAATGCCATCAAAACCGACCTTTTTTATTAATTGATAACGTTCCTTTATCGGCAATTCATAGCCAAACCAATCATAAATTGTGATCATAAGCCGCCGCCTTTCTTTATTTTCCGTGATAGCTTTTATAAAATTTATAAACTTCCTTCAACATCGTTTAGCGAACTTCCTGTTATTACTATAATAATATTTCAAGTTAAATAATACAGTCATTTTATCAGACTGATATATAGATATCCATACTATTATGAGAACTCATCGCTTACACTGTTTCATAAAATTTTTATTAATCTCTTTCCCCCTTATCAAGGTCAATATATTGGCTCGTTGTCCTAATGTGGGACAAAAACATTTTCCTGCAATTCAGCTGGAATAATCACCTTCTTTCTGATCTTGATATCATAGATCATGTTTTCGTTTGCATCATAAGTAAGCGATTGTTGAATCAATTATTTCCAAGAGGTTCTGTAGGAGTTTGATGTTTAACAAAGAATTATTGATGTAGCAAAAAGGTTGATACTAACAGATTCTTACTGACTGTATTAACCTCTTTCTTCATCTGCCGTTCAATTATAACAAGATATATTTCCATAAATTTCTATACAGCAAACATGTTCGTTACTTTACATACTTTGAGTATCGTTCCATAGAATTCATGATTTCATCCACATTCAAGGTTCCTGTATTATCAAAAAATGTAATTTCTGTTTCATACATATTTTCACATTTCACAGCAACCACAACTCTTGAATAGGTTGATAGTACCCCATCAATCACAAAATCGCATCGACCATTCTGATATTCCCTGACAAGATAAAGTCCACTCGGATACTGACGTAGTTCGTCTACGATCGGTGCGATATCCGGATAATGGTTCTTGGTTGGGAATCCCCGCAGTTCAGCATCCGATGGAATTCTGTCACCCGGCGTGTCCCTTCTGACTCCTGTCCAGTCATTGGATCCAATCACAATTAGCCTGTTACTGTCTGAAGACATAAAATCTGCACCATGGGCAAAACGTGTGTATTTATCGGATATGTCACTCATATCACTTGGAATATTAACTCTATGGAATCCCCCTTTTCTAACTGTATAGGTTCCTGTAGTTGCTGCCTCTACTGCACCAGTTCCCAAAGATGTTGCTCTTGTTACAACCTGCCCCTGATCTATCCATGCACCTTTTTTGTTGACTGTATATCCATCTGGGGTCACACAATCATCATATAACCACCCAATTTCATCAAAGCAATAACACTCTGCCGTTCCATCTCCGTCATCATCTAACCAATACCAACCATCCCGTGGATAGGTCTGATCCCCAAAATCATACCAGGTTTCCGCACCATTGCTGCCAGTTCCACGACGAAAACCTGCAAAAGCTGGTATGGCACACAACACAGAAAGGCAAATCACTGCTCCTGTAATTACAATGCTCTTTTTCATACTACTCTCCCTTATCATAATTTTATATTCCTTTTGATATACTACAGTTTTATTATACTATATATTCGTTCCCATGTACCGAGAAATTACAAAGTGTTTCTATATCCTCCGCTGGTGGCCGCATGATTTATCTTACCGATATGTAAAAAGCATTAGCGGTTTAATATCTACCCCGGTCTACCTCAAAAAGATATTTTCACAAATTAAAAAATAGCGGAAACCTGATAAAACCTAGGCTTCCGCTACAAATAAAAAAGCGCGAGACGGGACTCGAACCCGCGACCCCGACCTTGGCAAGGTCGTACTCCACCAACTGAGCCACTCGCGCATAAAAATTATAAAATTTATTCAATTGCTGCAACACTGGAATTATATCATACGTTTTTAATAAATGCAAGAGGTTCCTATCATTTTTTGTTGTTTTGTACTATATATTTCCATAAATCCCTTCTAATTTCAACTCTTTTGGACATGCATTTCTCAATCCGAGTATAGCCGATGAATTTGTTCTTTCCTCCTGTTTCGGAGGGATCATGAAATTTAAGGTGGCCCGCAGATTACAGGCATCATCACAGGCATGCTCCCGGCGCCTGCAGCATCAAATTCAGTAGCTTTTTTCAGCAAATAATGATAAAATATAGATAGATATTGCATACAAGTTTCAATTCATTCCTGTCCTGTCCATACCTGGTACTTATATAAAGACATGTACCAGACAAGCCTTATGTTAAATTTTGATGGCAACACGGGACAGCTACCAACGCCCATGGCGTTATTTATTTGATTTGTGCCGCCGATTAAGGCCACAGAACGGAGTTTTACATGCCACTCATACCGTTTCAAAAATTGCCGCCCCGGAGACATACGGAAGATGCACGCCAATACGCATACCGGATTATCCGGCATTTCATTTTGAACCTTCATTTGCCTCCAGGCCGTAAGATGAACGAGGTAGAACTTGCAGACGCGCTGAACGTAAGCCGTACGCCGGTCCATGATACGCTCTACAAGCTTTCCCGTAAAAATCTGGTGGACGTCATCCCCCAAAAGGGTGCCTTTGTATCCAGGATTGACATAAACCGGATTGAGCAAACTTTATGGATCAATAAGCAGCTTGGGACAGCCATGCTTCAAAACATCTTCATTAAGAAAGTGAAACGACCTCAGTTTGATATACTTTATCATAACCTGATGCAGCAGGAGGACTATCTGGTCCAAAAGGACCTATCCCAGTCCGTCCGGCTGATCACCGAATATTATCATCTGCTTTATGATCTGGCGGGCAAGATGGACTTCATCTGGGAACCCGTCCAGAAAGCCGGGATGGACTTGCAAAGGCTTCTATACTTATCTGCCTCCGATGCTTCCGTAATAGAAGATTTTCTCAGGGATTTAACTGCGCTTACTGATGCGCTGGCAGAACGGGATACGGACCGGGCGTGCACCATTTACCATCATCATCTGGCCCGGATCCTTTTGCTCATATCGCCTTTAAAGGAACGCTATCCGGATTATTTTATCGAAAATAATAAAGAACAGACAAATACCAGTCTTCAGGAACAGAAAGGGCTTCTTTATGAAAAATGATATTTATCAGAATATGTTTACACTGGCTGGAAAAAAGGCCCTGATCCCGGGAGGAACCGGAGGTTTGGGAAGCGCCATCGCCAGAGCCTTCCTGCAAAACGGAGCTGATGTAGCCGTATGCGGCGGGCATCCGGAAAAGGCTGCCCAACTTGAGGAAGAGGCAAAGCAGGCCGGACGCAGCTTTCTTTCCTTGCGCTGCGATATCCGTGACCGGGATGACGTGGCAGAAATGCTTAATCAGGTGGACAAGGTATTTGGCCGTATCGATATCCTGGTTAACAGCGCCGGAATGAACCGCCTGCTCCCGGCGGAGGATTACGATGAAGATACCTTTGACCAGGTAATGGACTTAAATGTAAAAGGCATCCATACGGTAACCCGGGCGGTAGGAAAGCGTTTCATGATTCCCAACCGATACGGGCGTATTGTCAATCTCTCTTCCGTAAAGGGCTTTATCGGAACGAAACAGGATTATATCGCTTATTGCACCAGCAAAGGCGCAGCCAATATGTACACAAAGCAATTAGCCTGTGAATGGGGAAAATACGGCATTACATGCAATGCCATCGCTCCCACCTTTGTTCGGACGCCTATTAACTCATTCCAGCTGGATGACCCAGTATTTTATGAGAAGCTGACGGACCGCATCCCTCTTGGGCGCATCGGCCGTGAAGAGGATATTGCTGCCGCCGCACTGTATTTATGCAGCGATGCCGCCTCCTTTGTAACTGGCCAGATTCTTGGCGTGGACGGAGGCTTAACGGCCATGCAGTAACAGACGGCCTTC
>Ga0213828_1001621_pt1 | contig 17975 bp, 17 predicted proteins | sample MC6MC0897MG_FD_180664 | JGI IMG/M metagenome (GOLD analysis project Ga0213828, IMG submission 180664) | Enriched soil aggregate microbial communities from Iowa State University, Ames, United States - MC6-MC0897-MG | ecosystem: Environmental > Terrestrial > Soil > Unclassified | place: USA: Iowa... | reverse complement strand
AAAACCAATTTCTTCGTAAGCTTTTCCGATTTCATTTACAAATTTCTGTTTGCGTTCCGGGTTGTCCGAAAGGAAATCACGCAGGTCTACACTAGGTATTTTATCCATTTTATAGAAATTTTACGTGATGCTAAAATACATCTTTTTTAAATTAAATCATTTTACAATTAATTATTTATAAACTAAATTTGTCTCATGAAATCGCAATGCCGCAATCGGTAAATAAATTCGGTAGAATCTAAGCGATTACATTAACAATAGAAATCTTCAAATGAAAAAATATTCTTCCAAAAGAAGTATTCAGGTACTTGCAAATCTTCTTCAGCAATATCAAATTTTAGACGTTGTCATCTCTCCGGGATCAAGAAATGCTCCTTTGGCGATTCATTTTTCGGAAATGGATGATTTCAACTGTTTCAGTATTGTGGATGAAAGAAGCGCAGCTTTTGTAGGAATGGGAATGGCGATGAGTGAGAAAAAACCGGTTGCAATTACTTGTACAAGCGGCTCTGCGGCAGCAAATTATTATCCCGCCATTACCGAAGCTTTTTATTCAAATATTCCTTTATTGATTTTAACAGCCGACCGACCGACCGATTATGTGGATTTGTTTGACGGACAAACCATCAGACAAGACAATCTTTATCATCAGCATTCTTACGGTGATTTTCAATTGGTGGAAGATTCAAAGGATAATGCGGAGGAAATAAATTCAGATATTATAAAAAAGGCTATCGAGCTTTGTTTTGAAAAACAAGGTCCGGTGCACATCAATATTCCTTTGGAAGAACCTTTGTACGAATTGGTTTCTGAGCTTCCAACCTTTCCGCAGGTGGAAAAAACTATTAAAAAGAAAGACTACGAAATTCCTTCAAATCTTGTCGCAGACTGGAATACTTCCCAAAGAATTATGATTTTGGTCGGAACCAGAGATTACAGTCCCGAACTGGAAAATCAGCTGACGCAATTGGTGAAAAATCATTCGGTGGTTGTTTTAACTGAGGCTAACTCAAATGTATATCACGAAAAGTTTTTCAGACATATCGACCGGTATATTTTTAATTTTTCGGAAGAAGATTTCAAAACATATGCTCCGGATCTGTTGATTACAATCGGACAGAATGTGGTTTCCAAAAAAGTAAAAATGTTTTTAAGAAATGCACATCCGAAACAGCATTGGCATCTTGATGAGGTTTGGCAACCCGATACGTATTTTGCATTGACTCAGAAATTGGAGATTAAACCTGAACTTTTCTTTGCTAAATTATTGAATTTCATTAATCTGGAACCAAAACCATATTTTAATCTTTGGGATGTTTTAAGAGATAAAAAAGATAAAAAACACAAGGATTTTTTAAATTTAATTGAATTCTCAGATTTTTATTTCTTCAACAAAGCTTCACAAAGTATTCCGGAGCATTATAATATTCATCTCAGCAATTCTTCAGCAATTCGCTATGCTCAGTTATTTGATTTCGGAAAAAGAAAAATCTATTGCAACAGGGGTACAAGCGGAATCGACGGTTCGACTTCCACAGCCATGGGCTTTGCCATTAAAAATGCAAATCCGACGGTTTTGATTACGGGAGATTTGAGTTTTTTCTATGATATTAATGGGCTTTGGAATCAATATATTCCGCCATTTACAAGAATTATTATTTTTAATAACGGGGAAGGAAATATCTTTAAAATCATTCCAGGACCAGGAAATGCAAACTCGAATACGGTGGATGAATTTATCGCAACAAAGCATCATAAAAATGCTGAGTTTTTAGCAAAGCATTTCGGTTTTTCCTATGTAAGAGTTGATGATGACGGAACTCTGGACCGCGTTTTTGAAAATTTCTTCAAACCAGATACTCATCCTAAAATAATGGAAGTCAACACGCAAGGCAAAACCAATGCTGATACGCAGAAAGCTTATTTTAATTTTTTGAAAGAAAGTAAGTAATTTACCCTCGCAGATTTTACAGATTACGAAGATTAAAAAAAAGAATCTGTAAAATCTGCGAGAGACATTAAATATCTAAATAATCATCATTTCCCGGAAGATTGATGATCTTATGAATCGGGTAAATGAACATGTCATCAAAATCATTCATCGCGTTAATCAGTTGAAAATGTGAATACTCCTTGATGTTTTGCATCGTGATCTCCGCTTCTTTGATCTTCTTCTTCTTTAAAAGATTTTGTCTTTGAACTCCATTTAAAAGATAAGTGAAAGGAGTAAACCAATCTTTTCCTTTTTGAAAAAGAATATTAGAAAAAGAAGTGTCGGTAATATGATTGTTTTTAACGATAATGATTTCTTCTGCCTTTGATTTCATCTTCATTTTTTCGAGCTCTTTACGGTCTTCAAATTTGAAAGAATAATCGTAGCTATTGTTTTCAACCAGTTGAAAATCCTGAATTTCAGGAATAGCATAAGGAATCATCTGTGTTCTGAATCTTTTATCAAGATCATAGACAATTCTCATTTTATAAAGACCATCTTCATCGTGCTCCAGATTTTTAAAAATTTTGGCAAGATCAATTGAACCTTCTTTCCCAAAGTGGGCGAAAGTCTCGTTTACACGTTTCTGATGAAACTCCAGCAGGAATAATTCCTGATCTTCTACTTTAATGCTTTCAATGAATTGGGACATAGATTTTGTTTTTCATTTCCTGATATTCGTCTTCTAATTTACTCATGTGTGTAATTCCGCCACCACTTTTGAAATAGAGCTCGTCGCCTTCTTTTTCGATAAAACGAATCATTACGCAACTGTCTAAGTTTTCGCCATCAAACCAACCGCAAACTCCGGTGTAAAAACCTCTGTCGAACCCTTCTGCTTCGAGAATAATTTCTAAGGTTTTAGGTTTTGGTGCTCCTAAAATTGAGCCAGCCGGAAGAAGTTTCTGCATAATGCTTCCAATCTTTCCTTTAAATTCAGGCTTTATGTTTCCTGAAATTTCCGAGCTCATTGCAAAAAGATCTTTCTGATGCGTTTTTAAAAAATCAATAAACTGAAATTTATCTACTTTCACATCATCGGCAACCATGCTCAAATCATTTCGTAACAGATCTACCACGGTATAATGTTCTGCCTTTTCTTTTTTATCATTTTTTAAAACTTCGGCAGCATTTTCCACAGAAGCATCAATCGTTCCTTTCATCGGATAGGTCAGAATTTTATCATCAATAATCTTTACGAAAGTTTCAGGAGAAAAAAATACGAAAAAATCTTTAAATAAAACTTTATATTTTGCCTTTGAATGATGAAAAATTTCTTCTAAACTTAAATTAGTTTCAATTCTTGTTTTTCGGGTGTAATTGGTTAAGTATGAGTTTCCTAGCCGGATATTGTCCTGAACATGGTCAAATCCTTTTCTGAAGCTTTCGAGTGTTTCCGGATAAGATTTCCATTCTGTCTTTTTGTGTAATGCTTCCTGTTTTTTTGTGTTCGAAAATGTTTGAAAATCAATAAGTAAGCCTTTTTCAGAAAGTTCGTTTTCTTTGCAGATTTCTACTTGGTCAACAAGAAAATCGATGATAAAGAAAAACGGAACTTTCTGCCGTGAAAGTTCGTCCATTTCCAAAAATTTTTGATGATTCGCTGAAAACATTCCGCAAAAGTAGTTATTGATGTTTACTTTTGCATAAAATTTTTTCAATGCAGGAGAACTATCCACAAAAACCGGGACTCGATTTTATTTTAAAGCAGGCTTTTTTTTACTGGAATAAAACTTTATTATACCAAATTTTATTTACGATAATTTACGGAACCATATTTTTTGCAGTTTCATTTTATATTATGCAGCGATTTGGGATTTATGATCAGTATGCTGAAGTTTTGGCAGATTATTCTAAAGTGGGAATAAGCGGGCTTGAAGAATTAAACGAAAAGTTAGCAGCAATAAGAAATACAGAGAATTTTGCTTATGCTTTGTATGGTTTTATGGCAGTTTCTGCTTTTTTATTTCCTATGAATTTAGGTTTTTTTCAGATTTTCAAAAAAATAGATCTGAAAGAAGATATCGGTATTGGCGATTTATTTGTGGGTTACAACGGGATCAATTTTTTCAGATATGTTTCTTATTTTGTTTTCTGGTATCTGGTTTGTGAGATCCTAAAAATTACACTTATCTTGCCTCTTTTCTGGATCATGGTTACAATTTTGGTGGCTCCTTTAATGTTCTTTCATAATAAAACAACTTTCGAAGCTATTTCGCTAAACTGGAAGGCTTTTAAAATGTATTTTCTTGAGATTTTAGTCTGTACGATCGTTGCAGTATTATTTAAGTACATCGGTTTTGCCTTATTTTTTGTTGGTGCTTTGCTTACTTTTCCTTTCTGGAATGCGATGATATATTCACTTTATAAAACAATTTTTAACGAAAAAAACTAAAGTTTTTACATTATCTGGTGTTTTTGTTCTTAAATAAATTAAATTTGAGAAACATTAAAAATTAAACACCATGTCAGAATTTAACGAATTTGATCAACAGGGCTCTGTTCCTGAAAGAAGTACAGGCTCCATTATTTCTCATGCTTTCGAAATGTATAAAGGCGTTTTTCTTTACGGTCTCGTGGCAATGATCATTTATCTTATAGGGGATTTTGTTATTCAGTCAATTTCCGGTTTCGGTTCCTGGACGAATTACAGTGATTTCAAAGATTTTGATGAAGATTCTTACAGAGAACTTTTACTTAATCGTCCCGGGGTAAGTTTATATTACTCATTTGCCGGAGTATTGAGCATTCTTCTTTCTCCACTTTATGTAGGATTAATTTACATTACCAATAAATTTAATACTAAAACTCCAATCGAGTTTACTGATCTTTTTATTGGTTACCGTCAGAATTTAGGTAATATATTGTTGTATAGTCTGATTACCAATATTATTTTATGGGTTTCTCTTGCATTGTGCTTTATTCCTTTTTTGTTTGTTTACCCTTTGTTTTTTCTTGGTTACCCAATTCTTTTATTTGAAAATACAAATGCAATGGATGCGATTTCCAAGACGTATAATATTGTAAAAGACAATTACTCTGTGTTCTTGGGAACAGCAATTTTAGCTGGATTAATTACATTTTCCGGTATACTGCTTTGTTGTATTGGTATAATTTTTACTTATCCTTTTATTTATATAGCCATGTATTCTGCGTACTGCGCTTATTTAGGTAAACCACGACAAATAACATACAATAAATGACACCACACCACAAAGAAAACCAGATCAGCAGTGTAGTTATAAAACAGATCTTTTTGCTTGCCATTATTTTGATTTTGGCGGCATTAATCTGTTTTAATCTTGCTATGTTTATTCCTTCTGTTTTAGGAGCAATTACCATTTATGTAGTCTGCAGAAAATACAATTTTTACTTGCAAGAAGAGCGAAAGTGGAAACCATGGGCTTCTTCTTTGGTTTTGATGTTGGCAAGTTTGATTATTATCATTCTTCCAATTTATTTTATTATTGATTTGCTGGTTGAAAAGTTGGGTAATGCACAAGCTTACATGGATAAATTCAATGTTTTCGTTGATAAAATTCATACATTTATTAAAAAAGAAATAAATGTAGATATTCTTAGCGAAGAAAACATGACAAAGCTGAAAGATTCGGCTGGACGTTTTTCTACAAAAGCTTTGAGCGGAACATTTAATACCCTGACTGTGATTATGTCAATGTATTTTATCCTCTATTTTATGTTTGAAAAGCCAAGGCTTTTTGAAAGGATCTTAGCTTCTGCGGCACCGTTGAAAAGAGCCAATGTATCTTTAATAGGAGAAAAAATGAGAAAGCTGATCATGGCAAATGCAATCGGACTTCCCGTTGTAGCATTGGGGCAGGGAATTATTGCAATGATAGGATATTTTATTTTTGGTGCGCCAAGTCCTATTTTATTATTTGCTTTAACGGCTGCAGCATCAATGATTCCGGTTGTAGGAGCTGCGATTGTATATGTTCCGATCTGTATTTTTATGATCGCTGAAGGGCAGACCGGGCCCGGAATTGGTCTCGGAATTTATTGCCTTATTGTAGTAGGTTTAACGGATAATGTCCTTCGTTTCACTTTGCTTAAAAAACTTGAAGATATCCATCCTTTAAATACGGTTTTCGGAATCATTATGGGGATGAGTCTTTTTGGGTTTATGGGATTGATTTTTGGGCCTATTTTAGTATCATTTACCTTGCTTTTGATTCAGGTATACCGGAATGAGTTTTCGGATGACGAAACTCCTGAACTCCAGCTTTCACAAAAAGATAAGAATGAAGATCTTGAAAATAAAATAGATTTAATAGTTTAAAAATGGAGCAGGGAATAAATCCTGAAATTTTACAGGAAATATGTGTCGTAAAAATGCCTTTTGGTAAGTATAAAGATACCATTTTAGCCGATCTTCCAATCAGCTATCTTGAATGGTTCCACCGAAAAGGAATGCCGCCGGGAAAACTGGGAATGCAGCTTTCTACGATTTATGAAATAAAATTAAATGGTCTAATGGATCTGCTGATCCCGATTCGTGGTGGAAAAGTGAATTATGAAAAACCTAAAACGAAGATTTATAAGTTTTAGAATTGGGCGGTTCCGTAGGAACCGCCCAAAATCAACTTTTCAAAGCAGCAATTTCATCTCTTAGCTTTGCCGCTTTTATAAAATCTAAATTCTTCGCGGCAGACTCCATTTCTTTTTGTTTTTGAACGATGATTTTCTCTACATCTTCAGAAGAATAACTTGCTTTTGTTTCGGCAACTTTTTGTACAATTTCTTTTTGAGTGTATCTTTCGTCTGGAAAATCTTTACTTCTTCCGACAAGATTTTCGGAGATTTTTTTATTTAATGCGGTCGGAACTTTGCCATGTTCTTCATTATAGGCTATTTGTTTTGCACGGCGATATTCGGTTTCATCTAATGTTGCCTGCATCGATTTCGTAATTTTGTCAGCGTACATGATTGCTCTTCCGTTGATATTTCTTGCGGCACGACCTACGGTTTGAATCATTGATCTTCTGCTTCTCAACATACCTTCTTTATCGGCATCCAAAATCGCCACCAAAGAAACTTCCGGTAAATCTAAACCTTCTCTTAGTAAATTAACGCCAATTAAAACATCAAATACGCCTAAACGAAGATCCTGCATGATCTGAATACGTTCCAAAGTTTCAACATCAGAATGAATATATCTTGTTCTGATTCCGAATTTTGTAAAATATTTCGTCAATTCTTCCGCCATTTTCTTGGTTAAAGTTGTTACTAAAACTCTTTCGTCAATTTCGGCTCTCTTATTGATCTCCTCCATTAAATCATCAATCTGATTAATAGTTGGTCGGATTTCAATAATCGGATCTAAAAGTCCTGTTGGACGAATAATTTGTTCAATATATTCTCCACCTGTTTTTTCCAATTCATAATCTGCAGGAGTTGCGGAAACATAAATGACCTGATTCTGAATGGCTTCAAATTCCTCAAATTTTAAAGGTCGGTTATCCATTGCAGCGGGAAGTCGGAAACCATATTCTACCAAAGCTTCTTTACGGCTTCTGTCGCCGCCATACATCGCATGAACTTGTGGAACGGTAACATGGCTTTCATCGATTACCATTAAAAAATCTTTCGGAAAATAATCTAAAAGACAGAAAGGTCTGGTTCCGGGAAGCCTTCCGTCAAGATAACGCGAGTAATTTTCAATTCCTGAACAGTAACCCAATTCTTTGATCATTTCAAGGTCGAGTTCGGTTCTTTCCTGAAGTCTTTTTGCCTCTAAAGGTTTCTCAATGGATGAAAAGAAATCCACCTGCTTTACCATGTCATCCTGAATATTTTTGATAGCTCCGTTCAATGTCTCCTTGGAAGTCACGAAAAGGTTTGCCGGGTAGATCTGAATCTGCTCAAAATTTGAAGTGACGTTTCCTGAAACAGGATCAAAACTCTGAATTTTTTCAATTTCATCTCCAAAAAACTGAATTCTTACACCATTGTCTGCATAAGCAGGAAATATATCAATCACATCACCTTTTACTCTAAATGTACCTCTCTGGAAGTCTCCCAATGTTCTGGAATATAATGCATTAACTAGAGAATGTAATAGTGCGGTTCTTGTAGTTTTTTCTCCGATTTCAAGCGAAATTAAAGATTTGTGAAATTCAGTAGGATTTCCGATACCGTAAATACATGAAACGGAAGCTACGATCAAAACATCTCTTCTTCCTGAAAGCAGACTTGCCGTTGCAGAAAGACGAAGCTTCTCAACTTCTTCGTTAATGCTTAAATCTTTCTCGATATAAGTTCCAGAACTTGCAATATAGGCTTCCGGTTGGTAATAGTCGTAGTAGCTCACAAAATATTCCACCGCATTTTCAGGGAAAAACTCTTTGAATTCCATGAAAAGCTGAGCCGCCAAAGTTTTGTTGTGCGCCAAAACCAAAGTTGGTTTCTGCACATTATTCACCACATTGGCAACGGTAAAAGTTTTCCCGGAACCGGTAACTCCCAATAAAGTCTGGTATTTTTCCCCGATTTCAATACCATTGGTCAATTTTTCAATGGCTCCCGGCTGATCTCCTGTAGGTTTATATTCTGATTGAAGATTGAATTTCATACTTCAAATTTAGGAAATAAAAAATGTTGGGAAGTAGAGTGAGGTCATAATTTTTTGTTTAAAAAACTTCTAATATCATTTCTAAATTCAATTGTTGAAATTTATTAACTATTTCATTGTTATTGTTTTCCATTCCATCACTGCTTCCCCATTTGTATTTAAATCTGAAATTTCTAAAAACTTAAATTTCCGTTTTGCCGTTTTCTTATAAAGTTTATGAAAATCTTTAAAAGCTTCATATTTTCCATTATTGGAATGAAAAGCAAATGTTGCTATTTGCTTCCATCTATTATTTTTAAGTGTCCAAATATTAATACTTTTAAAAACACTCGAGCAACTAGAATAATATTGTCCTATTTCGTTTCCTCCATCTTCGTCAATATCACCCATACTAAAAATACTTTCAGGATGGCAACAGTTTGATTCAGTTTGTATTCTCGGAATTATATTGTCGGTAAAATAATATGAATCACCTTCTTCACAAGAATTTAATGCACTCAATACAAATACGGAATCTGTCTTTTTATCATTATTTAAGTCTCCTAATTTATTAAATCCTTGGTTATAAAACTCACGGATTGTTTCCTTGCTCATTTTAATAGGATAGCAGTTATTTTTCTGGTTTTTAAAATCATATTTTAAAATATCTAATCTGAATTTTCCTTTTAAAATAGAGTCATTAATAAACTGAATATCATTTGAAACAATTGAATCTGAACCTTGATTTCCAATCGTTTCTTTTTTAGGACATATTTTCTCCTGAGGATTCGAGCTCATTACTACTCTCTTGTTTTCACCTTTTTTATTACATGAAGAAATAATGAAAAGAATAATTAAAAAAAAGAATGTTCTCATTTGATATTTTCAGACTGTAGATTATTCAAAAGTAAGATTTAAATACGAAAATTTTAATTTTAAAATAATAAAAAAACCGTAAAGCATCAACTTCACGGTTATAAAAAAATCTATTCGGAATAATATTTCTTATTGTGTTTTCTTATAAGTTTCAAAATTCATTGTTAATGGCAATTTGTATTGATAAGCCACGGTTTTACCATCTGCTATGGCCGGTTTCCAAGTTACATCCTGATTGGCTAGCTTTGTAACACGGTGTGCTTCACTGTTGAACTTTTCGTTTTCGCCTGATGCCTTAATGTCTCTTACTTTGCCGTTCTCGTCTACAACAAAGGTTATCGTTGTTTTTACAGTTCCTTCATCTCCTTTAAAAACAGAGCCATCAAAATTCGCTGCAACAAGACTTCTCAGCTTATTTGCTCCTCCCGGAAATTCTGCAGGCGTAAAATTGGCTTCTTCTCCATAAGCAACATCCCGTATCTTTTTTTCTTCAGATTTTTTAGCTTCAACATTTCGTTTTACGGGAATAGTATCTTTTCCTTTAATGAATGCTTTTGCTTTAAAGCCCATGAAGACCTTTTCTTTTTCATTTCGATAATCTTCAAAATATTTGTTTGTCATTAAGTTTACCTGATAAGGCTCCGGGTTTTTTGCACTTATTGCATTAGGATATCTTTTGCTTACAGATTGATGCGAAAAGTCTTGTGGCTTATACTTTTTAAGATTCTGATTTTGCGTTTTCTTACCATCAATCCACAAACCGTATTTCTTTGTGTTCATAAAATCATTGAGTTGATTTTCACTTACCTCTACTTTTTCAGATTTTTTTATATTGAAAAAATACAAAGGAGTTTCAGCCTGCTGTTCTTTTGTAAGCTTAAAATATAGTTCCTGCAACTTTACACGATCTTCTAAACTAATTTTTCTATCAAATTCAGCATATTTTTTCTGTTCCAAGAGATTACTATATTTTTTGATAATCTGGTTGTACTCGGTTGAAGGATCATTAGAAAATATTCCAGGAGTTGCCTTCTCCTCAATTTGAGCTGAAAAATCATGATTCTCTTTCGCATAAGTTTTTTCTGCAAAAACGATTGCTAAAACAGCAAAAGCGGGAATCGCAAGATATTTTTTTGCTTTTGCAAATTTTGAATTTTTACTTGTCATCATTGTAAATCTTTTTTTAGTATTATTAAAATTGAATTGGTGAATCAATGGGAGGTTTTGTTGTTTTAAAATTTCCTGTAAAATCATTTCCCGGTATTTTTTTACATTTTTATTTTGAGAAATTACGCTCTCATCGGCGATAAACTCATGGTTGTTGACCATTGCTTTTTTGTAGAAATACACAAACGGATTGAACCAGAAAACGGCTTTTATAATTTCCACAAAAAGAATGTCTGCAGAGTGTTTTTGTTTAATATGAATTTCCTCATGGAGAAAAATGGTATCATCAATTTTTGAATCCTTGAGATAATTTTCTGAAAGATAAATCGTATTCCAGAAACTGAAAGGGGCTAAGTCTTTTTCGAGGAGAACGATTTTTCTATTTTGATACATTAAATTTCTTCCCTTCAATCTTTTGATTTTCAAAACAGAATACACCATTTTTAAAACTAAAATTCCTGTGATAATAAAGTAAGCAATTACCAGAAAATTTGTGAAACCAAAGCTTTCCTCTTGGTCTATAATCTGAGTTTCTAATATGGGCTGTCCGGTTTCTTCTGTAAAGACCGTTTCCTGAGTTTCATGTTGAATCTGTTTTGTTTCAATCGTTGCGAAAGGAATGCAAAGTGAAAATAGCAAAGCCGATAATAAATAGAAACGGTTGAATATAAATGTTCTTTCTTTTGCCAGGAATAAATAATAAAGTCCCAGCAAAGCTCCTGAACAAAGGATCATTTTTAAAAGAATTATTTCCATGACTAATCTTTTATTTCTTTATCGATAATATCACGAAGTTCTTTCAGTTGTTTCTGCGTCAGCTTTGAATTTGATGTAAAAAACGAAGCAAACTGCGTCACAGAGCTGTTGAAAAAACGGTCAATCATAGAAGTCATTTCTTCCTTGAAATATTCACCTTTTGCTACTTTCGGAAAGTATTCGCGTGAATTTCCATACAGTGTAAAGCCTACCAAATCTTTATTCTGCATTCTTTTTAGCAGTGTTGCAACAGTTGTTGCTGCAGGTTTCGGCTCAGGATACGTTTCCAGAATATCTTTCATGAATGCTTTTTCTTTTTCCCAAAGAATATCCATTAAAGTTTTTTCGGAATTGGTCAGTTTTATCTCGTTCATATTCTACAATATTTCATTTCGTTCTACAAATGTAGAATAAAAATTTAACTGTGCAAATGTTTTTATGGCATTATTTTTCCACTTTATGCAAAAACCTCTTTTAATATTATTATGAAAAAACTACTCTTACCCATTTTACTGGCTTCAGCAACCACGATTGTTTCGTGTCAGGGAAAAGGAAAACCCAGCGAACCATCTGCAAAAGAAGAAAAACCGAATACAGATTACAAACCTGCTTTTGAAGGACAGACTAGAATTAAGCCCGTTAAAACTACTACAGCATTTAATGTTGAAGTTTTAACTAAAGATTTAGGCAAACCATGGGGGATCATCAATTTGCCCGACGGAAAATTTTTAATTACTGAAAAAACAGGATTTATGAATGTTGTTTCTGCAGACGGAAAACAGATTTCAAAAATTGAAGGATTTCCAAAAGTAGATTCAAAAGGGCAGGGTGGAATGCTTGATGTTGCTCTTGACCCTGATTTTAAAAGCAATAACATCATTTATTTTTGCTATTCTGAACCTTATTCAGGAGGAAATCACACTGCAGTTGCCAAAGGAAAATTATCAGCAGACATGAAAAACATTTCTGATGTAAAAGTGATTTTCCGTGCCACACCAACCTATGACGGAGATAAACACTACGGAAGCCGTTTGGTTTTTGATAAAGACGGAAATCTTTTTGTAAGTACCGGTGAAAGATCAGATAAAGAAACCAGAGTGTACGCACAGAAAACAGATAATTATTTAGGTAAAATTTTAAAAATTACCAAAGACGGAAAACCAGCTCCGGGAAATCCATTTATCGGAAAAGATGGCTATAAGCCTGAAATTTATGCATTTGGAATCCGCAGTCCGCAAGGTTTGGCTTTGGATGAGAAAGGTCAGCTTTGGGATATAGAAATGGGACCGAGAGGCGGAGATGAAATCAATCTTATTCAACCCGGAAAAAATTATGGATGGGGCGACGTCACCTACGGAATTGAATACAATGGAGAGAAAATAAATAACGGAACAACGCAAAAAGCAGGAACTGAGCAACCTGTTTATTACTGGGATCCCGTAGTTTCTCCAAGTGGAGTTACATTTTACACAGGAAATATTGATGAATGGAAAAATAATTTATTCATTGCCTGTCTCAGTGGTCAACATATCAACAGAATTGTTTTAAAAGACAATAAGGTTGTTGGCGAAGAAAGACTTCTATTAGACCAGAAAGAAAGATTCCGTGATGTTTTGAGCGGAATGGACGGGAATTTGTATGGTGTGACCGACAGCGGAAAACTGTATAAAATTTCTAAGAAATAAATGTCTAGAAAAGAGTCACAAAGTGACGACTTTCTACAGGATAGGATGCAATCCTATCAACATTAAAATAAGAATCAAATCATATGCAATTCGGGCGCAAAATCTTCGATTTTGCGCCTGAATTTTATTTTAAAAACAATTAAGCTTCTTCCAAATGAACGGTAAAGTGTCTTAAAATTTCAGGTTCCCAAGTAATATTGTATCCTTTTGAAATTTCGTTTCTTCTTTCGTACACATTTTTTACCGCAGCTGCAATATAATCCATGTGATTGTTCGTGTACGTTCTTCTCGGAATTGCCAAACGAACCAATTCTAATTTCGGATAACGGTTTTCTCTTGTTTCAGGATCTCTGTCTGCCAATAAAGTTCCGATTTCCACCGTTCTGATTCCTGCTTCTTTGTAGATCTCAAGACCTAAAGTCTGCGCAGGATATTCTTCACGCGAAACATTTGGTAAGAAATTTAAAGAATCAATGAAAACAGCGTGACCACCAATCGGCTTCTGTACAGGAATTCCGTACTCGATTAATTTATTTCCAAGATATTCAACCTGAGAAATTCTGCTTTCCAGATACGCAAATTCTGTTGCTTCATCTAGTCCGACAGCCAAAGCAGCCATATCTCTTCCTGCCATTCCGCCATACGTGATAAAACCTTCATAGATAATCGTGAAATTAGATGCTTTTCTGAAAACTTCTTCGTTGTTCAATGCAATAAACCCACCGATGTTTACCAATCCGTCTTTCTTTGAACTCATCGTCATCCCTTCTCCGTAAGAAAACATTTCTTTACAGATTTCTTTGATACTTCTGTTTTCCTGTCCGGCTTCTCTTTTCTTGATGAAATAAGCATTTTCTGCAAATCTGGCAGAATCAAAAAATACAGGAATTCCGTATTGGTCTGAAAGTTCTTTTACTGCTTTCATGTTTTCAAGAGAAACAGGCTGTCCTCCTGAAGAATTACAGGTAATCGTTACCAAACAGAAAGGAATCTGCTCTTTCGGATGAGATTTGTAAACTTCTTCCAGTTTTTGAAGGTTGATATTTCCTTTGAATGGATGAAGGTCATTAATATCAAAAGCCTCATCAATGGTACAGTCGATTGCGTGCGCTTTTCTGATTTCGATATGTCCTTTTGTGGTGTCAAAATGGGAGTTTCCGGGAATTACATCTCCGTCTTTTACCAAAACCGAAAACAAAACGTTTTCAGCAGCTCTTCCTTGGTGAGTTGGCAATAGATATTTGAAACCTGTGATACTTTGTACTGTGTTGTGAAGTTGTTCGAATGAGCGAGAACCTGCATAACTTTCGTCTCCGGTCATCAATGCTCCCCATTGTCTGTCAGACATCGCTCCTGTTCCAGAATCTGTTAAAAGATCAATATAAACCTGTGAAGATTTTAAGTTAAATAAATTGAATTTAGCATCTTTCAGCCATTGTTCTCTCTCTTCTCTCGTAGACTGACGGATTTCTTCCACCATTTTGATACGAAACGGCTCTGCATATGGTAATTCCATGTGATATATTTTTTAGATTTATTAAAGAAAAATTTAATTGAAAATGAATTCAATCATCAGATGTATTTAAAGGAATAAAAAAGAACTTTACTCAGGAGCTTTAAATATATTTTCATCCGAATGAAAACCTGCAACGCCACCACTTACCGCAAATTTCATTGCCGAAGCAGCAGTCATTCCTACCACAGGTTTTATATTCTTTTCTTCTGTAATAATTACCCAGCCGGAAATTGCATACGAATGCGGAAGATAAACCGCTACATAATTGTGTTTTTCAACATCTGCCATTTCTTTTTGGGTTAAAAAACCGATTCTCCAGATTTCAGGATTTTCGTTGGTTTTTACCCAAACCGGATCACTGAATTTCTTCTTGTCTCCGACGAATGAAGACATCACATCTTTTGTTGGCGAATAGATATGTTTGATTCCCGGTGTTTTTTCTAAAAGTCTGTCAACCGCATCCACAAAAAATCTGCCGACTACAAACTTGTTTCCTAAATAGCCTAATAAAGCTGTTAGCAATAAAGTTGATAAAAAAACCAACCCCGGAATTTCTCGTGCTACCGACGGAATAATATTATCAATGGAAGTAATGACCGACCAGATCACGAAAATTGTCAGTCCGATCGGACCAATAATAATCAATCCCTGAAAAAAGTTTTTCAGGAATGCGTTGGTCATGCTTTCAAAAGTCGGTTTTTTCAAATGTTTATCCGTGTATTGATTCTTTATTTCCGTAAGACTGAATGATTTTTGCTTCATATTCCAGCCACTCTTCCCATCTTTTATTTACCTGTTCTGCGTCGCCGAGTTGTCTTGCAAATCCGATAAAAGTGGTGTAATGATTGGCTTCAGAAATCATCAGTTCTTTGTAGAATGTTTTTAATTCTTCGTCTTTAATATTTTCTGTTAAAACTTTAAATCTTTCACAGCTTCTGGCTTCAATCATTGCAGCAAAAAGCATTTTGTCTATAATTAATGTGTCTCTGTTTCCTCCTTTCTGGATGAAATTTACCAATTCGTTCACATAATCATCTTTTCGGGTTCGCCCAAAAGTGTAGCCTCTTTTAATAATAATCTGATGAACCTGATTAAAATGCTGCAGTTCTTCCTGAGCAATCGCCAAAAGTTCCGTTACAATTTCCGGATATTCCGGAAGCATCGTGATCAGTCCGATCGCATTGGTTGCTGCTTTTTGCTCGCACCATGCGTGATCGGTTAAAATTTCCTGTAGATTTCCTTCTGCAATATTTGCCCATCTCGGATCGGTGGGAAGCTTCAGCTTAAACATGACTTAAAAAATTTCTGTAAAATTAAAATAATTTGCAATAAGATTGAGCGTTTTTATTTTCGGGTTCAATGTTTTTGTTATTTTAACGCAAAGGTTGCAAGGTTTTTTGGAATACTCTACGCATATTTTTTAAGTTCGCAAAGGCGTTTCACTCAGCCAAGAACACAAATGTTTAATACTTGACATTAAAAGTTTCAAAATTACTTCGAAGCGGTTTTTAATCTTAAAAATTCCAAAATTTTCCAGCCGAATGCATCAAATTTCTTTAAACCTGTTGCGATAATGAAGGCTAAAATTACATTCACTATATAAATTAAAACCATTAAAATCCACCACGGCATATTTTCTTTTAAAGGAATAACCAGGAAATAAACCAGTGACGAGCTGATTCCCTGCCCGAAGTAGAAAAAAATGGCATTTTTACCGATGTGAGTAACGAAATTCTCTTTTGTAATTTTTAATCTATTATATAACACAAATAAGGTCGTCAAAGAAAATAAAGACCAAATAATGTAAGGGATTTTCGGTGGGAATTTTTGTTTATTGATTTTAAAGAATATATCATTTCCAAAATACCAGAACATCCAGATCAGTGCAGCAGCGACCAATCCGTAAAGTACAGGAATCATTTTTGTCGAAATGGTTTTTCCTCTCATTTTATTGGCAACCAGAAATACAGTCATATAAAATGCTACATAACCGACTTGTCCGTTCGGATATATTTCCGGGAAAATGTTGAATAATAAAGTTAAGGCCATGCAAATTCCGATAAACCAATTGATGTGTTTTGGGAAAAATCTTAAAATTAAAACTCCGAAAACCGTTAAAATAAAATAAACTTTAAGATACCAGAAACTTCCCATCACCACCGGAAAAGTGTCTGCATTGGTATATTCATGCAAATACCAATTTCCCAGATTTTGCCATTGTGGAGCGGTAGAAATACTTGTTGCCGCATATTTCGAACCGAAAGTAGAGTAGAAATTCTGCAGCCATTCGAGTGAGAAAAAAGTGAGGCCGAAAATTTTAAAGAAATAATCTAAAAAGAACAGCAACGTTACAAAAATCATGTAGGTAATCTGTAGTTTCAGTAATCTGTAAAACGTTTTTTCAATATTGGAACCTGAAGTGATTCCGCTTAAGGCATAAAACAGCGCAACATCAAAAACCAATGAAAATACTCTCAGCTCAGGAATAATATAAAATTGTCCCGACCAAAATGCGGTATGGATAAAAATAATGGAAAGGGTTGCTAATCCTTTAGCAAAATCAATGTAGAGATCTCTGTTCATCTAATTGTGGAATAATTTTCCAAAAGTACAAATAAAACAAGAGCGATTTAATTTCAGTTGATTTATTCAAACTTTAAAAGGTAAAAAACAAAAATTATAATATAGAAATACTTATCTTGAATCGTTTTAAAAGAAAAAATAGAAAAATTCTCAAAATCATATTGTTAGTGACTAAAAAATCATTACATTTGCACCTCGAATTAACTAAAAATTTATAGACAATGTTTGCAATTGTAGAAATAGCAGGGCTTCAATATAAAGTTGAGCAAGACCAGAAGTTGTTTGTGAACCGTTTGAAAGGAGATAAAGGAGGGAAAGTATCTTTCGATAAAATCTTACTTACTGTAAACGGAGCAATCACTGTAGGCGCCCCAGCTGTAAACGGAATCACTGTAGAGGCAGAGATCTTAGACCATGTAAAAGCTGATAAAGTAATCGTTTTCAAAAAGAAAAGAAGAAAAGGTTACGAAGTGAAAAACGGTCACAGACAATCTCTTACTCAGATCAAGATCACTGGTATTACAGGATTTGATGGTAAGAAAGCTGAAAAACCAGCTAAGAAAACAACTAAAAAAGCTGATGCTGAAGCAGCAGAAAGCGCAGAATAATTTAAACCAAAAAACCTTAGAATAAAATGGCACACAAGAAAGGAGTTGGTAGTTCCAAAAACGGTAGAGAATCTCACTCTAAAAGATTAGGCGTGAAAATTTTCGGTGGACAAGACGCTATTGCTGGTAACATTATTATCAGACAAAGAGGTACTCAACATCACCCAGGTGAAAATGTTGGTATGGGTAAAGATCACACTTTGCACGCTCTTGTTGACGG
>Ga0213828_1001614_pt1 | contig 18038 bp, 16 predicted proteins | sample MC6MC0897MG_FD_180664 | JGI IMG/M metagenome (GOLD analysis project Ga0213828, IMG submission 180664) | Enriched soil aggregate microbial communities from Iowa State University, Ames, United States - MC6-MC0897-MG | ecosystem: Environmental > Terrestrial > Soil > Unclassified | place: USA: Iowa... | reverse complement strand
CATCGAACCGGGCAAACGCAACAGCGCCACCGCGAGTGCCGATCATGTCGCGGTGCAGGTCTTCCATCAGCATCACCGGCTCGGCGAAAGGCGTCAGGGCGAAAGTTTGTGCTCCGGCGCGGCCGGCGCGTTCGGCTTCTTCACCATGACCGAGGCCGTCGATGATCAGCGCGCTGACGCTGCCGTTGTCATACGCCAGGTGCCAGACATCGCCGCAGGCCGGATCGTTGTGCAGTGAGTGCTGGCTTATCCCAAAGCGCATGTCAGGCTCGCGATCCGTGCGCGGATAAAATCGCGCCAATAACACCGCGCCACGGGCATCGGCGTACACATCAAACACTTCGGTCTGGCGTGATATCGAGCCAAGGCCGATGCCTTGGGTGCCGCCGGTCGAGAACCCGTCGGCCATGCAGGCCTCCAGATCAAACCCCTGAGCACGGTCGATGGCGAGCAGTTCAATGCCAAAACCATTGGCGCGTGGCAACACCCGCAGGTGCATTTCACCGTGGCTGGCGTGCTTGAGCACGTTACTCGCCAACTCCGTAGCCACCAGTGCCACGCGTCCGGCATCGCGCTCGTCAAAGCCATGTTGTTCGGCCAGTTGTTGCGCGGTGCGGCGGGCGTGGCCGATCTGGCTGCTGTCTTCGATCAGTAAAACCTGGGTCATCGACCCGCCGATATTCATGTCCATCGGGTAATCGTTATTCGGGTGCCCTTGCCGGGCTCGGTGTCCAGTTCGAACTCTTCGACCAGCCGTTTTGCCCCGGTCAGGCCCAGGCCCATGCCGCTGCCGGAGGTCCAGCCGTCGGTCATCGCCAGTTTCAGGTCGGGAATGCCCGGGCCTTCGTCGCGAAAGGTCAAGCGCAGACCGACCTTGTGATCCTCATCGAGGATCTGCCAGTCCATGTCGCCGCCGCCACCGTAAACCATGGTGTTACGCGCCAGTTCGCTGACTGCCGTGACCATTTTCGTCAGGTCGATCAAGCGCATCCCGCATTCGGTGGCCAGTTTGCGTGCGGTCTGGCGCGCGAGCACGACATCCTGTTCGATGTGGATGGGTTGAGTACCGCTGCTGCGTACGGTCATTGCCGGTCTACTCGTTCCTGCAGCAGTTTCATCCCGCGCTCGACGTTCAATGCCGTGCTGACACCGGGCAGGGTCAGGCCGAGTTCGACCAGGGTGATCGCCACCGCTGGTTGCATGCCGACCAGCATGGTTTCGGCGTCCATGATTTTCGACAGGCCGGAGATCGTGCTGATCATCCGGCCAATGAACGAATCGACCATGTCCAGCGCCGAGATATCGATCAGCACGCCCCGTGCCGAGGTCTTGCTGATGCGCTCGGACAAGTCGTCCTGCAAGGTGAGGGCGAGTTGGTCATGCATGTCGACCTGAATGGTCACCAGCAGGAACTTGCCCATCTGGAGAATCGGAATACGTTCCATGCTTATACCGTCTTGACGAGGCTGACACCCAGACGGGTCAGGGCCAGTTTCAACGCATCGGCCAGATTGGCTTTGGTCACCACGCCTTGCAGGTCGAGACCGAGGTGGACGATGGTTTGCGCGATTTGCGGACGTACGCCGCTGATGATGCAATCGGCGCCCATCAGGCGGATCGCGGTGACGGTTTTCAGCAGGTGTTGCGCGACCAGGGTGTCGACGGTCGGCACACCGGTGATGTCGATGATGGCGATTTCCGAACCGGTGTCGACGATGCGCTGCAGCAGCGATTCCATCACCACTTGCGTGCGTTGCGAGTCGAGGGTGCCGATCATCGGCAGCGCGAGCACGCCGTCCCACAGCTTGACCACCGGGGTCGACAGCTCCAGCAGTTCTTCCTGCTGACGTTTGATCACCGCTTCGCGGGATTTCTGGAAAGTGCGGATGGTGTGCATGCCGAAGGCGTCGAGCAGTTCTGACACTTCCCAGAGTTGTTCGGCGAGCAGCGCCGGCTGGTCTTTGTAATGGCTCTGCAGCAGGTTAAACAACGGGCCTTTGAGGGCGAAGATGAAACTGGCGGTCTGCTGCGAGTCCTGGCCGAGCAGGGCGCGGCTGTGGGAGAGCTTTTCGAGGAACTGGCGGGTGGCTTCCCAGCCCGGTGAGGCAATGTTGGTGCCGTTGTCGTTCTCGATGCCACTGACCACCAGTTGCAGGAATTCTGTGGTCTGTTGCTGCAGATCGTGGTCTTTCAGGTTGCGGGTGGCACCGCTGGCTTGCAGGCCGTTGATCCATTCGCCCAGCAGTTGTGCTTGTTTGTTTTTCATCGCATCGAGTGTGCTGTTCTGCAGTGCTGCCATGTGCCTGTTGCTCCGTCGCGAATTGGGGGGCGGTCGTGAAAATGATCGCCGCGAAGTGATCGACATTTGCCGTTCGAAATAGTTGTTCGTTCTTGCACGTATATTTTTGATCTGGCGCAAGGAACGTCCCGGTAACTCTAGTCGGCGTGGCCGGGCGCGGCGAAGTTTTGAACGTTGGCGTGGGGCAGGCTTCGAATCTTCAAGGCCCGGCGGGTTTGCGCCGGGCTGGTTTTGACGAACGAGGTGGTCATGAACGAGCAATCGCAAAATCAGCAGAAACCCTCCGCCGAGCCGATCAACCGCAACGACCCAGCGATTGACCCGCAGGTGCCGGGGCAAGAGGTGCCGACGCAGCAACAGGGCGATGACGGCCAGGCGCAGAGTGCGGATCCAGCAGTGGATCAAAAGAACAAGCACACGGACAACGACAATGAATTCAGTCCGGGCTTCGAACCGCAGCTGGATCGGGCGAAGCCGGGGGAGGAGACGGATGCCGATATTGATACGGATGGCGGTTGATGTTCGGTGGAGATGACAAGGCCGCATCTTATGGATGCGGCCTTTTTTTTGCATTGGATTTGTGGTGTTGCTGAGATCGATCCCCTCACCCCAGCCCTCTCCCCCAAGGGGGCGAGGGGGAAAGGGAGCCGATCTCGGTGCCTTTCAAAAGCCAGGTTCGACTCGAGATTTCAGGTCGGCGGCTGTTCAGAGCCTGAGTTCGACTCAAGACTTTCAGGTCGGCGTAACTCGAACATCCAACTTGGTCGGCTCCCTCTCCCTCCGGGAGAGGGCTGGGGTGAGGGTAAGGCTTTTTACTTGCTCGGATGTTTGGCCTGCAGCTCTTTAGCGGCGGCCAGATGTTTTTCCAGCCCCGGCAGCATTTTCTGCGCAAACGCTTTCAGCTCAGTCGCGCCTTTGACCTTGTCATCGGTCACAGTATTGGCTTGCTTCTTGAACAGCTCAATAGTCTCTTCGTGCGCCTTCACCTGATTGTTGGCGTACGCCGCGTCGAAAGACTCATCACGCACTTCGAGGATTTTTTCCTTGGCCTGTTTGACCAATGTCGTAGTGTCCGGAACTTCGATGTCGTTGGCCTTGGCAATGGTCGCCAGTTCGTCGTTGGCCTTGCCATGGTCGGTAATCATCATGTTGGCGAACGCCTTGATGTCGGCCGATTGACTCTTTTCCAGCGCCAGTCGGCTGGTTTCGATTTCAGCTATACCACCGGCCGCAGCGTTATCGACAAAGTCATTGTCAGTCGCAGCGAAGGCGCTGCCCATGCCGCTGCTCAAAGCGACAGCCAAAACCAGATGACGCAGGTTGAATCCGTCCATTGGTGTATCTCCACGCAGTTTTTGTTGGTGTTAAGCAATGGAGGCAGCGCGGCAAGCAAAGGTTTGATCGCATTTGCGACAGGGCGACGAACGGGCACCGCTGGTCTGACAGGTGGTCGACAGAACCGTGCAACCGAGGCCATTCTGATAACTGGCCAGCGCAATCGGTCGCGTTGACCAGCCGATCAACTGACGGAGGTGTTCCATGCCGGTGATCCATGATCTGTTACAGGACTTGAAACTTACAAAGGAAGAGATCCAGAAAAAACGCACCGCGGATCCACATCTGGACGCACTGATCAACAAGTACTCCCAGGCGGACGCCGAAGTAGTCAAGGCCGAGACTGCCACCTCGGATGCTCCCAGCGACGACACGCTGAAAAAACTCAAAGAAAAGCGCTTGCAGGTCAAAGACAAGATCGTCGAACAATTACAGGCGCGAACCTGAGGCCCTGTTGATCCGCCGACCTGCGGTCGCGGATTGACGGGAACGACAGCCACGACCGGCACCTCGAATGTACAGAGTCTTCCATCCGACTCATTGCGAGGTGCCTTATGAACGATCCCAAATTCCCCAGTGAAGAGCAGGGCGCATTCGACCCGGTTCCCACGCATCCCGAACCCAATAGCCCGGCGCATACCACTTCCACCCCCGAGGAGCCGGATGAGGATCTTCCCGAAGACGAAGATCCGGACAAGTTCGATAAATCCAGTAACTGACAGACCGCCTTCGCGAGCAAGCTCGCTCCCACAGTAGATATCTGTTGGCCACAAATGCTGTGACCAGCAAATAACCCTGTGGGAGCGAGCTTGCTCGCGAAGGCGTCTGCCCATGCAACACAGATTCCTCATGGCTCACTTCAGCGCCGCATCCAACGGCATCCGCGCCATATGCGTCGCCTTCAACGAGCCAAAATACAACCACGACCCATACTCGCGCACCGTGGTGATCGGCGAGTAACTGCCACTGCTCGCATCCTGCAAATTGGCAATCACCTTGCCCTCCAGATCCAGCCCCAGGACAAACCCGCGCTTCTCCACTGGCTTAGGCAAAACCGCCAACGCCCGCACGATCATCTTGCGCACGAACGGATGCCCGGCGGTGCCATCAAGCAGAGCATTGCGTGGCGCATACAACGCCACCCAGAACCGGTTACTGCCATTGAATGCAAGGTTGTCCGGCAGCCCCGGCAGGTTGTTGATAAACAGGTCATGAGTGCCGGCTTTCGGCCCGGTCAGCCAGTAGCGGCTGATGCGATAGGCGCCGGTTTCGTTGACCAGCACATAGGCATCGTCCGGGCCGAGGGTCACGCCGTTAGCGAACTCAAGCTTATCGAGCAGGACACTGGTTTTGCCGCTCTGAAAGTCATAGCGCAGCAGGCGTCCGTCACCGCCGTGCTCGATGATCGCCTCGCCGTCGTGGCCGTAGCCCCAGCGGCTGGAGGCATCGCTGAAATAGGCGTAATGCCCGGACTTGTCGATGGCCACGTCATCGGTGAAACCGAAGGCCAGACCGTTGGCCTCGGTGGTCAAAGGAACCAGCTGACCCTGCGCATCAAGGGACAACAAGCCCTTGACCCCATCAGCGATCACCAGCATGCCGTTCGGATGTCGGGCCAAGCCCAGCGGACGGCCACCGGTGTCGGCGAGTACCTTGCGTTGCTGGCCGTCGAGACTGGTACGGATCAGTCGGCCGTCGTGCAGCCCGGTGATTAAAAAGTCACTTTCCAGCAGCAAGGCTTCCGGCCCTTCGATGTCGCTCGGCCCGACCTGCGCTATGCCTTTGAGTTTCTGGTTCTCGGCATACATGCCTTCTGTCAGCGAAGGCGCCGGCGGCGGTGTCCAGGCCACGGGTTCGACTTTGGTGGGCATCAACAATAAGAACGCGATGACGATGAGGATCAGCAGCAACAACAGATGCCGTAGCTTCACGCGCTGGCCCTCGCCGAGGCCAGGTATTGCGCGGCCATGTCACGCAACGCCAGCATCGACGCGGCGGATTCGCGCTCGATGCGCCGTTTCAGCAGCAGGTGATTGGCGATGCGCATGGCCAAACCGTCGAAGCGATAATCCAGCGTGCGCACGAACCGCGTGCCGCTGCCCTCGGCGGTACATTCATACGTCAACAGCAGCGACAGTCCATGATCGCCTTGCGCCCGTGCGCACCAGCGTCGGCCGGGCAAGTACTCGGTGACTTCCCAGCTTAAATGGCCTTCACGTCCACCCGCGTGAATGTCCTCTTCAAAGCGCGAGCCGGCATGCAGGGGGCCGTGGGCGCCGTCTATCTTCAGCGACGAGGGGTGCCACTCCGGCCAGCGACCGACACTGGCGGCGTAGGCAAGCACAGCATTGGGTTCGCCAGCGATATCGACGGTGTGCTGCATGCGGGTCATGGGCATTCTCGCGTAGCTCAAAGGGGCGGTTTCCGGCTCCCAGTAAAGGGTGCCGAACAGGTAGTCCATCAGCGGCAGGACGATGTTGAAATTGCTCTGCTGCATGCGCTCGCGGCGGTGATGCAGCTCGTGCAAGCGGCGCATCTGGCGGATCCATGGCAGGCGTGTCAGGGGATTGTCTGCCGGCAAATGCTCGCAGGCATGAAACACCTCGTAAGTCAGATAACCCAGCACCATGCAGCCGCCGAACAGTCCGGCGACGTTGGCGTTTACCTGTGCCAACAGCCACCACAACGGCAGGGTAATCAGCAGTGTGTGCAGCACGATCAGCCAGGCGGGGAACAGGATCACCCGCCAGTCGCGGGCACTGTCGTAGGTCATGTGGCCGGGGGTGAAGAAACTGTGGTGGTCGCCGGCATGCCGGGCGTAGAACATTTTCGCGAAGGTTTTTTTGTGATGGCCGAGATGGCGATGGACCATGTACACGCCGAAATTGAACAGCAGCAGGGTCAACGGCACCGTCAGCCATTCCAGCAGGGCGACCTGCTGTACGCTGCTCCAGAACCCGCCGATGGCCAGCACGCCGAACAGCAGCACGAAGGCGCCGTGCAGCCACGGGTTGTACAGCGGATGAATGGCCGCGCGGTAGCGACTGCGGAATATTTCGGTGGTCTGCCTCACTGCTTCACCTGCGGGTATTGTTGTTATACCCGGCAGATTAGCCGATCCGGCCGTTTGTGCAGGCCGGACCTCGATGGCACATGCGCCATGCTCCGGTGCAAAGCTGCCGGTTCAGCTCAGCGGGTTCCAACGTTGCGACCAGTCGTCATCAGTGCGGATCACTTCGCGCAACAGGTGGAAGGCTTGCTGCAGTGTCGCCGAATCGCGATCGCGTGAGTAGACGAGGTAAGTCGGATAGCCGAATTCCGGGGCTTTGGTCACCGCTTCGAGGGCGCCGCTTTCCAGATAGGTGCGCACCACACGAGTACGGAAGTAGCCGCTGCCGCCGTGTTCGAGAATGTATTGCAGGGCCAGTGGGCCGAGGTTGAAGCTTAGCGCCGCTTTGGCTTTTTCCGGCAGGGCGGCGTCATGCTGGCGGCGGAAGTCCGGGCCCCAGTCGATGTAGACGTAAGGATCGGGGCGCTCGGGGGCGCGTACCAGAATCAGTTTTTCTTCCAGCACTTGCTCGACCTGCAATCCCGGCCAGTATTCCGGCTGATAGACCAGCGCGGCGTCGAGCACGCCGAGTTCCAGTTGCCGCAGCAGGTTTTCACCGTCGCGGATTTCCATGCGCAGGGCATGCCCGGGAATCTTTTCGCGCAACTCCGCTGCCCAACTGAGCATCAACGGGTTGCACAGGCTGACTTCGCCGCCGATGTGCAGCACGTTGTGATAGCCCTCGGGCAGCGGCAGGTCGCGGCGCGCGGCTTCCCAGGTCTGCACCAGTTGGTTGGCGTAGACCACAAAGGCCTCGCCATTGGGCGTCAGTTTCGCCCCGGCGCGGTTGCGCACGAACAGCGTGCTGCCCAGCTGACTTTCGAGCTTTTGCACCCGGGCGGTGATCGCCGTTTGCGTGACGAACAGCTTCTGCGCGGCAGCGGCGAGGCTGCCGTGACGGACGATTTCCAGAAAGGTGCGAGCGAGATCGATGTCCATGGGCGGGCCGGTGTTTGAAGTGTCGGGCATTGTAAAGGCAAAAGCCCCTCACCCTCACCCTAACCCTCTCCCCGAGGGAGAGGGGACTGACCGAGGTGTCTGGCGTCATACATCGACCTGAAAGATCGGGTCGATTATGGATTCAGAACATGAATCTCACGTCGGTGTAGATCTTCAATATCCCCGGCTCGGTTCCCTCTCCTTTGGGAGAGGGGACTGACCGAGGTGTCTTGCGTCATGCATCGACCTGAAAGATCGAGGCGATTATGGATTCAGTAGAGATCGTTCATGTCGGCGAACCTCTACAGCATCCCCCAATCGGTCCCCTCTCCCTTAGGAGAGGGCTAGGGTGAGGGGAAAGCAGTCACCGCAAAATCAACTGGCCAACTCGGTCAAACGCACCCGCGCCCACTCTTCAATCAACCGCGCCGGCGTGCCACACACCTTGCGCTTGTAGACAAAATTTCGGCACTTCTCGGCAAACTGATTGCGGTTGTAGAGCATGTCTTCCTGCATCTCCTGCAACTCGGTTTCGCGACACTGCTGGATCAATACCTGATCAACCCGCGCCTTGCGCTCACGCACCGCCGCATAGGTTGGATCGCTCACCACACCATTGGCCCGTTGCAGCAACCACAGAGAAAACTCGTCCGGGCAGCGCGGGCCGATTTCCTGAACCATGCCCAGTTGCCACGCCTGCACCGCGCTCACCGGCAGACACGCCTGGGTCAATTGCTCAGCCATGGCCGGGCCGACGGCGCGGGGCAGGCTGTAGGTCCAGTATTCGGAGCCGTACAAACCCATGCTCTTGTAATGCGGATTGAGCACGATATCGGCGCGGGCAAACACAATATCGGCGGCCAGTGCGAGCATCACACCACCGGCGCCCGCGTTGCCAGTAACGCCGCTGACCACCAGTTGCCGGGCCGTCAGCAGTTCTGCGCAGACATCATCGATCGCCTGAATATTCGCCCAGGCTTCAGCACCGGGATCCTGCGCAGCCTGGATCACGTTCAAATGCACGCCGTTGGAAAAGCTGCCGCGTCCGCCCTTGATCAGCAACACCTGCGTATCACGGGATTTGGCCCAGCGCAGCGCGGCGACCATGCGCTGGCATTGCTCGGTGCTCATGGCGCCGTTGTAGAACTCGAAGGTCAGCTCGCCGACGATGCCAGATTCGCGATACCGCAGCGGTTGATAGGCTTCGTCACTGAACGGCTGTGTAGCGATCGACCAGTCCAGCACCGGCACGTCGGCCAATTGCTCAGCCAACAGGTGCCGCGCCGGTTGTTTGAAGGTTTCTTCGCCGGATTGCGGTTTGCGCCGCAGTGCGCCGATCCACAGGCTTTGATCACCGGCCGCGACCAGTACGGCATCGTCATGCACGGCGAGGATTTCGCCGGGCACGCCGCTGCGTGAATCCAGGTGTGCGTCGTAAACGTAATACTGACCGCCGGCCAGGCTCGCCAGCACGCCGGGCTGACCATCGGCGGCATCGATGCAGCGTTTGATGAAGCGCGCGCAGTCGTGCCAGCTGAAACTGCGGTCGACCTGCTTCATGTTCGGCTGCAAGCGCCCGCGCACTTTCGCATCGGCATAGTCCAGAGCCACCGGTTCAAAGCCTTCGATGAACTTCTCCACCACTTCGCGTATGCAACGAATCGCTGCGTCACTGACCCGGCCGTTGTACAGCTCGGATTTGCGCAGGCCCGCCGGCAGGTTGAATTCACAAGTGGCCCACACTGGCCCGGCGTCCATTTCTTCGACCGCTTGCAACGCGGTGACGCCCCAGCTCGACAGCTCGTTGGTAATCGCCCAATCGAGGGCACTGGCGCCGCGGTCGCCAACAATACCCGGATGAATGATCACCACCGGCCGTTCGGCATTGCTCCACAGCGCCTCGGGCACACGGTCCTTGAGGAACGGGCAGATCACCAGATCCGCGCCGCTGTGTTCGATCTGTTCGCATACAGCGTTTTCATCGGTAAACAGCACGACGCTCGGCGAGTGCCCGGCCTCGCGCAGTTCCAGCCAGGCACGTTGGGTCAGGCCGTTGAACGCTGACGACAGCAGAATGATGTTGAGTGGTCGCATGCTTGCTCTTCCTTGAGTGGGTTCGCCGTGGGCTCTCGGTGAGCCGTCCCTGGCTTTCGATGGAGCCGCGAGATTAATCAGTGGCCGGCCACGCGCCAGTGACCGAGGTCAACGTTGTGTCAGCCAATGTTTCTGCGGCGACCAAGTGCCTTATGCTCAATGGTTTGCTTGTGCTGATTTTTTATTACTTCAAATGTCTTCGAGGCTATTGCACAGTCGCGCCTGATCAGAGCCGGACGATCCCGGCAGAACGATGGTTTTTCGCAGCGGGTGGGACCCGTTTCAGGGAGCAAGGCATGGGTGGGTACAACCCGCATTACCAGATCATCGGGCAGATGTTCCAAAAGGACTATCGCTGGCTGTGCGCTGCCGTTGGCCGCACGTTGGGTTGCCCGCACAGAGCGCAGGACATCGCTTCGGAAACCTTTCTGCGGGTGCTGGCACTGCCGGACCCCACGGCCATTCGCGAGCCACGCGCGCTGCTGACCACCATCGCCCGCCGATTGGTGTACGAAGGCTGGCGCCGTCAGGACCTTGAACGCGCCTATCTGGAAAGTCTGGCGCTGGCGCCGGAACCGGTGCATCCGTCTCCGGAAGAACGGGCGCTGGTGATCGAAGCGCTGCTGGCGGTCGATCGTTTGCTCAACGGGTTGTCGGCCAAGGCCAAAGCGGCGTTTCTCTACCATCAACTCGACGGCTTGACCTACAGCGAGATCGGCGAACGCCTCGGCGTGTCGACCAGTCGCGTGCAGCAATACATGGTGGAAGCGTTCAAGCGTTGCTATCAGGCAATGCAGGCATGAGGCCGGACGACGCGGTGATCGACGAGGCGGCGCAATGGCTGGCGTTGCTGCAGTCGGGCGAGGCGGGCATGGCCGAGCGGGCAGCGTTTGAGGCCTGGCGGGTTGCTGATCCAAGGCATCAGCAGGTCATCGAGCAGATGGGCGGCGGCCTGAATTTGCTGCGCAACCCGAACCTTCGCACCTTGCCGCGCAGCAGTCTGCTGCACAGTCTCAATGCGCCATCGAGTCGTCGACGCTTTATCAGCGGCAGTTTGAGTGTGCTCGGCATTGCGCTGTTGGCCGGATTACTCGGACGGCGCTACGGCTGGCTGCCGGAGGCGGGGGAGTTGTCGACCGGCACCGGTGAACGACGTGACTTCACCTTGGCCGACGGCAGTGCGCTGACCCTCAACGCGCGCAGTCGTGTGGTGCCGTTGTTCGATAGCCAGCAACGCTTGCTCGCCTTGCGCAGCGGCGAATTGTTGGTCGATGTGGCGAAAGAGTCGGCGCGACCCTTTGTAGTCGAGACCGAGCACGGGCGCATGCGGGCGCTGGGGACGAAATTTCTCGTGCAGTACAGCGAGGATTCGACGCGTTTGGTGATGCTCCACTCGCAGGTCGAAGTGGTCACCGCCGGTGGCGCGCGGCAAGTGGTGGCGGCCGGCGAGAGTCTGCTGTTCAACGGCGCAGGGTTGCTGGCGCTGGAGCGCAGCAGTGGCCAGGAAAGTGCTTGGGTGCAAGGTCGACTGGAGGTGCGCGACCGGCCTCTGCGCGAGGTCATCGACAGCCTGCGCCGCTACCGCCGCGGCATCTTGCATTTGAGCCCGGAAGTCGCCGACCTGCGCCTCAGCGGCCTCTATCCGCTCGACGACAGTGATCGCACGTTGCAGTTGCTGGAGCGCTCGCTGCCGATCCGCGTGACCTGGCACAACCCGTACTGGGTCAGCATCGACGCGTGGTTATAAACCAATAACTTCTTGGCCTAATCGCCACCCTATAAAAAGCGCCGGCCCGCTGCTCATTCCCTGCAGATGCCTCCAACAGGGAAACCCTTCGATGTTCTCAATCAAACAACAATTACCTCGATTGACCCTCGCCGCTGCGTTGGCGATGGGCATCAGCCCATGGGCGGCGGTTGCTCAGGAACCTGCTGCAGCGGTGTTTACCTTCGACATCGCTACCGGGCCGCTAGACGAAGTGCTGCTGGACATCTCGCGGCAAAGCGGTGTGCCGATTTCCTTCAGCCAAGAACTGGTGCAGGGCAAGCGCAGCGCGGCGGTGCGCGGCGCGTTGGGTGGCCGGCAGGCAGTCGAAAAAGCCTTGCTCGGCAGCGGTCTGCAAGTCGAGCAAAGCGCTCAGGGTTTGACGGTTCGCGAAGCCGATGCGCCGGCGAAAGTCACCAGCGTCGCGCCGGTCACCAGCGCCGATTACCGCATGGAAAAAGTCACCGTCACTGGCTCACGCATCGCCCGCGCGCAGAGCGATGGCGCCACGCCGGTCAACGTCATTACCCACGAAGAAATGGAAGCGCGCGGCTACAAAAACGTCTACGACGCCTTGGCGACACAAACGCAAAACACCGGCATGACCCAAGGCGAAGATTACGGCAACACCTGGCAACCGGCGGCCAGCGCACTCAACCTGCGCGGCCTCGGCCCGAACCATACGCTGGTGCTGATCAATGGCCGTCGCGTGGCCGATTACCCAACGCCGTACGACGGCAAGGTCAATTTCACCAACCTGGCGAACATTCCGTCGGCGGTCATCGAACGCATCGAAATCCTCAGCAGCGGCGCCTCGGCGATTTACGGCTCGGACGCGATCGCCGGGGTGGTCAACATCATCCTCAAGGACAAGATCAACGGCGTCGACGTTAATCTCAAGGGCGGCACCAGTGAGCGCGGCGGCGGAGACAACCAGCGTTTGCAGATCAGCGGCGGCGGCAGTTGGGGGGATTTTGACGGTTTGTTCGGTCTGGAACTGACTAACCGCGATCCGATCTGGGCCGATGACCGTGGCTTTATGCAAAACGGCCCGCTGGCGGACGTCGGTTACCGCCGCGACCTGAGCAACAGTCGTTATCTGGGACCGGGTTGCGGTGCTTATCAGGGCACCTTCGACAACAAACTGGTCAACAGCGGCGGGCGCTGCCGCACCGATCAGATGTACAACGATTACTGGACTGTGCAGACCCAGAAGGAAAACTACGACGGCTACACCCGTGGCACCTGGCATTTCAGCGACAGCGGTCAGGTCTTCGCCGACCTGATGTACGGCCTCGACCATATCCAGAACAACACACGCGGGCCGACCTTCACCTCGCCGGATTTCATCAATCAGAACAGCGGCAATCTGGAGCGCTGGTATCGACGCTTCGGCGAAGAGGAAATCGGTGGTCGCACCAGCAACAACAGCAAGTGGCGCGACACCTCGTGGACCGGCACCCTCGGCCTCTCGGACAAGATCGCCGACACTGGCTGGAGTTACGATCTGGCGGCCAACCGCTCGGAATATCGCAGCGTCAGGACCACGCGCTACACGCCACTGTCATCGATTCAGGATTTCTACCTCGGCCCGCAACTCGGTGTCAGCGGCGGTTATCCAGTATTCGCCCCGGATGCTTCACGGCTCGACCGGCCGCTGACGCCGCAGGAATGGCAGCAGTTTCGCGGCAACCTGACCCAGAGCAGCAAATCGGTGTCGACCAGTTACAACGCTTCGGTCAACGGTGATCTGTTCGACTTGCCGGCCGGCCCGGTGGGCTTCGCCGGAGTACTGGAAGCGGGCAAACAGGAATACCGTGTCGACCCGGATGACGGCCTCAACGACGGCACGTTTTACGGCGTAAGCCCACAGCAAAGCTCCGGTGGCTCGCGCAAGCGTTATGCGGCGGGTGGCGAGTTCAGCATTCCGGTCACCGACACGTTGTTGGCGACTGCCGCCGGACGCTGGGACCAATACAAATTCAGCGGCCGCACCGAGCAGCAGAAAACCTACAACCTGGGGCTTGAGTGGCGCCCGGTGACCAGCCTGTTGCTGCGCGGCAGTTACGGCACCAGTTTCCGCGCGCCGGATCTGAACTACATCTATCAGTCCGACAGCAACGGCTACTACCCGGCGCAGATCGATTACTACGGTTGCAGCCAGGGTGTGGAAGGCGCGTGTGATCGTGGGCGGGTCGATTACACCCAGAGCGGTACGGCGAATCTGGAGTCTGAACGCGGCAAATCGTGGACCTACGGCTTTGTCTGGTCGCCGTCGCGCAACTTCGATTTCTCCACTGATTTCTGGCGTGTCGAGATCGACGATCTGCTGACCACCGTCGATGAAAACCGCTTGCTGCAACAAGAGAACGAATGCCGCAACGGTACGCAGGACATCAACTCGGCCAATTGCCAATCGACCCTGGCGCGCATCGATCGCAACGCCGGCAATGCCGCAGTCGATCCGAACCAGTTGAACCGCGTGCGAGTCAACGCGATCAACGCCGCCAGCGAGCGGGTCAGTGGTCTGGACTTCAAGAGCAACATTCGCTGGGGCGCCGGGCAGTACGGCGCATTCAGTTCGGCGCTGGGCTACACCTTGGTGCTGTCGCATTACTACAAGGAGTCGGAGGAAGCGCCAACCCAAGACTGGCGCACTTCACGCACCAATTACGACTGGCGCAGCAAGGTCAACGCCAGCCTGACCTGGGATTATCAGAAAGCCACGGCGACGCTGATGGGCATTCGTTACGGTTCAGTCACCAACGGCGCAGGAGACGGGCGTCTGTCGCCGTGGACAGTGTTCAACGCCAGTGCGCGTTACAAACTCAATGACCGGGCAAGTGTCGGTCTGACCGTGAACAACGTGCTCAATCAGGTCAAACACGATGATTCAGCGGGGTGGCCGTATTACCCGACCGGCAACTATGACCCGTACGGGCGGCAGTGGTGGCTGGACGTGAGTTATCACTTCGGCGGCTGAGGGCAGGAATCTCGCGTTGACGTCCTACGGAAAATGGCGGGTTTTGCGGTAAGCAGGGGATATTTCCGACGACGTTTTCAGGTTGGTCGTCGGAAGCGCGATCTATAGCATCGGACCTGACATTGAAGTCGCTGAGCGGCTTGAACGCTCAGGCTCCCAGATCAAGGATCAATTATGCGTACACCACACATTCAGCATGAAACCTCTGTTTATTCCCTGCGCAACTTCTGGATCGATGATCGCGCCAGATGCCCCATGGAGGATGTCGCGATGCCCGCAGCAAAAGTGCCTCGGTTGACGGGGCTGAAGAAGGTCGCGGGCAAGCCTGTCGATTTGCTCGTGCATGGCCAGGACCTCGGTGACGACGCCATGCTGATTGTCCGCCTTACCGAGGAGGGCTTTGAGCTGAGCGACGTCGTCAACATGCTTTCAACTTCCGAAATGTACCTGCGCGAAGACATGGTCAAACGCATCACCGGCCGGTCTGTCAGAACCGTGCAGCGGCTGCTGAAGGAAGGCAAATCGATACGGCTTGACTCGCAGCAGAGTGTTGTCGCCTACCAATATGCGCTGGTGCTGGAGATGGCTACTCGTGCGTTCGGGGGGCTGCCACAGGCGGAGGTATGGATGCAGAAATCCACCCCTTACCTTAACGGCTACGTGCCGTTGGAACTGACCCACCATCCGCTCGGTTTCCAGATGGTCGAGCAATACTTGTGTCGGCTCCTGTACGGGGGTTACCCATGAATCCCTTGCCTTGGGAAGGGCACTGGTATGGCTGGCGCCTGGATCAGGAGGCCTACGGAGAGACGTGGGACAGCGGGATGGGTTCAAAACTGAAGGGCGGTCGATGGAATGCGCCTGGCCGGCGAGTCGTCTATGCATCTGTTGACCCGTCCTCGGCCATTCTGGAGGTGGCGGCCAATAACAGTTTTGATGCACTGGACAGAGAGCCTTATGTGCTGACGTGCTTTGAAGTCATCCGCGATGCACAGGTCAAAGTCGTTCAGCCCGAAGAGGTACCGAATCCTTACTGGTTGAGCCCCGCGTGGCCGTCGCCCAATCAACAGCGGTTTGCCGACGCTTTACTGGATGAGCATCCGTTTGTCCTGATTCCCTCGGCGGCAACCCGCCACTCGTGGAATCTGCTGGTGAGCTGCGACCTCGCAGCGGGGCAGTTCAAGATGGTCTCCCAGGAGCGGTTTGGCCTGGATACCCGGTTGTTGAGGGAGGTGACATTGGCTTGATGCGGACGCACGGCAGTTTGTGCATAACCTCATCACCCAACGGTCTAAACCGCCCTCTATAAATCCTTATTCGTCATTGCACATCCCTGCATAAACCAAAACGCAGGGATGGCTGTTCATGATTCAGTTTTCACCCGTCAAATCACCTTTAAGCCTGGCCTTGCTGCTGGCAATCAACACGCTGCCGGCCATCGCCGCCGACGGCACGGCAACCGAACCGACCACTCAGCTGCAGCGTGTCGAAGTCACGGGGACGGCAATCCGTAGGGTCGACGCGGAAACTGCGGTGCCGGTGACCATCCTGCGCGTAGAAGAGCTGCGCGAGCAGGGCGTGTCCACCACAGAGGAACTGGTCAGCCGGATATCCGCCAACCAGTCTTCGGTTGGTTCCGGGCGTTCGGTGGGGTCGAGCAGTGGTGGGGCGTCTTATGCGGATCTGCGCGGCATCGGCGCCAACAAAACCTTGGTGCTGCTCAACGGCCGGCGCCTGAGCAACAACGCTACCAATGCGATCAACGGCTCGGGTGTCGACCTCAACACCATTCCGTTCGCCGCCATTGACCGCGTCGAAGTGTTGCGCGATGGCGCCTCGGCGCTGTACGGCACCGATGCGATTGGCGGGGTGATCAACTTCATCACCAAGACCAGCCTCACCGAAGGACAGATCAGCACCAACTACGACACGCCAACCCATTCGGGGGGCGGTGAAAGTCGAAACTTCAGCGGCAGTTGGGGCTTCGGTGATTTGCAGGAGGATCGCTTCAACGTGTTCGGCGTGGTCAGTTACGACAAGCAACAACGCCTGGCCGCTGAGGATCGCGGCTACACCTACAACTATCAGCCCAACCGCGGACTTGATTACACCTCCGGCACCGCCTCGCCGGCCAACTGGAGCCAGGGCAGTAACGCCACCAACCCCTTGTCTGGATCGGGCTGCAATGCGCCGGGTTTGCTGGCGCGCAACGGCATCTGCCGGCAGAGCCTGTGGAATTACCTCGATCTGGTGCCGGAAACGGAGAAGACCTCGGCCTTCGCCAAAGCCACCGGCAAACTGTCGGACGATCACAACGTCAGCCTCGAATACTTCTGGGCGCAAAACGAAAACCGCACGCAAATCGGCCCCGGCACTTTGATGGGTAATCAGGTCAACCCCGGCACGGCGTTCTATCCAGGCAACGGCATCACCCCGGGGCCGAACGGTTTTGCCCTCGACCCGACGCAACCGGTCGACGTGAACTGGCGCGAAACTGCCGTCGGCGCGCGTCAGCACGAAGACGACAACACCAGTCAGCGTCTGCTGCTGAGTTTCGACGGCACGCTGGTCGGCTGGGATTACAACCTCGGCGCCTCGTATAACCAGAACAAAGTGGTCAACAGCATTCAGGACGGTTACGTCAACGACCGCGCCGTCAGCGCCGGTATTGCCAACGGCGTGATCAACCCGTTCGGCCCGCAGACGGCTGCCGGTTCCGCACTGTTGGCGGCCAACGCAGTGGACGGCGATTACGCCACGGCGGTAGGGCGGGTGAAGGCCATCGATGGGCGCATCAGTCGTGAAATCGGCGACTGGTTCGGCGCCGGCCCTTCGGCATTGGCGCTGGGCGGCGAGTACCGCAAGGAAGACTTCCATCAGGATTTCGCGCAATTTGCCGGCGACGTGCAAAGCCTTGGTGTCGATCCGAACGGCAGCGTTGCCGGGGATCGCAGCGTTTCCGCCGAGTACGCCGAGGTCAACGTGCCGGTGCTCGATAGCCTCGAACTGTCCGCCGCCGTACGCCACGACAAGTACAGCGACTTCGGCAGCACCACCAACCCGAAATACTCGTTCCGCTTCCAGCCATTCAAGGAGTTGGTGGTGCGCGGTGCCTACAGCGAAGGATTCCGCGCACCGTCGTTGTATGAGCTGTACAACCCGACCTTCACCAGTTTCACCAACGCCAACTACAACGACCCGCGTTTGTGCGCTGGCGGTAATCCGAGCAATGGCGGCATCGCCAACCGTGATTGCGCGCAGCAGTTCAATCGCAGCAGCGGCGGCAATACCGACCTGAGCCCGGAAACCGCGCGCAACGTTACCCTCGGGTTTGTCTATCAACCGTTTGAGCGCCTGAGCGCCGGGCTGGATTTCTGGTGGATCGACATCGCCAACCAGATTGCCGAGTTCCCCGAATCGGCGGTGTTCGAGAATCCTGAACTGTACCCGGATCGGCTGGTGCGCAAGCCGGATGGCTCCATCGATCACATCGTCACCGGCCTGGCCAACCTCG
>Ga0213828_1001611_pt1 | contig 18071 bp, 19 predicted proteins | sample MC6MC0897MG_FD_180664 | JGI IMG/M metagenome (GOLD analysis project Ga0213828, IMG submission 180664) | Enriched soil aggregate microbial communities from Iowa State University, Ames, United States - MC6-MC0897-MG | ecosystem: Environmental > Terrestrial > Soil > Unclassified | place: USA: Iowa... | reverse complement strand
GTGGTGGCCCCATCGGTCCCCCCGCATTGATTACCCGTTAACCTGGTCAGGCCCGGAAGGGAGCAGCCATAGCGGGAACATCGAGTGCCGGGGTGTGGCTGGTGGGGCCGCCTCCATTTCTGGGGTCCTAAAACCTCAGCCTGTCAGGCTAAGGCCTTCCCTCTGGCCTGTTCTGCGCTCCTGCTGTTGCCAACTTCTCCAATCGCTGAAATTCAAGACTGCCACTTTCGGACACGTTGCCGCGCTCGGGTTGCTCTCATGCACGTTGTAGCCGCTGGGCAGTTGAGAATATCCGGACGCTATGTAAGGGTTGGGGTGCGCCTGCATCCCAGATCGCCTGCATGAATGGATTCCGCGAAAATGCACAGCCTTCCAATCCTCGAAACTCCGCGCCTGATACTCACGCCGCTGCAGCTCGGCGACGTGGATGCCATTCAGCAACTGTTCCCGCACTGGGACATTGTTCGCTACCTGGACAGCCGCGTGCCTTGGCCTTACCCAGAAGACGGCGCGCTGCTCTACGTCCGAGACATCGCATTACCCGCCATGAACGCCGGGTGTGAATGGCATTGGATGATTCGCCTGAAGACGGAGCCTGCGCAGATCATCGGAAGCATCAGTCTCTATGACCAGCCGGGCAACAACCGTGGCTTTTGGCTTGCACAGGCATGGCAGAAAAACGGCTACATGCGGGAGGCCTGCAGGGTCATCAACCACTACTGGTTCGAAACGCTTGGGCGTTGCGTCATGCAGGTGCCCAAGGCTGCGTGCAATGACCGATCGCGCAGTGTTTCCGTGCACGAAGGCATGCGGCTGGTGGGAACTGAAGAGGGCCATTTCGTCTGTGGCCCCGTGCTCAAGCAGATCTGGGAGTTGAGCCGCGATGAGTGGCATCGACGTGGCGGCCGTTAGGTAATGAAGTGACGATCTCAACGTAAGCAAATGCTTGCCTTTGCCTGTGCCTTGCCGTGATAGAAAACAGCACCTACCCGCAAGGACTGCTTTCATGAAGTTTCAGCCATTCACGGTGTTCTGCATCGCGTGCTTCCTGCTGTCCATCAGCTATGGCACGACGTTCCTGCTCTCGATGCTGGTGCAGACGCTGGGCGGGACTGCAAGCGATGCCGGGCAGGTATTCGCTGTTGCCATGCTAAGTACGTTGCTCTCTGTGCTCGGCTCGGGGCACCTGCTGCAGCGCTTTGGCGCTGCTCGCAGCATCGCTGTGGGGGCGCTCTGCCTGGTCGGGTCATCAGTGGGCTTTGCCATGGTCTCAAGCCTGGGCATCGCTTTGTTGGCATGCGGCTTGATGCTTGGCATCGGCTGGGGGGTGTTCTACACCATTGGCCCCATCATGGTGACGCAAATGGTCGAGCACACACGCCGTACCCATTGTTTTGCACTGCTCTCTGGCAGCATGCTGACCGGCATTGGCACCGGGCCCTTGCTGGGCAAGTTCGCCGCTTTCGTTGCACTGCCTACCCAGCTCGCGTTCTGGGTGGCGGCGTGCGCTGCAGGGTTGGCGGGGTTGTACTTTGCTTGGCTCGCTTCGACTTCTCAGGGGCGGCGACCTGCTGAGAAGGTGCAAATCGGGTTGGCGTCCGCGCTCAAAGTGATGAGCTCGCGCTCTGGGCTGTCGATCCTGATGGTAGGGCTGGGCGGGGCAATCTTCGGCACCATGGGCAGTTTCCAGACCAGTTATGCCGCTCGCCTGGGGCTTGATTACTCGACCTTCTTCATTGGCTTCATGGGCGCTGCGATCGCCTGCAGGCTCCTGCTGGCCGGCTGGGTCGTGAAGCAAAACCCGCTGGCGACCTCCTGGGTTCTAACCTTGATCATGGCAACGGCCGTGCTGGGGTTCGACCAGTGGGTGCACAGTACGGAAAGTTATCTGGCCATGGCCGTTCTTCTGGGCGTGGGTTACGGCCTGAATTACTCGGTGATCAACGGGCTGGCTGCCAACGAGGCACCGGCAGGGCTTACGGCACAAGCGCTGCTGCTGTTCAGCTTGTCGTATTTCATCGGAGTGTTCGGGTTCCCCTACGTCGCCAGCCAATTGATCACGCAGCTTGGGATCAGCGCGATGATGCTGAGCATTGAAGGCGTGGCGTTCCTGGTCGTAGGGCTAAGTACGGCCAGATGGCTGGCTTCGCGCTTTTCCAGGCCTGCTCTGGTGTAGGTGTTTTTCCCCAAGGGCGCCTGCTGCTGACAGCTTCATCAAACGCTGAAATTTCGGACAGGCCAGGTGATCTACCTCAGGGCACTGCGCTGCATGCCGCAGCCCCTTGCTCATGGCCTGCAAGCGTTTGACCCGGGTATCGATTTCGTCCGCCTTGGCTATCAGCATCTGTCGATCGACCTGAAGGTCCACCAGCATCGCCCCGACCTCATCCAGGGAAAACCCGGATGCCTGCCCCAAGGCGATCAGTGCCAGCCTATCCGCAATGTCGGCGGCGAACTGGCGCCGCTGGCCACGCCCGGCGAGCGACGTGAGCAGGCCTTTCTTTTCGTAGTAACGCAGGGTCGACGCAGGGACGCCTGTGCGTTTGGCGACATCGGCAATGTCCATCGAGGTCCTTGACTTGAAGTTGACTTCAACTTCTATGCTGCGCGGCAGGTAACTGAACGTCAATCCTAGGGGGCTGAATCAATGACGCTTGCCATGCTACAAGCCGCTTTGCTGATCGGGGTCGGCGCCACCGTGATCATGGACCTATGGGGGATGCTGCTGCGGCGCTTGGGCATCGCCACCTTGAATTTCGCCATGGTCGGGCGTTGGGCGGGGCATTTGATGAAGGGGCGAGCGCGGCATGAGGCGATTGCCAAGGCGGAGCCTGTGGCCAACGAGGTGGCCTGGGGTTGGCTGATTCACTATGGCATCGGTGTGCTGTTTGCGGTGATGTTGGTCGGGATGGTCGGGGAGGGCTGGCTGGGTGCGCCGACGCTGTGGCCTGCGCTGGCGTGGGGTGTGGTGACAGTGGCGGCGCCGCTGTGCTTCATGCAGCCGTTGATGGGGGCAGGGTTCTTTGCCTCCAGAACGCCGACGCCTGGGCGTAACTGCCTGAAGAGTCTGGTGACGCATTCGGTGTTTGGGGTTGGATTGTTTTTGAGTGCGGTTGTGGTTGCGATTGATTGAAAGGGCGTTAGCGGTAGGGCTTTGGATGTTGGCGGGGCTGGGGGCAGGGCGTGAGTTTTGTGTGGCCGTTGAGATCGAGCGCCGCCCGCGCGGCGCTTCGCGGGGCAAGCCCGCTCCCACATTTGTTTCGGGCCAATTATCCCTGAAGCATTAGCGCGCGGCCCTTTGGTGCCCGCCTCAATATCGCGTCGGACAAACAAGGGGGCGCGCGCCTCTATTACAGGCGATACCGGCCCGAAACAAATGTGGGAGCGGGCTTGCCCCGCGAAGCGCCGCGCGGGCGGCGCTCGATCTTGTAGGCGACATAGCACTTCCGGCGGACGCCTGTCAGCGCCAACGCGCTCTAAAACCAGGAATGTTCCTACGCTTCTCTAGCCGATTTCCCGATGCCCTGTAAGGCTCGCAGAAATATCCTACGCATCCCGTCGACTCGCGTCTGATTGTCCTGGGGAACCCCACCCCATAGGCTTTTGCGGTCGCTGTCGGTTCAGCGATCGGGTGTGGAAACCCGAGGTGTACGGGACAGCTGTCAGTTATGGCGGCTGTGAGCGGGAGGTATTCGTACCTACCGGGTTTACCGTACGCCTGGATTTCCACCCCGCTTACAGCTGCCACCCCAATGTGTGGAAACGGAAGGATGTAGCCAAACCAGTACGGAGCTGTCATGAAAAAAATCGTCCCCGACCCACCCCATACCTTCGACCTGCCCCTGGGCAAGTCCCTTTCCCGCGCCATCAGCGAAGGCATCGTGCCAATGCACTTCGCGCTGATGAATGTCTCCCACTACCTGATGTTCGCCTACAGCGACAGCCGCCGAGTTGAGCGTCAGCACTGACCGATTGTCGCGCAGGGCGCAAGGCCGCTATCACATCATCACGGCCTTGGCGCTGTGGCATTCCCGGCATACCCCGCAGCCCCATACCGCTGGCTGATCCGCTCGATCTCCCCCGTCTGTTTTATGCGCACCAGCGCCCTGAGCACCCCTTGCGTCGGTACCGCCGGGTCGCTGCGCACCATGCACCCCAGCTCCTGCTCCTCCAGCACCGCCAGCACCTGCAACTGCTGCCCCGCCGGCAAGCTGTGGTTGAACCACTGCAACGACAGTTCATTGCTCACCGCATGCAGGTACCGCCCCGCGTGCAGCTTCTGCAGGGCCAGCAGTTGGCTGCGGCTGTCTTCGCGGTGCAGCCGGCCCTGTTCGAACAACGGCTGCAAAGTCGAATAGGCATAGCCCAGCACGGTGCCGATGGCTTGCGGCGCCAGTTGTTCCGGGCGGGTGGGGCTGACTTCGCCAGCGCCGCCAACCAGCACGTCGCGCTGATGAATCAACGGGATGCTCCAGACATAATTGCCCGGCCGATCATGAAACCATTGGGGGCTGACATAGCAGCGCACGTCGATATCGCCGCTCTCCATGGCCTCCTGCAGGCGCAGGCGTGCCAGTACGTGATACTCCGGGCGTACACCCGCTTCCCGGGCAATGGCCTGCATCAGGTCGAACAGCAAACCCTCCACCGGTTTGTCGCCTTCGACGCGCATCAGCGGCATGCTCCAGCTCTCGGCGACGGAAAAACGCAGCACCGGTTGTTCGGCCAGGCTGTGGGTGGCCCAGAGCAATAGCAGGGGCAACAGTCTTCGCAAGGCACATCCTCCCTGGATAGCGCGCCAGTTTCATAGCTTAGACCAGTCGCGCAGGGTGCAATTTCGGCCCCGCTCCGCTAGCATTAGCGATCTTCCGCTCGATCAGGCTACGATGGTTTTTCGATGAGTTATCAGGTTCTTGCACGAAAATGGCGTCCGCGCTCGTTCCGCGAAATGGTCGGCCAGGCCCATGTGCTCAAGGCCTTGATCAATGCCTTGGACAACCAGCGTCTGCACCATGCCTACCTGTTTACCGGCACCCGCGGCGTGGGCAAGACTACCATTGCCCGTATCATCGCCAAATGCCTGAACTGCGAAACCGGCATCACCTCCACGCCCTGCGGCACCTGTTCGGTGTGCCGGGAGATCGACGAAGGCCGCTTCGTCGACCTGATCGAGATCGACGCCGCCAGCCGTACCAAGGTCGAAGACACCCGCGAGCTGCTGGATAACGTGCAATATGCCCCGAGCCGTGGGCGCTTCAAGGTCTACCTGATCGACGAAGTGCACATGCTCTCGACCCACTCGTTCAACGCCTTGCTCAAGACGCTGGAAGAGCCGCCGCCCTACGTCAAGTTCATCCTCGCCACCACCGACCCGCAGAAATTGCCGGCGACCATCCTCTCGCGCTGCCTGCAGTTCTCGCTGAAGAACATGAGCCCGGAGCGGGTGGTCGAACACCTCAGCCATGTGCTCACCGCCGAAAGCGTGCCGTTCGAGCCCGATGCCCTGTGGTTGCTTGGCCGCGCCGCCGATGGCTCGATGCGCGATGCCATGAGCCTGACCGACCAGGCCATCGCCTTCGGTGAAGGCAAGGTGCTCGCCGCCGATGTGCGCGCCATGCTGGGCAGCCTCGACCACGGCCAGGTCTACGGGGTGTTGCAGGCACTGCTCGAAGGCGATGCGCGGGCGCTGCTCGAGGCCGTGCGCAACCTTGCCGAGCAAGGGCCGGACTGGAGCGGTGTGCTGGCCGAGATGCTCAATGTGCTGCACCGTGTCGCCATCGCCCAGGCGCTGCCAGAGGCGGTGGACAACGGCCAGGGCGACCGTGACCGCGTGTTGGCGCTGGCCCAGGCGCTACCGGCCGAGGACGTGCAGTTCTATTACCAGATGGGCCTGATCGGCCGTCGCGACCTGCCCTTGGCGCCCGACCCGCGTGGCGGCTTCGAGATGGTCCTGCTGCGGATGCTGGCCTTCCGCCCGGCCGATACCGACGATGCACCGAAGCCGGTGCTAAAGCCGGTGGGGATCAGCCAAGCCACAGCTGATCCTGCAACCCCGGTGGCAGCGGCGCTGGTGGCCCCTGCGCCGCCAGTCGCAGAGCCCGTGGTGCCGGTCGTCGCGCAAGCTGTGCCGGCCCCGGTCGCGCCGGCCGTCGAGCAGGCGCCTGCGGTTGCTCAGCCCGCGCCTGTCGTTGAGGCGCCCGTAGAGACCGCAGCACCGGCGCCGCAGCCCGCCGCCGAGGTCATCGACCTGCCTTGGGAAGAGCCTGTAGCGCCTATAGCGCCTGTGCAGCCGGTTGCTGCCCCCCCCGAGCCCGTTGTTGCGCCGCAGCCTGCCGTGGCCGAGCCACAGCGTGATCAGCCCGCCTACGACGAGCCGCCGTTCGACCCGTCCGCCTATGCTGCGGCGGGCATGGACCGTGATGACGAGCCGCCGGCGGACGAAGACTATTACATCGGTGACAGCGACCCGGTCGGCTTCAGTTACCTCGATGAACTGGCCGAGCATGTTCAGGAAGAGCAGGCCAAACCCGCTGCCGAACCGCTGCCTGCCGCCAAGCCGGCCACCGGCCTGGCCCTGCAATGGCTAGAATTATTCCCACAGTTGCCTGTCTCCGGTATGACAGGCAACATCGCGGCAAACTGTACGTTGATGGCCGCCGACGGCGACGACTGGCTGCTGCACCTGGACCCTGGCCAGGGCGCGCTGTTCAACGCCACCCAGCAGCGGCGTCTGAACGAGGCGCTCAATCAGCACCTTGGGCGTAACCTGAACCTGCGTATCGAGCTGATTCGCCCAGAGCAGGAAACCCCGGCCCAGGCGGCCTCGCGCAAACGTGCCGAGCGCCAGCAAGACGCGGTGGTATCGATCGAGCAGGATCCGTTGATCCAGCAGATGATCAAGCAGTTCGGTGCCAAGGTGCGACAGGATACTATTGAGCCTGTAGAGGCCCTGGCCAATCAGGGCCAGTAACGGATAACCATGCGGCCGGCCCGGTGCCAGGCCGCATCACACGACCCAATCGAGGTATACTCCCATGATGAAAGGTGGCATGGCCGGCCTGATGAAGCAGGCTCAGCAGATGCAGGAAAAAATGGCCAAGATGCAGGAAGAACTGGCCAACGCCGAAGTGACCGGCCAATCCGGTGGTGGCTTGGTGAGTGTGGTGATGACCGGTCGTCACGATGTGAAGCGCGTCAGCATCGACCAAAGCCTGATGTCGACTGATGAAGACGACAAGGAAGTGCTCGAAGACCTGATCGCTGCCGCACTGAACGACGCGGTACGCAAGGTGGAGCAGAGCAGCCAGGAAAAAATGGGCGGCATGACCGCTGGCATGCAGTTGCCACCGGGCTTCAAGATGCCGTTCTGATCGACCTTTTGCGTCAAATGGGGAGTAACGGCCGTAGGGTCGTTGCTCCCTTGTTCATTCTGTTCCCCCGACTTGCAGGCCTGTCTACATGAGCTTCAGCCCACTGATCCGCCAACTGATCGACGCTTTGCGCACCCTGCCGGGTGTCGGCCAGAAAACCGCCCAGCGCATGGCCCTGCAGTTGCTCGAACGCGACCGCAGCGGCGGCCTGCGCCTGGCTCAGGCGCTGACCCAGGCCATGGAAGGGGTGGGCCATTGCCGCCAATGCCGCACCCTGACCGAGCAGGAACTGTGCCCGCAGTGTGCCGACCCGCGCCGTGACGACACGCAATTGTGTGTGGTCGAGGGGCCGGTGGATGTGTATGCGGTGGAGCAGACCGGTTACCGCGGCCGCTATTTCGTGCTCAAGGGGCACCTGTCGCCGCTCGATGGCCTGGGGCCTGAGGCGATCGGTGTGCCGCAGCTGATGGCGCGGATCGAAGCCCAGGGCACCTTTACCGAGGTGATCCTGGCGACCAACCCGACGGTGGAAGGGGAGGCAACGGCGCATTACATCGCCCAGTTGCTGAACGAGAAAGGCCTGGTGGCGTCGCGGATTGCCCATGGCGTGCCGCTGGGGGGCGAGCTGGAGTTGGTGGATGGCGGGACGCTGGCGCATGCCTTTGCAGGGCGCAGGCCGATTTCACTCTGATTTCAGATCTTGGGGCCGCTTTGCGGCCCATTCGCGGGACAAGCCCGCTCCCACAGGTGCTGCGGTGCCTGTAAGGCCTGCACAAAACCTGTGGGAGCGGGCTTGTCCCGCGAATGGGCTGCAAAGCAGCCCCGGTATGTAACTCAATTTTCGTTAAGCGAAAACTCGGTCAGGCAGAACGTCGGCACACCCGCCGCCTGCAGCCGGCGCGAACCTTCCAGCTCTGGCAGGTCGATGATCGCCGCCGCCTCAAACACCTGGGCTCCGGTACGGCGCACCAGGTTCGCCGCCGCCAGCAGCGTGCCGCCAGTGGCAATCAGGTCATCGAAAATCAGCACCGAGTCGCCTTCACACAGGCTGTCGGCATGCACTTCGAGGAAGGCCTCGCCATACTCGGTCTGATAACCCTCGCAAAGCACGTCGGCCGGCAGCTTGCCTTGCTTGCGGAACAGGATCAGCGGCTTGTTCAACTGGTGGGCGATGATCGAGCCGATCAGGAAGCCGCGCGCGTCCATGGCGCCGATGTGGCTGAACTCAGCCTCGACATAACGCTCGATGAACTGGTCGGCGACATAGCGCAGCCCGCGCGGGGACTGGAACAACGGGGTGATGTCGCGAAAGATCACGCCCGGTTTGGGGAAGTCCACTACCGGGCGGATCAGGGCTTTGAGGTCGAAGGCTTCGCTGTGCATTGGTGCGGGTATCCTGGAAAAACGATTGCGCCAGTATACCCGTTAACCCAGGCTCAGGCGTCCATTGCACCGCCGGCCAGTGCACACAGCTGGATCGGGTCGAGGATATGCACTTCCTTGCCTTCGGCGCGCAGCAGGCCGTTTTGCTGGAAGCGGGTGAACACCCGCGACACGGTTTCCACCGCCAGGCCCAGGTAATTGCCGATTTCGTTGCGCGACATGCTCAGGCGGAACTGGTTGGCCGAATAGCCGCGGGCGCGGAAGCGCGCGGACAGGTTGACCAGGAAGGTGGCAATGCGTTCGTCGGCGGTTTTCTTCGACAGCAGCAGCATCATCTGCTGGTCGTCGCGGATCTCGCGGCTCATTACCCGCATCAACTGGCGGCGCAACTGCGGCAGTTGCACCGAGAGTTCGTCGAGGCGCTCGAAGGGGATCTCGCACACCGACGTGGTCTCCTGGGCCTGGGCTGACACCGGGTAGGCCTCGGTGTCCATGCCGGACAGGCCGACCAGTTCGCTGGGCAGGTGGAAGCCGGTGATCTGCTCTTCGCCGCTGTCGCTGAGGCTGAAGGTCTTGAGGGCGCCGGAACGTACTGCATAGACCGAGCCGAAATTGTCACCCTGGCGGAACAGGAACTCGCCTTTTTTCAGCGGCCGGCCACGTTTGACGATTTCATCCAGTGCATCCATGTCTTCCAGGTTGAGCGAAAGAGGCAGGCACAGGGGGGCCAGGCTGCAATCCTTGCAATGGGCCTGGGCATGTGGGCGCAGTTTAACTGGCTCGGACATTTTCAATCGATCCTTGTGGGAAAGCACACATAAGACGTAAGGGTAACTCACGGCGTAGGGTGTAGGCCAGCGTGCGCTATTGTGGTGCGTGCTGGCCAGGCCTCGGCGGGTGCGCGTCGAGGCCCTGTGTGTGCCCATAGTGTGCTGGCCAAAGGCGCTTGTCCATGCGGTCGAACGCCTCGCTTTTCAGATCACCCGAGAGAAGCGTTGGCGGTTGTGCATGGCCAGGTAGGCATCGAACACCATGCACACCGAGCGCGCCAACAGGCGGCCGGCAGGCAGGATGCGGATGCCCTTGTCGTCCAGGCTGATCAGGCCGTCCCGCTGCAAGGTCAGCAGTTCTGGCCAGAGGTCGTTGAAGTAGCCGCGAAAATCGATGGTGAACGCCTGTTCGATTGGTTCGAAGTCCAGTTCGAAATGGCAGATCAACTGCTGGATCACAGCCCGCCGCAGGCGGTCGTCGTGGTTGCACAGCAGGCCACGCTGGGTTGCCAGCTGGGCGTTGGAAAGGGAGTCCTGGTAGGTGTTGAGGTCGCTGCTGTTCTGGCAGTAGAGGTCGCCGATCTGGCTGATGGCGGAGACCCCCAGGCCGATCAGGTCGCAGTGGCCGTGGGTGGTGTAGCCCTGGAAGTTGCGTTGCAGGGTGCCTTCTTCCTGGGCCATGGCCAGCTCATCGTCAGGCAGGGCGAAGTGGTCCATGCCGATGTAGCGGTAACCGGCGGCGGTCAGCTGGTCGATGGTGGCATGCAGCATCTCCAGTTTCGCCGTCGGGCTCGGCAGGTCGTTGTTGTCGATGCGCCGCTGGGGCATGAAGCGCTCCGGCAAATGGGCATAGTTGAACACCGACAGGCGATCGGGCTGCAGGCGGATGACTTCCTCGACGGTACGCGCGAAGCCTTCTGGCGTCTGCTTGGGCAGGCCGTAGATCAAGTCCAGGTTGACCGAGCGGAACTGCAGGGTACGCGCCGCCTCGATCAGGGTGCGGGTCTGCTCCAGGCTTTGCAGGCGGTTGACCGCACGCTGCACGGCCGGGTCGAGGTCCTGCACGCCCAGGCTGACACGGTTGAAACCCAGCTCGCGAAGCAGCCCCATGGTCGACCAGTCGGCTTCGCGGGGGTCGATTTCAATGCCGTAGTCACCGGAGTCGTCGTCCAGCAGGTTGAAGTGCTGGCGCAGGGTCGCCATCAGCTGGCGCAGCTCCACCGGGCTGAGGAAGGTGGGCGTGCCGCCGCCGAAGTGCAGTTGTTCAACCCGTTGCTTTGGGTCCAGGTGGCAGGCGATCAGCTGGATTTCCTGCTCCAGGCGTTGCAGGTACGGCGCGGCGCGGCCGCGGTCCTTGGTGATGACTTTGTTGCAGGCGCAGTAGTAGCAGATGTTGGCGCAGAACGGCACATGCACATACAACGACAGTGGGCGCACGGCACGACGGCTCTCGCGCAGGGCGTGCAGCAGGTCGAACGAGCCCACTTCGCTGTGCAGTTGCACGGCGGTCGGGTAGGAGGTGTAGCGTGGTCCGGCCAGGTCGTAGCGGCGGATCAGGTCGGTATCCCAACGTAGGTCGTCGAGCATGTGGGCGGTCCCCGGATAGAGCGAGCAGTGTCCGGAGTCTAGGGGCGTCTGTAGGAATCTGTGTTGATTTGTATCAAAAGCTGCTGGGGCTGCACAGCAGGCCTATCAGTGCCCCATCAGCCAATGCTGGTGCGGCCCGGGCAGCGTCCACAGGCCAAACAGGATGACCAGCAGCCCGCCCGCCATGCGCACACTGCGCCGCCGCAGCAGGCTGCTGACGCGCTCCGCCGCCAAGCCCGTCGCCAGCAGCACCGGCCAGGTGCCGAGGCCAAACGCAAGCATCAACGCCGCGCTGTACCCCGCATTGCCCTGGCTCGCAGCCCACAGCAAGGTGCTGTACACCAGCCCGCACGGCAGCCAGCCCCACAAGGCGCCCAGCAACAAGGCGCGGGGCAGGCTGGACACCGGCAGCAAGCGCGAGGCTACTGGCTGAATATGCCGCCACAGCCCTCTGCCCAAGGCTTCGATTCGCGTCAGCCCGCTCCACCAGCCCGCCAGGTACAGCCCCATGGCAATCAGCAGCAGCGCTGCCAGCACCCGCAGCGCCAGGGCTGCCGGGCTGCTGGCCACGGCCCAGCCTGCCAGGCCCAGCAACAGGCCGGCGCAGGCATAGCTGAGGATACGCCCGACGTTGTACGCCAGCAGCAGGCGCAAACGCCGGCCGCGTTGCTCGGGCGGGATGGCCAGGGTCAGCGCGCCCATCAGGCCACCGCACATGCCCAGGCAATGGCCGCCGCCGAGCAGGCCAAGGATCAGCGCCGAGCCGAGCAGGGGAAGCAGATCAGGCACGGGGAGGGGGTTCCTTGTCGTCTTCGGCCGGGGTGTCGTCCGTTTTCACCGCAGCCTGGTGGCGCGGGTCCTGGTCGTCGAAGAGGATGCTGTGGGCAGGGCCGTCGAGGTCGTCGTACTGGCCGCTGTCCACCGCCCAAAAGAAGATGTAGACGGCAACACCGACCAGCAACAGGGCGGCCGGGATCATGACATAAAGGGCTGGCATCGGGCGGCTCCTGCTCAGGCGGTGGCGGGTTGCCGGTGGCTGCTGGTGGCCGGCGCAGCTGGCAGCCGGGTCAGGCGCAGGGCGTTGAGCACCACGATCAGCGAACTGACCGACATGCCGATGGCCGCCCACACCGGGGTGATCCAGCCGAGCGCGGCAAACGGCAACATGAGGCCATTATACAGGGTTGCCCACAGCAGGTTCTCGAGGATGTTGCGGCGGGTGCGGCGGGCCAGGTCGAAGGCCTGTACCAGTGCCTGCAGGCGGTTGGACAACAGCACCGCATCGGCGCTGGTCTTGGCCAGGTCGGTGGCGCTGCCCATGGCAATGCTGATGTCGGCAGCAGCCAGCACCGGCACGTCGTTGACCCCGTCGCCCAGCATCAGCACCTTGCGCCCTGCCGCCTGCAGCGCCTTGAGCCGGTCCAGTTTGTCGTCCGGGCGCAAGCCGCCGATGGCCTGGTCGATGCCCAGCTGTGCAGCCACCTCGGCGACCATGGGTGAACTGTCGCCGGACAGCAGCAGCGTCCGCCAGCCACGCGCCTTGCAGGCGGCGAGCAGGGCGGGGGCGTCGTCGCGCAGGCGGTCGTCCAGGCCGAACCAGGCCAGCGGCCCTTGACGATCGCCCAGCAGCAGCCATTGCCCACGTGGCTCGGGCACGCCGGGTATCTCGGCGCCACTCAGGGCGCAGACGAAGGTGGCCTGGCCGATGCGCAGGCGCTGGCCGTCGACCAGCCCCTCAAGGCCCAAGCCGGGTATTGTCTGCACATCGTCGGCAGGCGCGGCAGTGCGGCCGAACGCGCGGGCGATGGGGTGTTCGGAGCGGTTTTCCAGGGCGGCGGCCAGGGCCAGGCAACGGTCGGCGGCCAAGCCGCCCAGTGGGCGGATGCTGCGCAGGGTCAAGCGGCCTTCGGTGAGCGTGCCGGTCTTGTCGAAGATGACCGTGTCGATCTGGTTGAGGCCTTCGAGCACATGGCCGCGGGTCACCAGCAGGCCGAGTTTATGCAGGGTGCCGGTGGCGGCGGTCAGGGCCGTCGGGGTGGCCAGGGACAGTGCACACGGGCAGGTGGCTACCAGCATGGCCAGCACGATCCAGAAGGCCCGGCCCGGGTCCAGGTGCCACCACCACAGGCCGATGGCCACGGCGGCGATCAGGGTGAACAGCAAAAACCACTGCGAGGCGCGGTCGGCGATCTCGGCCAAGCGCGGTTTTTCGGTCTGCGCGCGTTCCAGCAAGCGGACGATGGCCGACAGCCGCGAGTCGTGGCCGAGGGCTTCGACCTCAATGTTCAAGGTGCTCTCGACGTTCAGCGTGCCGCCGGTGACCCGCTCGCCGACGCGGCGCGGTTGCGGCAGGTATTCGCCGGTCAGCAGTGACTCGTCGACACTGGAGCGGCCTTCGACGATGCGCCCATCGGCGGGTATTACCGCACCGGGCAGCACTTGCACCGTGTCGCCACGCTGCACTTCGCTGAGCAGGATGCGCTCGGCGCGGCCGAGGGTGTCCAGGCGCAGGCACGAGGCCGGCAGCAGGTTGACCAGTTGTGCGGTGGCCGCCGCAGTGCGCTCGCGGGCGCGCCGTTCGAGGTAGCGGCCGGTCAGCAGGAAAAGGGCAAACATGCCCACGGTATCGAAATACAGCTCGCCGCTGCCGCTGATCGCCGTCCAGATCCCGGCGCCGAACGCCAGGGCAATGGCCAGCGAGACCGAGACGTCCATGGTCAGGTGGCGGGTGCGCAGGTCACGCGCCGCGCCCTTGAAGAAGGGCGCGCAGCTGTAGAACACGATCGGGATGGTGAGGAACAACGCGACCCAGCGCAGGATGGTGTGCAGCTCGGGTGAGAGATCGATGTTGAATTCAGGCCAGGTGGCCATGGTCGCCATCATCGCCTGGAACCACAGCAAGCCGGCGACGCCCAGGCGCCTGAGAGCGCTGCGGTTCTCGCGGGCCAGTTGTTCGGCGGCCTGGTCGGGTTGGTAGGGGTGGGCGGCGTAGCCGATCTGGCGCAGCTCGGCGAGCAGGCGCGAGAGCGCCAACTGGTTGTCGTCCCAGCTGAGCAGCAGGCGGTGGTTGGACAGGTTCAAGCGAGCTTCGGCGACCCCGGGCAGGTTGCGCAGGTGTTTTTCGATCAGCCAGCCGCAGGCGGCGCAACTGATGCCCTCGACCAGCAGGGTGGCTTCGGCCAGGTCGCCTGTATGGCGGACGAAGGTTTGCTGCACGTCGCTGCGGTCGTAGAGCGCCAGCTCATCCTGCAGTTGCCTGGGCAGCGCCTCGGGGTTGGCGCTGGTGTCGCTGCGGTGCTGGTAGTAGTGCTCCAGGCCCCCGGCGACGATCGACTCGGCCACCGCCTGGCAGCCCGGGCAGCAGAACTGTCGGGGTTCGCCGAGCACCACAGCGGTGAAGCGGTTGCCGCCGGGGACGGGCAGGGCGCAGTGGTAGCAGGGGGTGGGTTGGGTCATAAGGCAAGCACGCATTGAATTGAGTAGCGGGGACGGGGCCTGTGGGAGCGGGCTTGCCCCGCGAATGGGCCGGTAGGGTCAACATCAATAAGCAGGCCTGGCCCTTTCGCGGGCCAAGCCCGCTCCCACAGGTTGGGTAAGTGTCGCGATTATTTGTGTTCCGCACCCAGCAGCGCTTCATCGCCCAGTAGCAAGGTCACTCCATGCTCCACTTTCTCTTCCTCGAACAGCCGCCATACCTGCCCTTCCTGGCTGCCCAGCAACTCGACGAAGCGCCGCCCGTCGACCTTGTCGTCCAGCTGGCCGACATAACGCCCCGCCTCGGCACGGCTCAGCAGCACCTTGCGGTCCTTGTCCGGCTGGGTGGGCGATATCAGGTTCAGTTCCAGTGTCTGCGGGTCGCTGTCGCCGCTCAGGCGCAGGTCCACTTCGCCGGTCAGGTCGTCCAGGTGCACGCTGGCCTTGAGCTTGAGGGTCTGGGCCAGCAGCTCGCGGTCCAGCGAGCGGTTGATGCCCTTGCCGGCCTCGTAGTAGTTGTCATTCACCAGGTTGTCGGGGTTGCGCACGGCAATGCTGACCATGGTCAGGCTCAGGCACACGGAGGTGGTGAGGATGCCGATGATGATCCAGGGCCAGAGGTGTTTGTACCAAGGGCTGGCGGCGGTGGCGGCAGGCATTGTCGATAGTCTCTCTCAGCGGATCTGTGGGCCGATGAAGCGGCTCTTGGCTTCAACCTGGGCGTCGCTGTCATCGGCGCTCTTGAGGGTGAAGATGATTTCGTTGGTGGTCGATGGCAGTTTCTCGGGCGCCACCGACAGTTGCACCGGCAGGCTGACGATATCGCCGGCCGCCACGCGGATTTCGCGCTGGCCTTCGAGCTTGAGGTCAGGTAGGCCGGCGGCGTCCAGCACGTAGACGTGGTCGCGCTGGTCCTTGTTCATGACCTTGAGGCTGTAGACGTTCTCGATCCGCCCCTGGGCGTTCTCGCGGTACAGCACGCGGTCCTTGCTGACGTCGAAACCGACCAGCGAGCGGGTAGCGAAGGCGGTGGCCAGGGCGCCGATCATCACCAGCAGCACCAGCGCGTAGCCGATCAGGCGGGGGCGCAGCATGTGGGTTTTCTGCCCGGACAGGTTGTGCTCGGTGGTGTAGCTGATCAAGCCTCTGGGGTAGTTCATCTTGTCCATGATGGTGTCGCAGGCGTCGATGCACGCGGCGCAGCCGATGCACTCGATCTGCAGGCCGTCGCGGATGTCGATGCCGGTGGGGCAGACCTGCACGCACATGGTGCAGTCGATGCAGTCGCCGAGGCCCTGGGCCTTGTAGTCGATGTCTTTTTTACGCGGGCCACGGGTTTCGCCACGGCGCGGGTCGTACGACACGATCAGCGTGTCCTTGTCGAACATCACGCTCTGGAAGCGCGCATAGGGGCACATGTACACGCACACCTGCTCGCGCAGCCAGCCGGCGTTGCCATAGGTGGCAAGGGTGAAGAACCCGACCCAGAAGTAGGCCCAGCCATCGGCTTGGCCGGTAAAGAACTCGATGGCCAGTTCGCGGATGGGCGAGAAGTAGCCGACGAAGGTCATGCCGGTGACGAACCCGATCAGCAGCCATAGGCTGTGCTTGGCGAACTTGCGCAAGAACTTGTTGCCGCTCATGGGCGCCCTGTCGAGCTTCATGCGCTGGTTGCGGTCCCCTTCGGTGACCTTTTCGCACCACATGAAGATCCACGTCCATACGCTTTGCGGGCAGGTGTAGCCGCACCATACGCGGCCGGCATACACGGTGACGAAGAACAGGCCGAAGGCGGCGACGATCAGGATGCCCGACAGCAGGATGAAGTCTTGAGGCCAGATGGTGGCGCCGAAGATGTAGAACTTGCGCTCGGGCAGGTTCCACCAGACGGCCTGGTGGCCGCCCCAGTTCAGCCACACGGTGCCGAAGTACAGCAGGAACAGCAGCGCACCGCCGACCATGCGCAGGCGGCGGAAGACGCCGGTGAAGGCGCGGGTGTAGATTTTCTCGCGGGCGGCGTAGAGGTCGACGGAATCCTTCCCTTTGCTGGCAGGCGGGGTGACGTCATGTACCGGAATTTGCTTGCTCATCATCAAGTCCCACGGCAGTGGAGAAATGCCGCGGCCAGTGCATGCCGGCCGCAGTCTCGCGCAATCTGCTAGCGCGCTGCGCCCCATGATACGCCGGTGATGGCAGCCTGGGGTCGTACTGCGACCTTTAGTCGCGTTGGGTTCGTGGCGTGAATCGTGTTATGGCGGGTGTCAATTGATCCAGGTCATCTGGGGTTGCATTCGCCGGCCCTTTCGCGGGGCAAGTCGGATCGCCGCACCGCCGCTGCCACATGTAACCCATTGCTCCCATAGTCGGTGGGGTACCTGTGGGAGCGGCGGTGCGGCGATCCACTTGCCCCGCGAAGCGGCCAGGCCTGCCTTACTCGGCCTTGGCCGGCTCCTGCTCCTGATGCGACAGGCTGTACACATAAGCGGCCAGCAAATGCACCTTGTCATTACCTTGCAGTTGTTCCTGCGCCGGCATCTGCCCCTGGCGACCATAACGGATGGTCTGTTGCAGTTGAGCAAAGCTCGACCCGTAGATGAACGCCTGCGGGTGGGTCAGGTTCGGCGCGCCCATGGCTGGGGTGCCCTTGCCTTCAGGCCCATGGCAGGCCACGCAGTTGGCGGCGAAGATCTTCTGCCCGTTCTCGGCATCGGCCTTCACGCCTTCGGGCAGCGTACGGCCATCGAGCTTGCTGACCACAAAGGCCGCCACATCAGCCACACCCTGCTCGCCGATCACCTCGGACCAGGCCGGCATCACGCCGTGGCGCCCGCCCATGATGGTGGTCTTGATGGTTTCCGGCTCACCGCCCCAGCGCCAGTCCTTGTCGGTCAGGTTGGGGAAGCCGTAGGCGCCCTTGGCGTCGGAGCCGTGGCACACCGAGCAGTTGGAGGCAAACAGCCGTGCGCCCATTTTCAGTGCCTGCGGGTCCTTGGCCACGTCCTCGATGGGCATGGCGGCGAACTTGGCGAAGATCGGCCCGAAGCGGGCATCGGCCTTGGCCATTTCCTTCTCCCACTCGTGCACGCCGGTCCAGCCCGGCTGGCCGTTGGCAAACTCGGTCTGCTTGTCGGTATCCAGGTACGAATAGCCCGGCAGGATGCCTTTCCAGTTACCCAGGCCCGGGTACAGCACCAGGTAGCCGAGGGCGAAGATGATGGTGCCGACGAATAGCCAGAACCACCATTTGGGCAGTGGGTTGTCATATTCCTCGATGCCATCGAAGGCATGCCCGACGGTCTCGTCGGTGACCTCTTCGCGCTGGCCCTTGCGGGTCGACAGCAGCAGCCAGGTCAGCGAGAAGATGGTGCCCAGGGTCAGGACGGTGACGTACAGACTCCAGAAGGTTGTCATTGTTTTTTGCTCCCAGAAGCTTTTGCTTGCGCTTGCTCGACGTGCCGGGTGGCTTCGGGGTCATCCGCGAAGGGCA
>Ga0213828_1001605_pt1 | contig 18120 bp, 11 predicted proteins | sample MC6MC0897MG_FD_180664 | JGI IMG/M metagenome (GOLD analysis project Ga0213828, IMG submission 180664) | Enriched soil aggregate microbial communities from Iowa State University, Ames, United States - MC6-MC0897-MG | ecosystem: Environmental > Terrestrial > Soil > Unclassified | place: USA: Iowa... | reverse complement strand
CTGGAGAGCGTCGGCCTGGAAACCGACAAACGCGGCATGCTCACCAACGAGCATCATCGCACCTCGGTGCCGGGTGTCTGGGTGATCGGCGACGTGACTTCCGGACCGATGCTGGCGCACAAGGCCGAAGACGAAGCGGTCGCCTGCATCGAACGCATCGCCGGTAAACCCCATGAGGTCAATTACAACCTGATCCCGGGTGTGATCTACACACGCCCCGAACTGGCCAGCGTTGGCAAGACCGAAGAACAGCTCAAGGCCGAAGGACGTGCCTACAAGGTTGGCAAATTCCCTTTCACCGCCAACAGCCGGGCCAAGATCAACCACGAGACCGAAGGCTTCGCCAAGGTCATCGCCGATGCCAACACCGATGAAGTCCTGGGCGTGCACCTGGTTGGCCCAAGCGTCAGCGAGATGATCGGTGAGTTCTGCGTAGCCATGGAATTTTCGGCCTCGGCCGAGGACATCGCCCTCACTTGCCACCCACATCCGACGCGCTCCGAGGCCTTGCGCCAGGCGGCGATGAATGTGGACGGGATGGCGATGCAGATCTGAATTTCAAGAGCCTGAAACAACAAAACCCCCTTTCGGGGGTTTTGTTCAACTGTGTCAAAAGAATAAAGGTTGTCACAACACCCCTTGAAAATCTTGCCATCTAGAAAAATACCAGACGCGTCTGGGGCGGGAAAAGGCTGTCACAAAATCGGCTTTTACAAAGAGTCGCATGGCTTTTCAAAGAATAAAGGTTGTCACAACTCAGGATCAGATGAAAAGGAGCAAAGGTGGACGGGGTCAAAAAGCCAAAATTTTATGATGGTATCTTCCTTGGATAGCTGACTAGATCGAGTCGGCGATGGTCGCAAATTTTGACTCAGATGCCGAATTGTCCCTGATACAAAATCGACTCAGCACCAACACGCTGCGCTAATATAGTGGCGAAAGGCCTTACTCATGCAGCAGAGGCCGTGTGCTAGAACAGGGAATGAGATACCGATGGCCTTCACTAAATTGCCCTCGACTTCATCCAATGGATGGCAGATTCAGCTTTTCCGAGGTGATCCCGATTGCGGGGCGTTCTACCAGTGGATTCATACCGAGCTCGCGAAGGCGACCAAAATCTGGCCACCGAAAATCACGAAGCTCACTACCGGCCGAAAGGGCAACCTTGGCGAATTTCTATCGTACAAGGTCGCTCATAAGTCAGGATTACGCGGAAAGGGCAACGGTTACACGGTGGCGCTGATGGGAGCCCTAACTCCGCTTCAAAATGGCGCCCCGACGGGGGTGGACATCACCATCGTCCACCTGGATCCAGGAGGCGACGAGAGCAAGGACTGCCTTTACATCATGGAGATTAAGACTACTGGCGCCGCCGCGCTGACCTACGCGACCGCACTAATTGACGACTACGACAAGCTTTTGGGGAAAACAACGGTCGCTGGGTCGTTAGGTCAGAGATTTAACTGGCTACAGGGTTATCTGATGGAGGTTCACGAGTTCGATGACGATGCGCTTGAGCGAGTTGGTAATCTTTTCATGCCAGAGGCGAAGGACTGTAAAGGCATTAAATTGCTGCCCACGTTGGTGCACGACCGTGGTGTCGGTGATCAGGCGGCTGTTGACGCGCTGGACAATGTCGCCGTGAAGATTGAACAACAAGGCTGGGGCAAGCAAACTATTGAGCCTTGGAGCATCGCGATCAGCAAGCTGACTCAGTGCCTTGTGCATCTTTCAAATAACGGAAGTACGATGCCATGAACGGCCTCCCTGACTCTGTCAGATTCCTCGAAAGTGCTGCCTCCTCCGCAGCAAAGGCCAGAGGGGTTGAGCCAGTGTTGCCGACCGCAGACCCATTCGATGTAGCGACGGCACTCAAGTGCATCAATGCATTCCAAGTTCGCGTAGGAGTGGAGGTACTTGAGGCACTTGATGACGAGAGCAAAGCGCAGCCTCTTGTCGCAGCAGCTCGGATCTTGCAATCGACGGCACAAAACCTGCGACGTGAAACCAATCCACCGAACGTTGCTGATCTTGATGACTTGTCGTTCCATGCCGCGCTTGCCTTTGCTATGCATGGCAATTTTCCCAGTGCACGCGCTGCGCTTTCTGATGTGTCCTCAGGTTATCTCAAGGAAAGCTTAGTGTTCCGTATGGTCGCAGCGATATGCGACCCGTCCAGTAAAAACGTTCGATACAGTTCGCTCGATGTGAATTTCGAAGAGTTTCGATCCTGGTGGTACCGCGCCTTACGTCGCTCTAACAAGCGGAGACGCACCGAAGCATTCGAAAATGCACTCGAGCTCTTCACTAAAGCTGCAACGGCAGGAACCATGGCGGAGTATGCACTCTTGCTGGGTGGGCGGATGGCAGCTAACCAAGCGAGACGATTAGCAACCGTTAATCTTTTAGACGACGCACCCGAGATTCCGAGATGGTTTATCCTGCAATCCATCAAAGCTGGCATGGTGACCCTACTGCCCCCGCAGTACATTCTTCTGAGCAAGAAACGTATTGCTATGCATAGACGCAACACCCTATTAACGCTTCCCACAAGCACTGGGAAGACATTTGTCGCTGAAGCGTGTATGGCTGCCGATTTAGCGGATGACAGTTTGTGTGTCTATGTCGCTCCGTATGTCGCCATTGGGGAGCAGGTGAAGGATTCTCTTCGGAAATGTTTTGGTGATGAGGTCCCTGTTGTTTCCATGTTTGGCGGTTTCCAATCTGAGGCTTTAAACAGCTTCGCCGAGAATGAGGTTGTCGTCGCTACCCCTGAACGGTTTGACGGTTGGCTTCGTACTGGTGAAGACCTGGACCGACTGCGTACAGTCATCTTCGATGAGATCCATATTCTTGAGAATGGATCTCGGGGTGCTCGGGTGGAAGGCTTGGTTTCAAGACTTCGGTTGCTTCAGCGAAACAATCCCAAGCTTCGCATCATTGGGTTGTCAGCTGTGTTGACTGAGCCGCAGCGCGTCTGTACGTGGCTTGGCGTGCAAGAAATCGACCTGCATCAAATTGGCTGGCGACCTACAGCACGCCGATTAGCCATGTGCCTCGCGAACGGGGATATGTACTGGATCCATGGGAACGACGCGCTCCGTCCTTCGAACGAGCTAGCCACTTCGGCCGTGTCAGAACCGATCAAAGTCAGACTTCCGGGGAAGATAAAACCGGCGCGGTTCGCGAATGCTAATGAGAAGAGTGCAGCCGCCAATGTTGGTGCGATAGCACGAGATCTTTTGATTCGACTAGGCTCGGCCGGCCTGATCGTGTGCCCAAGAAAGCTGGACACACGGCTACTTGCCCGTGAGTTGCTGGAAGGCCGAGAGGAGGTTGAGAATGACAACGTTCTACAGACCGCAGCCAACATCCTTGACCGCTACCCTTACTTGAACTTCTTAGCCGAGTGTCTTCGGTATGGAGTGTCGTACCACAACGCATCTCTGCCCTTTGATGTGCGACGCGATATAGAAGAATTAACTCGTGCACGCGCTCTGTCAGTTGTATGCGCAACCACCACACTCGCTGAAGGTGCGGACCTTCCGTTCCGATGGACTATCGTCGCTCACTGGCTCAGCAGCATGCGTGATGATGGTCGGGTAATGAAGTCGATGACTTTCCGTAACATTGCGGGCCGTTGCGGTAGAGCGGGTGCCTTTTCTGAAGGCGATACAATTCTCTTCGAAAACTTGATGGGCCCCCCATCCTTGAAGCGGGGGCAGCGAAACAAACGTAGCTTGGAAGAAGTCATGTTTGCATCCTCACCGCTCCAGTCGACGCTTGGGGGGGAGTGGGACGAGACCCCTATCCAAGGGCAGAAACTGCTGGAGGCAACAATCAGTGCGCAACTGCTCGCGTGCATCGGAGAGCATCCCGACACTGAAGATATCGTGTCAGCACTGACGGAGGCCTCTTACGCTGGGCAAACCGATGGCAGACAAAACGTACGTCGAATCTTGTCGGAGACCGTCAGCACAATTTTAGACGATCAGGAGGCTGGCGGTGCAATGGCAGTCATGAACAGCCCAATCAGACTCACGGAATTTGGCCAAGCTGCCAACCTCAGCGGCTTCTCACCCGGAACATGTCGGCTAATGGTGGAATTTCTGTCCGAGGAGTACTTCGAAACTGGCGCGGCGCTCTACAGTGAGCTTCTGGAGCGGTTCAACGACGTCCCCGAGCAGTCGAATGAGACGTTAAAAAAAATCTTCTCCGGAGTTAACCACAGAAACGTGGTTAAGACTGAAAACATCGAAGAGATGCTAAGTAACTTACTATTGCGCATGGACTTACGCCAGGTCTTTGAAGGGCTGCGCAGCAAGAAATCCACAGCTAAGCCGGACACGATTGAGACGATGTTCGAGGAGTTCGTATCGTTCATTAATGGTGTTGTGGCCAATTTCCTACCATGGATTCTTAGAGCTCTCGGGAAACTTAGTAAGTTCGGAAGCGAAAAGGCAGCTGCCACAGACTGGTCGAAAATGGCTAAGACGATTGAGACTGCGTTGGGCGCTAGAAGCGGCGATACAGAATTCGACGACTTGCTGATTCCAATTGAATAGCCCCGCTAGTCACGTCATTGATCGCCTTGGTTACCAGCGACGGTCTAGCGTGGACCGTCGCTATGCATAGTCAAACCTCAGGCTGTTCCGCCATCACCAGCGCGTCATCGACCTCAATTCCCGGACATAGAACGGTGCTCTCCAGCTTCGTATGGCCGAGCAGTAACTGAACCGCCCGCAGGTTCTTTGTCCTGCGCACTGCTCGACGGCAGAGGATTAAAGGTCGATGGGCTGCCTTGTCAGGTCCAGTACCACAATCTCTACACCTCCATTCTGAAATGCCTTGCACCGTTGCTCCAGCATCTCCTTCATGATGGATGGCGAGCTGGGTCTTGGAGTCTTGCCCCCTGGGCTGGTGAGGGTATGTTTGCGAGTCGTCTGCCTTCCAAACCACAGCACCAGATATATACCATTGCCTCTTGCCCGGTTATCTCGCGTGTATAACCTGTCCAGTTGATCGTCAGCTGCGGACCATACGGACTCGTGCCATTGTCCCTTCACTTCGATACTGATTCGAGGTTTACCGGCGAAACAGGCGATATCGGCTTGCTTGTTGTCGGCAAGATGAGCCTCTGGTTCGTAGTTGACGAGGGGCGAGCCTTGTCGCAGCAAGGAAATTAGCAAGTCGCGACAGTGTTCCTCACGACGAGGTGTGCTCTGGTCGTCACAATAGAAGCCTCGCCAAGAATCCACGTCATCGCTACGGATCTTTTCTTGGACGTTATGCAGTTCGTCCAGCACGAACGCTTTCAGAGCAATCTCGTCATTAGGGGCTGCGTCATTTGCGAGTGCTTTCAGCTCTTGTATGGTCGCGGGCTCGGACGATACGTCGAATACGCGTCGTCGCTGGTTTGACCGCGCATCGAGCAGTCGTTCCGTATAACTGTTGCGTCGTTTATCGCAGAGTGCTTGCAGTGCTTGCTGTGCTTCGGGGGTGTTGAGGTTTCCTAGGGCGTCAATGAGATTAACTAGGCAGTTGGCTGCGTTGTTGTCAAAAAAACCTATATCGAGGTCACCTTGCTGAAGCCTGCGTAGAGGCCAAAACGAGCGGAAGCGATTAATGACCCAGGCCATTGCCGGGGCTTGCAGTCTTATTGTATGGCCGCCCAATGCACCGTAATGCCCGACGACCAGTTCGCGAATTTCCAACAGCAGGTGCTTATCCGCTACCTTTTCTTCCAGGCGCTCGCGGGTCTCTTCAAAACTGACCACCAAACCCACCGAGTCCCAGATCTGGCCGTGTTCTTTTGTGGTCAGCGTTCGGGAGCGCGCAAGTGAGCGCAGGATCTCGTGCTCGCCAGCGCTGAGCAGCATCCTGACCAGCTCCCTTTCTGTATGAGCTGGGAGCGAGGCAAATTCCTCAAGCCAAGTGCGTGCTAGATCAGCGGCGAAAAGCCCTGCTTCTTCGTCGTGCAAAAGCGCGCTCAGCCCGTCGTAGGCTGAGTTGCTGTGCAAGTTGGGCTCGCAGCGCAGTCGTAGTGCTTCCCGCCAGAGCTCTCGTGACTTGAGCTCTGATTTCAGGGCGGCCTGCAAAGTGAAATGATCGTGTGTGAAGAGGTAGTGCACGACGAGGAAACCGGCCAACAGCACAGGCTCCCCGAGATCCTTAAAGCCTCTCCCGTCTTTTTGTCGCGCGGATAGTGCCGCAGCGATGATGAAGGGAGAAAGCCCTTCTTGCTCCCCAACCCCTTTGGAGATCAGGTACCACTCCTGCTGCGCAAAAAAATGTGCTATCTCGGTGATTGAGAGGTTAACCGGTATCTGCTGGAGGTAGGCTTCGAATCCCAGCTGGAACAACTGAGCCAGATCTTGCCCCAGCCAGCTCGCAAAGTATTCGGTATCGCTAGCGTCGAATCGAGAGGGGTTTGCGCTGTCCAAGTAGACTTGGGCGAACTCGATCAGACTGGTGAAATTTCCCTTGACGATCGACTCTTTTTTTTCCTGGTAGTTTATTCGCAAATCTGACAGCTTTCGCTGCTGCTTTAATGCGTATTGTTGTCTGCACTGCTCTGCGAGAGAACTTTTTTCTTCGTCCGAAGGATAAATTTTCAATTGCCCCAGCCAAACCAGTCCATCCTCTTGTCCAACAGTGAACACATGAGCAGCTTCACGCAATGCGGCACCTTGATCCTCGGTATGATGAATTAGACTGACAATTTCTCGCCAGCGTTGGTCGCCAAGATCCTGCGGGTCGAGCGAATTCAGTAGAGCAATTGCATCCTCTTCCGAGCATCCTAGATAGTGCGAGGCTTTGCATAAGTCCTGATCCCTCTGCATCAAGCTTGCATCTCCAACGTTTTCAAGCAGCACCCATTTCTGCAGGCGGCGCCGCAATGCACTATCGTCCCGCAAGTGATGGTGAGTCTCCATGGCCATGAGGGGGAAGGCACCTCGTATGGTAGAAAAATGCAGCCAACCCCAAAGCTCACTGATATCAGGCAATTCTTTTTTTAGGTACCGCCCGATCAATTGCATCACCAAGTCCGCCAAGTCGCTTTTCTGTTGATCTGGGCTGGCTGGCTCCGGTGAACTGATGCTGGTAGTGAGCACGTTCAGGAATGAAGCCATACGCTCGGTAGGAAAGTGCTTCATGACGTGATCGTATTTCGATTTGCCCAGATCGCCGACACGGAATGGGTGGTGCTCGCAACAAATCACACACTCTGCAATTTCGGTGTCCGGAAAATTGTAGCCTTGCAGCCCCATTAAATTAAGGGCGAGTTGGCTGGCGTCGTTTGAGCCGTCGCTGCGTAGTAAGACTAACAACGTTTTCGTCTGTTCTGGTGCTTGCTGCAAGCACAGTGCTTCCAACGCTGCCCGCCGCAATGCGAACGCTTCCCTTCGGTCAACTACTAGCGATCGAAGGATGGTTTCCAGTTGATTAACAACTGGGTTTCCCTGAATGGACTCAAGCAGCAGCAAGCGCAGTTGGAAGGGCATGCTCTTGGCACGCAGGATAGCGATCAACTCGGCTTCGACTCCGGGCTTGATCACCTCCCTCAAGCTGATCTGATGGTAGGTAGGCAGAAAACCAGGATTATTGGTAGCCAACCGTCGTAGCGCTCGCAAGAGCATCGATGCTTGCTCTTCGCTGAGTTGACCGACATCACCGTACTCGATGATACCCATTGGGTCCGTAGTAAGCACCTCGCGTGCGAGATGTGTGTCCTGAGCCAGCCAAGCATGGAGGCCGCGCAGATGATTGGGGACCATTCCTTGTCGATGGAGCAGGGCCAAAAGTCTGCGCTTCTTGCGAGATGAATCAGCACAACTCATGATCCATTGCGCGGCGAGGTATTCGCCGAGGCTGCGATGAGCATACCTAAAGCGGTCTGTGCCAACGGCCTCGAACAGACGGGTTGCTAGCGCATAGGGCAGTTGACATGCGTCCGGCAGTTCCCTCACTTCGGCCAATGGCAGATCGGTAGTCGATTCAGCCGAGCGACAGAGAGCTTCGTGGCCACCGATGATCAATCCGGCGCAGGCGGCGCCAGCGGCGCGGCGGCGCACGTCCATGCTGGGAGCTTCAGCAGACTTTACGTCGTTGCGCTCCTTAAGAAGTTGCTGAGTAGCGAATTCGAAGAGTTCCGTGCGACTTTGCGGTAGGTGCCCCGCCTTGACGCTTTCCACCAATAGTTCCAGTGTGTAAGGGTTCCCCAACCAATTGTTCAGCCCGCGTGCGCGCAGGCCTTCGATAAGATCCGAGACCACCTCTTTATCCAGCTCATTGTTCAGGGCACGCAGGATCCCTTCGTCATTCAGTGCGCTCAGATGCAGCTGTACAGGTTTTTGCGCATACTTCGACTCCACCGCTCTGATGCCGGCGGCGCCATTCCAGTCAGCCACTCGGCAGGAGAGCAGAAACGGTGGAAAGCCTTTCTCACCGAGCCTGTCGAGTACCCGCTCAAGGACTTCTACGTGTGAGTTGGCCGTCAACTCATCTAGAGCATCGATCACCAGGACCTGGTCGGCGCAGATGTCCGGCGTCCCGCGTGGCGGGTGCAGGAGCTGATGCGCAGTCATGAACCGGTAGCCCTGCTGCATGGCAACCTGCTCAAGCAGCATGGTTTTGCCCATCCCAGCTTCACCCAAAATGATCAAGGGCTGGGCGCGAATGCTGAACTTGATATGGAGTTCAGTATGCGCTAAATCGATCCTCTCTCTGTTATCACGATACCACAGTGTCCTTGGTAGAAAGCAGTGTTCCATGGGCAGTCCTACTACCTCGCGTGAAAGGGGCTACCCTAATACTACTAGCTGATAGTGCGGACTAGGTTGCTAAGGGCAGCAATCGGCCAAAAGGGCAGTTCGTTGATCCTGCGGCGAACGCTCAAACGTCTGCTCCACTACAAAACGGCCGCATTCAGTATTTCGGCTTCTAAACTGAAGCTGGGTCAACGGAAAGAAAGGTTGCTATGTAACTGAGTTTTGTCACAAAGCGCACTTGCAGGCAGAACGGCAGCATTCACTACCGTCGGCCGTACTACTTGTCGCGCGGCAAACATTTCAGAGGTCCGCAGAGCCACCATTAGGCCTGCGGGACCTCGATCGCCTCGTCAAGTTTGATGACGGTCTCAAGCATGCGCCGAACTATTGCTGCATCGAACTCTTCCACCCGATCACCTTCATGAGTCCCTTTATTCAGGCAGTTCCACTCAACTTTGTGCTTCTCGCGGTATCCAAGTATCTCGCCCAGATGCGGCACGGCCTCTTGGAAAACGGTCACGTCCTTCCCGCCAAGGAACTTGTGGATCCCCGTCGCCAAGCTCATAAGGTCAGGGTCTCCCGGCCCCCTCATCCCAACACTGATCTGCGCCTGCAAATTCTTACTTGCAATCTTTTTCCAGAGACGGTTGAGCTCTTCTTCGAAGGCCTTACGGATGTAACTCAGGGAGTCGCGAATACGCCCTTCTTCGTAACTGCGAGTCGCCACCGTGAGGTAGTGGCGGGGCGAGTCAAGCTTTACGGTTATTTTCTTGGAGGCGAACGGTACGAGGAAGTCGATTCGGGTCACCGTTTCCTTGTACTTTTTCATCGGCACGGCGTTCTCAAGGCGCTTCACGAAATCCTCACCGTGGGTCGTGACGATGAGTTGCCTCTTGCCCACCTCATCTGGATTCAATATGAGGTCGATGATCGCACCCCGGTGCTCATCGTCGATCGAGTTCACGACATCGTCGAATATCAGGAATGGGAGGCGGTCTCTGGTAATCTTCGCCAACAGGATCGCGAGCCCGAGGCACCGAATGTGACCTTCGCTTAGCACCTGGAGCGCGTCGCACTTGTCCCCGTTCTCGAACTCAATCTCTATCCTCTCCCCTGCGGCAGTCGGCAACTTCAGGGAGTTGAGCATGTCGGAAGGGTGGTCGTTCTTGTTGATCTCGTTGTAGAACTTGAGGGTCTTCTCGTTGAGATCCGCTGCCAAGGCCAAGGGCAGTTCAGCATTGTAGGCCAGAAGTTTCTGGCGGAGCGAGTCGTAAGAGACGCTGTAGCTCCAGCTTCTCGCGACTCCTGGTTTCTCGGCTTCCGCTTCCTTGATGAGATCTTCGTTCTCTTGGTTGAACTTCTCGATAGCCTGCGTAGCATCCTTCTCGCTCTTCGCGTTCGCAGCGACGAGGGTCGAAATGGCCACGATTTCCTCGAGGTCCTTGGTGATCGCGAGGTTATCGTCCTCAAACTTCTTGATCGCAGCTATGGATTGTTCGACCTTTCCATTATGGATGGCGGTCGCATCCTTAAGCTCGTGTAGGAGCTCGCCCATTGCCGGCACGGCTCGGAGGAAGATCTCGATTCCCGCCGCGTCCTTAGCATTGGAAGCCTCAGCGCTGAACGAGCCAACCTCAGACGCTTTGGCGAACCCGACAGCAGTGGCGGACGCCGGAAGCTTGGCGATTGTGGAAATCAACTCCCGCCAGCCGAGATTGAGTGCCTCGCGAATTTCCTTGATCCGTTCTTCGGCCTTCAGGGCGGCGTCGAAGTACTTCAGCTTTTCCTCCGCATTGCTGTACGGCTCGACCGGTACTACGAGTCGCCCGTCTCGGTAGAGTACGGAGGCGCACGCGGGGCACTCGTTCTCAAACTTTTCACGGTTCCCCTGGATCGCAGCGTAAAGGTCCCGAAGAGAAAGTTGGTCCTTATACTGGTTGAGGAACGCTTCCGATTCCGACTTCTCTTTGATGAGCCGGAGTAGTTCGGCGACGCTGGTAAGGATAACGTCTGTTCCGGGATCGGTTGCCGTTTTGAGGTTCTGCAGGCGGCCGATTTCGGTGTTGTTCTCCTTTTGCTTGCCACCATTGCCTACGGGTCCGATTAGGACGGCTTTGATTTCATTAAGGTCCTTGCACTCCGGATATTTCGATAGCAGCGCATCGCCTCGTGTTTCAGCGGCTTTGGCTTTTTCCGGGAGGCCTTCGAGGGTCGCCTTGTGTCCGGCGAGGACCTTCGCCCTTTCCGCGAGATCCCTCCCATTCTTTCCAACTAACTCGGCGAGATATGTGTCGAGGCTATCGTTGAACTGCGTTGCGAACGTGTTGAACTCTTCCAAGCCGAACAGCGCCGCCAACCGCGCCTGCTGGGCGACTGGGGTATTGGCCGCCACTCTCGCGAATCCATCAATACGGTTCTTTTCGATGAAGCAGAATTCGAAACTTCGGGGGTCCGCTTTTACTTCGACTCCTTTCTCGTTCGACGTATCTCCATACAGGACAGGTTTCGCCGACCTCCTCGACGTGGCGTTCCTGATGTAGTCCGAGACAGGGATCCGCTTCGAATCCGCTTCGTGGATCGAGGCGAGCAATCCGTACTCGAGCGCCTCGCATAGACTTGACTTTCCCGTACCGTTGGGTCCGTAGACGAAGGTGTACGGACTCTTAAATTCGAAAGTGTGCTTGTCGGAAAAACCACGAAAGTGCTCGACCTCCACCTTAGTTAGCCGGACGATCTCGCTTTGGTTGGCACCCACTTCGTCGACCGCGATTTCGAGTGCCGGAGGCGCTGCCTCCCCCTTTTCGACGATCAGTTTTGCCAAGACTTTCCCACGCCGGCCTCCTGCCGACCCGACCACCGCGATTTCGTCGAAACCGTCCAATATCAGGTTGGCTAGTTTTTTTTCGTATTCGGATAGAGTCGGGGCAGACTTGGCCAAAAAGCGTTTGAATTCGACTAGGGACTTGGACATATGCGCTCGCGTAGGGCTTGAGGTCGATTATGCGTTCGGGCGGGGGATGTCGGCACGATGCGTCCATTGTATGCAAAAGCATTTTATGGGGAAGACGTGTTCGATGTTTTCCGGAAGATGGCGAGGCATCAATCGACGACTTTTAGCCTACGGGGCAGCGCCAGAAACTGATTCACCATGGCATGAATCGTCCCAGTGTAGTGGGGATGGCAGCAAAGCCAATTCGAAGCGCTCCAGGATGGGCTGCAGGCCCAGCTCCGGAGCGATCTGGATACGTGAGGACAGAGCATCGCCTTCAAGCGCGACTTGTTCAGGGAGTTGTCGTTGATGTCGTCCTGGACATCTCTGATCTCCTGTTGCTCGCCCATCGCTTTCCTCCAACAATAGTGGAGGACGGCAAATATGTTCGAGGATATGCCGCAACCGCCTGATGAAGTCTTGGGGCTGGTCGCCAAAGGTGACTTTTTCCGTGATGGCCCATGACTAGCGGCCTCTGAAGCAGACACTCACTGCGGCGTGACCATGATTGGTGGAACATCAGCCGCACTGAGAGGAAAGCAGGATGGTTACGCGACCAGTTGAAGCCGAGGGGCGAGCGCAAGGTAGTCTTTAGGCATTGTCGCCAGGATTCGTGCGACTTGGGCTTGTGGAAGCTTGGCCGAAAGCAGCACCTCAAGCTTTTCAATACGCTCTTGGACTGCCCGAGCACGATCCCACTGAACGCTGAACCTCTTCGCAGCTACGTTCTGCTCTACAAGCACAAGATGGCGATTGTGGTCGTAGGTGTAGCGCATAGTGACTTTACTCGGGGACTCTTCCTCGACCGACTCCGTGAAGGTCAACTCGAAGATCAGCCCGGCGGAGGTCTTGCGTGCGGAAGACTCGACATAGTCCTCCTCAAATATGTTGTCGACCAATTCGCTTGGCTGAACACCACGGGTTACGTGTAGGGTTGTGAGCTCGTCAACAAGCGTTTTGATGGTTTCGAGACTCATTTCAGCATACCCCTCAGTTCAGCCATGATCACCTCGACATGCTCGATGGACCTGGACAGCGCATTGGTGTCCCGTTCAGCGACCTTACCGAATTTCTTCACGAGCTTGGCGTTAATAAATTTCACCAGTATACCGTCGTTAGGCATTGTGGATTGAATTCCCACCAAGTGACGACTGAATTTCGGATAAAGGGTAGACGCTTTTGCGTCGATTCCTAAGTCGCTCAGTAGGGTCGCCACCTCATCTTGCGCCTTCTTGGTGAGTATCTCGCGCATCTGCCTGCGGGCGATCTCCGGCCGCTTTGCCACGAGATTAGGGTCAATCGTCTGAGCAGCCTTCCGGGTTTCAGCGTTGATGATGAGGCTCTTGAACTGAGCCAAGGTGGCTTCATCGTAACCCGCGAGAGCTGACATCTCCTGTAGCTTCTGGGTCGCGATGGAGTCGATTTCAGCCCGTTTTTCAGAAAAGATCTTGTTGAAATCGAGGTCATCAAGGTAGGAATCTTGATCGCTCACAAACGCATCAGATGAAGTGACACCCGCCAAGGACTGTTCTTTTCGCGTGTACTCTATGTCAGTGATGGTGTACTCGCGCGTCCGCTGATGCTGGGCGCGGTCCACTTCCTTCTGGAAAGCACTCCACATCGAATCAAGGCCAGTTTCCTCGTGGTAAATCACCACCGCATTGTTGTCGACCTCAAATGCGGTGATTTCTTCAGCCGGGATCGCACGCAGTACACGGCCAACGATCTGCGCAAAGGCGTTGATGCTGCGGTAAGGCCGGAACAGGGCGAGCACTGTGAGGTAACGGTGGTCGTAGCCCTCCATGAGCATGTTTACGGAGATGACAACGTCGCACTCGTGGTTGTCGATCGCCCGGAATGCGGCATCGAGATCCGACTGCTCCATATTGCTATGCACGATAGCCGCAGTGAGGCTCTTGGATTGGTACCAAGCCTGGAGATCTACGGCATGGGTAATGCTGCACCCAACGGCGAGGATCTTGTGCGGCACGTTCGGCGACACCTTACGTAGCTCGCTGAGATTGGCAATGCTCTGCTCGATCACATCCATCGAGCATTCAGGCGAAAGCGCGACGCTTCGTTCTAGCCACTCCTTGTCCTTGAGGGCAAGAACCTCATCCTTAGACAAACGAACACCCGGTTGCTCTGCCAGAGTGAAGTACAGTTCGTGAGCGTTGACGGTCTGCTTCCTCAACCACTTGACGTACCGATCCCGCATGACTTCCGACAGAGGCGTTTCATGGATGAGCCTTCCAGGAACCTCTTGTTTGTCACCACGGAAAGGAGTGCCAGTGATGAAAATCTTTTTGGCCTTAGCGAAATATCCAAGGGTTCTCTGCCACGTGTCGGCCGGGGCGTGGTGGCCCTCATCGATGATGATGAGATCGAAGAAGTCAGGCGACACACGCCTGGTTAAGCACCCGTCTCGCTCACTGTGGACCTGCTGAATGTTCGAGTAGACGAAGTGGCTCAGCTCCAAGCTAGAGGAGAGAGTCTTGGAGTTGTACTCGCAGATGACTGGAAGGTCATCAGCACTGAAAATAATGTCCTGATTGATCCAGAAATTGTCTTCCAGAAGCTCTTGGGTTTTGCGGATGCTCTGCTTAGTCACCAGGTTGGGCGTTACTATGAGGACACGGCCCTTAGCCAGCCCATACGGTACGATGGAGATCAGCCCACTTTTTCCTGTGCCGGTCGGGAGAACGATCAAAGCGTCTTCGTCGGAGCTAGCGAAATGGTCCTGCGCTTTGATGTATGCCTCGATTTGGGGCGTACGCAGCTTGTTGTTGCCAAGAATATTGGCTGCCGTTTCGGTGAAGTAATTCATAGACAGTCGCGATTCCTATCGGCGGCGCGCGCCATGGTGCTCGCCCACTGAGCAAGTACTCGGTGGCCGGCAAACAGGGGTCGGTGGGGTTGAGGTGCAGCAGAGCAGAGCATAGAAATATCCATATTTCGTGCAGGGCGTCATGAGCTTCTTTACCGCAAAGCGTGCGGGCTGATCAGAATTATAGCCTAGTGATATCACGCTATGGAGGCTGATCTGGCTGAAAAAATCATTTCCAGCGGGATGCAGAAATTTCCGTCGCTTCGAGGTTTCACCACCCTCTAGTCTGAGACTTTTCGGCCTTTGCGTTTGCGTCCAGTACGCGTATCAACCACCGCTGGGATGCCTGTCAGCATTCCGACAGGCTCTTCAACAGTCTTTTCAGGAGGCCAGAAAAGAGGCAGAGCCTCTGCTCTGTGCGCTGCTCTCTGCGCGAGAACTGACCGCGCTTCCTCAATGAATTGCTGCATCATTAGCCATTTGTCGGTTTTTATCTTTCGACGCCCCTTCACTTTTTGTCTTCCTCTAACTAGCTTCTGAAGCTTCGAGTAATGATAGGTGGCAAACCGCACTCTCACTGTCGAGTACTGAAATTCTTCAGATTATCGGAAAAACAGACGCCCAGCTGAGATGCCTGACCGATGAATTGTCGGGCTAGCGACAGGGCTAGTCATTGATATATCCCAAATTCAACCCTATCCAAATAATCCTTAACGACCTGGAATCCAATAGCATTATCTATAAGGTCGATGGGAGTCAGGCCTTCCAAATACCGACATGGACGGCTAAGCCAGCCTTCAGCAGTTGTTTGTTTTCCAAATACATCACTGGCGCGCTCCAAAATTTTAGCATATTGAAAAGCTACGGCACTTTGATACGCGCTTAGGCGAACCAGATGATTTTTATTAAGCTGCCTTCGTATGGATCGTCTCGTGGCCCCTACAATTTTTTCACTTACTTGAGGCCTTGAATATAGATTAGACAACGATATCATAACAAGAGCATCGTGTAGTTCAAATCCGCAGAGTACTAAAGAGACGACATCGGACGGAGAGAGCTGTCCTATAGGTATTTAAGTTAAACATTCGATAGGGGTTTGAACTTCGTTGACTGGGATGGATTTACTACTTTGGCTAGTGATCATTTCAGATGCTCCAGCAATCGGCTGCACCCCAAAATTATAGCTTATCAATCCAGTGACGCTTAGCAGTCGCACGCACTTCTGCTAGGCAACATACTCGGCAATACCAAGGGAAAGTTTCGACGAAGCCTCGCATAAAATCGCAGCCGCTTCGTCTACCCCAAAAATCACTTATCAACGCACATGCTTTTTGAATATTGCCAGCTTAGCAACCGTCTCATGATAGTTGCTAAAATCTACAGCCATCGCTGGATCTGTAAATATTGTTGTATATTGCATGTCTTGGCTGATTGTAACCATAGAGGGATCGACAACCAAATTTTTAGCTTGAATGAAACCCTTTACTATATCGCGAAATCGCGGCTCGGTATGACGATACTCTGAAGTGTGGATATTGGTAATCTCGCCAGTTCGCACACAGGGTATTCCGTCAGGTGACATATCAAACAATTGCTGTTTTTGTGCCATTAACTCTACTACAACTGAGCGCCGACAGGCTTCATAAAAGTCATGGCGTAAGCTGCGAGCTCTTCCGGATACGCATGCTGGATATCCAAAGTCAGTAGTACTCCCGTCAATCCTTAAGAGGTGAAAGCAACTTGTGGGGTGATCTGGTGATTTGTTTTTGAAAAATCCTTTAACCCCGAGCCCGATTTTTTGCTCTGCGTCTGGATGTCTCTGTAAAAGCTCATACAAGATGTCTTCGTCATCAGAGTTCAAAAACTCTCCGTCAGCGTAGCGGGCAAGCATGGCTTTGAAGAAAGCCGTTGCCTCAGCTTGCTTGGGGAAAGTCTTACTTGGCAGTACCACAGGTTTTGCAGGCATACAAACCTCCCTTTCATTGCACGCGATGGTTATCCATGTTCGGCATACCGAGATTACCACACGGTTTTCTCTGCAGATGCACCTTCCATGGTTGCTCATCGTGGAACAAGGTTGACCTACCGCAGATTACGCCTGGCCATCGTCCACAGCTGTAATCCGCAAGGTTCAACGACCAGATTTTGGGGCAGCAGGTTACGACGGCTAGCGATGTGCTGAGTCACTACAAAGCAAAATGATCTTTTCAAGAAAGTTACGGAGATTTTTAGCCCACGGATGCAACAAGCCTAAAAAGTAGGCCAAAAATCGCTTGCTGTTTTGCTAGCATGGTCATTGCGAACGGAAATAGCGTAGACTGACTTAACCATATGTGATCGATAATTTATGAGAATCTTTTCACCCTTGCCTGGCGAGTATACCTTCACCCCTGACACAAGGTGAGAGACACCTTTGGATTTGATATCCCAAACCTTGATCCAGGGCTCATAGGATTCCTTCACGCCGCTCCCGCGACCAGATTTGATTCTCCTATCGATTTTCTGCTGAGTCATCAGCTTGGAACGCGCGGGCTTAACTGATGCAGCTGGAACAGATGTCATTATAGAGTCGCTCATCGATGGGCGACCCACTCGACCGGTACGGCACTGGGGTAGACGTGGCGTTGGAGATGTCAGGAGCGGGCGCAGCCGGGACGACAGTCACAGCGGTCCAAAGGATTCTGATCCTAATCTGCCAGACCTGCTCCTGCCCCGATGTACGGTCGGGGCCAGAGCTTGTGACAATCTTTATTAGCTTGTGACAACCTTTATTCTTTTGTGACAACCTTTATTCTTTGCAGACATCAACAGCCATCAATGAACGTGGGTTATTCCACAGTCACCGACTTCGCCAGGTTACGTGGCTGGTCCACATCAGTGCCCTTGAGCACCGCCACGTAGTACGAGAGCAGCTGCAGCGGGATGGTGTACAGGATCGGTGCCAGCGCGTCAGCGATGTGCGGCACCTTGATCACGTGGGTGCCTTCACCGTTGCTCATGCCGGCATGCTCGTCGGCAAACACCACCAGCTCACCGCCACGGGCGCGAACTTCCTGCAGGTTCGACTTGAGCTTTTCCAGCAGCTCGTTGTTCGGCGCTACGGTCACCACCGGCATGTCGTTATCCACAAGCGCCAGCGGGCCATGTTTGAGCTCACCCGCTGGGTAGGCTTCCGCGTGGATGTAGGAAATCTCCTTGAGCTTGAGCGCACCTTCCATCGCCACCGGGTACTGCGCGCCACGGCCCAGGAACAGGGTGTGGTGCTTGTCGGCGAACAGCTCGGCCACCTTCTCGACGGTGCGGTCCATGGCCAGCGCTTCGCCCAGACGCGCCGGCAGGCGACGCAGCTCTTCGACCAGTTCGGCTTCCACACCGGCTTCGAGCGTGCCACGCACCTGGCCCAGCGCCAGGGTCAGCAGCATCAGGGATACCAATTGCGTGGTGAACGCCTTGGTCGAGGCCACGCCGATTTCCGGGCCGGCCAGGGTCAGCAGGGTCAGGTCGGATTCGCGTACCAGCGAGCTGATACCCAC
>Ga0213828_1001603_pt1 | contig 18168 bp, 18 predicted proteins | sample MC6MC0897MG_FD_180664 | JGI IMG/M metagenome (GOLD analysis project Ga0213828, IMG submission 180664) | Enriched soil aggregate microbial communities from Iowa State University, Ames, United States - MC6-MC0897-MG | ecosystem: Environmental > Terrestrial > Soil > Unclassified | place: USA: Iowa... | reverse complement strand
CGATTATTAGTTTTCACCCTTCTTTGCTTTCGCTGCATTTTGAGGTGGGAGTTTTATACCTGGCGCTTCGCTTTCGGTACAGATCCATTACTGCCAGTTAGTAACGGATTTAAGACTTCCAGGACCTACGCCTATTCAAAAAAAGCTCAGCTTCCCCCCTACGCGTCTACCTCAACAAGTGTATCAAGATCGCCCTTCTCTCCCGCAACTAAATGATTGGTTGCAAGGCTTACTACAATAGCTACTGCAAAGTTAATAATAACAGCAATCATTCCTGTGCTGATGTCATTAATTACGTGTGGGATATTCGGGAAAAAGTCAATTAGTTTATGTGATGTTATGGCACCATAAAATACGATTCCTACACCGGTTAAAATTCCTGCCATCGCACCGATTTTGTTAAGAATGCGATTTTTATAAAAACTACTTAGGAGTGCTGGAACAAGTTGTGTTATTAAGCTGTATGACATAATGTTTAAGATTGCTAATGCATCCCCTCCAGTAATCGTGAAGATGAATGCAACTAATATTATAGCAACCACAAATATTTTTGAAGCAAATAACTGTTGGCGATCTGTTGCCTTTGGTTTCACAAGCTTGTAAAATCCAGTCATTAATCCAATTGAAGCAGACATTAACATAACAGATGCGGGTACTAAAGCAGTTAATAATCCTGCAGCACCGACAACGCCTACTATCCAAGGATCAAATGTTTGAATCGTTAATCGGAGTAATGATAAATCTCCTTCAGCCCCTTGTAATCCTGGGATCTCTACGATGGCTGCAAAACCAATGAAAAATGCGAATAAGAGTAATAGAGTATATAAAGGTAAGGTAATGGCATTTTTCTTCAATGCTTTTGCACTCTTAGATGATAATAATACTGAAAAGGAGTTTGGTAATAAATAGAATCCGAACGCATTTAATATAATGGTTGAGACAAACCAAGAAATACTTAATCCAGAACTAGCGAGAGTTAAGCTTTCCGGTTTTATTTTTTCCACAGCTTCAAATAGAGGTTGTACACCTCCAAAATAATGGTACGGAATATAAATTCCTAAAAATACAATGACTCCCAATATCATGATATCCTTTAATACAGCCGTCCAAGCAGAGCCATGGATACCTGAAATGGTAACATAAATTGTAATAATTATGGCACCAATAGTACTAGCCATAATTGGACTAATCCCTCCATAGGAAGCCTCCGAAACAATAATACCTAACCCTTTTAATTGTATAACTATATATGGAATCAATGCGATAGCACCCAAAAACGATACAACTAATCCTAATATCGGACTTTTATAGTTGGAAGCAAAATATTCTGGTTGAGAAATAATATGGTGATCTTTTGAATAGTTCCATATCTTTGGTGCAATCCAATAAGATAAAACATATGCTAAACAAATATATGCAGGTACATAAAAAGCAGCGGCCCCATTCGAATAAGCCCAACCACTACCACCAAGGAATGTAAAAGTAGTATAAACTTCTCCTGCAATTAGTAGGAATATGAATAATGTACCAAAACCCTTATTACCAACAGCAAATTCATCGACATTCATTTTTTTTCCATGTGTTGCTCGGATACCAAGGAAAAGAGCAATCAATGCAAATGCAAAGATAATCAGTAACGCTATATTCATTATTCATCGCCCCCTTGGTTTTCAGGATCCAATTTATACACAATCGTTAACACTAATGATGATAAAATCATCCATAAGATAATCCAGAACAGGAGAAACGGTAAACCAAAAATATAAGGCTCTATTTTATTTGCAAAGGGCAAACACAAGCACATTCCAATAAACGGTATCAACAATAACAGTTTAATGTTTTTCATATATGCCTCCATGGAATTTCTTTTTTATCTTACAAAAGAGTAGCGCAACCCTCAGCTTACCGAGAATAAGCCTGGAAATTTGGAGTTCAAATACGGATTCATAATGTATAAATGTCTTTTCTACGGATACGATCTTTATAAGTTGTTGCAGCCCCATTTTTACGATTTTCGCGAAGATCTTCAAGAGATAGTTCAGCTGTAACAACTGTACTTGATTTACTTGTAGTTTCTGCAATTACGCCATTTTTTGTCCAAGGTAAGTCAGCAGGTCCTATAATAGCGGTAGTCCCAAATCCATTTTGAATAGGTCCTTGGATTTCGCCAATCGTAGGGCAATGAACGACATAGAGTTGGTTTTCAATACTTCGTGCATGAGCACAATGACGAACTCTCCAGAAACCATATTCAGAAAACGTATAAGAAGGGCAAAAGATAATATCGGCACCTTTTTGACTATATATATGGGCAATTTCTGGAATCTCTATTTCATAGCATATAGCAATACCAAATGTTACTGGTCCAATTTTGAAAACTTCTAATTCATCTCCCTCTACAGTGTTCCACGCAGATTCAGCAGGAAAAATATGTGTCTTCCGATGTTTTAATACATTGCCATTACCATCAAAGATATAAGTCGTATTGTAATTTCCTTTATTGGTGGGTTCAATTGTAGAACCTGCAATAATAATCTGTTTTCTTTTCTGTGAAAGATTATTAAAAAATTCAAGGTAGTCATCTAAAAAGAAACCTAGTTTCTCATTATCTTTTTCTGTGAATTGATTGTAATTGTTATAAGTTGTTAGTAAAGACATCGTGAATAACTCTGGTAAGAGTACATAATCACTTGTAAGTGGCACATCATTGAATGCATGTAAAATTCGATCTTTAAAGGTAGAGAAATGATCAACTTTTTGCAACTCAAATTGACAGCTTGAAATTTTTATTGTCATAAGAACCCCTTCATCACTATATTTTCGTTTTAGAGCGTTCGAAAAGAATATCACCATCTAGTATTGTTAATTCGACTTGAATATCTTTTAAATCTTGTGGAAGGGTTTTCAAAATACTTCGATCAAGTACAATCATATCTGCTAATTTACCGGGTTCTAAACTACCCTTTATATCCTCTTCAAAACTTGCATATGCACCGTTATAGGTATAAAGACGAATGGCTTCAAGAACATCTATTTTTTGCTTTTCACCAAATGAAGTTCCATTGGCAGTGAGTCGATTAACCGCTTCGTGAATTCCAACAAATGGATTATGCGTTGTAACTGGTGAGTCTGAGCCCGCAGCAGCAATAATTCCTTGATCAATAAAGTCTCGTGCAGGGTACATAAAGTCCGTACGTTCACCGTAGTTCGTTAAATAACTTTCACCAAATTCATATGGGAATGGTGGATTAGGTATTGGAATCATCTTTAACTCTTTCATTCGTTGCTGTAAATCAGGGCTTGAAATTCCAGCGTGTTCAATACGATGTCGATGATTTTCACGAGGATTTTCTTTTAAAGCGCGTTCTACAACATTCAAATACGCTTCAATTGCTTGATCACCTTGTGCATGTACAGTAATTTGATAGCCTAATTCATGTGCTTTACCAAGTACTTCATAAATTTCATCCTCGGTGTAGTATAAAATTCCATGATCGTCGGGATTACTTGTATAACCTTCACGGGTAGCAATAGTCGGACCAGTACTACTACCATCAGTAAACAATTTAGCAGGACCCACTTTAAAAAATTCATTTCCAGTTCCAGTTATTACCCCAGATTCCATCATATTTAATGTGAACTGCTTACAGTCACTTATACTAGCAATCATCGCATAGACACGAATTTTCAAGTCTCCTTTTTGGGAGGCTAATTGTAACATTCGGTAATTTTCTTTTGAAAATGTTCCAGCTTCATGAACGCTTGTAATGCCAACTTTTAAGAAATGTTGCTGCGCGATTTGAATGGCTTGATAAACTTCTTCATTTGAAAAAGTTGCTATCTCATTAAACTGCATATAAGCATTTTCGATTAATCGTCCAGTTAGTTGACCTTTTGCATCTCTTTCAATTAAACCTCCTTGAGGATCGGGTGTTGTTTCGTCAATATCTGATAGACGTAAAGCAACTGAATTTACAATTCCGATGTGACCACAAGTACGGGTAATGGCAATCGGGTGGTCTATTGAAATGTTGTCCAATTCTTCCAGAGTAGGATATCGTTTTTCCTTAACAGTTCGTTCATTGAACCCCCAAGCGCGAATCCACTGACCCTTTGGTGTAGTAGCAGCTTTGTCTTTTAAAGCAGTCAAAATTGCATCTATAGAGTCCAACCCGGGCTCTTTACAGCTGATACTGAGTTGAAAAGTACCATACATGACCAGATGTAAGTGAGCATCAATAATCCCAGGTAGAATGGACTTTCCTTCCAAGTCAATTACTTGTGTAGAATCACCAATTAAATCTTTAATCTCCTCATTCGAGCCAACTGCTACTATTTTGTTATCAGAAATCGCTAGAGCCTCTCGGATAGAATCTTGTCCATCTACAGTAATTACTTCACCATTTAAAAAAGCAATATTAGCTTTCATATAGATCCTCCTCATTATATAAATTGAATATTCGGAAAATATTAATTATGTTGTTCTATTCATTTATTTTACTAAAAATAGATTGTCTTTTATTTTTACAAAAGGTAATTAATTTTACTTTTTTTTAGACAAAAGGTTAAAAGGGTTATTTCTACGTAACTATAAAACAGCCTAATTAAGTTATATAAATGCTTTACATAGCAAATACCACCACTTTTTTGAAAAAGAAGTAGATAACAGTAAAAATATGCTATATTATAGTTAGAAAATTTAGAATTTCCGACTTTAAATGACAAAGGGGTTTGATAATTGTGTATGAAAATATTTTAAGACACCCAGGACCTACACCTATTCCGAAAAAGGTCCAGCTTGCGATGAATCAAGATATTATTAGTCATCGCAGCAATGAATTTGTGGATCTTTACCGTGAAACAATCGAATTAGTGAAACCTATTTTCGGGACAAAACAGGACATTTTACTACTTCCCTCAGGTGGTACAGCTGCTTTAGAGGCTGCAGCTGTTAATACTGTTTCTGCTGGTGAAGATGTTGTTGTAATCACTGTTGGGGCGTTCGGAGACTATTTCGTTTCGATTTGTGAGAAATATGGCTTTCATGTACATAAGCTTGAAAAGGAATGGGGGCAAGCATGCACAGCCCATGAGCTTCGAGAATTTTTGCAGCCGTTAAAAGATATTAAAGCTGTCTTTGTAACATACAATGAAACTTCGACTGGTATCTTAAACCCAATTGCTGAAATAGCACAAGTTGTTCGTGAGGAAACGGGTGCATTATGTGTTGTCGATGGTGTAAGTTGCATTGGTGGAGCTCCTGCTGAAATGGATGCTTGGGGAATCGATATTCTTGTTACAGGCTCTCAAAAGGCATTGATGCTACCTCCTGGACTTTCTCTTGTCAGCGTCAGTGACAGAGCTTGGAAAGTCATTGAAGAAAATAAAGCACCGTCCTATTATTTAAATTTATTAAGCTATCGTAGCTGGGCAGAACAAGGGATGACCCCCAATACGCCTACGATCACACTAATAAACGGTCTTCATGAGGTATGTAAGCTTATAGAGGAAGAGGGAGGCTTTGAAAAAACAATTACCCGCCATGAATTAATGAAAAACATGGTGCGAAATGCTATGAATGCACTTCATATTGAACTTCTTACTACTGATGAGCATGCTTCTCCAACCATTACAGCAATTATGGCACCTAAAGGCATTGCACTTGGCGATTTCTTGTCACATTTAAAGCAGCACTATCATTTAGATTTCGCAGGAGGACTCGGTCATTTACAAGGTAAAATTTTCAGATTCGGTCATATGGGCTATTGTTTCCCAAGTGATGTGTTACAGGCCGTTTCTTTAATGGAAGCAGCACTTCAAGACTTTGCTTACGACTTTGAACCAGGTGCAGGTGTGCGGGCAGCACAAGAAGTATTTATAACCGCTCAGCGAAAACAATGCCACGATAAAGTAAAACTTTAATCAGTGTGGTATTCTGTATCTCCACCGATGATTTGTCTTAACCAATCGGGCTTATATGGGTAGTTATTCTCCATTTTACTGTTTGCTAATGTGGGATAAAGATTTAAACCTCCAAATCTATGCATTGATTTGGAGGTTTGTTTATTTAAGTTAATTTAATCCCTTTATTTCAATGGGTCTGAAACAAACTTATCGTATGGTTTTTTATATTGAGGAAAAAAGATGTTAATAGTTCATAAAAGTCATTTAAGTAATGTGAGAGTTGTTGCGATTGCATTGTCAATAAATGATTTTTGTGGTTGAGATTTCATCATGACCGTTAATCCAATTAACGCCACAATTAGAGCCTGTGCTATAGACTTTGCATCTGTGCCTTCCTCTAACTCACCCGATCGGATTCCTCGTTCAATTGTCTCCTGAAAAATGACGGCTAGATAAAGTTGATGTTCTCTCGTTAAGATTTCAAATCTCTCATCATGAGGAGCTAGTTCAACCATTGTATTGATGCAAAAACAGCCGTTACTAATATCTTTCGTATATTCAGCAGCAATCACTTCTTCAAAAAAAATAGCAAATGCCTGTTTTACAGAGGTATGACCTTGAAGTCTAGCTCGTATATCAGCTGCACGAGATGTCGTATATCTACGAAGTGCTGCTTCGAATAGTTCCTTTTTATCTCCAAAGGTTGAATAAATACTCGGACGTTGAATCCCCATTCTAGCAGTGAGATCACTTAAAGATGTAGCTTCATAGCCCTTCTCCCAAAATAACTGCATGGCAGCCTCTAAAACTTTTTCCTCATCAAATTCACGGGTTCTTGCCATAAACATTCCACCTCCATTGTTTAAGAGTTTGCGAGTTTGTTACTATATTTTTTTAAAATACCAAACAGTATGTAAACATTGTATAATCAGCTGCTTTCATTGTCAATTTTCGTTGCATTAAGTAACTGCGAAATAAATTATTTCTAAATAAACCCTTGACATTATAAACAGCCCTAAGATATATTTACCAATAATTATATTGTACCGAACGGTATGTTATAATTAAAATCCAATGATGAACGGAGGATATGGCGTGGATCATAATCTGAAGCAAGAAGTTGATGCATCTGTGATGAATCTACAGCCTTCTATGTCTAGAGCTGTAACTTTATTATTCGCAACAGCCTGTGGAATGTCTGTTGCTAATATTTATTTCGCGCAGCCGTTGCTTGATCAATTGTCTAATGAATTTAATATTGATCACTCGATAATTGGTGTTGTAATTACCATCACGCAGATTTTTTATGGATTAGGCTTATTACTTCTAGTGCCTCTTGGAGATTTACTTAACCAACGACGCTTGATTATCGGACAGATGCTATTATCCACAACGGCTTTGGTTATAGTGGGTACTGCTTCTTTTAGCGTGATGCTTTTTACTGGTATGGCCTTAGTAGGTCTACTTGCTGTTGTGACGCAGACACTTGTGGCGTTTGCAGCAACTATGGCTTCCCCTACAGAACGCGGACGTGTCGTTGGCATTGTCACAAGCGGGATTGTCATTGGCATTCTGCTCGCTCGAACCTTCGCTGGTCTATTAACAGACCTTACAGGATGGCGTTCCGTCTATCTAGTCTCTGCTGCCCTCATGCTTGTCATGGTTTGTATGTTTCTGAAGGTGTTACCAAAGGTGGAGCGTGAAGTAAAATCACTCCCCTATCATCAGCTAATAAAATCCGTATTCACTCTGTTTGTGCAAGAAAGAACATTACGCATCCGCTCAGTTCTAGCCATGCTAATTTTTGCTGATTTCAGTATTTTGTGGACTTCACTTGTTCTGCCACTTAGTGCACCACCATTAGCTCTTTCACATAGTGTCATTGGCGCATTTGGTCTCGTTGGAGTGGCTGGTGCACTAGCTGCGGCACAGGCCGGGAAACTGGCCGATCGAGGTTTCGGACAAAGAACGACAGGTATTGCTTTAGTTCTATTACTCATTTCATGGTTGTTTATCAACTATCTAGAACAGTCGTTATTGGCATTAATTGTAGGTATTGTGTTGCTCGATTTGGCCGTGCAGGCAGTACATGTCACTAATCAGACGATGATTCTTCCATTATGTACAGAGGCACGGAGTCGACTTACCGCTGGATATATGATGTTTTATTCCATCGGCGGTGCTGGCGGCTCAATTGCTTCTACACAGATGTATGCACACTTTGGTTGGGGAGGGGTTTGTTTCCTCGGAGCTTTAATCAGTGCAATTGCTCTTATTTTTTGGGCTACGACTAAACGGTTTGAGAGACTTCTGTAACTGACGCTTTGCTTTCGTTACAAAAGACATCTGTAGCTGACGCTTTGCTTTCGTTACAAAACACTTGCTGAAAGAAATTAAATTTGATTAGGAGAGATAACAAATGGAAATAGGAATTACCTCTTTTGTAGAAACAAAACCAGATGTTCATAGTGGTGAAGTGATTAGTCATGCACAACGTTTGCGTGAAGTGGTAGAAGAAATCGTACTTGCAGATCAAGTGGGGCTGGATGTGTTTGGTGTTGGTGAGCACCATCGAGAAGATTATGCTGCATCCTCTCCAGCAATGGTGCTATCTGCTGCAGCTCTACAAACAAAAAAGATTCGACTTACAAGTGCGGTAACAGTTCTATCTTCAGCTGATCCAGTACGTGTCTTTCAGGATTTTTCCACATTAGATGGACTATCAAATGGGCGTGCTGAGATTATGGCAGGTCGTGGTTCCTTTATCGAATCCTTCCCCTTGTTTGGCTACAATTTAAATGATTATGATGAACTTTTTGAGGAACATTTGGACTTACTCCTCAAAATTCGCGAGTCAGAAAAAGTAGTATGGGAAGGTAGACATCGACCAGCGATCAATAATTTAGGTGTGTATCCAAGACCTGTTCAAAACTCCTTACCAATATGGGTTGGTAGTGGAGGAAATCAACAATCTGCCATCCGCGCAGGACTTTTAGGATTACCACTTATGCTAGCAATCATTGGTGGCAGTCCAATGCAGTTTGCACCTATCGTACAACTCTATAAAAAGGCAGCTGCTCAAGCAGGGCATGATCTATCAAAACTTCAGGTTGGATCTCATTCAATAGGTTTTGTTGGCCCGAATACTGACTGGGCAGCGGATACATTTTTCCCATCAACGAAGGCGGGTATGAATAAATTGGGCAAAGAAAGAGGTTGGCGATATTATGATCGCTCTAGTTATGATGCTGCACGCAGTTTTGAAGGGGCGTTATATGTAGGTGATCCAGATACAGTTGCTGAAAAAATCATCCATCTTCGTAAACATGTAGGGATTACACGTTTTATGCTGTACGTACCATTAAGCACAATGCCACATGATCAAGTTATGCAAGCTATAGAATTGCTCGGAACAAAAGTTGCTCCTCGAGTACGTGAGGAAGTTGCCAAATGGGAAGCGGAAATGGCACTAGAAGGACATCCATTTCTTTAAGATATTATTATTTAACAGGAGGAATTTATACAAATCTTCACCCTTCCCTCCTTGCTTGAAGAAATATTAGCAGTGTTGAATTGTTGCCAAGTCGATATACCTAAAACAAGGACTTAGGAAATCTGAAGTAAAATTGCAATTCAGGCCAATACTTCACGGCATGATTGACTGAATAATCTTTTACCGCCAGAATTATGAATATAAGTGCATTTTCAAAAGCTAAAAGTGTTATACTAATAAGCACGTTATAAATTGAGGAGTTAGACAGTATGAAATATTTTAAACCACAAATGCAGCAACTTGTGAAAGAAAACCGTGAATTACATGATCGCCTAAAAGAGTTAATGTCCGAAATGGATTTGCAAAAAAATTATGCTTTAAAAGCGCTATATCACGCTGAAGTAGCGGACGGTGGACGCTATCAGCAAGATTATCAAGCGTTGGACTATTTATATAAATAACTCTAGATGAGCAAAAGTAATAAACGCAAGAATGTTGATTCCGATAGCATTCTTGCGTTTTCTCATTAACTAACTACCTTAATCATTAGTTCTTCCTACTCGCGCTACCTTTGCCATGTATTCCTCACGCATTTCCACCGGCACCATACTGCCACCTGTTGCCCATACAAGATGGGTAGCTTGCTCCATCTTATCAACTAAATCATGCTTTTCTAAATAACTTTGTCCATTTTTCATTAACTGAATGGGTCCGAACATCCCTGCATGTGCAGATGGCTCTAAAAATAGACCTTCCGAATTCATAGCCAACCCAAGTGACGTAAACAATTCTTCATCTTTCACTGTATAACAGCCACTAATATACGTATCCATCACTTTTCCTACGAATTTCGAAGCACGACCTACAGCTAGACCATCTGCCTCCGTTTTATTGTCTAAGCCGATATCTTCTACGCTGATTTCATCATGTAAGCCTGTCATTAAGCCCATTGTCATACAAGGGGATGCTACTGGCTCAGCGAAGAAAATATGGGCGTGTTCTCCAAAAATTTCACGGATGCCGTACGCAACCCCACCTGGTCCCCCTCCTACACCACACGGTAAATAAACGAACAATGGATGCGCATTATCCACTGTAATGTTCGTCTTTTCAAATTGTGTTTTTAAACGCTTTGCTGCCACCGCATAGCCTGCAAATAAGTCTTTTGAATTTTCATCATCAATGAAATGACACATAGGATCTTGTTCAGCCTCTCGGCGACCTTGTTCAACAGCCACGCTATAATCGGCCTCATATTCAATAACTGTCGCACCTTTTTCTCGTAGTAATGCTTTCTTCCACTCTTTTGCGTCACTCGACATATGTACAACGACATTAAAGCCGAGTTTTTTGCCCATAATGCCGATACTCAGTCCTAAATTACCAGTAGAACCTACGGCAATTGTGTACTGCTGGAAGAACGTTTGAAAATCTTCTGTGGCCAACACCGCGTAATTATCCTCTATTGTTAGCCTTCCACTAGCAATCGCAAGCCGTTCTGCATGTCTTAATACTTCAAAAATACCACCACGAGCTTTAATGGAGCCTGAGATTGGCAAAGCATGATCGCATTTTAAGATAAATTGACCTGGTATTAGAAGATCAAATTCCTTCTCAAGTGCTTTCTTGATCAATGGTATTTCTTGAATAGATGATTCAATGAGTCCTTTACTTTCCAAAAGCTCTGGAAATGCTACAGTTAAATAGGAAGAAAAACGTTTAAGTGTCTCTTCAGCGTCCTCAACTTCCTCCATTGAAAAAAGATTTGTGCTCGCCTTTTTTTGCCAATTTGTATTTTCCCAAAGTACAGCATCCTTATTTGCTAACTCATTTAGTCTCGGAAATTGATTTAATAGTTCGTGTTTTAGTTTATTTTTCATCTTCAGATGCCTCCATTTTTTGGGCTAAAATTGCTCGTTCACAAATTTGTCGAAATTTCAATTCGAACGAAATATTGTTTTCTTGCGTTCGTTTTTTAGGTCCCCTCGTACGTCCACCAGCACGTCTAATCTTTTGTCCAACATGGCGCATATCGAGCAAACGTTCGATATTTTCATCGGACATTTCTCGTCCATTTTGATCAATCGGATAGCCCCCTCTTGCTAAAACCATTGCTGCTAAACCGTAATCCTGTGTAATGACAATATCATGTTTTGAAAGCGCATTCACTAGCGTGAAATCAACCGAATCTGGTCCTTTCGGAACCATAATTGTTATTACATTATCACGTTCAATACGGTGAGATGTATCGCAAAACAAGATTGTTTCCATCTCAAACTCAGATGATATAGATATCGCTAAATCCACTACTGGACAGGCATCAGCGTCAATTAAAACCTTCACAATAAGGCATCATTCCTTTCTCATAATTAGATCAATCAAGTAGCCATTTATTATTTAAATATAATAATTTTTCAACCCCCCTTGCTCATTTTTTCACAAACTCAAGGTCTTTGTAAAAAGTATTTTATTGAATAGTTTGAAAAATAGATATACGATACAACTATCAACTAACTGGAGGTTTTTTACTATGACAATTACAACTGTTAGCAACGAACAATTAGCCAAAGAATACGTAGATGGCGTATTCGAGCAATTAAAACAACAGAACAGTCATCAAGCGGAGTTCTTACAAGCTGCTGAAGAAATTTTCATTTCATTAGTGCCTGTATTTGTACAACACCCTGAATATATTAAAGCTAATATCTTATCTCGTATCGTTGAGCCAGACCGCATCATTTCCTTCCGTGTTGCTTGGCAAGATGATCACAACCAAGTTCAAGTAAACCGTGGTTATCGTGTACAATACAGCAACGTAATGGGACCATATAAAGGTGGTCTTCGCTTCCACCCTTCCGTTAACGAATCAATTATCAAATTCTTAGGCTTTGAACAAATCTTTAAAAATGCTTTAACAGGCCAACCAATCGGTGGTGGTAAAGGTGGCTCAAACTTCGATCCTAAAGGTAAATCAAACTCTGAAATCATGCGCTTCTGTCAAGCATTCATGACTGAATTATACCGCCATATTGGTCCAGATGTCGATGTTCCTGCAGGTGATATCGGAGTTGGAGCTCGAGAAGTAGGCTATTTATGGGGTCAATACAAGCGTTTAACACATGCAAGCGAATCTGGTGTATTAACTGGTAAAACTCCTGGATATGGCGGTTCTTTGGCTCGTAAAGAGGCAACAGGTTATGGCACAGTATACTTTGTAAACGAAATGCTAAAAGATGCCAATGATTCATTCGAAGGTAAAACAGTTGTAGTTTCTGGCTCTGGTAACGTTTCAATATATGCAATTGAAAAAGCACAAGCTTACGGTGCAAAAGTTGTTGCTTGTTCTGACTCTTCAGGCTACGTTTACGATCCAGATGGTTTAGATCTTGACGCAATTAAAGAAATTAAAGAAGTAAAAGGCGATCGTATTTCAACTTACGTAAACTATCGTCCAGATGCAACATTTACAGAAGGTTGCACAGGTATTTGGACTATTCCTTGTGATATCGCGCTTCCATGTGCTACTCAAAACGAAATTAACGGTGAATCAGCTCGCACATTAATATCTAATGGTGTAAAAGCGATTGGTGAAGGAGCTAACATGCCATCTGATCTTGAAGCAATTAACGAATTCTTAGACGCTGGCGTTTTATTCGGACCTGCTAAAGCTGCTAACGCGGGCGGTGTTGCTGTATCTGCTCTTGAAATGGCGCAAGATTCAAGCCGTGTATTCTGGTCATTTGAAAAAGTAGATGCTAAATTACATCAAATTATGAAAGATATTTACGCGGACAGTAAAGCCGCTGCTGAAAAATACGGTTACCCTGGGAACCTGGTAGTAGGCGCGAACATTGCCGGTTTCGTAAAAGTAGCAGATGGTATGCTAGCTGAAGGCGTATATTAATAACATTCTTTCCCCATTCAACTCCACCTAAGATGATAGCGAATATTCGTTATCATCTTATTTTTTTAGTATAAAGAAAGTTAATAAACACAAAAATAACTCCTAAAACGAACATTTTTATTATTAAACATTTAAAATATTCGTGTTATAATAATGGAGTACTATGAAATATTGGAGGGTTTTTTGTGGAATTATTGTATACAGGTAAAACGAAAAATGTGTTCAAATTAGAAGATGGTCACTACTTATTAAAATTCAAAGATGATGTAACTGGTGAAAACGGCGTATTCGACCCTGGTGCTAACACTGTAGGCTTAACAATCGATGGTGCAGGACTTGCTGGACTTCGCTTAACTTCTTATTTCTACTCAAAACTAAACGATCAAGGTGTTCCTACTCACTATGTTGATGCAAACTTTAACGATGCAACAATGACAGTAAAACCTGCTACAGTTTTCGGAAAAGGCTTAGAGGTTATTTGCCGCTTCAAAGCAGTTGGCTCTTTCCTTCGTCGCTATGGTGCTTACGTAAAAGAAGGACAAGATTTAGATTCTTTCGTAGAAGTTACCATCAAAGATGACGATCGCCTAGATCCTCCTATTTCTGAAGATGCATTAGCAATGTTAAACCTGTTATCACACGAAGAGTATGCAATTTTAAAGCAACGTACAATTGAAATTGCTAAATTTGTTGCTGCCGAGCTTGCAAAAAAAGGATTAACACTGTACGACATCAAATTAGAATTTGGCCGCGATGCTAAAACAAATGAAATTTTATTAATAGATGAAATTTCTGGCGGAAATATGCGTGCTTACAAAGGCGAACAATATATCGAGCCTTTGGAACTAGAAAAAATTATGCTTGCTGAATAAAAATAATACATTCATGAAATTCAAAATTAGCCTTGTTAATCTACTATTAACAGGGCTATTTTAATGCGCCAACAAAAGACAGGTTTACTTGTAGCCCGTGGCGGAAATAAGGGTTCTTGAATGGATAAAAATGTTTAATCAACACACCTGACATTATTGACTTTTAATGTTCGATTGCCCTTTTTCTATAAAAAATAATTTTTTTGAAACTTTTCATTAGCATAGCCGTATACTAACTATACGCATAATGCAATATTCTATTCTTTTGGAGGTAGTTTAATGGAAGACTATAATGACACACCACAGGCGAGGACAAAACTAAATCCATTTCTATCGGCTTGGATACACCCTAAACAAACTGCACGTTACATGATTGATGAAAAATCAATTGGGTTTGCGATTCTTATTATGTCAATTGGCTATATCGGTTCTACGTTATCAGGGCTTATTGATCCAGAATTTTCAGATTTTTCTCCTTGGCTTATGGCACTATTGTGTGTGATATTTGCACCAATTGCTGGGATTATCGGTACATGTTTATCAACATTAATATTTTGGCTGTTTGGTAAGATTTTCAAAGGGACTGGTACATTCTCTGATTTATTTAAAGGCCTTAGTTTAACTGCTATACCATATATCGTTCTTATACCACTTTACTTAATTTGGCTGATTACATCACCTGAAACGTTAATGAACACTAGCTCTATTGAAACAATACCTTGGTTATTATTAATAACTGGTTTTGTTAGCTTTGTTCTAGCAATCTGGTCATTAGTTATCACAGTAGGTGTTGTGGCAGAAGCTCATCAATTTGAAATTTGGAAAGCGATATTGACTGTTATTATCCCTTCTATTACTCTGTTTATTATTTTCTTTGTTTTCTTTATCATTCTTATGTTCGGCATAATCGGCTTTAGTATGATGTAAAAAAATCTCCCCTCTCAATATAACGAGAGTGGGAGATTTTCATTTAATTTGAGCAATTTTTAAACTGAAAGTACTGTATTTTGTTGGAATAGTTCTGATACACCTGACTCAACAGCAGCACCACTTACAGCACGTGAAACAATTGCAACTACCCGCTCATCTAATGATTTAGGCACGATATATTCCTCTGTTAATTCCTCGTCACTTACAAGGGATGCAATCGCTTCAACTGCGGCTAACTTCATCACTTCATTAATATCCGTTGCTCGCACATCCAATGTCCCACGGAAAATACCAGGGAAAGCAAGCACATTGTTAATTTGGTTTGGATAATCTGAGCGTCCCGTTCCCATTACACGTACACCCCACGCTTTAGCATTTTCATACGTAATTTCTGGATTTGGATTTGCTAGTGCAAACACGACTGGATCTTCATTCATAGAAGCAATATGCGCTTCTGTTAATAAATTTGCAACAGATACACCGATAAAGACATCAGCACCCATTAGGGCATCCTCCAATGTTCCATGTAATTTTTCCGGATTTGTTAAATGGGCAACCGTTTCTTTAATTGGATTCATCCCTTCAGCGCGCCCTTCATAAATAAGGCCTTTTGTATCACACATATAAATATTTTTATAACCCATTTGCACAAGAATACGTAAAATAGCAATCCCCGCTGCGCCTGCGCCATTAATTACAACCTTCATTGTTGCCACATCTTTTTTTACAATACGATTAGCATTAATCATCCCTGCACCTACGACAATCGCCGTCCCATGCTGATCATCATGGAACACAGGAATATCACATTCTTGGCGGAGACGATCTTCAATTTCAAAGCATCTTGGTGCTGAAATATCTTCTAAATTTACAGCACCAAAAGTTGGAGCAAGCGCCTTCACAATGCTGACGATTTCATCCGTATTCTTCGTATCTAAACAAATAGGAAAAGCATCAACATTGGCAAAACGCTTTAATAAAATCGCCTTCCCCTCCATTACTGGTAATGCTGCCTTCGGACCGATATCTCCTAAACCTAATACCGCAGTACCATCTGAAACAACCGCCACCATATTTCCTTTCATTGTATAGTCGTAAACAAGTGATGGATTTCTTTCAATCTCTATACAAGGTGCAGCTACCCCTGGAGAATACGCAAGACTTAGATCATAGGAATCTTGCACAGGTACCTTTGAGATCACCTCTAATTTTCCACAATAATGCTCGTGCATTTCTAAAGCCTTTTTCATAACATCCATTCAATCCCATCCTTTTCTTATGAATTATTATATATTTTAGAATCATAATACTTTGTGAAAGTAAAGTCAACGAATTTTCTGTCAATTTTATTTTTTGTTCGAAACAAAGCCATTTACTATCGATAATACCACTTTTTCATATTGTTATCACTTTCACAATCAATTATTTTAATATAATTAATTGATTAGTTTCCATCTGAAAAAATGCACAAATATCGCCATTTAGCCTGTTCAACTTTTCACATAGTATTTTTCTTATGTAAATGAGAAATTTTTCACAAACTAATGTAAGCGCATCCATTATCACATCTAGTTTCGTCACATTTTCTTCACATTTTTTCACAAAGCTTTTTATTATTCTCCCAAAAGTATTCTTTTTCCTTTGAGATTTCATTCTAATCAACAAAAAAGAGCCCTTATATAAAGGACTCTTGCCTAAATTGATTGATAAAAGCGGTGATAATATGTTTGGAAGACCACTGTTCCCTTGATACTTTAGTAATCGGATAATCACGAACAAAGATTGCTTTTTTGATTTCTTCTACTGAATAACCTTTATTAAACAATTGCTTGACATTACCCTCCAAGTCTTCTAAATAAGCAATTTTTTCTTGTATTTTTGCTCGACCATCCGCTATATAGCCTGCATGACAGCAATACACTTCCTCAAAATCATAGTTTAATATTTTCTTTAAAGACGCCAAGGTATGTACGATATTTTCTTCATCAAGGACAACCTTAGTTTTCGTCTGTATATACAAATCGCCTGTAAACATAGCACCTGTTTCACGATTGTAAAATGATACATGATCTGTTGTGTGTCCCGGTGTTGCAATAACATCCAATGTTGCTGAATTCGTTTGCAATGTATCGCCAAATGGTTGCGCTACAAAAGCCGGTCGTTCCCCCCATAATGCCTGTCGATAAATTGGATAGTCTCCATCCTCCGCACAAATGCTAACCGAATCACGATGAACAAAGATTGGTACATCTCTTTGCTGTTGAATCCATGCTGCATTTCCTGCATGATCCTCATGGGAATGTGTCAGTGCCACTTGTTCAATCGGTATCTCGTTAAAAAAGGATTGGAACTCCTGTGTCAGTGAGTAAGAACCTGTATCAATTAATAACCCATCGACAAAAAAGCAATAAACACTCAATCCAAAACCCTCAACCGCTACTTTACCATGTGAACATTGCACATCTCGATTTCGTTGAATTTCTATACTTTTCTCTCGTTTAAACATCCTTTCTCCCCCTTTGCCCTTTGTAAAAAGAGTGTAGCACAAAATGAATAGTCAGTCATTTTAAGAGTACATAACAATTCGCATCGATTGATGATTACCATTAAAACTCTCAGTATTAATAGAGAGACCATGGCATCATATTTTACAATCATTAAAAAAAGTCCAGCTTGCTGTAGCAGAGGGTACAATCCACATATATTGTTTCATAATTGCTTGCTCTGGCGTGCTATCCACGATTTTGGTGGGTCTATCCATCATTTTGACGGTTCTATCCATCATTTTGACGGTTCTATCCACGCTTTGGGCGGTGCTATCCACGCTTTGGATTTCTATCCGTCACTTTGACGATTCTATCCGTCACCTTGGCTCTTCTTTCCATCGCTCTTGCCTTTCTATCCGTCACTCTTGTCTTTCTTTCCGTCGCTCTGATTTCTATCCGTCACCTTGCCTCTTCTTTCCGTCGCTCTTGCCTTTCTATCCGTCACTCTTGTCTTTCTTTCCGTCGCTCTGATTTCTATCCGTCACCTTGGCTCTTCTTTCCGTCGCTCTTGCCTTTCTT
>Ga0213828_1001601_pt1 | contig 18179 bp, 13 predicted proteins | sample MC6MC0897MG_FD_180664 | JGI IMG/M metagenome (GOLD analysis project Ga0213828, IMG submission 180664) | Enriched soil aggregate microbial communities from Iowa State University, Ames, United States - MC6-MC0897-MG | ecosystem: Environmental > Terrestrial > Soil > Unclassified | place: USA: Iowa... | reverse complement strand
CCTACATCGCGATGAAGACGGGGCTGTTCGCCAAGCAGGGTCTGGACATCAAGTGGCAGAGCTTTGCCACGTCGTCGGACCGCATGAGCGCGGTGATGGCGGGCAACGTCGATCTGGCGGGCACCGGCGTGGTGTCGTCGCTGGCGCTGATGGCCGCCGGCGCGCGCCAGTTCCAGGTCATCGCCACCCCCAACAACTTCGGCCGTGCCGAAGGCGTGCTCGTGCGCGACAACGTCAAATCCGTTGCCGACCTGAAGGGCAAGAAGATCGGCGTCACGTACGCCTCCAGCGCCCACGTGCTGCTGCTGGACGTGCTGCGCCAGGCCGGCCTGAATCCCGATCGCGATGTCTCGATCATCAACCTGCCCGCGACCAACCTGCTGTCTGCCTACCAGGGCAACCAGATCGACGCGGCCGTGGCCTGGACGCCGGCGTTCGACCGCATCAAGGCCGTGCCGGGCACGCACGTGCTGCTGGACGACACCGCGTTCTCGCTCTACAAGCAATACGCCATCACCCCCGGACCCGACGTGCTGCTGACGCACGCCAAGCTGGGCAAGGAAAATCCGGACGCCGTGCGCAAGTTCCTGCAGGCGGTGTTCCAGGCCAATGCCATGCTGACGAACCAGCCCGAGGAAGCGGCCGGCGTGCTGCTGGAACTGACCGGGCTGTCCAAGGACGAGCAGCTGGCCGTCATCAAGCAGACGCAGTGGTATTCGGCCGACGACCAGAAGGCGCTGATGATCGAGCCCGGCAACTTCGTGAACGGCATGCAGAAGCTGGCCGAGATGCTGGTGTCGCTCAAGCAGATCGACCGCGCGCCCACCGTCAAGGACTGGGTCCAGTCCTCGTACCTCTGAGCCCAGGACAGTCTGCCTATGTCCACACGTTCGTCATCCCGCGAAACGCGCCTGCTCTGGGTCAGCGTGTTTTCGCTGCTGGGTTTTCTGCTGATGTGGGAAGGCCTGTGCCGTGCCGGCGCGGTCGACCCCATCTTCCTGCCCGCGCCGTCCCAGGTCCTGGCGCGCGCGCTGTCCATGTCCGACCAGGGCACGCTGTTCTACAACGTGCTGGCCTCCACGCGCCGCGTCATGGTGGGCTTTCTGGCTGCCGTGATCGTCGCGATTCCGCTGGGCATCCTGCTGGGCACGTCGAAGGTGGCGCGCGCCGTCTTCGATCCCATCATCTCGTTTCTGCGCCCCCTGCCGTCCATGAGCTGGATTCCGCTGTCGCTGTTGTGGTTCGGCATCACCGAAACGCAGAAGTACAGCATCGTGTTCATGGGGTCCTTCGTGCCCGCGTTGCTGTACGTGATGGAGGCCTCGCGCAGCATCGACCCCGTGCTGGTGCGCGCCGCGCGCAACCTGGGCGCCAACCGCTGGCAGGTCATGCGCGAGGTGCTGTTTCCGGGCTGTCTGCCGCAGATCCTGTCGGGCATGAAGATCATCCTGGGCCTGTCCTGGACCTGCGTGATCTCGGCCGAACTGGTGGCGTCCAAGGAAGGCCTGGGCTTCATGATCATGAACGGCAAGGAATTCTTCCAGACCGACACCGTGGTGCTGGGCATGGTGCTGATCAGTTTCACCGTGCTGGTGACCGATCTGTGTTTGCGGCTTCTTGAACGATGGGTGCTGGCATGGCAGCGATGAACGACACGATGATCCGGCTGACGGACGTCTCCAAGGCCTATGGCGAAGTGCCGGTGCTGGACAAGGTCAACCTGGAGGTCAAGCGCGGAGAATTCCTGGTGCTGCTGGGCGCCTCGGGCTGCGGCAAATCGACACTGCTGAACCTGATGGCGGGCTTCATCACGCCCAACACGGGCTCGGTGGAGATCAACGGCAAAAAAGTCACCGACGTGACCGCCGCCTGCGGCATGGTGTTCCAGCAGTACGCGCTGTTTCCGTGGCGCACGGTGCAGGAGAACGTGGAGTTCGGCCTGAAGATGCGCGGCATGTCGCGCCAGGAGCGCGCGCCGATCGCCCGCAAGTTCATCGAGATGGTGGGCCTGAAGCACGCGGCGGACAAGTATCCGCACGCGCTGTCGGGCGGGATGAAGCAGCGCGTGTCGATTGCGCGCGTGCTGGCCAACGACCCGGACGTGATGCTGTTCGACGAGCCGTTCGCGGCGCTTGATGCGATGACCCGGCAGGTGCTGCAGGACCAATTGCTGTCGATCTACGAGCAGAGCGGCAAGACCATCGTCTTCATCACGCACTCCATCGACGAGGCGCTGACCCTGTCGACGCGGATGGCGGTCATGGGTTCCAAGCCCGGCCGCATCGTGCAGGACATCCAGAACGACCTGCCGCATCCGCGCAGCGCGGACGTGCAATTGTCGCCGCGATTCGTGGAACTGAAGCGGGCGATCTGGGAGCGCGTGCAGGAGGAAGTGACGCGCAGCATGGAGTTGACGGCCGATTAACCGCGCCGCGTGCGCGATCCGGCTGAACGATCCTGCTGGTCGGCGTGAACGTCATGCGGGGCGAGGCTGCCGAATACGCCGTCGGGGCTTTGCCACGCGCCTGTGCTGCGGCCTTCCTCGGCCAGAAACTCCACCAGCGCGGGCAATGACGGATCCATCGGCCGGTTGGCGTGGATGCGCATGACATAGCCCCACGAGCCCGGCATGCGCAGATGCGGCATCAGCGGCACCAGCCGGCCGCTTGCCAGGTCTTCGTCGATCAGCGGCGCGCGGCCTAGCGCGATGCCCACCCCGGCCGCCGCCGCGGCCACCACGGTGCTCAAGCCGCTCAGCACCATCGGATCCTGCCAGTCATCCGGCGCAATCCCCAGCCGGGGTCCCCACGTGCGCCAATCGGTCTCGGGGCTGTCGATGTGCTTTTCTTCCAGCCAGCGGTGACGCGGGAACACGCGCGGGTCATTGCGGTCGGCCTCGGGCACCAGCGCCGGACTGCACACCGGCACCACGGTTTCGGTCATCAGCGGAATGTCGCCCGGCGCCGCAATGTGCGGCCCCATCGCGCGCACGTGCAGGAAGGCCAGGTCGATGTCCTGGGTCTTCCAAGCCGGATCCTGGCTGGCGTGCAGGTAGACCTGGATGTCGATGTCCGGATGCAGTTCGATGAAGCGGCCGATGCGCGGCGCCAGCCACAGCGCGGCCAGCGACGGGTTGGCGGACACGTTCAGGGTGTAGCGCCGCTTGCCGCGGGCGCTGGCCCGGACATTGCGGCAGGCGGTCTCCAATAGGGTCAAGGCCTGTTGTACGGAAGCCAGTAGCGCAGCGCCCGCTTCCGTGGTTTCGGCGCGCCGCACGGTGCCGCCCCGGCGCAGCAGCGATGTTCCCAGGTCGGCTTCCAGGGCGCGCAACTGATGGCTGACGGCGCTTTTCGTGACGTTGAGTTCGGCAGCCGCGCGGCTCAGGCTGCCCAGACGGGCCACGGCTTCGAAGGCGCGCAACGCGGCCAGCGGCGGCGTGCGGGTAGAGAAATCGGACATCGGTTGAGTTTATCTCAACCCTTGATTGAAAATTCATCGCTTTCGCGCGCGCGCCGGATCGGGGACGATGCAGGCTCTGGATGGAGTAATGCTATGTATTTCGATTCGAGGCTGTGGCGTCTGACCGAGGGTCTGCGTGCCGGCATGGCGGGCGGCATCTTTCTGGGCCTGTTGGCACTGGCGGCCGGGATTGCGCGGTACGTGTTTCTGGGGCAGCTGCTCGCACGCGTGTTCGACGGGGCGCCGTGGCAGGAATGGGCAATGCCGGCGCTTTGCGTGGCGGCCATGGTGCTGCTGCGGGCGTTGCTGGACGACTGGCGCACGGTGCAGGCCAACCGCACATCCGCTGCCATCCAGCACACGCTGCGCGCGAAGCTGTACGACCGCATCGTCGCGTTGGGACCGGCATGGTTCGCCAACCAGCGCACGGGTGGCGTCATGCTGACTGTGGTGGACGGCGTCGAACAGTTGCAGACCTTCTTCGGACAGTATCTGCCGCAGGTCGCCATCGCGGCCGCCGCACCCTTTGCCATCTTTGCCGTCATCGCGTTCTGGGACGTGCCGACCGCCCTCGTCTTCCTGGCCGCCGCGCTCTTCGCATTGTTCGGGCCGATGGCCGTACACATGCTGGACCGCCGTGCCAGCCTGGCGCGCAGCCGGTCGCTCAACGAATTCGGTGAAGAGTTCCTGGACGCGGTCCAGGGGCTCCCCACGCTCAAGTCGTATGGCCAGGGCAAGGCGTGGGGCGAGCGGCTTGCCGCCCGCGCGCGCAGTCTGTCCGACAACACGTTCTGGGTGCTGTCCGTCAGCCTGCTGACGCGCGGCATCAGCGACCTGGGCGTGGCGCTGGGCGCCGCGCTGGCGCTGACGCTGGGCGCCTGGCGCGTGACCACCGGCGACATGAGCGTCGAGGCGCTCTTGATCGTGCTGATGGCGGGCACCGAGATTTTCCGCCCTCTGCGCGATCTGCGCGCGGTGCTGCACCGGGGCATGCTGGGCCAGTCGGCCGCCGCCAGCATTCACGCGCTGATGGACGCACAGCCACTGACGCCCGCCCCCGACGCGCGCGCCGCGCAAGCGGGCCCTGCGCGCCTGGCGCCGACCATCGAGTTCGACGACGTCGCCTTTTCGTACACGCCCGAACGCGCCGCCCACCGGGGCCTGGCGTTCCGCATTGCGGCGGGCGAACGGGTCGGCGTGGTCGGCCCCAGCGGCGCGGGCAAATCCACCATCGTGCGGCTGCTGCTGCGCGAATGCGTGCCGCAATCCGGCGCGGTCCGCGTGGGCGGGCACGACGTCAACGCGCTGGACACGCAGTTCCTCTTGTCACACATCGCCCTGGTCAGCCAGGACATCACGCTATTTCACGGCACCATCGACGACAACCTGCGTCTGGGCCGCCCCGACGCAACGCTTGATGAGGTGCGCGCCGCCGCCCGCGCCGCCAACATCGACGACTTCATCATGGCGCTGCCGGACGGCTACGCCACGCGCATCGGCGAGCGCGGCCTGCAATTGTCGGGCGGCCAGCGCCAGCGCGTGGCGATCGCCCGCGCCCTGCTGCGCGACGCGCCCATCCTGATTCTGGACGAGGCGCTGTCGTCGGTCGACACCGAGAACGAGGCGCTGATCCAGCAGGCGCTGGACCGCCTCATGGCCGGCCGCACGACGCTGATCCTGGCGCACCGGCTGGCCAGCGTGATCGGCGCGGACCGCATCCTGGTGCTGGACCAGGGCCGAGTGGCCGAAGCCGGACCGCATGCCGACCTGATGCGCGAGAAAGGGCTGTACTACCGCCTGATGCACGAACAGGCGGCCGCGCACCGCAACCCGGCCGCAGGCGTATTGCCCTCGGCGCAGCAGGCGGCGGGCAATCCCGCCGCTGAGCCCGACGACGGCAACGCGCCCGGTCCGGCCCTGCGGTCGCTGGACGCGGATGCCGATCACGTCGGCTGGCGCGCCACACTGGGCACCCTGCTGTCGGTGGTGCGCCCATGGCGCGGCACGCTCATCGCGACCATTCTGCTGGGCGTGGCGCGTGTCGCCGCCTTCATCGGCGTGGGCGTGTTCAGCGCCCTGATCGTGGCCGCGATCCGCGATGGCGGCGATACCACCGCGCTGATCGTCGGCCTGCTGATCGCCGCGCCGCTGGCCGCCCTGTTCCATTGGCTGGAATCGTGGCTGGCGCATGCGATGGCCTATCAGCTTCTGGCCGACATGCGCGTCAAGCTCTACGACAAGCTCGAACGGCTGGCGCCCGCGTACCTGCTGCAACGCCGCTCGGGCGATCTGGTCGCGCTGGCCACGCAGGACGTGGAGATGGTCGAGTATTTCTACGCGCACACCATCGCGCCGGCCATCGTGTCCGTGCTGGTGCCGTTGTCCGTGCTGGGTTTCCTGGGGTTCTACAGTTGGCCGGTGGCGCTGGCGCTGCTGCCGTTCCTGGCCTATGCGCTGGTCTCTCCCGTGCGCGGCCGGCGCCGCGTCGATGCGTTGGGCGACAAGGCGCGCGAGGCGCTGGGTGAAATGAGCGCTCACACCACCGACACCATCCAGGGCCTGGCCGACCTGACCGCCTTCCAGGCGACGGGCCGGCGCCGCGATCAGTTCTTGAAAGTCGCCGATCACTATCGGGCGCGGCGCTTGGCCATCCTGCGCGACCTGTCGCGCCAGACGGCCTGGTTTGAAATCGCGATGGGCTTGGGCGGGCTCTCGGTAGCTGTCGTGGGCGCGCTGCAGGTGCAGGCCGGTACGCTGCAAGCCGGCATGCTGCCGCTGCTGGTGCTGATCGCGCTGGCGACGTTCCTGCCGGTGTCCGAGATCTCGCAGGTCAGCCGGCAACTGGCCGACACCATCGCCGCCACGCGCCGCCTGCACGTGGTGGCCAACGAACCCGAACCCGTCGTGGACGGCCCCCTGCCCGCGCCGGTGGCGCCGCATGGCCTGTCGCTCGCGTTCGAGCGCGTCAGCTTCGCCTACCCCGGCAAGCGCCAGGACACGCTGCGGCAGCTTAGCTTCACGGCGCCTGCCGGCGCCACGGTGGCCATCGTCGGAGCCTCGGGCGCAGGCAAGAGCACAGTGGCCAGCCTGCTGCTGCGCTTCTGGGATCCCCGCGAAGGCGCAGTCAAGCTGGACGGCGTGGACGTGCGCCAACTCCAGCTCGACGGCCTGCGCGAGCGCGTGGCGCTGGTCACACAGGACACGTATCTGTTCAACGACACGCTCGAAGGCAACATACGGCTGGCGCGTCCCGAGGCCAGCCGCGAAGATCTGATACGTGCGCTGGAACAGGCGGCGCTGGCCGACTTCGTGCAGCGTCTGCCCGAGGGGCTGGCGACGCGCGTGGGCGAGCGCGGCATGCAGTTGTCGGGCGGCCAGCGGCAGCGCATCTCGATTGCGCGTGCCTTCTTGAAGAACGCGCCGGTGCTGATCCTGGACGAAGCCACGTCGCATCTGGACACGCTGTCGGAAATGCAGGTGCGCGGCGCACTCGACGTGCTGATGCGCCACCGCACGACGTTGGTGATTGCGCATCGCCTGTCCACCATTCGCGATGCCGACCTGATTCTGGTGCTGGACCGCGGCACGTTGGCGGAGTCCGGCACGCACGACCAACTGCTGCGCAAGCAAGGCGTGTATGCGCGGCTGGCAAGCCATCAAGGCGGCTACGCGGCGGCTGGCGCGGCGTCGCTGCCCGGGTAGCGCGGCGGTCGCGCCGCTCGTTGTGCCCGCTGATCCGCTGCGATCGTCTTGATCGCAGCGTTTGCGACGCATCCAGCGTCGCGCACCTTTGCCGCATCCGCCGCGTTGAAAAAAACCGACATCGCATTCCGTCCCCACGCGCGGCCCGTTGATTCGCCTACATCACTTGGATAGAATCGGCAATTCGGGCCTCGCGCCCATTTCCTTTTTTCCCCTCACCCACCGACAGGGAGGCCGCATGATGTACCCCATGCCGAACGCCGTCCCGCGCGTGTCCCCGCGACGCCATTAAGTCGTCGCCCGCGCGGCACCATCGCCAGTTCACTACCTGGCGACCGGTCCGCCGTGCCCATTTGAACCCTTAACGCAGTTGCCAGCGCCCCTTCCGGCGCACGGCGTGTTTTTCCTCTTTCCTTACAAGGAACCTGGCGTGTTTACTGCCGCCAGGCCATGGCAATGGCTAGAAAAAAAATCGATTTTCGAGGACAGGCCTTCAAGGATGTCCTGGGCTTTACCTTCCGCTATTGGGGCCGGCAGCCGCTGCGCATCGTCGTGATCGTGGCGCTGGCGCTGCTGTCCGCCGTGGCCGACGTGCTGACCCCGATGTACGCCGGCCGCCTGGTCGACGCCGTGGCCTCGGGCGCGGCCGGCGACCAGCTTGCCTGGACCGCCGCCATCACCGCCTTCTGGCTGCTGGTTGCGCTAGGCGTGGGCGGGACGCTGCTGCGCCAGGCGGTGTTCCAGAACATCATCACCTTCACGCTGAAGATGATGAACGGCATCGCCTCGAATGCCTTTTACCGCGTGCAGCGCTTTTCGACCGACTGGCATGCCAACAGCTTCGCGGGCTCGACAGTGCGCAAGATCACGCGCGGCATGTGGGCGGTGGACCTGCTCAATGACACGTTGCTGGTGGCGCTGCTGCCGTCGGTCGTCATGCTGGTGGGCGCCACCGCGCTGCTGGGCGCGCATTGGCCGCTGATGGGGCTGGTCGTGGGCCTGGGTTCGGTGCTCTACATCGCCGTCACCGCCACGCTGTCGCTGGCGTACGTGGCGCCCGCCGCGCGCCTGGGCAATGCCTGGGATACGCGCATGGGCGGCGCGCTGGCCGATGCGGTCAGCTGCAATGCCGTGGTCAAAGCCTTTGGCGCGGAGACGCGTGAAGAAGCGCGGCTGGACCGCGTCATCGACAAGTGGCGCCGCCGCACGCGCCGCACCTGGATCCGCGCCACGTTCAACGGCGGCATCCAGGGCGCGATGCTCGTCGCCATGCAGGCCTCGATCCTGGGCGCATCGCTGCTGCTGTGGTCGCGCAACCAGGCCAGCGTGGGCGACATCACGTTCACGCTGACCATGTTCTTTGTGCTCCAAGGCTATCTGCGCGACGTGGGCATGCACATCCGCAACCTGCAGCGCTCGGTCAACGACATGGAGGAACTGGTGTCGCTGGAAAAGCAGCCGCTGGGCGTGGAAGACCGGCCAGGCGCGGGCGACATTGCGGTGACCGCGGGCGAGATCCGCTTCGAAGACGTGACGTTCCGCTATGGCGCGCACAACGTCGCGCTGTACGACCGGTTCTCGGTGCGCATCGCGCCGGGCGAACGGGTGGGCCTGGTCGGCCACTCGGGTTCGGGCAAGACGACGTTCATCAAGCTGATCCAGCGCCTGTACGACGTGAACGGCGGCCGCATCACCATCGACGGGCAGGATATCGCCCAGGTGAAGCAGGCGTCGCTGCGCGGGCAGATCGCGATCGTGCAGCAGGAGCCCGTGCTGTTTCACCGAACGCTGGCGGAAAACATCGCCTATGCCCGCCCCGGCGCGTCGCAGGCCGACATCGAGCAGGCGGCCCGGCTGGCCAGTGCGCATGACTTCATCATGGCGCTGCCCAAGGGCTATGAGACGCTGGTCGGTGAACGCGGCGTGAAGCTGTCCGGCGGCGAACGCCAGCGTGTGGCGATTGCGCGGGCGTTCCTGGCGGACGCGCCGATCCTGATCCTGGACGAAGCCACGTCCAGCCTGGACAGCGAAAGCGAGGTGCTGATCCAGCGCGCGATGGACCGCCTGATGGAAGGCCGCACGACGCTGGTCGTAGCGCACCGCCTGTCGACGGTCCGGGCTCTGGACCGCCTGCTGGTGATGGACCATGGCCGCGTGATTGAAGAAGGCAGCCACGACGCGCTGATCCGCCTGAAGGGCGGCCTGTACCGGCGCCTGTTCGAACGCCAGGCGCTGGAGCTGACCAAGGGACTGGATCCCGCGGAACTGCTGGAAGACGGCGCCGTCCCGCCGCCCGCCAAGGCTGACGAGGTCGACGCAGCGTCGTTCGCCTTCGGCAAGTAACGCAGGTGCGGTGCTAAGCAATAAGGCCCGGCGCGATTGCGCGCCGGGCCTTATTTTGTTGCGGATTTCGACGCATAGGGCCGGTGTCTGACACCTCATTTGGTCCTACGAAATCCCGGGTGTCTGACACTTCATTCGGTCCTACGAAATCCCGGGTGTCTGACACTTCATTTGGTCCTACAAAATCCCGGGTGTCTGACACTTCATTTGGTCCTGAAAAATCCATGGGTGTCTGACACCTCATTTGGTCTTACAAAACCATGGCTGTCCAACTCCCAACCAGGTGCCGCGCACCTCAGACCGGGCGGTTGGCGAAGGTCAGGCGCAGGCCGAAGCCGATCAGGGCGGTGCCGAAGACCAGGCTCTGGATCTTTTGTGCGCGCGGGCTGGCGGACATCCAGCGGCCTACCGCGCCGCCCGCCAGCGCGCACAGCACGTCGAACGTCAGGCCCAGTCCGACGAGGATGACGCCCAGCACGGCGAACTGCTGGCCAATCGGGCCGCGCTCCGGCGACACGAACTGCGGCAGGAGCACCGAGCAGAACAGCAAGGCCTTGGGGTTGAGCACATTGGTGAGCACGCCGCTCATCAGCGCGGGTCCCCAGCCAGCATGTCGCGGTGCGCCCTCCCCGTCCAAGGGCGGAACGGCAAGCGGCGCGCGCAAGAGACGGATCCCCAGCCACACCAAATAGCAGCCGCCCACCGTGCGCGCCGCGTCGAACGCCCACGGGTGCGTCTTGAACAATGCCGCCAGACCCAGCGCGGCCAGCGTCACATGCGCCGCACGTGCAATCGCCAAGCCCGCCGCCACCGCCAGCGCCTGCCCGCGGCCGCGCAGCAGACCGGTTTCCAGCAGCAGGATCATGTCCGGCCCGGGCACCACGTACACAATCAGCAAGGCTCCCAGAAACAACGCCATATCGGCCATGACCGCGCTCCACCGCAAGTTTTCAATGGCGAGATTCTAGAAAAAAGGGGCTGGCATGTGCTTGCCATTCTTGCCAACGTGGATACCATTCCTGGCACAACCCACCAACCCAAGCCTGAATTCCCCACATCCATGCCAAAACGCCAACTTGACGCCTACGACCGCCGGATTCTGGTGGCGCTGCAGAAGAACGGCCGGCTCACTAACGTGGAGCTGGCGGACCAGATCGGCCTGTCGCCCTCGCCCTGCTTGCGGCGCGTACGGATGATGGAAGAAGCCGGCGTCATCCAGGGCTACGAAGCGCGGCTGGATCCGCACGAGGTCGGATTGGGATTGACGGTATTCGTGGGCGTGAAGGTCGAGCGCCACCACGAGCGCGACGCCGAAATGTTCCGCAACGAGGTCAGCGCGCTGCCGGAAGTGATCGCCGCGCATCTGGTGTCCGGCGAGTCCGACTTCCTGTTGCAGGTCGTGGTGCCCGACCTGCGCGGATACGAGCAGTTCCTGCTGCATACCCTGCTAAAACTGCCCGGCGTCAAGGACATCCGCAGCAACTTCGCGATCCAGACGGTCAAGCCGCAGAGCCCGCTGCCGCTGGACCATCTGGGGCGGTGAGCGGCGCAGCGATAAAGGCTGTGCCACCCCTCTTCAAAGACAGGGGCACCGCTGTGACGGCATGAACTTCGCCGCCACGACATCGCCATCGTCGCGACACCTCACCCCCGCGGCATGGCCGCCGCCGACACGGCCGAATCGCCCCCCTCATGCCATGTTCACCGCCTCACCGCATGGCCGCCGCCGCCCGATCCACGGCCGCGCTGCGTCGCTCGAATCGCGCCTGCGACATCGCCAGATAGCGCTCCACAATCGCCGGCTCGGACGTCTTGGGCGTGCCGCCCGGAAACGGCGGCTTCGGATCGTATTCGATCTGCAACTGGATCAGCTTGGCGACATCCTCGCCGCACAGCGACGCCACCACCTTCAGCCCCATGTCGATCCCCGACGTCACGCCGCCGGCCGTGAACACATTGCCGTCCACACACAGGCGCTCGTCGCTCGGCGTGGCCCCAAAGCGCGCCAGCAGTTCCCGCGCCCGCCAGTGGCTCGACGCCCGCTTACCCCGCAGCAGCCCGGCCGCACCCAGCAGCAGCGATCCCGTGCAGATGCCGAACAGGTATTTGGCACCCTGCCCCTGCCTGCGGGTGAAATCCACCCACGCCGGATCGACGATGGCGTCGTCCGTGCCCGGTCCGCCCGGCACGACCAGCAGGTCGCAAGGCGGCGCCGAGTCGATCGTTTGCGTAGGTACGAAGCGCAACCCCCGGTCGCAGCGCACCGGCTCCATCGTTTTTGCGACAAAATCCACGGTAAATCCCGGCGCGTTCGCCAGAACTTCGTACGGCCCGGTCATATCAAGCTGAGTCAGCCCTTCGAACAAGACGATATTCACCTTCATGACGTTGCTCCCATGAAAACGCCAGAACCCAGCATAGGCGAACGCGCGCCGCGCGGTGCGCCAGAAAGCGCGCCAATCGCGCCACAACGCGTGCTGTTCGTGCTGTACGACGGTTTCCAGCCGCTGGACCTGGCCGGACCGTGGCAGGCCTTCAGCTCGGCCAACGAAGAATCGGGCCGCCAGCTATATGCCTTGAACACGATCGCGGCATCGCCGGTGGTAACCACCTGGGAACAAGGGCTGCGCATGCAAGTGGACGGCACCTTCGAAGCGGATGACGACGCGCCCATCGACATGCTGCTGGTGCCTGGCGGCCCCGGCGTGGATCGCGCCGCGGCGCACGGTGAAACCCGCGCCTGGCTACGCCGCCGCGACGCCGGCACACGCCGCACCAGCAGCGTCTGCACGGGCGCATTCATCCTGGCCGCCGCCGGCCTGCTCGATGGCCGCGCCGTCACCACGCACTGGCGCTCCGCCGACCGGCTGCGCAAGCTTTACCCGGGCCTGCGCGTCGATGACGATCGCATCTTCATCGAAAGCGGCAAATACTGGACCTCCGCGGGCGTCACAGCCGGCATCGACCTGGCGCTGGCGCTGATCGAACGCGACTTCGGCGCCGCGCTGTCCCAGCAGGTCGCGCGGCGGCTGGTGGTCTTCATGCGCCGCAACGGCGACCAACGCCAGTACAGCCAGACGCTGCGGCTGCAGGACCGCGTGGCCGCCCCATTCCGCGAACTGGTCGAAAAAATGGAAGCACGCCTGTCGGCCCGCTGGTCGGTGGACGACATGGCCGACGCCTGCGGCATGTCGCGGCGCACCTTCCAGCGCAAGTTCGCAGCACACTTCGGCGTCGCGCCGACCGAAGTGCTGCGGCGTCTGCGCGAAGAGCGCGCCGGTGCCTTGGAGGGCTCGGGGAAGATGACGAGGAAGGCCGTCGAGCAACACGTAGGTCCGGTGTACAAGCGTCCGCGGCAGTAGTGGCAAGGCTGCGTGTCAGCAGCTATGACGGCAAGGCTGTGTTCGATCTTCGTAGGTCGCCCGACGCCGCGGTCCCGGTGGGCACGAGCGCCCACGATTGCGGTCCGGAGCCTTCGCTCCGGACGTCCCCTTCGTCATCTTCGTCCGCCTTTGGCTCCCTTCAGATTCCCTCGGGCGCATCGACGGCGCTCGTGCCCACCGGGACCGCGACGCCGTGCTGCGAGGGTCTTTGGTTTGGGGCGCTTCAAGACTTGTGGTCAGGGCAGGAGATCTGCGGGGCCGCCGGGTTGCTGCCGCCCGGACGGCGGCAACCCGGCATTGGGCCGGTGGAACGTCGTGGCGGTGTGCGCTTGCGCGCTGGTGGTGGTTGGTTTGCTAGCGGCTCGTCGTCACGGCGGGAGGGGCTGTGATGGGCGGCGCCGCTTGAAGTAGCGAGACTGTCCGCCGCTGCCGGCGTCTGACGCAGAAGCGGAAGCAGCCACACGCGAAGCGTCATCGGTTTGACGCAAGACAGCGCGTAAGCCCACGAAGGCCGCCCGCGCGGCCGCCCGGGGGCGGGCACCGCAAGACGCTTCTCTTCCCCACCAGTGCGTGCAAGAACCTCAAGAACCCGACTCGCCCCAGCGCCCGTGAAGATAAGGCAACCAGAGCCCGGTGTGGCGTGGGCCTGGGGTGGGCGGGGCGTTTAGATGCGCCCGAGGGAAACCGTAGGGAGCCGAAGGCGTACGAGGTTGACAACGGGGCAGTCCGGAGCGAAGGCTCCGGACCGCAATCGGAGCCCCGCCCGCCCCAGGCCCACGCCGCGCCGGGCGTCTCAAGAACGCCGACGATGGCCAGCAACGGCACTCAAGCTAACCCCACAGACATCCCCCCGCAAACATAAAGCACCTGCCCAGTCACAAACCCCGCCCGCGGGTCCAGAAACATAGCCACGGTATGCGCCACCTCATCCGGCCGCCCAACCCGCCCCACGGGAATCGCCGCCTCCAGCGCCAGCGTCTTAGGTGCCCCTGGCGGATTGGACTGCTTGAATAGCTCGGTAGCAACCGGCCCAGGCGCCACGGTGTTCACCGTAATGCCATCGCCCGCCAGCTCCAAAGCCCAGGTCCGCGTCATCCCCGCCAACCCCGCCTTGGACGCCCCATACACCGACCGCCCGCCCTTGCCCAGCGCCGCCCGGCTGCCGATATTCACGACACGCCCGTACTTCGCCTGCCGCATCCCCGGCAACAGCGCCTGCATCAGCAGAATCGGCGCAGTCAGATTCAACGCCATCGTCCGCGCCAGTTCCTCCTGCGTGATGTCCTCGATGTTCGCAACCTGGATCATCCCCGCGTTGTTGACCAGATGCAGCACCGGTTCCTGCGCCGCCAACTCACGGCCCGCAGCTATAGTCGCCGCCGCGTCGCACAGGTCTACCGAGCGGAAGGTCTCGCCCGGCAACAGTGTCTCGGGCGACGTACGGCTGAAATTGACGACCTGAAAGCCGTCTTCAATCAGCCGCGCCACGATGGCGCGGCCGATTCCCCGGCTTGCGCCGGTCACGAGAGCGATGGGTGAATTCATTGCGCCTTGATTCCCTGATCCTTGATGAGTCCGCCCCACTTCTTGCGTTCGGCGGATTCGAACGCGGCCAGATCCTTGCCGAACAGCGTGCCCGGCTTCGCGCCCATCGTGGCGAAGTTGGCGGCGATGGCCGGCGTCGCCAAGCCGCTGCGGGCGGCGGCAATCAGTTGTTCAACTACCGGCGCGGGGGTATTGCGCGGCGCATACAACGCAAACCACGCCGTCACGTCAAACCCAGGCAATCCGGACTCGGCAACCGTCGGCAGATCCGGCACCGACGGATCACGCGCCGCAGAAGTCACCGCCACCCCGCGCACCAGATTCCCGTCCTTGATCTGCGCCAGCGCGCCCGGCAGATTGTCGAACAGCAGATCCACCTGCCCGCCCGCCACCGCCGGCAGCGACGCCGACGTGCCCTTGAACGGCACGTGCAGCATCGTCACCCCGGCCATGGCCTCGAAGTATGCCCCCGTCAGGTGCACCGACGAACCGATCCCCGGTGACGCATAGGTCAGCTTCTTGTCCGTTGACTGCTTGGCCGCCTTGATCACGTCCGCCACCGTCTTGTAGGGCGACTTCGCGCTGACCGCGATCACGTTCGGCGTCGTGGACACCAGCGCGATCGGCACCAGGTCGCGCTCGGGATCGAACGGCATGTTGCTGTAGAGAAACTGGTTGATCGTCTGCGTGCCGATTGTGCCCAGCCCCAGCGTGTAGCCATCCGCCTTCGCCCGAGCGACGTAAGCCATGCCGATATTGCCGCCCGCGCCCGGCTTGTTCTCGACCAGCACCGTCTGCTTCAGGCCCGGCTGCAATGCGTTGGCGATGGCGCGGCCAAAGAGGTCCGCGCCGCCGCCCGGCGGATACGGTACGACGACGGTCACAGGGTGCTCGGGATAGCCCGCGGCGTGGACCGCAGGCAGCGCCAGAACGGCCAGCGCGGCAAGGGCGATGCGCCATCCGGCGCGCGGATGCTGCAATTGCGTCATGGTCTCGTCTCCTAACGAACCCGCTGATTGCGGATTTCTTTTTAAAGTACGTAAATACGTACTATATTCATAAGAACATGAAAAACCGACAGGAGACAAGCAGATGAAACGCTGGACGCAACGCCCCGACGGTTCCACCTGGGGCGACTTCGGCCCGGATGACGAACTGGGCCGCCTGAACCTGCTGACCGAAGAAAAGGTGCTGCAGGCGGTGCGCGAAGTCCGTGCCGGCAAGGTCTTCTGCCTGTCGCTGCCGCTGGATCTGCCCGGCGGCAACGTGCTCAATCCGCGCCGCCACGCGCCCACGCTCAAGCCCACCTTCCGCGAAGGCACGCCCTATCTGAACTTTGCGATGTCGCAGGTACAGCCCGAAGCCATCGACGTGCTGTCGGACGATCAGGTCACGCTGTCGATGCAGTATTCGACGCAATGGGACGGCCTGTGCCACGTGGGCGCCATGTTCGACATCCAGGGCGACGGCCAAGCGCGCCGCGTCTATTACAACGGTTACGCCGCCGGCGTGGACGTGTTTGGCGGCGCCGATCCCGACAACTCGGAAGCCGCCTGCTGCCCGCCGGGCGGCTCGTATGCGCGCAAGCTCAGCGTCAGCCGCTATGCCGAAAAAGGCATGCAGGGCCGCGGCGTGCTGGTGGACTTGGCGCGTGCCTTTGGCCCGGGCCGCACGATCGTCGGCCATGCGCAGCTTCAAGCCGCCATGCGCGAGCAGGACGCCCAGCCCGAGCCCGGCGACATGCTGGTGCTGCGCACCGGTTTCGCGGAAGCCGTCGTGGCCATGAATGGCCACCCCGATCCGCACACACTGGAGCAGACGGGCGCGGTGCTGGACGGCGCCGACCCCGCGCTGCTGGACTGGATCACGCATTCCGGCATCGCCGCCATCTGCGCCGACAACTACGCCGTCGAATCGTATCCGGCGCGCACATCCGGCCCCGGCCATTCCATCCTGCCGCTGCACCACCATTGCCTCTTCAAGCTGGGCGTGCCGCTGGCCGAGCTGTGGTACCTGAAGGACCTGGCCGACTGGCTCCATGCAAACGGCCGCAGCCGGTTCCTGTTGACCGCGCCGCCCCTGCGCATGCCCGGCGCGGTCGGCTCGCCTGTGACGCCTATTGCCACGGTGTAAGCCATGCCCCTGCCGTACTCGACCTTCTCCGACCATCTGGACGCGCTGGCCGCCCGGCAACCCGATGCCGTTGCGCTCATCGATCGTGATCAGCCGCTCAGTTTCGCGGACCTGCGCACGCGCAGCCTCGCGCTGGCGGCGGGCCTGGCCCGCATCGGCGTGCAGCCCGGGCACCGCGTCGCCGTCTGGCTACCCAACTGCGCGGCCTGGGTCGAATCCTTTCTTGCGTGCGCCCATCTGGGCGCGCTGGTGCTGGCCGTCAACACGCGCTTCCGCTCGGTCGAAGTGGCCGACATCCTGGGCCGCGGCCGCGCCGACTGGCTGGTGTACTGGCCAGACTTCAAAGGCATCGACTTCCAGGGCATCCTGGATGGCGTCGCGCCAGTGGATGTGGATCAGTTGCAGGGCGCGGTCGCGCTGGCCGGACCCGACGAACTTCCTCCGGCATCGCTTCACGGCAAACCGGTGCACCGGTACGACGCGCTGCTGGCCTGCGCCGACCCCGCACCCGTCGCGCAAGCCAATGCCGGCGTGTTGTGCTTCACCACATCCGGCACCACGTCCAAACCCAAGTTCGTGCTGCACGATCAAAAGACCTTGTTGCGCCACGGCGCGATGGTGGCGCGGGCGTTCGGCTACGACGACCGGGCCTGCGTGCTGGCCAGCGCGCCGTTCTGCGGCGCATTCGGTTTTGCGACATTGGCCGGCGGCCTGGCGCGCGGCGTGCCCGTCGTGTGCGCCCCCGTGTTCGATGCGGCTCAATCCGCGCAGGCCATCGCCCGCCACGCCGTCACGCACACCTATGCCAACAATGAGGCCCTGGTCGGCATGATGCAGGCCGCCGCCCCCGGCGCGTTTGCGTCCGTGCAGCTATTCGGCTTCGCCAGCTTCACCCCCGCGCTGGACAACATGCTGGACCTGGCCCGCGCGGCTGGCGTGCCGCTTACGGGCCTGTACGGGTCCAGCGAACTGATCGCGCTGGTGGCCGGCCAGCCCCGCGACCCCGCCGACGGCGACGTGTCGGCCCGCCACCAGCCCGGCGGCACGCTCATCTACCCCAACGCCCGTGTGCGCGCCCGCGATCCCGAGTCCGGCCAGGTGCTACCGCACGGCCAGTCCGGCGAAATCGAAATCCTGTCGCCCAGCCTGATGCAGGGCTACCTGGACAACCCGGACGCGACCCGCGCGGCCGTGACGGATGACGGCTACTTCAAGACCGGCGACCTGGGCTACACGCTGACCGACCGCCAGTTCGTGTTCCAGACCCGGATGGGCGACTCGCTGCGGCTGTCCGGCTTCCTGGTCAATCCGGTGGAGATCGAACAGGTCGTCGAGACCCTGCCCGGCGTGCGGGCCTGCCAGGTGGTGGGCGCAACGCGCAACGGCAAGATCGTGCCGTACGCCTTCGTGCTGCTGCAGGAAGGCGCGCAGGCGGACCCGGCCGGTTGGACCGCGGCGTGCAAGGCGGCCATGGCGGGTTTCAAGGCGCCGGCGGGCTTTACCGTGCTGGACGCCTTCCCGTCAGTGGAGAGCGCCAACTCGGTCAAGATCCAGAAGCACCGGCTGCGCGAGATGGCGGACGCTATGCTCTCGGCTTCCGCTTCATAGCCCTTC
>Ga0213828_1001595_pt1 | contig 18220 bp, 20 predicted proteins | sample MC6MC0897MG_FD_180664 | JGI IMG/M metagenome (GOLD analysis project Ga0213828, IMG submission 180664) | Enriched soil aggregate microbial communities from Iowa State University, Ames, United States - MC6-MC0897-MG | ecosystem: Environmental > Terrestrial > Soil > Unclassified | place: USA: Iowa... | reverse complement strand
GTTTTGGGAACAACACGGTGAATCCATTTCTTCAATTGTTAAAACGACATTTGAATTTATTTATAGCTTTATCGCAAACAACTTGAAGCTCGTCGGTATAGTAATTGAAACAGCCTGGAACGTAATTACTAAAATTTTTAGTGCTGCATGGGACTTGATAAAAGGAATTATTGAAATAGCAATTGATTTAGTATTAGGCATTGTGTCTGCAGGAATGTCTCTCCTACAAGGTGATTGGGAAGCTGCATGGGATACAATTGTTGAAACAGCCTCATCAATTGGTACAACTATTGTTGAGACATTCGGTAACATTATAGATAAGGTTTGGCAAATAGGCGTAGATATCATAAACGGTTTAATTGAAGGTATCACTTCTATGTTTGACTCAGTAGCTAAAGCGCTAGGTAAGCTCACAGATAAAATACCTCAATGGGTAAAAGATGCACTCGGCATCCATTCTCCTTCTCGAGTAATGGCCGCGATTGCTAAGTGGATTCCAGCAGGTATTGCTAAGGGGATTTTAGATAATATCAATGTTGTGCGAACTGCATCAAAAGAGATGGCACAAGCTACATTCCCTGATTTTTCTAGAGAAATAAAAGCTTCACAGGCACAAATTGAAGGTGCCCAAAAAGCTGTTAGTCGTGCCATTTCTGAAAATAATAGCGAAATTAAAGAATTAAATCGTAATGCAGCTCAAGAGATTTATAAAATCCAAGACAAGTTGGCGAAGGACCTCAATGGCATTACTAGCAAAGCAACTAAAGGAAAAAGTAAGACAGTTAAAGTCGGAAATGCTGAGATCACCAAGCTTCAACGTGATGCAAATAACCAAATACTTGAAATCCAACGGAAGCTTGCAGAAGAAACCAAGAAGGTCAATGATTCTCTCAATGCTGATAAACTACAGTCACTCCAAGAATATATAGACTTGCAAAAGGAATTATATAGCTTGAGTGCTGCAGAAGAAGCAGCTTACTGGAAATACGCATCAACAGCTTTCAAGGATGGTACAGACGAAAAAATTAAGGCTCTCAACAAATATAAAACTGCTCATAAGAATGCCATGCAGGATCAGTTTAATGCTGAGACAAATATGATAGATGCCTTAGTAAAATACGGGAAGATGTCACTAAAAGAACAGCTACTAGCCTACGAGGATTACATGAAAAGCTATGAGGTTGGTTCTGCAGAGCAGATTGCTTATGAAGAACTAATCTACGATAAGAAGCTGAGCTTGTATAACAATATAAAATCACTTGCTGATGATTACTATTCGAAAATGAAGGACATCAATCAGAAACTTCTAGATGATGAAAAAGCTTTACGTGATGCCTATGAGCAAACGTTCAACAGTCGTGTAGAGGCTATCAAAAATACTTGGGGCTTATTTGATAAAGTGAATCTAACTGAGATGGTCACATATAACGAAGATGGAACTATTAAAGATCAAATAAATTTACTTGAAAATATGCGTGGCCAGGTTAATGCTTTACGAGGCTGGATGAATGACTTATTTGTTCTTGAAGCAAAAGGTATTGATAAGGAACTTCTAGCAGAATTGCAATCATTAGGAGCTAAATCAGGCGCTGAAATTAAGGCTCTTACACAAATGACTGCATCTGAGTTAGAAGAGTATCAAATGTTGTGGAAAACAAAAACAGAGCTCGCAAATAAACAGGCAACTACTGAACTTGCTGGTGCTCGTAAAAAGATGGAAGATGAGATTGCTCAATTGCATATCAATGCTGAAAAAGAGCTACAGGCATTATCCGAAACCTTTATTTCAGAAGTGAACGAGATGGTGAATGGTGCTGAAGATGAATTTAATGTAATGACAGCAAGCTTGCCTGAAATTGGTGCGGCAGCCATTCAAGGGTTGATGGACGGTATGAAAAGCATGAAAGGGAATCTACAATCTACTGTGAAAGGTATTGCCAATTCTGTTTCTGCATCCTTTTCCAATCTGTTGACGAGTGATGGCGGTTATCAAAGTTCTATTGCTGTCAATGCGTTATCTGGTGCTCTAGCAGGAAATGCTAATCGTTTGTTAAATGCAACTGATGATATAGACGATGAACAACAACCAGTGAATGTCAATATCCATCAAGAATGGAATGGTGAAAACGTGGAGTCATGGCTTGACCAGCGTAGTGCAACAAATCTTAAACTAAAAACTTTTAAGAAAGGATGATGCCATAATGGCTATTTTAGAGACAATGGATGGAGTACGTCATGATTTAATCAAATATGGCGTCCCTGTCCTAAAAGTAGCACCGATTGATATTGTGTATAATTCTGAGAACATTAAGGGGCGCCCAGGACGTAACCGAACGGAACGGTACCATGGTGTTCGTAAGTTGCAATTGACTTTATTACTACAAGCCAAAAATGTAACAGATACTGAGCTATTAACTGATCAGTTGGCTGATATTTTAGATGGTGATGAGGAGTTTTATATTTATCAGCAACTCATGACAGGTAGTTATAAATTTGAGCTACCTGGTGACTCTTCCTTTGTGCGTGCTTTGGATAACGTGGAGTGGACACCTCACATGTATAAACGCTGGAAGGTAGAGCGTATTAATAACGATGCTATCGAATGGAACGGATTACGAGGTAAACGAGTGATTGAATTTGAAACAAGTGACTTACCTTACGGTGAGACACCTTTCACAAGTCTACAGCTTTTAGGCAAAGAGTGGGATTTAGATCAAATTGCATGGGGCCTAGGTTTTGAATGGGATGACGATTCACCACAATTTACATTTAACACGAATACTTTTACGGTGAAGAATTATGGTCAAGTGACCATCAATCCAAGGTATATGTCGTTACGAATTGTCTTGCGTGGTAATTTTCCAAGTGGCTTAACCATTAGCAATCAAACGACAGGTGATACCTTTACGTATAACGGCTCGCTTACAACCAACGACACGATGATCATAGATGGTGTGAGCTACCTAAAGAACGGAATACATGTTATTGGGCAAACCAATAAAAAATTAATATCACTTAAACGTGGGGTAAATCAATTTGTGATTAGTGGCGGCGGTACAGTCGTTTCAATCAGTTTTGATTTCCCTTTTTATTTTAAGTAAAGGAGGCGATTAAAGGTGTCACAGAAGTACCCTTTACAAGAAACGTTATCTCCAATCAATCGCGAAGGTCGTGACAGAATTAATGAAAACTGGACACGTATCATGGCTTATTTTGATTATGTACAATCTCAGGTTAAAGTGTTAGCTGGTGGACAAGAGGTAGATGAATTAATTACACGACTTGAGCAAGCTATCGATAAAGCTGAAATCGATGTACAAAAATATATAGTTTTAGTTGATACAACTGTGAAACAAGCAATTGAAGCTAACAATACAGCAACACAAGATGCAATTGCAGCTAATAATGCAGCATTACAAACGGCCCTTGATACAGTTGCTGAAAGACTGATAGAGGTTACACAAGCTATCAATAATGCAGAAACGGCTACGGAAGATGCAACTAACGCTAAAGATGCTGCTATCCAAGCGACTCAGGATGCACAAGATGCTATTAGCACTATGCAGTCACTCATTGATAATTTTAGTCATCGAGGAGCATGGTCTTCGGCCACACAATACTATAAAAATAATTTAGCCGAGGTTGATGGACGCACCTATATTGCTTTAAAAGAAAATATCAACACACCTGTTACAAATAAAAGTACATGGGCTTTATTTGCTGACAAGGGGGCTACAGGAGCAACAGGGCCTCAAGGATTACCAGGAAAAGATGGTAAGGATGGTACAGGGGTAAATATCATAGGGGGATTAACCAGCGAGGATGAATTACCAACCGTAGGAACACCTGGTGATGCTTATATGATTGGTGGAGACCTCTATGTTTGGCAGGATGACACAAGTAGTTGGAAAAATGTAGGTCCAATCCAAGGTCCAGAAGGTAAATCAGCCTTTGACTTAGCAGTTGCCAATGGCTTTGAAGGTACGATGGAGGAATGGATTGATTCTTTGAAAGGCGAAATTGGACCACCAGGACCAGAAGGACCACAGGGACCACCCGGAAAAGATGCTGACCTTACGGAAGTTACTGAACAATTGGATCAAATGAAACCGAAAGTTGATAACTCATGGCAAAAAGATGTTTATAATGATACAGATATTACTAATCTAGGTTTTATGTCAGCATCTAAAGTATTTAGGTTTGACGAATGGGACGTTGATAACTCAAAGCTTGACTCTATGTATATAAATATTCCAGTGGGTAATGCTTTCTCAGGGCTGGTAAAGTTAACTTTGACTAGTAATTATAATTTTGGAAATGCTATGGGTGGTGCTGAGATAGTTTACAATGTAGCAAAAGTTGGTGAAGACGTATTCTTAAATACTATGACTATTAACCATATATCACCAGACTTTGCAACGTGCTTCTATGTTAAACCACTAGTATCTATGTCGGAGAGGATGTATATACCTATAACAAAAGCACCTAATACCAGAAACCCTATCAATATTAAAGTAGAGATTTTCAGTGCTTATGCTATTTTTGATGCGGTTAATAATATAACATTAGCACGTGACTCCAGCATCTCTCAGCCGCATCCGTGGACACCGCAAACAACTAGTTTTATGGATAAAAAACAAAATAATCTTATAAGTGGTTCTATTACAAGTAGAAGTACATTTCCACTTATTTTTGCACCTGACGGTACACAATCTCACGTATTCCATAAGAATCCAAATCTCTATATTGCACCGGCAGAAAAAGACGGTAGTAGCCCTAATTGGGGTCTAGCCACTATTTTTATGTTAGATGGCACTGTGCATATGCCAAAGCTTATTGTTGATGGTGTTGATTTAAAGCAATCTGTAAGTGAGGGAAAGGCTGATAACCGAGCGACCCTCGCCCAAAGAGGGGTAATTATTCCTGAAAACCCTACTTACGCTCAAATATCACAAGGTATTAGAGATATACCTACAGGAAGTAAGACTCAATCAGGCGCTATGCAAATTCCAGCATTTTCTGGATCGCAAACAGTTTCTGTAAATGTTTATTTACCATTCGTAGCTAAAAATGCCTTAAACAATATGGGAGGCTTTGTACTTCTAAACGGCTACCCTTATGGAGGCATGGGGGTGGCAGGTCCTTATACTCGCAATATCACTGTAGCTGGAACCACTTTAACGTTCACATTTGCTATGGGCGGTGGTACAGGTAGCTTTGCAGGAGGCACAGGAACATACTTTGCATCTGAATAGATAGGAGGATTATAGCACATGTTTAATAGAGTGTTTTACGATGTACCTACAGGTAAAATATTATATCAATTGTTTATGGAGGAGCCTGAGATTGTAACTGAATTTGCAGTTTTAGAGATTCCAGCAGGTGAAATTAATTACGAAACTCACTTTATAGAGTCAATTGATCCTAAAGGACATCCAGTAGTCAAATTGAAAGAACTAACACCATTTGAATCGGAAAATGAAAAGTTAAAAAAGGATATTATTTTACTACAAGCTGATGCAGAGACAGGAGGGATATTATAATGGTCAATCAAATCGTTGTAAGAATAGCAGCAGAACGCATCATGTCAGGTGGACTTAATCCAAAGACAGAGAAAACGTATGTTATTGATGATGTGACAAATGAGGATTACAAACAAGCCATAGAGGATTACATCTTAGCAAATACTGAAGGTGTGTAATCGTTCCATATTGTTCAGTAAGCAAGTAAAAGATTAATAGCAAAAATAATTAAAGTTTTCTCTTCTGAGGATACTTTTTTCTTTTGCACAAAAGGAGGTGAACTCGTGTTTAGCGTGTTACATCAAGGAATCGAATACCCAATCAATCACATTCAAGCTATGCGTAGAGATTTGGAATTAAACGCAGCACACGACTTAAATATGATTATTGTAAATCGTGACAATAATCCAGCGTATCCCTATCTTCAGGAAGAATCCATCATAAAAATAAAAGGGCATGAGTACCGCATTAAAAAGGTAAGCGAAAAGGCACCATATAAAAATATCAGTGCACTTCATACTATTACAGACTTGGTTGGCATACCGTTTAATCAAAAGCTTAAAGGTTCCTATACACCATCAGAACTATTTAGCATGCTGCTTAATGGCACAGGATGGACAGCTCATTTTGATAGTGCTGGTGTAGATGCCTCTATCGAATTAGTAGATTGGGGGAGAAACAATGTATGGAAATTGCTTCTGGAACTTTGCAATAAGTTACGTGTGCAATTTGAAATACTACCATGTAAAATCCTGAACATAAAAAAATCATTGAGTGCTGATTATGGCCGACAATTCCGTTACGCATATAATCTAAGAAATATCACCAAGGATTCAACTTCCACTGATATTGTTACACATGTAATCGTAAATTTTGACGAAGAGTTAAAACAGTCTGAAACGTTTGTCTCTCCAACAGCTGGTAACTATGACCGTCAGATATACGGTGATATTATCAATGATGAACGTATCAAGACTTCGGATGCCGCCTATAAGCGTGCAAAGGACAAGTTTCGAGACATAGAAATATCTTATGATTTAGACATTGCAGAGCTAGGAGAGTCTTACGAGCTGGGTGAAACCATCCACACTATCTATGAACCTATGAATGACCTGTCCATCGTCACAAATATCCTGAAGATACGTGAAGAGTGGGATGGTGAGGACTTAGTAGCTACAAGTGTGACTGTTGGGAATTATGTGTTTAAAACAGCTGAGGAGATTCTTCAGGACCAGATAAAGGATACGGAGTCAAACGTAAATGACAATATTGAAAAGACGGCTGAAAAAACGACAGAAGTAATCAGGAAAGAGTATAAACTTGAATTATCCGAAACTGTCACCGACTTAGAAAAAAACATTACAACCGAATACACAGCGATGATTAGTTTGACGGCACGTGAATTAAAAACTGAGATGACTCAACATGTAACGACCATCAACAATAACATGGGGAGTATGGAGGCACGATTTAATTCTTCTATTTCACAAACGGCTTCACAAATCAGAGCTGAAGTGAGCTCAGAAGTCACATCAATTAATAACAATATTTATAATGTGCGACAAGATGTATCCAATTTATCTATCACAGCTAATAGCATCCAGTCCACAGTTACGAGTCATACGAGCTCTATTAATGGTTTGAATACGCAAATGAGTAGTGCTCAATCAAGCATTACGCAGATGAGTAATCAAATCACACAAAAGGTATCTTACACAGATTATAATGGCTCAACTATCATAAGTAAGATTAACCAAGATCCGTACTCTGTAACAATCGATGCCCAAAAGATAAACCTTAATGGTGCTGTAATAGTCAGTGGTGACATAAGTGGGGCTACAAATATTAACGTAAGTAAAAACATAACTGTCGGAGAAACACTTCATATAGGCCAAAGCTGGACAGGTAATTATAATATTAAATTTGGCGGAGAATATGGGGCAATGCAAATAAAAGCTCAAGACGATATGATTTCCTTATCTGCAAACAGTGGTGTTAAAATTCCGCATGGTCCTCTATGGATAGAAAACAATTCTGCTGTAACTTCTTCTGTTGTAGGCATGAATCTAGTGTGGAATGGTTCCCAAGCAGGAGCAGGAGGGCGATTGTATGTACGTTCATACAGTAGTGAAATTGGATATTTAGAATTGAAAAAATAAGGAGAATGATAACGATGGATAAATACGTAATTGTCTTGATGAATGGTGAAAAGGTAGCAACTACTGGGGTAAATTTAAGTGCTGTTGCGACAATCTTCAATTCAAATAATACTATTGCAGCTAAAATCGGAAAAAAAAGCATGGCAAAGCATTTAGTTTCAGCAATAGTGAAGATGGAAGCCCTTAACAAAACAGTGGACAGAAATGTCACAATAAAGGTAGGTGAGACGCCATTATTCACTAGTACAACGGATCCGGATAAACTATTAGAATCGTTAACAAGCGATATTAATAAAAAAGCGTTTGTCATGGTCAATGATGAAATATTAATTAATCGATCCGTCTATCAATACGCAGAGGTTGACGAGGAGCAAAACACTGAGGAAACTGAAACGCAAGCAGGAGCTTAGCGTTATTTTTATTGTCAAAAAGATATTAATGATTTTACTGCCGTTAAATTAGATAATAAGTAGTATAAATATTTCTATGGGGGTTAATCAGTGAAGTCAATCTTTAAAAAAGTACATCAGACAATAATAGATGTATGGAGTTATGATATAAAAAGTGACTATAATCTTCATTTTTTATTGAAGGAAGATACTTTGAAAAATGCAATGTATTATCATATTCGAAATCGGCTTGGTGATACATTTATAAAAGATAATCATTTAGCAATTTTCACGGAGTATCATATTGATACAAATCAAAAGATTGATTTAGTAGTTGTTAAATTAGATGTAGAAAAAGCAGAAAAGGATTATCTGGGGAATTGTGTTGAAGAAATAATTGCAATTGTAGAAATAAAATATAAAGGACAATATGCTCCTGAAAAGATTTTTGTTGATGATGTAGAGAAAATATTGGCTTACACAAATAAATTTACATCTAAAGAATCAAAATTCTTTCTAGCATTTATAAGGGAAAAGTACTTTTATGAAAATGAAGTTACTAATTTTTTGTCAGAATATGAAGAAGTGCCAAGTGGTAAAATCGTTGAACTTTTGTCATACGGATCAGTAGAAGAAAATAATATGGTTTGGCAAGTATTTGAATCTTAAGTGAAGGAAATCATTCCCTTTTGTCGAATGATGATTAAAAGGAGGGAAGTTTATGTATGATGTAATGGTTCATCTAAAGTGTGGATATATTTACACAGAAAATAGCGAAGAAAAGTCGGCAACGTACATTTCGTCTAAATCTAGTCAAAACTTGAATTATGTTAATCCAAATGTTATTGCTAGTAGGCTTGCTAACGAAATTCTAGTTGAAACAGGACGGGTAGTAAAATCATTTTTATATGTTGGTAAAGAACCAGTGAAAAGTAAATCATGAATGCACTCTCAGTTGAGGGTGCTTTTTATATTCCCAAACGCTTGGGGATTTGCCTTCCGAATAATTAATTGTGGAGGGTCTTTATTATTGAGAGGAAGTGTTGTTATGAATATGGAATTAACAGCAATAGTAGGTGTGTTAAGTGCATTATTTGGAATGCTTTTTACGTATCTTGCATTTTTGAAAAATCGTGATAAAGATGTCCAACAAAGTGCAGCAGAATCGGCTGTTATCAGTACTAAATTAGATGCTATTAATAATGGTGTTGAAAACATTCGAGTGGATATGAAGGTTGAGCAGAAAGCTCGTATGGACTTGTCAGAACGTGTTACACGTGTAGAAGAGTCGAGCAAACAAGCACATAAACGAATTGATGAATTGGGGGAAAAGGTATATGAAAATTAATTGGAAAGTACGTTTGAAGCATAAGTCATTTTTAATGGCAGCCTTTGCATTATTGCTTTTACTGGTACAACAAATCGGGGCCTTAATTGGCTACGATACAACAATTTATAATGAGCGAGTAACAGAGTTATTTAACACTGTGCTCGCTTTTTTAGTGCTAATTGGTGTAGTCGTTGACCCGACAACGGAAGGCACTAATGACAGTTCACAGGCATTAAAATACGACAAACCAAAGGATGATGAATAATGACTAGCGTAACTACTACATGCCGAGATCTTACCGAGTTATTACCAGCTGCACAAACAGCATGCCGACTTTTGTTCCAGGAGTGTTTTAAAGCAGGCATTAAAAATATCTTTATTACGGAGACTTATCGCTCGCAGGAACGACAAAACTACTTATACGCTCAAGGACGTACAAGGCCAGGACAAATTGTTACCTGGACATTGAACAGCAATCACAAATCACGCCTAGCTTGGGATATTGCTGTAGGTCCTCCACAGTCTTTATATGATGTGACAACGCTCAATCGTGTAGGGGCTATTGCACGTAAGCTTGGCATTACATGGGGTGGCGATTGGTTAGGTAGTATTGATCGGCCACACTTTGAAGTAAAGGTAAATTGGAAGATACCAACAGGTTATAAGCTAGAAGGCAAATTGAACGTGCCTACTAATAGTAAAGGACAAATTCAACTAATCGTAGAAGATAAACCAAAGGAGGAAATCAAAATGACTCAAACATGGAATCCAGGAAGCCCAGCTATGAAAACTGAAACGGAGAATTTTATTGTACAGGCGGTTAAAGACGGTATTATTCAGGAATCTCATTTAAAAGATTTACAGAATGGTACAATGACGACTGATCGTTTAATGGGCTTGTATATTACGATTCAACAAAGACGAAGTAAATAATACATCTGTTCAGAAGTTGTATAGGGTGAAGTGTTATTTTATAAATGTTGATTCTCTTATTTTATAAAACCTAGGTACTCAATTAATTCTGAACCTGGGCTTTATCTAATTATTGGAGAGAAACGATTTATGAAATTGACATACCAATCAGTATACCAATTTTTTTATATAAGAACTTTAAATCATCTTCATTCAGTATGAATAGTTTTTTCTTTTCTTTAGCCCGTTTTTTAGGAGTTTGTTGCTTTGAATAACTAATTAGAGAAGTCGGATAATGACAGAAAATGTATAACTAAAAATTCCATTTTTACCATTAGTTGGGTTATAATTGAAATGGGTTATCCCTATAAAGTAAAATAAAGGAGGAAATAAATTATGTCAGCACGTGAAGTTCATATTGAAGTTATTAATGTTTCAAAAAATGAATTGCAGTTGGAAAGCAACACTAATCTCAAACATGGGGAATGGAAATCCACGCCTACCAATGTTTCTGCAGGCGGTGATGAGAAATTCCGAGCAGATTCAGATGGTTTTATGACAGGCGTTGAAGGTACGATTTTTTATAAGGTGCCTGATGGTGAAATAGCTCTGTATTTTGATAATCCTTTTGTAGGTTCTAACGATTTCAGTGCACATAGTTCGTCGCCAACTATTCAAGCTAAGGCTATTGGTGGTAGTGGAGATTCTTGCGAAGTGACTTATTTAATTACCAATAAATAAACGATTATTAAAAAAAACCAGCAAAGTTTTTTAACCGAGCTGGTCTTTTTTTTGTTCCAAAGAAGGGGGAGCCTTTTTTCATTTCCAAAAATTACACTTGATAAAATGCAAACACTTGTTCTAAAATAATACAAACAAACGTTCTTGTATATAGTAATTAAAATAGAGCAATTTTTTATGACTAATGATGTAATTGGAGGGAAATGAGTTGAGAGAACAACTGATTAAAGCTATGCAACGTAATCAATTGATAAACATGATATATGTATCAAAAAATGGGTCTGTAACAAAAAGGCGAGTAAAGATCATAAAAATTGTGGGCGATTCATTTCAGGCATTCTGTTTTACAAGGTGTTCTAAGCGTACCTTTATAATTAACAATGTTCTAACAGTTGTCCCAGTCTTCCGAAAAGAGCGTGAGGTTGTATGATAAATTTCGAGCAACGTAGACTACTACATAAATATGTCGTTTATGATATGGCTGTTCAATCGTTGCAAAGAGATTATAAAATTATTGAAAACCTAAAATTGAGTAAAGTTTATTTGCCGATACTAGATAAGCTTTTAAACAGCATTTCACAAGATTGTTACAATTCCAAGAGGCTGTTGGCCAAAGATAAGATTAAAGTTGTGAGATGGGTAAAGACTAATGAATACTTTAGTGATCTCATTGTTACGACACCGGGAGAAGATCAAGTGTTTACCTATGCAAACACGGCCCTTAAAACACAAGTGGAAAAATTGTTAAATCAACATTTAAACAAATAGCCAGGCTCTCATAAAAATTTGAGTACCTGGGCTTTTTATGGTTTAGTATTCTCTTACTTCAAATGAAGCAATTTTATCATGTACGACATATTCAGTTACCTTTTTATAAGGTGAAATTGTTTTTGAAAATTTGAATGTTGCAGTACCTTGTGCACTATCAAACCAATTTAAGTAATTGTTTAAAACTGCATTCGTTACATCATATTCTTTAGTTATACCATTCACCAAAGTAATACTTAGAATAGCACTCGATGATTCACTAATCGGTTTCTTAACAATAACCGTACTAGTAGCAGAAATATCTGTGTTTTCTATTGTTGCTGTAATGATTGCTTGACCTTCACGAATAGCAGTTACATTACCTTTCTGATCTACAGTAGCAATTGATTGATCACTGGAAGTCCAGACTACATTTTTATTTATCGCATCTTCAGGTAGGACTGTAGCCGTTAACTTATCTTGGCTGCCTTCAAGTAGGTCTAGTGAAGTCTTATCTAATGTGATTGATTCAAGTTCAGTACTCCCTTGCTTCTTAACAGTAACTACACAATCGGTACTTAGATTTGTATTTTCTACTTTTGCTGTAACAGTAACTACTCCTTCTTTAATGGCAGTGACATTTCCGTTTTGATCAACTGTAGCAATACTTTCATCGCTACTTGTCCAAATCACATTTGCGCCATCTGGAGTCATAGTGGCAGTTAGTTTTTCGGTGTTACCTTCGAATAATTCTATATTATTTTTGTCTAATAAAATGGACTCTTCATTTGGGTTTAATAAAAATCCATCAACATCAATTGCATCAATATTCAAATCTTTTTCATATGAACCTTTCTTTATTTTGTGAATTTCAACAGTATGGTATCCATAGTCTAAATCTGTATTTTCATAGGATACAGCTTGATATAATAGTTTTGTTGAACTTTGTGAAAAAACAGTGCTCTCTCCATCTATAGTAATTTGTATTTCATTTGAATAAGTAGGATACATGTTAGATATTATTCTAATTTTACTTCCTATAAAAGAAAAACTGACTGAATCATTAATGTTAGTGTTTTTTGATATACTTCTATAATTATTATAATAAAACGATCTACTTCCTTCTTTTTCCCAATCTCCATTGTAGTTTATAAATTTATTAGAATCATCATATCTTTTCCAACCGATTTCCGGTTTTTTTATTTCACTACCTATTACAGCACTATTTTCAGGAGTATTATTTAAATTAGACACTCCTTCCTCATAATCCACAGCTTCTGCAGCTGAAGCACTTTCCGTGCTAAAGCTACCTAGTACTAACAGCATTAACGCTAAATAAATAAAACCATTTTTAAAAAACTTAATCACTTATGTATCCTCCTTAAAATTGTCTAAGGTTATTTCTTTAAATAACCTTCAAAAACAACTTTAACCATTTAGGTGTTTATTTACCATAATAAAAAACAGACAACTTTGTTAGTTATCTGTTCCACATTCTGTATTGGACTGTTTAGCTTGTTCAATGACTTTTTCAAAGGCTGCATAAATTTCCTCAATCGTATAACCAGCTTCCAGTAATTCTTGGGTTGTTTGTTCTAGTTTGTTCATTTTGAAATCCTCATTTATGTTTTTTATCTCCAACATTAATAATATTGAAATTTGCTAAAAATATCAAAAGAGCTGTTTTGTAGGGGTATAGAGCAGGGCTGTAGAACGTTCTAAAATAAAGAATAGTAAATCATCTTATATAGAAGAAACACCATATAAAGAACATCCAGTACCTTTCTATAACTGGTTAAAGGAAAGAGATAACCTTTCACAATCAATAGGTAGTAGACCATATAATTTAGAGAACAGGGTAGAATGGTAGATGGGAGAAATAATGTTATGGAAAAACACTATACTTTTGTAGGGTTTTTAACATCCGTTGATAGAATATTAAATTACTGGTATATAATACTAAGAAATTATGTTTTTATAACTGAGTAGGAGGAGAATAATGAAAAAATTATTTATTGTGTTACTAGCAGCATTTTTATTTGCAGTAGTAAATCCAACAAAATCAGAAGCGAAAGTGATGTATGATGGAGCAGAAGTTGTAAAAGGGCAAACAGGAAAAATGACCTTTAAAAAAGACATCAACGTGTACAAGAGAAATCCAAATGGTACGTTTGATTCGTTAGTGGTTAAGCGAAATAACTTTTTTAGAACGTATGATATTGAGAAATATGATGGGAAAACATTCTATCAAATGGGGCAATATCGGGTACAAGCAACGGATTTGGTAGTTTTCAAAGAAATACCAACCTATTTTTTTATGGTTTGTTGACATGCGAATAGGATGTTTATCGATGTCTTGTGCTTATCTGATTAAAATCAAATAGACCACTCCAATGATGATGGGGTGTTTTTTTTTTGATTGTAATTATCTGTGAAGAGCAAAGTACACAAGAAAGTGATAGTCTTCCACAATCAAATAGTGCATGGTGAACAATCATTAGATAATTGGCTGGAGTGTGAATGGAAATAGTTATCCAAGTGATATTGAGATGAGGTATTATTAAACTAACAAAGCATTTTACTTGAAAAATTTGATAATTTTAGTAGGGAGAGACTTGTTTTTATAAAAAATAATTTGCTATTACTATTACTGTTGATTTTATTCTTGGGAGGATGTTCAAACAGTATTTTTGAAGATGATACTACAATTACAAGTATTGAGATTTTGAAATTCGCAAGTGCTTCACCAAGTCCTGAAGAACATAGAGAGCAAGTAGGTGAAGTTATTTCAGTCATTAAATCAAAAGAAGAAATAAAGCGACTTATTAATTCGATTGAAAGAGCAGAACAAAAAAGTACTGAAAGCATGAATATTGCATTGCCTAATCATTTAATTATATTTAAAGAAAACGAAAAATTAATCTTAACACTCGGCTATTACCCCGATATTAGTAATGAGAAGGATGAATTCCTTGATTTAGACAAAGATAAAATTTATATATCCAATGCACTGAATTTAATTCAAAAATAATAAACATAGGCTTTAGATAAATAATCCATAAAAGACCACTCCGTGATGGGTGGTCTTAATCTTTTGTATTTTTAAGTTAGTAATAATAGAAGTGGGAACAGGTTAGTGTAATTAAAGATTTTTAATTAATTGGATAATATTAGTTAAAAATGTATATTATCCAATGCTATGTGATTATATTTCTTTTTAAACCATTTGTTGGATATTTACTGAATACTTAAATTGATATAATAAATCAGGTGCAACTTTTCCCTTCTGCACAAAGGGTTAAGATGCACCATTCCTCAACTATACACAAAAGTCCAGGCTCTCAATTAATATAGAGACTGGGCTATTTATTTGTTCTAGAATAGTTTTTTAAGTGTACTTCTTGGGTTTCCTCCATTATTTTCTCTATATAAATACCCTTTTATTTTGAGAAAATTGATACATTTATACCAATTTAATGTTAATTATGTATAATAATTTTGGAGGAGGTAAAATCTTACTAACACATTTGACTCTTATTCTAGTAATTGCATTTGCTTTAACAATTAAAGCTAAGGGAGACAACGTGTTACAAAATTTAAAGATGTACCAATTGATCCCTTATGACAAGTAAATTAATCGTGATGGGAATAGTTGGACTTGCGAGAAATAGACACTAAAAAACATTCAAGGAGATTAAAACATGAAACTTAAAACACTCGTAATATTAATGATGACACTGTTATTAGCATTTTCATTCAATTTTGATATAGCTAACGCTAATAGTTTTAAAGAAGTTAAAATCGTAAATTCTTCTTCTACTGTATATGAAAAACCAGATACTAATTCTAAGGTTTTAGGAACTGTAGAAAAAGGAACTTTTGTTACATTAATTAGCCAAAATCAAAATGCCTTTTCACGTATTACTTATTTAAATAGCGAATCGAAAATCATAGATGGGTATATTTCCGATTCTGTTCTTGAAGATGCACAATATACTATTAAAATAGCAAGTTCTAAAAGTGGGCTAGTTGTTAAAGAGATGCCTTCATTAAAAGCAAAAACAGTTGCAACATTGCAAAATAAAATGGTTGTAAAAGACTTTGGCTCTGTTGGAGATGGCTGGTCATTTGTACAGTACGGTAATGTAATTGGTTATGCAGCGACTAACTTTATGAGTACTTCAAAGCCAACGACTAAATACGTAGTATCAAACCTTGTTGTGAGAAATATTGCAAGTCCATCAGGAGCTAATGTAGGGGAACTTTATAAAAATGAAGCCGTATCTGTACATTCTACAATTGCTGGATGGTCATATATTTCAACTTCTACTTATGAGGGCTATGTAGTAGATTCTTATTTAAGTACAAAAAATCCGAATGCAACAAATAGTAAGCCAAGTAGTTCATCAAATTCTAATTCTTCAAACAGTAGTAACAGTGGTAAATCGTACTATAAAAACTGTACGGAATTAAGAAAAGATTATCCAAACGGAGTAGGTGCTGGTCATCCAGCTTATGATAGTAAGCATGATCGTGATAAAGATGGATGGGCTTGTGAAAGATAGTTAAATGTATAAAATAGTTTCAATGATTTTTCATAAATGAAAGTCAAAAAAGAAGTAATAGAATATGTATGATTAAGGGCCACTCTACTTGGAGTGGTCTTTTACTATTCAATCTGAGTGTCTTCTATAACAGTTTATTTAAATTAATTGAACTTCATCTATTAAAGTAAGTAATTCGAATTAGGTTAATTAAGGTATTTTATCTTAGATTATATTCCTTTTTAAGGATTTTTATGGTAACTTTGGTATGTGCATGTATTTTTGTGTGAAAAGGAGAGGTGGAAATGATACATATATTTTTAATTAATATACTGATTGCTTTTGCTTGAGGCGCATAGTAGATATATATATATTAAAAAGATTGGAGATTTGAAATTCGATGAAAAAAATATTAATTGTAATTCTATCAATTATCATTACTTTCAATTTAATAATACCGACTCAAACGTCTGAAGCAGCAGTTGTATCAAAGGTTGCAAGCCAAACAGCTAAAAAAATTGCAAAAGAAGTTATAAAAGATGCTGCCATTAATACAGCCATAAATTTAGCTGTTGATTATATAATGCCTTCTGAAGAACTTACTATTTATACAACACTTGATGCAGGTTTTGCGGCTGTGTGCCTTCCTAAAGATGATGGTAAAAAAGATGAAAAATGTTCAAAACCTGCCCAAATAAAGAATGTTACTACTGCTGATAAGAATATGATTGCTGATAAAGCTGAGGAAATTTTAGAGCGTAAAGTCGGGACTACTGGATGGCTCAAATTTTTAGATTGGTTTGTTCCTATTTTTTTGGCAGAGGGTGCATTTACTTGGTTGAAAACTACTCTGGATCCAGATGCTAAAAACTTATTTGACGAAGTTGCATTAGAAACACTTATTGAGCTTGGTATCATTAAAACCTTGCCAAGAGACTATTCTCTTGATACAGATATAACGCAGAAACATGAAAATGGTGTGGCTACTTTAACTGATCCATCAAAATCAGTAGAAGTGGATTTTTCCAATAGTGGTAAAACGTTTTCTACTATTAACATCGAAAATATAAATTCTAGTGTCGTGAATGCTGGACTTGTTATAGATTTAGCGCATGCTAGACATCAAGTCTCTGACAATGTTTTTTCTAGTTTTGCTATTTCAGAAAATTTGCAACATAATTTTAGTGCTTCTTCAGGATCCACTAATATTAATCATCGTAATATTTATTATTTAATTAGTAGATATATGAGAGAAAGTTATTATGGTGATGAGTGGAATTATTCAAGTTTTATATCATTTAATGGTTTGACATCTACTCGTACTTTTTCATCGATGACGGAGTTTGAATTTTCTTATTATGATGATGAGCGTAAAGCTAAAGCAGAATATGTAAATAGTGTTATTAAAAATTTAAAACGTGTAGTAATAGAGTTTGCTACAATAACGCCTAAAGGTTATCAAACTAGTATCCACTACATTGATAAGAATAACCGTTCTGTTGTACATGGCATTGATTTTTACGCTTTTAGAGACGGTCCCCCTGCTCTATCAAGTTTCAAAATTGACTTAGGTCACGCAGATACATCAGGAATTGATTTTAAAGCTAGTGTTAAATTCTTTGATGATATACGGACAGCAAATATAAAAGATTATACACCGCATTTAAAAGATATACTTATACTTCCAACTGATTTGTCACGTTATTTCTTAGACAAAACTACTGTAACATTGCCGTCTCCAGGTATTGTTCCAATTAAAACTCCTGATGGAACTTTGGTAAAACCAGATGGAAATGGTGGCTGGATAAATGCTAAAGATGGCACACCGATTAATGTTGATGAAGATGCATTAATTATTGAAGATCCAAAAAGAACG
>Ga0213828_1001592_pt1 | contig 18228 bp, 15 predicted proteins | sample MC6MC0897MG_FD_180664 | JGI IMG/M metagenome (GOLD analysis project Ga0213828, IMG submission 180664) | Enriched soil aggregate microbial communities from Iowa State University, Ames, United States - MC6-MC0897-MG | ecosystem: Environmental > Terrestrial > Soil > Unclassified | place: USA: Iowa... | reverse complement strand
TGCCGGGCACGCGCATGCGCAACTTCACCTATCAGGGTTCCGACACCGTTCTGCACTTTGGCAACGATCTGGAAATTGCCGACGACCTCTGGCTGACCACCGGCCTCGCTGCCATCTACACCCGCCGCGAAAGCGCTGTGACCTACCCACAGAGCGGCGGCAAAACCAGCATGAACGACTGGGACTACGCACCGCGCATTGGCCTGCGCTACCAGATCACCCCGGATCTGCAAGTGTTCGGCAACCTCAGCCGCTCGGTTGAAGCGCCGCATCCGTGGTCGTTGATTTACAGCTCCAACGTGCGTTTCCCGGCGGGCAGCGGCGCTGCGACCGGTACGCAGAAAGACCCGATCAAACTGCAGAACCAGACCGCGACCACACTGGAACTGGGCGGCCGTGGCGACAGCGCCGTCGGCGAATGGAGTCTGGCGTGGTACTACGCGCAAGTACGGCATGAATTGTTGTCGGTGTTGCCGGATCCCAACGCTGTCACACCGTATGAGCTCAACGCCAGCCCGACCGTGCACCAAGGCATCGAAGCGAGCCTCAGCAGCAAACTCTGGTCGGCCGCCGATGGCCGTCAGTTGAGCTTGCGTCAGGCGTATACCTTCAGCGACTTCCACTATCGCGATGATGATCGTTTTGGTGACAACCGCTTGCCGGGGTTGCCGATGCATTACTACCAGGGCGAATTGCGTTACGACTGGCCTCAGGGCTTCTTTGCGGCGGTGAATACGCAACTGGTGTCCAAAGTTGCGGTGGATTACGCCAACAGTTACTACGCCGATCCTTACGCACTGTTCGGCGCGACGCTGGGGTACAACGCGCCGAAGGGTGACTGGCAGACGTGGCTGGACATGCGCAATCTGAGCAACAAGCACTACGCCGCCACGGTGACACCGGGGTATGACGACAAAGGTCTGGACGCGGCGCGATCGACACCGGGTGAAGGGATGGGTGTGTATGTCGGGGTGTCGTGGAGTCTGCTCTGACACGAGCCGGTGGCGAAAACCCAAGTCAGCAATTTTCTAGCGAGTCACGGATGGACATCATGGATAACCGGCAAGAAAACCCACTGGAAAAATCGCTCAGGCTGGCCGCCGACGAGCCCGCGCACCGGCCTGAGTTCTTCACGACACTGCTGAACTCGCCGGTTTACATCCTCGGCACGACGGGCACGGCAGACGGCGTGGTCAATCTCGAAGCCGGCAGCAATATCAGCATCGCGCACTGGGAAAAACCGGATGGCACCTCGGTCATTCCGTTTTTTTCGTCGCTGCAAACCCTGCAACAGTCGATCAACGGTGAAGAGACTTATCTGGAGTTGCCGGCCAGGTCGCTGTTCGAGATGACGCTGGGCACGCCTCTTTTTCTCAACCCGAAGTCGCCTTATGGCAAAGAGTTCTTCCCGCAGGAAGTGGCCAATCTGCTCTCCGATGAAGTCGGCCAGACAGCCACCTCGCGCACCGTCGAAAAAGAAACCAAAGTCCTGCTCGGCCAGCCTTCGCAATACCCGACACAAATGATCCATTCGCTGACGCAGTTACTCGCCAAACATCGCAACGTTAAACGCGGTTTTCTCGCGTTGATGCACGACACTTCGGTGGACGAAAAACCGCACTTGATCGTCGGGATCGAGGCGGACGGCGATGTTCAGCGGGTCATGCGTGAAGCCGGCAATGTCGCCGGGGACACGGCGCCGTCGGGCGAACCCGTTGACCTGTACCGCGTCTGCGAAGGTGAGTCGGGGCTGAGCGATTACTTTCTCAAGCAAACGACGCCCTTCTATGAGCGCAGTTGGGGCAGCAAGCTGCGTTCACTATTTGGCTTGGGAAAGGCTTGAGCGCTGGCGCTCTGTTGGCAAACACCCGCTCGCAATCAGCAAATTAACAACGTCAGACGCCCGTCTGATCGTGAATCAACTTTGAGTAAAAACAGGTTTTATCGATGAAAAAGATTGTCCTTCCCTTGATCATGGCGCTGTTGGGCCTGCAAGGTTGCGCAGAAATGCCGGCGTACTCCAACGTCGGCGTCACCACCGCAGCAGACGAGTCGCGCTACACCGTGGTCGAAACCGACACCTATGCCGGCCGGCCCCAGCGGCACTTTGCCGATCTTCAGCCGAACCTGAACATCATCCGGATCAACGATGAAAAAGTCGGCAATATCCCGTTCTCCACGTACTACTACAAGAACGATTCGCCGCAGCGCGCGGTGCTGAAACCGGGCACCTATACGATTCAGCTGGAATACCGACTGCCGCAACATTTCATGTATGCGGATCTGAAGTTCGATGGCAAGCCGGGCCAGAAAATCATGGCACGCTCGCAATACGTTGGCCTCAATCGTCTGCAAGTCTGGCTGGAAGACACCGCCACCGGGGAAGTCGTGAGTACCCGCGAGAATTGAACAGCGTTGCCGTTCCACTCAGGGGCCATCCTGCAACAGGTGGCCCCTGATGGGAGGGCTTCAGCCCAAGCGCATTGACAGCTCAATGTCAGTGCTTATGTGCTGGCACTGGATGGCGACAGGTCGCTCAGCCCAGGTCTCTGTAGGACGTCTTGTCTTGTTCGGGAAAGTCGGTCCGGTACTCGCCCCACTGCATGTGCGCATAGTACTTGGTCATCGCTTCGAAATGACTGTCAGCCTCGACCTCCCAAACAAGCTTCGCGTCCGAATCCATAAGTGCACGCGCACTATCACCTTGAGCACCGGCCAGACAAAAGGTCTGACAGCCATCAGGGTCCAGCCAAAGTTCATGATTCATATTTGAGGTTCTGTTGTTTGAGGTCGTTTTGGACTCACCCGCGTTTCGGCAATTTCCAGTTCGGCCGAATGAAATGGCAGGTGTAGCCATTCGGAATACGCTCGAGGTAATCCTGATGCTCCGGCTCTGCTTCCCAGAACGGCCCCGCCGGTTCAATTTCGGTCACCACGCGGCCCGGCCACAGTTTTGAGGCGTCGACATCGGCAGCCGTGTCTTCAGCGACATCGCGCTGTTCTTCGCTGAGGTAGTAAATCGCCGAGCGATAGCTGCGTCCAAGGTCGTTGCCCTGCCGGTTGGGCGTGCTCGGGTCGTGGATCTGGAAGAAAAACTCAAGGATCTGTCGGTAGCTGATCACCGCCGGATCGAAGGTGATTTCGATGGCTTCGGCGTGGTCACCATGGTTGCGATAAGTGGCATTAGGCACATCGCCGCCGGTGTAACCGACGCGAGTCTGCAACACGCCGGGATAGCGTCGCAGCAGATCCTGCATACCCCAGAAGCAGCCGCCGGCGAGGATGGCGGTTTCGGTTTGAGTGGTCATGGCGTGTCTTTCCTCTTCGGGGTGTTGGGTATAGCGATGGTTATGAGGGCGGGTTGGCAGATTCCAAGGGGCTGTGCCAACAGAACTAGCGCGTCGAAAGCTGATTGGCTTGCTCAAGCAAAGGCCCGGTGATCCTGCGACCGTTGTAGTCACTGACAAAATAATTGATCCGGTTCGCCAGGTGCTGAATCGATAGCCAGCCCAAACCGTGGTAGTCGCGCAACTCCTCTGCGTTGAGCTTGATCATGGCTTGGTAGCCCACAAAGGACGCTTCACACTCGACGAGGATATAGACCGAGCCGTCTTCTGCCTTGAACAGACTCCAGAAGTTGTCGCAGGTGTGATATTCCGCGGGGGTGAGGCGGAGCTGCTCCATGATTGTTTTCCGTGGGTTTTGATTTGGTTTCGAAACCATAACATGGCTGCGGGCGCATGGTTTCTGATGCACTGCTTCTGCATCAACAACGGACCAAGGCATGGCTCAACAATGAAAGAGGGCCGATGCTTTGGACCACCCTGGCGCGACTCCTTTTCAGTTCAAATCCGACCGCCAAATCGGCATACTCCGCAAAAGGAGGGCGTCGCCTCTGGACTTGGATAGCCGGATTGAATGAGAACGCTAGTACAGGAAGAGTAATTTCAGTCGGTCACCCGCTTATCACCAAAAGGTCGCGAGACGCCGCCGCATATCTGTCAATCAATTAAAAACTCTAAAAAATGAAAAGACATATTGTCGTTACTGCATTAGCTCTGACTTGCTTCAACCTGGTGCCTTCAGCACACGCGGATAACGAGTGGTATCTCTACAACCCTAAATTTGCCAAGGAATACGGCCAGCCATGCGTGTCGTTGGTCAGACTGGACTATAAAATTACAGAACCACGCGGCTACCTGGATGAGTTGAAGAAAAAAGGAACCTTGGTAGAGATTGTTGGCACGGATCAAAGATCGATCTCGTTCAAGGCAAACAGCGAGTTTTACTACCTCATTCAGGGTGCACAGGAATGTACTGAGTTCTCCAGTAACATGTTCCAGATATCCAAGAAGCTCTCGACGCCGGAAAACGCTTCTGCGCCTTCAAAAGAGCTCCCGAACAAAAATGATTTTGTCGGCCAGATAAATCAGTCGTTATTATCCGGGACTGAAAAGTCGTTCAAACTCATCTATCAGCTTCATGAATCAACAAATAAAAGATGCGCCGCTGACGAATATGCAGGAATCGTTTTCTTTGCCCCGGATTCACAGCCCGGTGAAAGCCCATCTGAAGTCGGAAGTGCATGCTGGAAAATTGATAAAAATCGGATAAAACTCAGGGCCATGCTTTCCTTTAACGGAAAAAATCATCCGGTAGAGACTTCATACTGGGATTTCTCAAATCCTGATGTCGTGGGTTTCGAGGGTGTCAAAAGGTAAAAACCGCGATTTGATAAATCATCTCCGTTTCCGAAGCCTGCACCGCTTTGGCCAAGGAGAGGAGAGGAGCGAATCGGCTCCTCTCCTATTCCTGTCCGGGAGGCTTCTTTGCAAACGGCGAGTCCCAGTCAATCACTCACGAATGCCCTCCCCCTAAAAATCAATCTTGAACCCCACCATCGCATCATACCCATGACTATCCCCATCAAACCCCTGCCGATACCCCGCCGACGCCGTAAACGTCGTGCGCCGATTGGCCTGATAGTCCACCCCCAGATTCACCTCTCCCCACGTTCCCTGAATATCCGATTCAAACGGGATATAACCCGACTCCGATGAAAACTCGGTCTTCGGTTTGCCCTTGAATTCATGCCACACGCTCGGCCGAATCCAGGCATTGGTACGCCGCTGACTGTTGTCGACGCCTTCGGTGTCCCAGTCCTTGGCGATGCGCACGCCGACTCGACCAATCAGTGAATCAACGTCTTTGAAGCGCACGTTCGCGCCGACGTCGTCGCTGCTGTCCAGGTCGACGTAGCTGTAGATCGCCTGCAATTGCGGTTCGACGTACCAGTTTTTGTCGACTTCGTACGGGTAGCCGTTTTCCAGCGAGGCGGTGTAGCCCCAGCCGTGGGTCTTGAGTTTTTCGAGGTCGTTGGGTTTGGCTTCGATGTCGAAGCGATTGACCTGCAGCACGCCGTCCAGATACCAGCCAGAGGGGCCGAAGTGCGTCCAGTAGGCACCCAGGCCATAGGCGCGCAACGTATCTTCGCCGGCCGCGCGGCGGGTGTAGTGGCTGACGCCGGCATTGATGGTGCCGGCCGATAACGAGATACCGGCCTGTTCATGACTGCCGTCGGTTCTGACTTTGCGGTACAGGTCGGTGCCCACCTGAAAGGCGGTCAGGTCGTAGTTGTATTCCGGGGTGTTGCCAAGGGCGTTTTTGCGATCGCCGTCCTGTTTGCCGCTGCGGTAGATCACCCTGCCCCAGCCCATCGACGGCGCCAGTGTTGACTGGTCTTCTTTGGGCAACGGCTCGCCGGCGTTCAGGCGTTCTTCGCCGACCCGTTCATGCAAGGTATCGACCATCGTCCGGCCATACACCAGCGCCAGTGCCGGGACTGCGCCGTAGAGCGAAACCTCCGGGCGATAGTTCGGTGTCGGTGCTGGATCAGGTGCTGGATCGGGGTCTGGACCAGGGCCGGGTGGATCGTCCGGCGTCAGGGCGTCCGAACGCAGGTACCAGGTGTCTTTGCCGGTGCCGTCTTCGGCGCCTTGTTGCAGGCGATATTCATAGGGGCCGGCGACCACTCGCCGGGCCAGCTGGAAGGCGTTCGGGTCGCTCGATCCTTCGGTTTTGTCGAGCAGTTCGACCACGGCAATGCCATTGCCCTGAGTCAGATCGCCCTGCCCGCCGACATTGGTCACAACCAGCCCGGTCGCACGGTTATTGACGGTGCTGGTCGAGTCCACCACCAGCATGTCGGAGCGACTGTTCACCCCGCCTTCATTCAACGTGCTGTTGAGCAACACCCGTCCGCCATTGCTGACGAACACTCCGCCACCGTTGGTGCCGGCGGTGCTTGCGCCGCTGATCAGCAGCACATTGCCGACAGTATTACTGCCGCCGGCCAGATCGAGAGTGCCACTGTGAGTGAAGTGGTTCACACCGAGTAATTGCCCCTGCACCACGCCGCCAAACGTTGGGGTATTCGCTGCTTGCCCCAACGGTAAATAGGCGCCGTTGCTATTGAAACTGCTGATGCCGGTTGCCGGCTGCGCTGCCAGAGTAATGACCCCGCTGTTGTCGATGCTGTTGCTGCCGGACGTGCCCAGATTGCTGGTCGCAACGCCCCAGGTATCGCGCACACCGCTGCCCGTTGTGTCGCTGAAGTTACGCAGCGTCCAGGAACCGCTATTGCTCACAGCGCTGGCTGCGCTGACGGCATTGACCGAACCGGTCATCTGCCCGGTGTTGTTGAGAGTGAAATTCGTCCCCGGCGTGGTGGCATCGGCGCGCACGGCCGCATCGCTGAGCGCGCCGATCGCGCCGGCGTTGTTCAACGTCTGCGTGGCGCCGCCGAGGGCGACGCCGCTGCTGTCCGCGCGCCCGCCCTGCAGCGCTGCGGTGTTGCTGACCGCGACCGTGCCCCCCTCGCTCAACGCAGCAATCGCCGAGGAGCCGGTGCCCTTCGCGGTGATCGCCCCGCTGTTGGTCAGCGAAACACTGGCGGCACCGGAGGCTTCGGCGAGAATCCCCTGACTGTTGCTCGCACCCAGCGTCTGAATCGCACCGCTGTTGACGAGGGTCTGCGCACCGCTGACCGACAACGTGCGAATGCCGCGCTGCTGATCGCCGCGAGCGATCAGTTCGCCGCTGTTGCTGACGTTGAGCGTGCCCAGTCCCGAGCCGGAATTGAACGCATTACCCGCCAGAATCGCCGCGCCCTGACCGTTGACGTCAATCAGCGGCCCGCTGAACGTAACGCCGACATTGCCACCCAGTGTCAGCGCCTGAATCCCAAAGGAACCGATGCCAGTGCCATCGCCCGAACCGGCGTTGGAGTGCGTGACAATGGTGCCGCTGGCATTGACGTCCACCGTGCCATTCGGCGATTGCGTCGACGCATAGATGCCATTGGCGTTGCTGTTTATCGTTTCAATGCGGCTGCCGGAATAATCGACCCGGACGTTGCCACCGGTCGAATCGACCCGAATCCCGCCCGCACCAAAACCGCTGGCGAATATGTTGCCGGAGTAATCGATCAGGACGTTGTTGTTCTCGGCACTGACGATGATGCCGTAGGCCCGCGTGGTGTTCACGCCACCGAACACATTGAGGTTGCCACTGCCGGTGACGGTGGCGTCGCCGGTGCCGCGCTTGATGATGTAGATCGCCCGCGAGCCGGCTGTGTTCGCCGTGCTGCCGACGTTGATGGCGGCATTGTTTTCGATACTGATCGAGCCGGTCGCACCGACGTTATCGTTGGCATAGATACCGTGCGCGCCGCCGCCGGTGGTGGTGATGGCGCCGTTGTTGACGATGTCGATACTGCCAACCGTGGAGAACGAGCGAATGCCGAAACCGTTGAGGCCATCGGTGCTGAGCGTGCCGCTGTTGGTCAAGCCGGTATTGCCGGCGCCGCCTTCAGTGAAAAGGCCAAACGCGTTCATGCCAATGGCCTGGACGGTGGCGGCATTGACCAAGGTGGTGTTGCCACTGATCGCGCGGGTGTGGACGCCGGCGTGGTTGCCGATACCGGCGGTGGGCAATGTATCGTCGATGATCGGCAGGCCCGCCGACAGCGCATCGTCGTTATTGACCAGAATGCTGACCCCGGCGCCGACGTTGACATTGGTGTCGCCGCTGCCCGTGGCTTTGGTCCAGATGCCGTTCCCGCCGAGCAAGGTAATCTGACCGCTGCCTTGGTGCGAAACATTGATCGCCCCGCCGCCACTGGCATTCACGTCGATGCCATCGTGCTCGTTGCCGACCACGGTATTCAATATGTTCAGCGTGGTGCCGGAACTGACCGAGAACGTCGACACGCCGCTGCTGGCATTGGTGATCGCCATGGCATCCAGCCCGCTACCGCCAAGGTTGACGGTGTTGGTCCCGCCATCGACCGTCAATGTCGCGTTGCCGCTGGTGCCAATTACGTTGGAGAACACCGCATTGGCGGCGGTCGGTGGTGTGCTGTTGACCGTGGTGCCGCTGAGGGTCAACGTCGAGTTGCTGTTGTTGCCGCGCACAAGCAGCGAAGAACCGGCCGTGGTCGTGATGGCGGTGCCCGATTGAGTATTGATCGAGGCATCGACACCGGCAGCGGGCGTACAGGTTTGCGAAACATTGTAGGTACCGACAGCCAACGGCCCGCACGCCGCCTGCGCGTCCGCCAGGGCCAAGACATTGGCCATGGCAACCAATACGGCCCGGCGAAGCAACTGCGGGGCAAAGCCTTTTGGCGAATGGTCGCAAGTGCCTTGCATGACAACCTCCTTGTCTGACGTTCTCCATCGCGGGCGGACAACTGGCAACACCAAAGGACTATTCAGTTTTGGTTAACCGATATAGACCTTAGTTGGTATTTTCAGACTCGGAGAACGCAAGGCCAAGACGAGCACACTTTCCGCAGGATCAAGCATCTGCAGCGCAAAAAAACGCTCGCAATCAGCGAGCGTTTTTCGAGCCAGACCACGAGGACAGGTTCAGATGCTGCTACTCCGCCATCCAGACGTCTTCATACCCGTCCGTGTCGATGATGAATTTTGCGCCGGTGGGCAGACAGAGATAATTCATAGCTTGGGGCAGCATTTCATTCAGGTGGTGAACATGGACAGGCTTGTAAAAGTCTTCAGCCGCCGAGTACTCACCGCAGTGAATGAACCAGCTGATATTGGCGCCTTCCGGCAATTGCACTCTTGTTCCGAAAATGGGTGTATGTCCTAGCGACCCGATGGCAAGAGCGACCATCGCCTCTGGCGGTTGCACTGACATTCCGTACTTTTCGCATATGGCGCTCTGGGCGACGCTGGAATATCTCTGCTCAAGTTCGATCATAGCCACTCCTTGCTTATCGATCCGATACCTTTCGAAAGTGACTCAGGATCGTCAGTTTTCGAGCCACCAGTTCTACGACGTTTCGTCATCCTGTTATTGCAAAGTTTGGCATCCTGATCTGTAGGGAGCAAACACAGCCCGAAACTGGCCTTCCAGCGATGACGTCAGCGCATCAAAAACACATTGACCTGACACCCAACGTCATCTCCGAGCGAGTACTTCAGTGCCCAACCACGGCCGTCGCTCCCGCCCCACGCGGCCCAGTTCTGAACCCATGCGCTCGAGCACTCCAGGCAATCACAAAACCCACCGCCACCAACACCGCCATCGCCCATGGGAAAGCGGCAACACCCCATCGATCCAGCAGCACCCCGCCGACCACGCCGCTGCCCGCAATCGCGCTATTCCACGCCACCACATTCAACGACAACGCCACGTCCGCGCCATCCCCCGCCGCATCCGCCAGAGCCGTCTGCAACAGCGTCGCCGCACCGCCAAAACTCAATCCCCACACCAACACGCCCAGATAAATCACCTCCGGCACCCGTCCGTAAAAGCCGAACCCTACGCACACCAGTGCAAACGTGGCCAGACTCACCAGAACGGTCTTGCGCAACAGCGGCTCAACCAATTTGGCCGTCAGCCAGATCCCCGCCAACGCCGCGAGACCAAACACCAACAACACCAGATCTACACGATCCGCCAGCCCCGCCGGCGCCACAAACGGGGCGATGTAGGTGTAGAGAATGTTGTGCGCCAGCATCCAGCTGACCACCACCGCCAGCACCGGCCGCACACCCGGCGTGGTCAACACGCGGCGCAACGACAGGCGCTGATGCGCAGGCTGCGGCGGATAATCCGGCACTTTCACCAACACCCAAACGATCAGCATCAAAGTCAGGGCCGACATCAACCCGAACGTCGTGCGCCACCCGACGAGGCCACCCAGCCAAGTGCCGAGCGGCACGCCCAGTGACAAGGCGATCGGCGTGCCGACCATGGCCAGTGCCAACGCCTTGCCCTGCTGATCCGGCTCGACCATCCGCCGCGCATAACCAGCCAACAGACTCCACGCCAACCCTGCCGCCACCCCCGCAAAGAAGCGCGCCACCAGCGTCACGCCATAGTGCGACGACAGCGCCGTGATCGAGTTGAACAGCAGAAAACCAACGATGGTCAGCAACAACACATTGCGCCGACGCCAGCCACGCGTGGCGATGGTCATCGGGATCACCGCCAGCACCGAGCCCAGCGCGTACGCGGTGACCATCTGCCCGGCCATCGAAGGCGAAATCGCCAGGCCTTCGCTGATCAGCGGCAACAGCCCGGCGGGCAGGGTTTCGGTGACGATGCAGATAAAACCGGTCATGGCCAGCGCCAGCAGCGCGCCGATGGGCAGGCGTTTGGGCGCCGCCGATAGAGTCAATGAAGGTGTCACGGGAAACTCCTTGTGAGCAGAATGTCAGACTTAAATACCGATCGATATAAAATACTGGCGGCAGCCGAGGCACGTTGTCAACGACTTATGTATCGACTAGTATCCAAATCACTTTCCGAGGAGTTCCAGCTATGGCCAGAACCGGCCGCCCCCGCGCATTCGATCGCGACGACGCCGTCGACCAGGCCATGCAATTGTTCTGGCAACACGGCTACGACTCGACATCCCTTTCACTGTTGAAGGCTGAACTGGGCGGCGGCATTTCCGCGCCGAGTTTCTACGCCGCGTTCGGCTCAAAAGAAGCCCTGTTCGACGAATGCGTGCAGCGCTACCTGACGACCTTCGCCCAAGTCACCGAATGCCTGTGGGACGAAACCCTGCCGCCCCGCCAAGCCATCGAAACCGCACTGCGCCAGTCGGCCCGCATGCAATGCGAAGATGGCCACCCCAAAGGCTGCATGGTCACCCTCGGCGTCATGAGCGCGCCGAGTCCGGAAAATGCCCACGTCGCTCAAGCCCTCACCCACTCCCGCACCCGAACCCGCGCGGGGATTGTGGCGTGTGTCGAGCGTGGTGTGAGTGAAGGATTGTTAGCGGACGACACGAACGCAGCCGCCATGGCGACGGTGTTCGACAGTTTCCTGCAGGGGATTTCCATCCTTGCTCGAGATGACACGCCGATTGAGAGCATTGATGCGGCGATTACGCAGGTGATGCGGACGTGGGATGTAGCGTCGGCTGGTGAGACTCCGGCAGGTTTGCAGTGACTGAAAGGCTCGCGTAGCTAAAAACCGGACGGTTACGCGACCACCTCAACATAACTCGACTCCCCGCCACCCTCGGCCCCCGACAACCACCCCCACACAAAACTCAACGTCGTCCGCCCCGCCTCATCAACCGCCACCACACCCCGCGACCAACCCGCGCGAATCTCGCCATCCGTGGTGATGCACTGATAAAGCAGCTCGATACTGTCAGGCCCGGTCACCCGCCCGACCTGGTTGCCCATGCGAATATGCCCGCCCGCATAAGTCCCCCAAACCGCCGCGCCTTCGACGAAGTATTCAAACACCGTGCGCGCATCGGACAACCCCTGAGCATTGTTCGCTACGGAAAACCGGCGGTTGTGCAAACGCTCGGTGACTTGCGAAAAAGCAGATTCCATAAACACACATCCTTAGTCGAGAAGATCCATTCCAGCCTGCGGGCATCCTAATCCATTACCTCCGCGCAGCAAGGCTCTACAGGCGTTTTCTGCCAACCAAACCGCACAGCCGCGTTTGACGGTCCTACCCGCCCCACCTAGTCTGCCCAAAGCACCCTTACAGCCAAAACCGAGTTCACGAGAGGCAAGATGAGCAACTTCCCAATCGTCGCCACCGTCCTCTCAATGATCCTCGGGCTATCCGTCACCCGCCTGCTGCTCGGCGCATTAACGGTGTTCCGCATCCGCCGCGTCGCCAAGCCAGATTGGGTGGCACTGGTCTGGGCGGTGATGCTGTTTACCATGCAGCTGCAATTCTGGTGGGCCGTCAACGCACTGTCGGCGGTGAAACAGACCTTCTCGTTTCTCGAATTTCTACTGTTGGTGATGCTGACACTGTCGCTGTTCGTCACGGCGGCGTTGCTGCTGCCGAGCCGCAGTGAGGATGAGCAGAACGGGTTGCGCGTGTATTTCGAACAGGACGGGCGCTATGCATTGCTGTCGCTGTCCACGTATCTGTGCCTGGGGCTGATCGTCAATGTCACGTTGTTTGAGGCATCGCCGGTAGCGCTTTGGGGTGTGCTGGATGTGATCATGATTGCGTTGCCGATTGGCGCGTTTATGGCTCGGTCGCGTAAAGCGTATGTGGCGATTACGTTGATTTATGTGCCGATCAATGTGATCGACACGCTGATTTCGCTGGCGAATTAACTCCCCCCTGTAGCGAGAGAGCTTGCCCCCGATGGATCGCGAAACGGCTCCCGCTCCTCCAGTCCACAAAGACATCGCAAAAACAACTCTAACTGCCCTGTTGAAGCAATTCCTGGACTTTGTTTAAAGACACCCAAAGTTACGCCATCCCAACCTACAACGCCTTGCGCCGTTGCCTACGACTACGCCAGAATCCGCCGGCTTGTGCGCCTTGGATGCGGGTTCTATTGTGGGTCGGTCACTGAATAGCAGTGATCGGGTTTGGTAGCCCGTGTATACAAGGTGCGCAATTTCACTATTGGCGAAAGTTTTCGCCTGGCTTTTATGGTGGTCATGCGCAGGGCGCTTTCGAGCGCGCCGGTTTTCCTTGTGTCCCGGTCTACCAACCTGTGCATGGCCGCCACCCATCGTTTGGTAGCGAGAGGGTGATGGCTCCTTTTAAGCGACACAAGGGAGTTACATCATGTTCAAGATCACACCGAATCCACCAGAAACCGATCCGATCTCGGGCGACGAATCCCCAGACGCAAAGAAATTCAACGAAGCCGTCGACCGCGCCCTCTCCCATTACCTCGGCCCCGCCCCGGAAATCATGCTCACCCCGTACCAAACCAACAAGATGTTCATCGCCAACCCGAACACCAAAACTGAGGAACTGCTGGTGAATGCCAGTGAATCACTCGGCTCGGCTTCGGTGATGCTTGGGGATGTGATCGGGCTGGTGCACGGACCGGCGCGCAAGACACTGCAAGGCATTGCGCAGGTGGTGATGCTTGGTGAGTTGGCGGTGAATCGGGCGTTGGATAACGTAGTGCCGACGGAGTAACAATTATTCCCTCTGTGGCGCCACGCTTACCGGTGCCACAGAGTAATCCGGAAGAAACGTTTAACCAATTTGTGAGTGTGTACGCTTTAGCGTTGGCGGGAGACAGTCCCTGCACAACCACCTAGGTTCAGAAGACATCCCGCGACATGATGCAATCCCAGACGATCTCACATTAGCCAATAAAAAATTCAACGTAGAAGCTATGCAGTGAAATCATTTCGCCATACCCTTACATCCACACAGGTCAATCGTATGATGCAAGGAAAGCCAAAATGCGCGACACAGCCTCAGCCATCAACAGCGTTTATGAAGACGCAAAAGATTTTTTGATAATTGGACTCACTGGACGCACAGGTTCGGGTTGTACTACAACCGCTCAAAAATTGAGCGATGATCATCTAAACATTCCTACTGACGGTTACGATGGCCTCACTCGCAACGAGTTAAAAAAACACCAAATAATAAAAAAATATCTAGACGGAGCAACCTGGACACCTTTTTATAAAATAGAGGCAAGCAGCCTAATTACTCTTAGCTTATTGGACCTTTCGCGCACTGAGTTCACAGCTTATTTCTCCAGCGAAAGCTTTGCTCAACCATTAAACAAGAAAGAATCTCTAAACTTATTCGCATCATTGGACTCTATTCGCCAAAGCATCCCATCTGCAGAAAACAATGAAGACCAAGAACCAAATAAAATAAATGAAGTTTTCGACTTTTATTTCAGGACACTCCCTGAGCTTACAAGCCACATCCAAAGAGCGCTAGGAAAAGCCAAATTCACTCAATTCTATCAGCGTGCTGGCGATAACATTAGAGCCTCTGGCCGGGCAGATGATCAGAGCTTTGACCCCGGACAAATTTTTAACTTCCCAAAGTATCTAAACCGCCTAATCAAGCTCGCCCATAAAAAAGCAAGACTAGACAGCAAACCGTGCAGAATCGTAGTTGATGCGATAAGAAACCCTTACGAGGCGTTTTTCTTAAAAAGGAGGTACGCCAATTTTTATTTAGTATCCATCAACACCTCTAACACTGAACGCCTGCGTAGCTTAAGAGAATACAGAAAACTCACCGATGACGAAATAAAAATACTTGATGATAAAGAGTACCCAGAAAAGATCTCAGGAACAAAGAAATTCATCGCACAGAACATCCAAGAATGCATTGAAGTATCAGATATACATATTCACAATTCAAAAAACAGCGAATTCACTCATAACGACTTAGTAAGTCAGCTAGCGTGGTATGTAACATTGATGATGCATCCTGGCTTAGTGATGCCTACTTCCATTGAAAACTGCATGCAGATCGCATACACCGCGAAACAAAGTTCCGGATGTATTTCTAGGCAAGTAGGCGCAGTTGTTACAGATGAATCATATAGTGTAAAAGCTATTGGTTGGAACAGCACCCCCCAAGGACAATTACCCTGCTTACTGAGAAGCGCCGAAGATCTAATCCAAGGGCGAAATAAATCCGACTTTAGCGAATACGAACTGAAAAACCCCACGTTTAGAAATGCATTAACTTCTAAATACACAAATTTAATAGCCACAAACAAAGACTCAAACAGAAATTTTTCATTTTGTTTTAAGAGCATTCAAAATGAAATTGAGGGCGAGAAAAATCAAGTCCACACTAGAGCTCTTCACGCAGAAGAAAATGCTTTTATGCAAATTTCAAAGCACGGCGGACAAAAATTATCCGGAGGTGTACTATTTACGACTGCCAGCCCATGCGAACTCTGCGCAAAAAAAGCATATCAACTTGGCTTTAAAAAAATTGTTTATATAGATCCTTATCCTGGAATCGCGACTCAACACATATTATCCGCAGGAAAAAACAAGCCTGAACTTGAGCTATTTAGAGGGGCTGTAGGTCGAGCTTTTTATCAGCTATACCAGCCACTAATGCCATACAAAGACGAAATGGAACTAGTATTTGAAATACCAAGCTTTAACAACCCAGAAAAACCTTCAAAATCAACTCTAAAAAAAGAGAACAAACAACTAATAGAGACCAACAAGTCATTATTGGCTGAGATCGAAACTCTTCGACTGTTACTTTCCGATAACACTACAACACTACAGCGCAGTTCAAGCACAAAGAAATAGAAACCTAGTACATATTCAGCGGAGTGGATTTAATTTAGCAAATGAGTCCCCTCCCAATCTAAAATTATAAAAGAGAAAAGAGGACGGATTTATTTTCGAAAAAACTCACTTCCATTTTTCTGTGGAGCTTCCGCAGATAATGGGCATTGATACACTTCGCAGTTTTTAAAGGCTGAAAGCGACATGGAAAGAGCAGAAGTCACCGAACCTAGGGCCGAGGTCGAGCGCCTTCAGCTTGAACTGGATAAAACAATATTAATCGCGAAAAATCTGAACTGGAAGAGAAGTTATATAATCGTGGCGTAAGAAGCGTTAAACTGATTGCAACAGATACGTCAAGTTCTTATCAATGATTCATTTAAAGACTCAGTGACTAAGGACATTGAAGACCTGAGAAATCATATAGTAGCTTTGCGTCCAGAAAGTGGGAATGTAGATTTTGTGGATATCAAGCTTGCGATGTACGAGACGGATATGAAGCTTCTGAAAAATCGGATGATTGCTATGGAGAATTCCATATCGAATTCTCCTGAGCGAGTTCTCTCTATACCGCTGCTTCGCCGGGACCAACAAAACATGAGCAAGCTAATAGAAAGTAGCCGCCAAGCTGTTGACTCTCAGCTTGCAAGAATATACGACCCATAGAAATGGATGTTAACTGGTACCGGCACGGCTTTACTTGCTGCTCTTACTGCTTTGGGTGGGGCGCTATACAGGATGTTTTCTCGTGCCCAGATTGATTGCACTGAAATCTGTTTTTGAGGTGGTCTACCCCAGCAAGTGGCCGGATCTCTGCGATCAACTAGTTTCTTGGTAGCATTGTTATCCTGAGCCACATATCACCTCAGACCCTCCTCGACCGATCCACCGTACTGGGCCGCGAGGAAAGTTAACTTAACTCTGTGGCCGCGCCACGAGAAAAGGGAATGAATTTGTCCCCATTTTTCTCGATTTTCGATTGCATTGCAAAGGGAGTTAATATTCTAATGCATGGTGTTGTGGCTTCGATCAAAATTGTAATTGGGGTTAGACATGGCACCTGAAAATATTGAGTTGATTCGGCAGTCGGCGCAGCGAGCACTTGGGGTAATTAAGGCGGCCGATGGCAACACGACAGCTGATAAGCATTTTTTGTTCAACCGCAAACAAGTGATTACGAAACGAAAGCTACCCCCATACTATCTAGTTTATTTTTTGCTGGCGGATTTGCTGGGATTCAAAAACCTTGGCCGTTTTGAAAAAATAGATTGGTCCATTCCCATCGACTTTAATGGTAAAGCATTTTTGCTTGAGCATGGAAAATTTGGGCTTTGTCTTTATGCTCATGATCCTGAAAGTGAAGGAGCTGCGGCAGAGGAGATTGCGACTCGCATTCAGAAAGCAGTAAAAGCAGCGACCCCATTTTTTGATCATCTTGCAAGTCAAGCGATAGCACTTTCTGAAGTGAACGTAATTAATAATAGCATTCCGCTTTTTTGCCGATTTGAATTCATGAGGGATACTTACAAATCTAAGTATGCTGAATCGGTAGCTGAGAGCGAGCTGCACGCCTTAAAGGTTAAGCAGAAAAATTTACCATTGGGTATTTGGACCTTTGGAGGGGCGTACTCAAATCTCAAGCAAGAGGCGAACTGGTTAGCGATTTCTGCTATCGAGTCATTTTTCAGCTGGACTGAACACGTGCTGATACATATAGCAATATTCACTGGCGGTGTCACAACAGCACGTGAAGTGGCGGATCTGGCAGCGGCGGATTGGTCACGAAAGTTTAGAGCCGTGTTCGACATAACGGGTATAGAAGAGAAATCTTTATTTGATAGTGCGCTTTCCTTACGTCAGGAACTCAGGAATCATATAGCTCATGGCGCTTTTGGAAAAGGCGGTGAAGCTTTCTCATTCCATTCCTCAGCGGGTGCCGTCCCGGTTTTGTTACCCGAAAAAACTGGAAGTAAAAAATTCTCCCTCGGTAATAACTTGGATTTCGATTATGACTTGGCGTTTGGCGTGGTGGATACATTCATTATGCTCCTTTGGTCAGGAAAAAGAGCCCCGGCACAGGTATACATTCAAGGCAGCAGCCTGCCAGCAATTTTGACATTTTGCGCGGATGGGACCTACTCCCGTGCTATGACCTCACTAGAAGAGATGGAAAACTTGGTTGAGTATCTTTCCAACATGGCTGATCAAGCGGCAAATATGGACTGGTAGTGCCCGCGTTTGGCCGAAAGCCGAACTAGCACCAACTGCTCACCATCCAGTCCAAAAACGGCTGCTTCCCTGATTACGCAGCCTCCTCATTCCTTCTTCCTAAGCAATTTATTCAAGTAGTACCTGACACTCCACCGATCCTTAGGCCGCGGCTTATAGTGCGTTTTATTCCTCTGCCCCGGCTCCCCGCCCACCCCACTCGCCGTGTAGTAATAAAGCGCAATCGACCGCCGAGTGATGTGTTCCGGCGTAGTCAACGGCTCCGGATGCCCATGGTTACTATCCTTGTCCGTATTAAAAATCACACACCGGTTATAAACCGGTAGCACTTTCTTCAGACATTTCTTCATCCCCACATCCCAAAGCTCCAGGTTGCCGCCGTACGCCTCCTGCCAATCCTCGGTCAGGTAAATGATCACGTTCAGCCGTCGCTCGACGTTGA